>MDTG01422872.1_pt1 | contig 19781 bp, 20 predicted proteins | sample 811421 | NCBI WGS metagenome assembly MDTG01 (sample SAMN05326645, study PRJNA326480) | marine metagenome | isolation source: seawater | place: Pacific Ocean: South East | collected 2011
AATAACATGGCAGCTGGATGATCTCCAGACCAATAGTGTGTCCATGCGAAACCACAATCAATTAGTCCTTTATCAACCGCATCTAAAGTTTCTTTTACTCCTACAACAGCACCTGCTGGTAAAATTTCAAATTTTAATGAACCATCAGTTAGTTCTGTTACAGTATCAGTAAAGTCCTTCAACATTTTCACTTCATCAGCTTTAGTGTTAAGAACGGTCTGACATTTTAATGTCTTAGCATTTGCCGATGTCACAGAAATTCCTATGAAAACAGCTAAACCTAAAACAACAGATAATAATTTTTTCATTATTCCCCCGTTTATTATTATTAAAGCCGAATTAAACCTCTTTAGAAAATCAGAGTCAAACATAAGTAATAAAACCATGGGTTGAATTTCATACATTGGCAATTAGTGATTTTAGACCTATAAGTATAATTATCCATGGAAGATTTTGATTTTATAATTATAGGAGCAGGTTCAGCAGGATGTGTTTTAGCCAATCGATTGACTGCTGACAAAAAATTTAAAGTTCTTTTGTTAGAAGCAGGAGGAAAAGACAATTATCCTTGGATTCATATTCCAGTGGGCTATTACAAAACAATGCATAATCCAAAAGTTGATTGGTGTTTTAAAACCGAAAAGGATGAGACTATGGCTAATAGATCTATTCGGTATCCAAGAGGAAAAACATTAGGAGGAAGCTCATCCATAAATGGTCTTTTGTGGATTAGAGGTCAAAGTAATGACTATGATAATTGGCGACAACAAGGAAATTCTGGATGGAGTTGGAATGATGTTCTTCCATATTTTTTAAAATCGGAAAATAATGAACTAGGCAAAAGTAAATATCATAACGATAGTGGACCAATTGCTGTTACTAATAAAAAAATAAATTTAAAAATGCTAGAGGAATTTCAAAACGCTGCTGAGGAATATGGCATACCAAGAACTGAGGATTTTAACACTGGAGATAATTATGGTGTAGGATATTTTCAGTTTACTACAAGTCGTCAAAAATTCCTTAAATTACGATGTAGCGCAGCAAAAGGTTATTTAGATCCAATAAAAAAAAGGTCAAATCTAAAGATAATTGTAAAGGCTCATGTTCAAAAAATAAATTTTGATGGTAGGAAAGCTGTAAGTGTAAGTTTTTACTCTGATGGAAAATTGAATACTATAAAAGCTAACAAAGAAATTTTACTATCCGCAGGTTCAATCGGATCTCCACATATCCTTCAAGTTTCTGGTGTAGGTGATAGACAAAAATTACAACGTTATGGTATAAATATTATCCACGAATTAAAGGGAGTTGGAAAAAACTTACAAGATCATTTAATGTTTAGACCAGTTTATAAAGTTAAAAACTTAAAATCTTTAAATGGAAAAATAAATAGTTTGTTTGGAAATTTTTTAATTGGTTTGGAATACTTATTTAATCAAAGCGGTCCGATGACTATGGGAGCAAGTCAGGTATGTGGTTTTCTTAAAAGTGATCCTTCAAGAGAAACTCCAAATTTGCAATTTCACGTTCAACCAATCAGCACGGACATACTAGGTGCTACAAAAATGCACGACTTTGATGGAATTACACCTACAATAGCTAACATTAGACCTACTAGTAGAGGAGAAATTAATATCACAAGTAATGATAGTAGAGATAATCCAAAAATTAAGATGAATTATCTATCGACTCAAGACGATAGAGATGTTGCCGCAAAAAGTTTGAAAATAGTAAGAAAAATTATGCTAGAGACTAAAGCTTTTAGGAAATATGAACCAGAAGAATATAGACCAGGAATTCATATCACTGATGATGAGGAGTTAGTACAAGCTGGGAGTGAACATACTCAAACAATATTTCACCCAGTAGGTACTTGCAAAATGGGTCAGGGCGACGACTCGGTTGTGGATGAAAAATTAAAAGTAAGAGGGTTAAAAAATTTAAGAGTAATTGATGCTTCGATTATGCCAAATATCACCTCTGGTAATACAAATGCACCTACTATAATGATTGCTGAAAAGGCATCAGACATGATATTGAGTCAATAATCATGTCAGAACAATTAATTGTATTTTCACAAATCGTTTTCATAGATTTAATTTTAGCCGGAGATAACGCAATTATTATAGGAATGGTTGCTTCTAAATTTCCTCCAGATCAAAGAAGAAAAATAATTATTTGGGGGATTGGGGGCGCGGTGCTCTTAAGAATAATCCTAACATTGCTAACTGCATATTTATTACAAATAACAGGACTAAGACTAATTGGTGGAATGCTGTTGCTTTATATAGTTTACAAACTTTATATAGATGTAATCAAATCTGGAGCTAAAGATAACCAAGATATAAAAGTTGATAACTCAAGTTTATTAAAAGCTATATGGACAGTATTATTAGCGGACTTCACTATGAGTTTGGACAATGTTCTAGGAGTAGCGGGTGCTGCAGGTCATCATTATCATTTACTAATATTTGGCCTCGTATTATCTATTATTTTAATGGCTGTAGCTGCCAATTTAATTTCAAAATGGATTAAAAAATATAAGTGGATTGCTTGGGTTGGTTTATTCGCTATATTAATGGTTGCGGTAGATTTAATATATACTGATTTAAAATTATTTATTTAATAATGTACTTAAAAAAATATAACTTAAGAAATAAGTACGCCTTAGTTACAGGTGCGGGGAAAGGTTTAGGTAGAGCTTGTGCATTGGCTCTAGCTGAAGCGGGTGCTAATTTAATAATTATTAGTAGAACAGAGAAGGATTTACAGAATGTTTCAAAATTAGTTAAGAGATTTAAAGTAAAGTGTAAATCTTATACTTGCGACGTGACTGACTACGAGGATATTAAAGAGATAATAAATAGTCAAAATAGAATTGATATTTTAATTAATAATGCTGGCACCAACATACCTGAACATTTTTTAAAAGTTAACACTGCAAACATGGAGCACCTTGTTAAAATAAATACTGTAGCATCTTTCAATATAGCTCAACTGGCTTCTATCAAGATGCTAGAAACTAAAAATCGAAAAAAAATTGGAGGATCCATAGTAAATATGTCATCGCAAATGGGTCATGTAAGTGGGCCAAAAAGAAGTGTTTATAGTATGACCAAATTTGGATTAGAAGGTTTAACTAAGGGGATGGCCTTAGAGTTAGCGCCTTATAATATCAGAGTTAATACTGTTTGCCCAACTTTTGTAATTACACCAATGACAAAAAAATTTTTAAAAGACAAAAAATTTAAAAAGGATATGCTTAGCAATATTGCTTTAGGTCGCTTTGCAGAAATGAGTGAAATAGCTTCTGCAGTTGTCTTTATGGCATCAGATGCATCCTCTATGATTACTGGGACATCATTATTAGTAGACGGTGGATGGACAGCAAAATGATAAATGAAAAAAATTATATTCATTAATTTGGTCATTTTATTCTCAATTTTATTAATTTTAGAATTAACAACAAATTTTTTTAAACTATCTGGGTTGATGGGAATTCAATCTGGTTTAATTGATAAAAGTCAAAAGTTGCATTATTTTAAACCAAATTCTTCGGGCGTTATTTTTGATAAAGAAGTTTTTATTGATAAATACGGATTTCGTATACCAAAAAAAAATTTTGAATACATTGGTAATAAAAATATTTTTTTAATTGGAGATAGTGCAACTTTTGGTAATGGTGTGCTAGAGGAAGATACTTTTGCTGGTTTGTTAAGAAAAAACTTCAATAATATAAATTTTTATAATAGCTCGGTGCCAGGTTATCAAATTAAGCATCACCTAATCAATCTAGAAAAAATAAAAAGATTTGAAAATGTAGAAAAAATTATTTATTTTTTTACGTTAAATGATGTTTTAAATTCTGCTAATATAACAGGTATCAAAAAAGAAAAAAAAATTAAAGAAGGATCTTTTATTTTGAAAGATATCAAATTGATAAGAGAATTGAATAACTTTCTCAGAAACAAATCTTATTTTTATATGTACATCAAAGGTAAATTAACTGATCCATCAAAAAGGTGGTTTACAAGCATAAATAATTTTTACCAAAAAAATGATTTAGAATTTTTAAATGCCAATTTCAAAAAAATGGAAAATTTTTCAAAAAATATTAATGCAGAATTGTTTATTGTCGTTTTGCCATATGAATATCAAACCAGAAATTGTGAAAAAAATAGTTTATTGCCACAAAATAAACTTAGGGTCATTGCATCAAAAAATAATGTAAAATACTTAGATTTTACAGATTATTTCTGTAATTTGATAAAACCAGAAAAATATTTTTATAAATTTGATCCTATGCATTTATCAAAAAAAGGTCATAAGTTAGTGTATAATAATATTATTAATGAAATTAATTTTTAGTATCTCTGTTTTATTTTTTTTTATAAGTTCTAATAATCTTATAGGAGTTGAGTTTAAGGGTAAATTTACTCAGGGATCCTTTATATTGGGAAAAGCAAAGCCTGGCTCCAAAATTATTATTGATAACAGAAAGGTTAAAATAACTGAGGATGGTTATTTTGCTTTTGGACTGGGAAGGGATAGAAAAAATAATGTTCTTATTAAAATATCAGACAATAACGAAACAAAAGTAATAGAAAAAAAAGTTTATAAAAGGAAATATGTTATTCAGCGAATTGATGGATTGCCAGAAAAAAAAGTGACGCCTCCAAAAGAAGTTTATGAAAGGATAAAAAAAGAGAATAAGTTAATTGGCGATGCAAGAGCTATAGAAAGTAATCTCTCTTTTTTCAAAGAAAAATTTATTAGTCCACTAGATAAATCTATAGTAACGGGAATTTATGGAAGCCAAAGAATTTTAAATGGAAAACCAAAATGGCCTCACTACGGAATTGATTTTGCTGCAAAAGAAGGAACAAAAATTAAAGCCATGTTAGCTGGAACCGCGACTATGGTTGAGCCAGACCTTTTTTATACTGGTGGTACTTTAATCTTTGATCACGGTCATGGTGTTTCGACTTTATACATGCACTTAAAAGACATTTATGTAAAAAAAGGGCAAAAGGTAAACCAGGGTGATATTATTGGGACTGTAGGCTCTACTGGAAGATCAACTGGGCCTCATTTAGATGTTAGATTGAATTGGTTTAATGTAAGATTAGATCCAGCAACTGTGTTAGATTTAAACTAATCTAATTCAAATTTATTTTTATAATCTTTTATAAGTGATTTATCTTGGTCTTTTTTAAATAAGATAAAATCCTCAATTACTAAAATATCCAAATTGGTCCCCATGAAACAATTAAAAGCATCTTCTATAGAACAAACTATTGGCTCTCCACGGACATTAAATGAAGTATTGACTAAAACAGGACATCCAGTAATTCTCTTAAATTCATTTATTAAATTATAATATTTTAAATTAGTTTCTTTATGTACGGTTTGTATTCGGGCTGAATAATCAACATGTGTAATTGCAGGAATACTCGATCTTTTGACATTTAATTTATCTATACCAAATAATTTATTGTCATCTGCCGACATTCTTAATTGTTTTTCTTTTTTTACATCTGAAACCAACAGCATGTATGGACTGTCATGATCCATTTCGAACCAATTGCTCAAGTCCTCCCTTAAAACTGAGGGAGCAAATGGTCTAAAGCTTTCTCTAAATTTTATTTTTAAATTAAGCTCTTTTTGCATTTTTTCTGATCTTGGATCAGCTAAAATTGATCTACCACCCAAAGCTCTGGGTCCAAATTCCATTCTACCTTGAAACCAGCCTACAGTTTTACTTTTCGATAGTTCTTTTGCTACAATAGATGAAATTTCATCTGAAGTTTTCTTATTGAAATTTGCTTTTAAAACTTCCAATTTATTTTGTATCAAGATTTTATCAAATTTGGGGCCCAAATAAGCTCCTTTCATTTGATCTTTAAAAATGTTTCTGGGTTTATTTAGTTCGCGATACCAATAAGCAAGTGCAGCACCAAGTGAACCACCAGCATCTCCTGCTGCTGGTTGTACCCAAATATTTTTAAAGATTTTTTCTTTTAAAATCTTTCCATTAGCTACACAATTTAAAGCAACTCCACCTGCCAAACATAAGTTTTCAATTTTATATTTAGTTGCTATATCTTTTGTTAATCTTAATACTATTTCCTCCGTGACAGCTTGTATTGAAGATGCGATATCCATGTGAAAATCTGTTAATAAATCTTTTTTTGGATTTCTAACTGGTTGGCCAAAAAGTTTTGTAAAATTTTTATTTGTCATAGTTAATCCTGTAGCGTAATTAAAATATTTCATATTAAGTTTAAATGAACCATCCTCTTTAAGGTCCATTAATTTGTTTATTATCAAATCTTTATATTTAGGTTTTCCGTAAGGGGCCAAACCCATCACTTTGTACTCCCCACTATTTACCTTAAATCCTGTATAATAAGTAAATGCAGAGTAAAGGAGCCCTAATGAATGAGGAAAATACATCTCCTTCATCATCTCAAGTTTGTTTTCTTTGCCAATAGCAACAGTTGTTGTAGCCCATTCACCTACTCCGTCTAAAGTTAAAACTATTGCTTCTTTAAAAGGAGAGGGAAAAAATGCACTAGCAGCATGACTATAATGATGCTCAGAAAATTTGATTTTCTTTAAATCATTAAAGTTTTCATCATGTAATTTTAATTTTTCGAATAAAAATTTTTTTTGAAATAATTTTTCTCTTAACCAAATTGGCATTGAAAGACTAAATGATTTGAAACCTTTAGGAGCAAATGCCATATACGTTTCTAACAATCTTTCAAACTTCAAAAATGGTTTTTCAAAAAAAACTATGTAATCAACATCATTAAGTTTTATTTTTGCTTCTTCTAAAATGTATTTTACAGCGTTAAAAGGGTATCTAGAGTCATGTTTTTTTCTTGAAAATCTCTCTTCCTGGACAGCAGAGACTATTTCACCATCTTTTACCAAAGCGGCTGCGCTGTCATGATAAAATGCTGATATGCCTAAAATAGATGTCACTTAAAAAATTGTATAAATAAATGGAGCTACTGCTGATCCTTGACTTAAAACGATTAAAATTCCAAATAAAGCTAGTACGATAATTATGGGTAATAACCAATATTTTTTTCTCTCATTTAAAAATTCCAAAAATTCTTTCAAAAAATCAACCATTAAAACTGTTTATCCATTGTTCCAATATTTTTTTTTCTTTTAATCCAGTAAGTACCCGTATTTTTAAACTTCATACCTATTAAATCTTTGCCAAATATTCTTACTACTAAACTTATTGGTGTCAAAATTAAAAAATAAACAAAAGCCATTACAACGGGTGCTATTATACTTCCAAGGATTTCGCCCAGTTTTATCCACGATTTATTCAGAGGAGATAGTATTTTTGAATTCAGCAAACCTAATATTAAAAAAATTAAAGAAATGGATAGAAGGTAATAATTTAATTGACTGCTTTTAGTTAATGGCCACAGAGCTAAAATAAAAAAAACAATAAAAAATAACAAGCCAAAGCTTCTATTTTGATGTTTTGATCTCATTTTTTTTATTTAAATCAGGCTTTTCTGAGGTCTCATATCCTCTTTTTTAATACCTGCAACTTTCACAGGTTTTTTCATTGCATCTCTTCTAAACGGCTCACCTAGTTCTTGATTAAGTATAACCTCTATAAAAGTTGTTATACCTTTTTTTTGATCCTCACAAGATTTTTTAATTGCTTTAGTGGTTTCTTCCATGGTTTTGACTGTTACACCTTTTAAACCACATGCATCAGCTACTTTTGCAAAACTTAACTTTGGATCTAATTCGGTACCAATAAAATTATTATCAAACCATAGCGTAGTATTTCTCTTTTCAGCCCCCCACTGATAATTCCTAAAAATAACCATAGTAATCGCCGGCCATTCCTCTCTTGCACAGGAGCTCATTTCATTCATACTAATACCAAATGCTCCATCACCTGCGAAACCAATTACCGGTACTTCTGGACATCCAATTTTAGCTCCTAATATAGATGGAAAACCATAGCCACATGGACCAAATAAACCTGGTGCTAAATATTTTCTTCCTTTTTCAAAAGTTGGATAAGCATTTCCAATAGCACAGTTATTTCCAATGTCGCTTGAAATAATTACGTCTTTTGGCATTCCAGCTTGTATTGCTCTCCAAGCCTGTCTAGGAGACATTCTATCTTTGTCTCTCGCTCTAGCTTCTTTATTCCAAACTGTGCCTGGATCATCATCTTCATGATCTAGACTTGAAAGTTTTTGCAACCAAGCTGATTTAGTCTGATGAATTAAATCTTTTCTTTTTTGTCTCTCAGTATCTCCAGCATTAGCAGAAAGTTTACTCAATAGTTGTTGGGCTACTAATTTGGCATCTCCACAAATACCTACCGTGACTTTCTTGGTTAATCCTATTCTATCTGAATTTATATCAACCTGAATAATTTTCGCATTTTTTGGCCAATAGTCTATTCCGTACCCAGGTAAAGTTGAAAATGGATTTAATCTAGTCCCTAAAGCTAGGACAACATCAGCTTTTGCAATCAATTCCATTGCGGCCTTCGATCCATTATAACCAAGAGGCCCAACTGCTAAAGGGTGGCTTCCTGGAAAACTGTCATTATGTTGATATCCTGAACAAACAGGAGAGTCTAACTTTTCAGCTAAATTGACACAATCTTTTATTGCGCCTCCTATTACAACACCAGCCCCAGATAATATTACTGGAAATTTGGCATTAGATAATAGTTGTGCCGCTTTGGATATTGCTTCAGAGCCGCCGGCTTGTCTTTCGAGTCTCACTATTGGAGGAATTTCAATGTCAATTACTTGTGTCCAATAATCTCTTGGAACATTTATTTGAGCTGGCGCAGATCCTCTAATTGCTTTTTCAATCACTCTGTTTAGTACTTCGGCAATTCTAGATGGGTCTCTAACTTCTTCTTGGTAGCATACCATGTCTTTAAATAAATTCATTTGTTCAACTTCTTGAAAGCCCCCTTGACCCATAGTTTTATTTGCGGCCTGTGGTGTAACTAAAAGCAAAGGAGTGTGATTCCAGTATGCAGTTTTTATAGGTGTAACTAAACCTGTAATTCCTGGACCGTTTTGTGCAACAACCATTGACATTTTACCTGTTGCTCTAGTATATCCATCAGCTATTAAGCCCCCGTTAGTTTCATGAGCTACATCCCAAAAAGTTATACCGGCATCTGGAAATATATCTGAGATAGGCATAAATGCTGAACCGATTATACCAAAAGCATGTTCGATACCGTGCATTTGTAATACTTTTACAAAAGCTTCTTCTGTTGTCATTTTCGCCATAGATTTCCTTAAAATTGTATAAAACTCTCTTTCAATATATCAAAATTTAGTCTATATCCATTAAATATTTTATGTCACAGCCAGATTTAATTATCCACGACGAAAAAGATAATGTTGGTGTAGTTGTTATAGAATCAACGAAAAAAGGCCAAGAATGTAGTGCATGGATAATGGAAAACGATAAAACAGTTAAAGTTAGCTCAACCAATGAAGTTCCTTTAGGTCACAAAATTGCATTAAAAGATTTGAAAGAAGGAGATACAATTTTAAAATATGGTCACGATATTGGCAAAGTAGTAAAGCCAATTAAAAAAGGAGATCATGTACATGTTCATAACGTAAAAACAAAAAAGTGGTAATTTAATGGAAATCCCAAAAAGTTTCTTAGGTTATAAAAGAGAAAACGGAAGAGCCGGTACCAGAAACCATGTAATTATATTACCAGTTGATGATATTTCTAATGCATGTGCTGAAGCTGTAGCTAATAACATCAAGGGAACTATAGCATTACCGCATTCATATGGAAGGCTACAATTTGGTGCTGACCTTGAACTTCACTTTAGAACAATGATAGGTACAGGAAAAAATCCAAACGTAGCAGCAGTTATTGTAATTGGAATTGAACCTAAGTGGACGAAAAGGATTGTTGATGAAATAGCAAAAACTGGGAAGCCTGTCGAAGGTTTTCACATAGAGAGAACTGGAGATATTGGCACGATAATGAAAGCCTCAAAGAAAGCCCAGGAATTTTCTCAATGGGCATCCGAAAAACAAAGAGAAGAGTGTCCGCTAAGTGATCTGTGGATTTCAGTTAAGTGTGGAGAGTCTGACACCACTTCTGGACTAGCTTCAAACCCAACAGTTGGAAATTTAATGGAAAAACTTGAACCATTTGGGGTTCATTTATGTTTTGGTGAAACATCTGAGTTAACGGGAGCAGAAACAGTATGTGCTGCGAGAGGCGCAACTTCAGAGGCAAAAGAAAAATTTATGAAAACATGGAGTTCTTATAATGATTTTATTTTAAAGGAAGCAACTAACGACTTATCAGAAAGTCAACCTACAGCTGGAAATATTGCTGGTGGTCTCACTACAATTGAAGAAAAAGCCTTTGGAAATTTTCAAAAAATTGGAAACTTAAAATTTATAGACGTATTAGAGCCAGCCGAGGAGCCAAAAAAAGGTAAAGGTTTATATTTTATGGACACTTCATCTGCAGCAGCAGAATGCGTAACTCTACAAGCAGCAGGCGGATTTAATATACATTTATTCCCAACTGGGCAAGGTAATATTATAGGTAATCCAATAGAGCCAGTTGTAAAACTAACAGCTAATCCTTTAACAGCAAAGTTAATGAAAGAACACGTTGATTGCGACGTTTCAAAAATTTTATCTCGAGAAATGAATCTATCTCAGGCTGGAGATGAGCTTATCAAAACAATGCTTAAAGTGGCGAATGGACGATTAACTTGTGCGGAGGCTTTGGGGCATAGAGAATTTGTGATGACAAAACTTTATAGAAGTGCCTGAAATTATTTTTCTGGAAATTTAATTTCATCTTTTTTAGGTTCATTTTTTTTTCTGAAATCATTTAACATTCTTCTCACCACTGGACTTAAAATTTTTCTTGCAAACGCTGCGAGTGCGCCTAAAGAAATTGCAAGCAAGATAGCCAATGCTCCATATAAAAAAGGTACATCATTAGCAAACTTCACCGTAAATTCTGCTAGTGCATTTAAATCATTTTTTACAATAGTACTTCCGTTTGAAATATTTGATTTATCTCTAAAAAAAGAGTCGTAACCTATAGCAATTGAAACAGATAACAATAACATCGCAAATAAAGATTTTAACTCAGTGCTATCTAAAAATTGACCTAGTTTTTGACCTAATTGAACGCCAACAATAGATCCCAATATTAGAGGTATTACTAAAAATAAATCTATTGAACCATAGTTGAACGCATGAAGTATAGTTACGATAGCACTAATAAAAATTGTAACAAATAAAGAAGTGCCTGGTATTAATTTTATTGGCATTCCGACTATATAGATCATTGCTGGTACCATTAGGAAAGCTCCCCCTATGCCCATCATTGATGCAACGAAACCAACAATCAAACCTAAAAATATTGGTACAATCGCACTTTCATACAATTTTGATTTATGAAACCTCATTCTTAAAGGTAAACCTTGCAGCCAATTATGATCATGTAGTTTTTGCTTAATTAAAACTTTTTTTATTTGACGATTCTTTTCTTTAATGCCTTCAATTAACATTAAAGTTCCAACTATAGCCAACAAATACATATATAAAAGAGAAATAATTAAACTGATTTTACCAATCTCTGAAAAATATGAAAAAGTTGTTATACCTATTAACGTTCCAATAACGCCACCAGAAACAATTAATAATCCCATTTTATAATCTAACGTATTTTTGTACCAATGAGTTAAAGATCCAGAAACGGAAGTTGCCAGAATATTATTTACTTCATTTGGAACTGCGTAAACTGGGGGAATGCCCATAAAGATTAGAAATGGTGTCATTAAAAAACCTCCTCCAACACCAAAAAGGCCTGATAAAACACCAACGGCTAAACTTAAAAAGAGTAATAAAAAAATATCTACATTTACTTGTGCAATTGGTAGATAAATATCTAACATAATCCTAAGTAAGCTGGAAAGAACATCTTGTCAATCTTAATAAATTGTGGCTCCGAAAACTTTAATCATATCGCCCTCCAATCCAAGAACTAGTCTTCCTAAAAATTCACCGGGCAATACGTTGCTAGTTTGTTTATATAAAATTGTTATGAATTTGTCTCTTCTTATACAACCAAGAACTTCTTGTTTTTCGGACAAACTAGTAAGAAGTTTATTGTTAGCCCATTGTTTTCCTAGCTCTACTTCATTGGCTCCATAAAGCATTTGTGAAGAAAAATCTTTTGTAAAACCACCATAATCTTGAATATTTGAAGATTTAATTAAGTTAGACCAAATAGGACTAGCGATCTTAATGATTTCATCATCACTTTTGTCCATTAAACCCATTAAAAACTATGATGCTTTCTTCTCTTTCTCGTCTCCAACAATGTGGTATACGGGCATTTTTTCCATGGTGAACTTACCAGTTCTTGGATCTCTTCTTGAAACTGTTAAACAATGCCAATTTTTATCATCAAGTTTCAATTTATCACCTCTATAATAATATCCAGGCCAACGTGTTTCTTCTCTAAACAGCGTATGTTCAGTCACGCATTGAGATGTTAGTGTTCTATGTTTAAGTTCCCAAGCTCTCATCAACTGATGATAATCCTCTGCTCCAACATTTTCTAAATCTTCCTGAAGCCAAGCTAAAAGCTCTAAACCTTTTTTCAAAAGATTATCGTTGGTCATGTAGTTGGCTGTTATCCCGCCAACGTATTCATCCATAATTTTTTGAAGTCTTTGTAATCCTTGAATTGGTGATATATAACTTGGTGAAACGGTTCCACCTGTAATCTCATTTCTTCCAATCGTGTAATTATCGAGTGGTTTATAAATAATCTCTTTTAAGTCATTACACTGTTTATCAGAGACTTTTAAGTTATCAGCTTTTTTGTCTTCTATATATTTTACCGCTGCTTTTGCAGCCAATCTTCCTTCTGTAAAAGATCCCGAAGAAAATTTATGTGCGCTTCCTCCAACTGTATCACCAGCTCCAAATAATCCCTCAACAGTCATCATTCTATTATAACCCCAAAAATACTCTGGCGGCGCTATATCTTCAGGGCCGCTTACCCATGCACCTGAGCAAGTTGCATGAGAACCCATTACGTAAGGCTCTGAAGTTGTTAATTCTGGATTAGTATATTTTGGATCAATATTTTGTGAAGCCCAAACAACAGCTTGGCCAACTGTCATACCTAAAAAGTTTTCCCAACCTACTGTTTCAAGATGTGGGTCTTGAAAAGCTTCTTTAGTAACCATATGAATAGGTCCACCTCCAGCCATAACCTCTTGAATAAAAGCGTGATTTCTAAGACACGTTGGAGTTGGATGATGATCAATATATTCCCCAACTAATTCTTTAGTTTTGTCATACCATTTTTTTTCGTAGTTTTCCCCATTTGCATTTTGTGTATATGTTTTTAAATGCAAAAAATAAGCTCCAACTGGACCGTATCCATCTTTAAATCTACAAAGTACAATTCTATTTTCCATTTGAGTCATTTTTGCTCCGGCAGCTATGGGTAATGCATAGGCTGATCCATTGCTCCATGGAGCGTACCAGGTTCTTCCCATTCCCTCTCCTACTGCTCTAGGTTTAAATATATGTGAAGCTCCGCCAGCAGCGACAATAACAGTTTTTGCTCTGAAAACATGGTAGTCACCAGTCCTCATATTAAATCCAACTGCCCCGCCTACTCTATTTTGATTATTCTCATCCATTAATAGATGAGTTACCATAATTCTATTATAAATTTTATCTGCTGATTTTTTTGCAGCCTCCGCAACAATTGGCTTATAGCTTTCACCGTGAATCATTATTTGCCATTTACCTTCTCTTTGGTATCTACCAGTTTTTTTATCTTTCATCATTGGTAGTCCCCATTCATCAAACATATGGACAGTAGAGTCTACGTGTCTTGCCATGTCATAACCTAAATCTTCTCTAACGAGACCCATCAAATCGTTACGTGCATATCTTACGTGATCTTCAGGTTGATTTTCATTCCATCTCATACCCATATAACAGTTTATCGCGTAAAGTCCTTGCGCAACTGCTCCACTACGATCAATATTAGCTTTCTCTACGCAAATTATTTTTAAATCTCTTCCCCAATGTCTTGCTTCAAAAGTTGCGCCAGTCCCGGCCATACCCCCGCCAACAACTAATACATCACAATCTTCGTGAACAGTTTTATTTTTAGGCATTAATAATAAACACCTTTTTTGAAAGAATCCTTGCTAATAGTTGGTAAGTCTTTTTTAGTATCTAAACCTTCAGGCTCTGAATACAAAACTTGTGAATTCATTTCACCTTGCCGAGGTTTATCTCCCTCTGCCAATTTAGGAATAAATTTTCCCCAAGGTTTAGTTGTTATAGGTGAAACAAAATCTTTTTCCGTACCGTTTCTAAATTTAATTTTCCAAGAGATGGTGCCTTTCTCTTCTTCTCTCCTTACTCTTACACTGTGGCCCATTGGAGCAAAATCAGCATATCCTCTTACATCAATAGCGTGATTAGGACATGCTTTAACACAAGAGTAGCACTCCCAGCAAAAATTTGGTTCAATGTTTTTCGCTCTTCTTATAGTCTCATCAATATGCATGATATCGGAAGGACAAATATCTACACAGTGCCCACATCCATCGCATCGTGTCATATAAACAAAAGTTGACATAAATTATAACTCTCCTCTATTGTTATTTACAGTAGCTATAAGTTTAAATCTATAGTTAATTTTCATAATTTTTAATAATGTTTAGGTTGCTCTCTTTTTATACCAAGACCGAATTGCTCTGGTGCGTCTGCAGGTGGTGGCAAATTGTCTCTTGAGCCGTCTGCCTCTGCTAAGTTTTTTTGAATAGCAGCTCCAGGTTTATAAAACATATGTGCAAATTTTGACCAGTAAACTCCACCAAATAAAACTAAATTAGAAACAATATATAAAATCAAAAATAGGTAACTTAGAACCACTAATTCAATTGATTGAGCGTATGACCAGGCCAAACCAAAAGTAGCGCAAGCTAAAAGGGCTAAAACAAATAAATCTGCTGTAATTATCCTGTACCACGGATGAGCTTCAGCAGAAACATCTACTCTTAGAAAAAACCAAAACCAATAACCGCCTAAACAAGTTAATATCGCTCCTAAGTGCCAACCTATGGTTAAATATGATGGGGAAATATTTCCATTTGAGTATTTGAAAATTAATATAGCTGAGGTAATCCAGAACAGTATAGTTCCATACATTCCTAAAACATGGGCAATTCTTCTCTTGCCCATCCCAAGTTCTGAAGTTGTAGCAATATCATGTGCTAGAGTTTTTAAAATTACAGTAGTTTTTTTTCCTGCGCTTAATTTTTTTTTTGCTGATTGTTTTGCTTTTTTTGCATTTCTAAAAAAATAAATAACATTTTTTTTATGTATCATATCCATAGCAGTGCTACCTACTACTAGTAAAATCATTGCGATCACGAAATACTGCATTACGTAGGCTGGAACTGTTAAAGCTAATTCAGCAAATGGATTGTTCATAAACATGATAATTTTCTCCTAGAATGTTATTATTTTATATACGTGAAATTATTAGGTCAAGTGAGAACGGTTCGCAATTATTTAAGTTTGCCTTCCTTTCTCATTTGGGCACGTATCTTAGTAGCCGATATTTGCTGTGTTTTTTCGTCCAAAACTATTTCCTCAATTTTATAACCTACGCCTCTACCGTAGCAAATGTTCGTAATATTAGGAACTAAAGAGATTTTTACTCTATTCTTGTAATCTTTTAACGCTTCTAAAATATTTTTTTTTACTGTTTCAAAATCAAAAGGATTATCTTCCACGCCTTGAACATCTCTGACCATAATATTTACCTGTCCGGTTTTTTTTAATATTTCTTCAAATAACTTTTGATGTCCTGCGTGCCATGGCTGCCACCTGCCTAACATTTGGGCAGTAGGTAATTTATTATCCCAAACGTGATTATCGTTTTTCATTAACCTTTTTTTTAAAAAATTTTAAGCTGCAGCGGACTGAAGTTTATGTTTTGTTGTCATGCCACTTAAAAAATTCCAAAGATACCTAGCAGTTAGAACTGATGCTTTTTCCGCTTTAACTTGCTCTTCTTCTGAAAGCCCGTCCAACAACTTTTCACATTCAGCTCTGTGAATTACGTCTGCAGATTTATGGGCTTCAAAAAACTCCAAGCCTTCTTTAGAGCTTACGCCATAAAATTTTTTTAGACCTTGAATTTTAGTTTCTGCAATTTCAGGTATTTGTCTCTCATAAGTGTATAAAGAGGCCAACCCTTCAGCGTATGACTTTCTTGCTTGAGCAAAAAAATTATCTATCATATCTTGTGTAAACCAGTAAGGTTTTACATCTTCAATTTTTTGCGAGTCTGCTCCCATTGCTTTTGCAAAATTTTTCCATAATTTAGGATGATCAGCATCTTTATTTTCTTCGTCTTGAAGATTTTCTAAAAGTATTCTTCTTTTTTCCAAATCATCACAAATAGAGTGTGTTGCGCTTATATATCTCGGAAATGCTTTTACATGTTGGTAATATTGTTCGGCGTAATCTTTAATAATTTCTCGTGTCAATTTTCCTTCATTCCAGTAAATTTGGTAAAAAGGGTGTTTTAGTAAATGAAATCTGTCTAGTTTTACTCCTAATTCTTTTGAAAACATATTGGCTCCTTAAAAGTTAAGTTATTTAGATAAGATTAATTTTAAATACTTTAATCAATTAAAGCAATAAAAACAATTATCCACAAGCAAATACACTTTTGGGTCTGATGTTCACCTTTTGATTCCCTTTTGATTCAACTATAGACTCATTATACAACCTACAGGCGATATTGAAAAAAGGTTAAATAAGTTTTAATTCATCACATGGAATTTATTAATGAAATATTAATAATTAGCTTTTTAACAGTCGTTCAATCTATTTTTGGTGTTGGGCTACTCCTTTTCGGTACACCTAGTTTTTTATTACTTGGCTATGATTTTGCAAACACTCTTAATATTTTGATGCCAATTTCAATTTTAATAAGTTCTCTGCAATTTTACAGATCAAAAATCAAAGATAGCATTTTTATAAAAAACTATAATCTATACTGCATACCCTTTCTTATTCTTTTTTTAATATTAGCTTTAAATTATCGTGATATTATAAATTTTAAATTATACGTTGCTATTCTACTAATTTTTTCATCTTTAGTTATTCTTAATAAAAGAAAATTTTCATCTTTTAAAAAAATTTTTTTTAAATTTAAAAATTTCATATTAATGGTTATTGGAGCTATACACGGCTTCACAAATATGGGGGGCAGTTTTTTAGCTATTTATTCAACACTCGTTGGAAAAAATAACAAGGAAATAGCTAGGTATTATATATCTTACGGTTATTTAATGATGGGTATAATTCAATATTTAATTGTATTACTTTTGGCTTTTGATGAGATTGACTTTACAAAATTTCATTATGCATTAATTGCTTTTATTATTTACTTTCCCACACAAAAAATATTCATCAATATAAATGATTTAAAATTTACAAAATATATCAATTTAATAGCTTTATTATATGGAATTTTAATTCTTTCAAATTATTTTAATTAAGTTTGTTGTAAATTTCGTTCTATACGATTTTCATTTATTGGTAAGTGAATTAAAGTTGCAAAAACTGATAATAAAATAGCAATGTACCATGCGTAATTATATGAACCATATAAATCATAAAAATATCCACCTAGAAATGCACCCGCAAAAGCACCAACTTGATGGCTTAAAAATACTATACCAAAAAGTGTGCTAAGATATTGTGTTCCAAATATTTGAGCTACAATTCCATTAGTAGGAGGAACAGTTGAAAGCCATAGTATTCCAAAAGTAATTCCAAAAATAATTGACATTAGCATTGAAGGTGGTGAAAAAATAAAAATAAAAATGATTATACCGCGTAATGAATATAATATACTAAGCAAAATTTTTTTACTATATTTCGTTCCTAAATAACCCATTCCAAGAGTGCCAATTATATTAAATAAACCAATTAAAGACAAAATTACTGTCGCGGACCATCCTCCAAGACCTCTATCCTGCATATAACCAGGAATATGAGTACTCACTAAGGTTATTTGGAATCCGCAAACAAAAAAGCCAGCTAATAGCAAAATATAACCTCTGTGTGTGAAAGCTTCTTTCATAGCTTCCGAAAATGTTTGAGTGGCAGTATTTTTTTTATTCGTTTCAATTTTTTTAACTGGTAAAATAAATAAGGAAGCTAGTGATCCAAAGAGAATAAAAAACATGAAATATTTTAGTGTTTGCTCCCAGCCAACAGTGCCTAAAGTATACTGAGTAAATAGCGGCGCAAGAAAATATCCTACAGACGCAGCAGCCGTAACAATTCCAGTAGCCAAAGTTCTTTTATTGTCTGAAAAGTGCTTTCCAACCTCTGAAACTGGAACACTCATTGCTGTAGCTCCTAGTGCTGTACCTACTAAAACTCCTAGGCTTAATTGAAAAAATATTCCAGTATTAGGTCCTGAGTAAAGCATGTAAATTCCCAATGCAAAAATGACAAAGCCTAAAAATACTGCTTTGTTTCCTCCAAACTTATCTGCCAAAATTCCGAATAAAGGTGCAAACATTCCCCAGAACAACATCTGTATACCTATCGCTAGGCCAAACTCGGTTCTAGTACAATCAAGATTTTCCTCGAATGCGCTAAAAAACAATCCAAAAGTTTGTCTTAAGCCCATCGAAATCAAGATTACTAAACATGAAGCTAGTAAGACAATAAATGATAAATTATTTGGAAAAAAATTTTTCACTATTTAATATATCTCAAAGATTTTTTTAAGTCTGCTATTAGATCTTTAGGATCTTCTAGACCAATATGTAATCTAACTATGTGTTCATCGTTTTCAAAACGGAAGAATTTTCTTGTTTTTGTATATTTTGTAGGATCTCTAAGATCTTGTAGAAGAATTAAACTTTCAAATCCGCCCCAACTATACCCAATACCAAATAATTTAAGGGAATTAACAAATTTAACAACAGAGGATTTTTTTTTACTTTTTACAACAATAGAAAATAATCCATTAGCACCGGTATAATATTTTTTCCAAAGTTTATAATTTTTTGAGGAAGGATTATAAGGATAGAGAATTTCTTTTATTTTTTTTTGTTTTTTTAGAAAATTAATAATAATCTTTGTGTTCTCATGGTGTTTTTTTAATCTTACATCTAAAGTTCTTAATCCTCTAATTATTAAATACGCTTCATCTGCTGACATTCTATAACCAGATAATTTATAAAAAAACATAACTTTCTTAAAAACTTTTCTATTAACTGCCAAAGATCCTCCCATAGCATCTGAATGGCCAGAGTAATATTTTGTTGCAGAGGTAAAAGACATATCAAATCCTAATTTTAAAGGTTTAAGATAAAGAGGGGTTCCCCAAGTGTTATCAAGAAAAGTTAGAATTTTTTTTCTTTTCGCTAATGCAACAATTTTTGAAAGATCTTGGAATTCAAAAGTATTACTACCTGGATTTTCAACAAGTATCATTTTTGTTTTTTTGCTAATCTTATTTTTCAAATCTTCAAAACTATCAGGATTATAAAAAATTGCTTTAATATCGAATTCATTTACTAATTCTTCAGATATTTCTTTGGTAGGACCATAAACATTATCTGAAACTAAAATTTCATCTCCAGGTCTACAAATGCTCATAATTGCCAATGCAAC
>MDTG01230946.1_pt1 | contig 19779 bp, 7 predicted proteins | sample 811421 | NCBI WGS metagenome assembly MDTG01 (sample SAMN05326645, study PRJNA326480) | marine metagenome | isolation source: seawater | place: Pacific Ocean: South East | collected 2011
GCTTAGGAGGGTTTTTAAGTGTTTCAATTTCATAAAATTACCTGTAATCTTTCAAAAATTCTTTAACATTTTTATTGACGGCTACATCGTAGGCTGTTTTTCCATTATTGTTTTTAATATCTGTTCGTGCTCCATTTTCTATTAAAAACTTCATCGTTTCAATAAGCTCTTTACTATCTTCATTTACTGGACAATAGGCATATTCAATAAGTAGAGTGTTACCGCTTTCCTTATTTATTTTATTAACTTCATATCCTAAACGTAAAAGTTCTTTAAGTTCGTTTTTAATTAAATCGCCTCTATAACAACTACTGGCAATACTTATGGCATCAGAATTTTCATTAATGAAAATTTTTATGAATTCAGTTTCTTTAGCTAGGATGGCCGTTTGGAACATTTCAGACTTTATATCTTCAGGTATATCATATTTTAAATATAATTTTAAAAGGTCTGTAGATTTTGAAATGCTAATATTAAAAGGAAGATCATAAAGTACTCCAAAACTCCCTTTACCACCTGATTTATAATCTTTACAATGTAATAAGGGATCTCCTCCATTTTCCAAGTAGTCCTTAACACTTTTTACATTTCCTTTTTTTGCCGAATTTATGACTCGAATGTCATTTTTACTACAACTGGGTTTACAGGAGAAAAAAATAAATAAAAGATAAAAAAAACAAAAATTTAAAATAGGTTTATAAGTTTTTAATAAAACTTTGAAATTTAGATAGTTCTTTTTTGATTTGCTTCTCATGGTAATGAATATTAGTCTTGTTTTCTAATTTTCTAATAGTTTGTTTATTTTTTTTTGCCCAATCTTCAACTTTGTTATCCATCCAAGTAGTATTTTTAGGATGAACAAAATATTTTTTTAAACTATAGTTTATTAAATAATCTATAGCTAATTCTTCTTTCCAGCATTTAGTTATTTCTCGACCAACATCTTTAACAGCCTCTATGGCTAGTTGCCCTGCTAAAGGGTTTAAAGGATGATCTACAGGATCTTTAGCTAGCTGGCTATGTGTTGGATTAGTGCCAAAATTTTTATTAAATCTTGTCTGCGACTCTTTTATTGCATCATCAGTGATATTTAATGTGATATTAAATATAATATTGCTGTAGAATTTTATTCCTTGTTGAATAAAATTTAAATTCTTCTGAAGAAAAGTAATTATTTTTCCAAGAACTGTATCAGCTTGTTGTTCTGATGAAATATTGTCTCTTAATTTCAAATATTTATTATAACCTCTCAATAGATCTGTAAACGTTAATCCTAAATATTCTATTCGCAAATTTTTAGGAACATTTTTTTCCCTAGAAGATAAATCTTTTAACAACGTTAAAACCATACTATCAAAAAAAGTTTTTTCGCCTGGCTTTAGAGCGATATATTCTTCATAGTTAATATCAAAAATCTCTTCTGAAATTTTTGGGGTTATGCTATAAAGAGTATCGTCTAAACCAAATAAGCCTGTAACTACTGGAATTTTTGAAGATTTTATCTTTCCATCTTTAATTTTTTCTATTTTTTTATCTATTTGTACCCAAGGATACACTTTTGTACAACCTAATTTTATTAATGTTAGTTCTATAAAATTGCTATGAGCAAAATAATCTTCTAACACATGTAATGCTGCTCCTAAATGTATAAAACCTTGTCTTGTTTTTCCATTTTCATACGCTAACCGTAATTGCTGAGAAAAGTAGGTTGTGCTTGATGGGCGATCTTCATAATCTTTAAAAAGATAGTTTTTCAACATTCTATCTTGATTATAATCTAATGATTTCTCTAGAGTGCCTTTATAAAATGTTTTGAATTCATAATTATTTTCAGGAAGATTATACTTGAAGTTTATAGGTTTTTTAAGTATTGTATCTCCTAAAAAACTATAGTTCTCAATTCCTTTTGGATTGTCTAGGTGTTCCTCTGGTCTATATATACCTAAAATATCTGGTGTAAGTTCGCCATATTTTTTTATAAAATTTTCTAAATGAATTTCGTAATCTTGAGAAGGAGTTTTATTACTATCTTTAAGCTTATTATAAATAAATTCTTTTACAGCCAAGATTTGTAATATTTTGCTCCAGGTTTCCTGTAATGGTAGATAACTAATACCAGGTTTTAAACTATTAAAATTAGTATTTTTTTCTTCTTTTTTATTTAAATAAAAATAATCTTTTTCTATTAAGCCTATGGTTTCTGGCACTATAATTTGTGAGTAATCTCGAAGCCAGTTACCATAATAAATTATATCTATCTCTTCTTCTTTAAAACCAACTTGTTTTAAAGCTATATATTCTATATCACCATGGCCAAACGCTTCAGGATGCTTATCTTTAACCCTTCCAGCACCAAACTCTTCTTCCATCTCTTTAAAGGTTTGCTGTAACTGTCGTAAACTTGCCGGATTGGTTAAATCTGCTGTTTTAAGTTGATTACCTGTGATAAATTCGATTAAAGTTAAGGGTCTTACTTCATAATTCAACTCTTTTAAAAACTGTGTTTTAGTAAGCTGCCTATCTGTTAAAGTTTTATCATCATCTTTTAATAATAATTTTTTCAAAGAACTATTTAAGCTACTAGATATGGTTAGATTATCGTTTTTATCTGTTTCAATAAATATTACTAAATCTTCGGGATCTGTTTTTAATAAATCTTTTTTTCTTGCTATTAAGGCATCTTTAGGATATGTGAAAATGCTTAGTTTAATTTTGCTGTTTAATAAAGTAAGTTGTTCATTACTTTTAGGAGTGTTTTCAAAAATATTGGCCACATCCTTTAGATTTATTCCTGTTAAGTTTTGGGTATAAGCCCTAGGTAAAAAAGTATCTGAAAATTTTTTTAAATAATAGCTGCTCCAATCAAGTTTAAAAACTTGATGGGGCCGTGAATTTTCAAGTAAAATATTATATTCGTTATCTGTCATCATCTAAAATATTAATACAGATAGCAATTAAAGCTACCTCTGTTGTTTAATAAAAATTAAGTATTGGTTCTGAACTTCCCAACATAGTACTGATTACCAAAGCTCAGTTTTTCTTCTTCGTCTTCTATGTATATCTTTTAAAATCATTTTTATAAAAATCAGTTAATATTTTAATCAATCTACTTTTGGTTTAAAAACCGTAATTTTTTGTAGCACTTTGTTAGGGTAGTAAAATCTATATTTATAAAAGATTTTTTAGAAAATATCTCAACATAAAAGTGATAAATCAATAGGTCTTTCAGTCATTGATAAGCTAAATCTATGTGCTTTTAGTTTAGAGAGATTTTTTATTTTTATTATACATTAATCAATACTTCATTACTTTTTTCGCTTAGGTTATAATATACATCAACTGCTTTTATGGAAATTTTTAAATGTCCTGAAGCAAGTCCTGTAATAGTTTGCCCACTTTCTAAAATCTTAGTAAAAGGTTTGTATTTTGACAGAACACTTCCATCATCAATATAAACCTCATAAAAATCGAGAGGGTTGATTGAGTTAGGTGGAGTAAAATATAAGCGGCAAGTGCTTCCTTCTAGATTTGAAATTGATAAATCTAAGATTTTTTCAGAAGGTGTGTAATTCTTAACATATACCACATTACTGCCTCTCTCTAATAAATATTGAATATCCCCATCAGGTTCTCCATTATTAATCGTCGCATTTTCGATTGGGCAGTATATAGTTACATTGTCGTTTATATATTTAAAAATTCCACTTTCAGTTCCATCTTCTCCTAAAGGTGCTATAGATAATACTGCAGTAACGTGAGAACCATTAAAACATCTTTTTCCTAATTCTTTCAGACTTTTTAAATTAACAAAATCATAACCATTTTGCCTTATAGCAGAATTTTTTAATGTCAATATACCTGGAAGATAAAGTAATTCTAAATTAGGGTGTGATTGTAACGAATTTTCACCAATTGATTTTAATTTTCCTTCAATATCTATATAATATGTTAATATGTCTCCGTGTCCCCAGTCTTTATATTGCCCATCATTCCTAAACTTATATCTTGAGATATGATAATCTTCTATTATGCAAAAAGAAATGTTAACCCCTTCATTTTCAAAAAATTTTATAATAGACTCATTTATCCCTATTAGTTCTGCTAATTTTTCTATAGAGTTGATAGAAGCCCCAACACCTCCTATAAAGGTGTTGGGTTTATAGCCTTCTTTTCGTCTTCTATGTATGTCTTTTAAGATCATTTTATAAAGTTTTAAAGACTGTTTCCTCGCTAAACTTCCCTAGATTATAAAATCCATCAAACGTCCTAATTTTTAATGTATATTTCTTTCCAGATTCTAAATCGTTTACAGTATCACCTGATTTTTCAATTACATCAAAAGGAGTATATTTTTGCCATACTGTTATTCCATCATATAGCCATATCTCATATCCGTTATTACCATTTACATTCGGCATAGGTGGTGTGAAATTCAAGTCAAATGAAGTAGAAGTTACACTTGAAACATTTAAACCTTTAGGAACCCCAACCGGAGTAGGATCTTCTAAATCGTTTGGAAAAATGAGTTGAGCCCCAAAATTATCGCGGGCAAGCTTTAACCAGTAACTAGGTTCGTTGCCTCCTATAAAATGAGTGGCTGATGAACTTTTTAACACAAAATCACCTATATACGAATGTTTAGTTTCATTTCCCAATTCACCTGTTTCACTTGATTGAACCATTATGTTATTTTTATAAAACAGTGCCTTCAACTTACCTATTTCACCTACTCTTTCATCATTATTAATAGCATACGCTAAATGTTCTGTTTTTGCAGTAGAAATATCGAATTCTGAAGTATCCAATGCTGCTCTGTCAACGGCAGTATATGTTAAGTCATTAACGGTAAATGTATCGCCAGCAACTAAACTTCCGACAATGTACTCACAATAAGCTTGACCTTTTTCCAAAGCTGGATTCGCATAAATTTTACATCCATTTGATATTTGATTGAATATGTGTAAGGAATTATACCCTTTGTATATCTCTGGAAGTTTTTTACAATTCGCTATATATAAGTGTTTAGCCGATTTTAATCCATAAAATGATTTACGTCCAACGTTTTGTAGCCAAATTTCCCGAAGGTTTGGAAAATAAAGAAGTTTTGCTTTCTCGTTATTATTTATAAAACTATTTTCTGTATGTTCCAATAATGGCAAATACATGCTTTTTAAAAGTCCCATGTTTCCAAAACCTCCATATCCACCACCAGATCGATGTGAAATCATGGATGGAGAATAAAAACATTTAAAGTTTGGCAAACCTTTAAAAGAGCCTTGGTTAATTTTTTTTAAATATCCTTCACTATCAATATAATAGCTTGCATCATTTTCATTTTTAAAAAAAAACTGTTTGATGTCATAGTCCTTTTCTATATAAAAAGAAATATTGTTATTGGCATCTATCTGAAAATTTTGAATATCTTCTTCATTTAAACCAATAAAATACTGTTCAAAATGATTTGGAGAACTTAGAGAAGCGCCAACACCTCCTATAAAGGTGTTGGGTTTATAGCCTTCTTTGCGTCTTCTATGTATGTCTTTTAAGATCATCTTTTTGTGAAAAAATAATTAATGTTTTCACCATCATTTTCCAACCATAAATCAAATAAACTATCTGGTTCAAATTCATCGCTTGACAGTAATTCGGCATTGTTCACTGATGGGAATGCCGTTTTTCCGGTAGTGTCTATTAGTACACGTGCCCAACCTCCCTCTACAGCATTTACATAGGTATAAGTATTTTCTGTTGAAGGATTTGCCATATTGCAAAAATTACCCTCTACATAACCTAAATCTATTACATTACTCGTATTTTGGGTATAGCGGGTTTTGTTACCATCGCTTACACCTTTCAATAAATTGTTTGATTGCTGAATAGGATTGGTACCTTCACCGCCGCATTCCGGATTACAAGGCAGGCCTTCTACATTTAGACCTATAGTACCGGCTTGGACGACAGTTAGATCTGTAGGCACACGAGTTTCCCATGTCTCTTCTACTTCTCCTTCGGTAGATTGTAACTCTTCTGCAATAGAAACATACAAATCGTCATCCATATCTATAGCCAATTGATTCCCCATCCAAACGTCACCTGTTTGTAGGTAATAGGCTACTGCTTCTTCAAAACCGGGACGTACCGGCACTACCATTCGTGCCATCCCACTTTGCATAAATGCTTGAAAAACGCTATCTGTACCATTACTTTCTTTTAATAATTCTGCCCATTTATCTTCTTGTGCATAGTAGTACGGATAGAAATTATAGGCCATAATATCCCAATCGAAAACATTCTCAAAAAACTTAATTCTGGAAGCGTGTTCGTCTAAGTTTTCTGTTAAATTAAGAGAAGTATTATTACTGTAATGATTGTTGGCCAAATTAATAGCGAATGGCTTGGTAAGCATTTGTATAGCCAACCTTTTTAATTCCCTTTTTTCTAAAGTACGGTTAAAAAGCGGATTAAATTGCATTCTCTCTGTTTGTGTTTGCTCTTCTGGAGTAAAGTTTGAGTATAATGCATCGTTATATTCCTGTACCCGCTCTTCATAAGCTTCCATAATAGCGTTGTAAGTTTTTACTTTCCAACTTTCATAAGCTTCACCTGTTAGTTTACACTTTACCTCAAACTGTACCAAAGCCTCTGAAGAATTATCATAAATCATTGCTCCAACAGGGATTTCACCTTCAAATTCATCACCAGAAATATAGTGACTCCTAGAGTTATTCTTATAAATATTTTGACCACTTCGACTAATATTGAATTCTTTGGAGTCTGTTCCTATCATAGTTATAATTTTCGGACTTTCTGCTCCTGTAAGATGAAACATCATTTGACAGTTAGATTTTCCTGAAAAACTTACATACCCTTCAGGGATTTCAATCTTATCACTTACAGAACTATATTTCTTATCTCTATTTTCTGTTCCTGAGGTTGACCACTGTATTTTTAAACTTTTACCAATTTTTATATATTCCTTAGGTGGCTCTTCTACTTCAGCATTCACTGTAGAGGCAATATCTATGTAATTATATCGGGTTATTTTGTTTGCACTACTAATAGTGGGTGCTTCTGGCATACTGGGTAAAATAATACCATCTGGTCTAGTATTAGAAGTACCTGAATTGGAAGCAACTTCTTTTAAAATGGCAGATTTAAAGAATTTTGAAGGTTCTGGAACACTAAACTCGTACATTAATCGTTTGCCATAGTTAATTAATTTATTTTTATAGATTTTATCTACCCAGCGATATACCCCGGTTACGTGAGAATCTCCATTTCTATTGTCGAAACCATGTTTGTTGTTTTCTTCAAATTCACGAAGTATTCTAGTGGTTCTCTTTTTGGTTGTTTTGGTCACTACACGTTCTAAGGCCCTTTCTACAACTTCTTGTGCATAGGTTTGGGATGTGCTATTAGAATTTGAGGTTGCAGAAGAGGAAGCTCCTTCCATAAATGCATCTGCATAAAAACTAATCCCGCTTCCCGGATAAGAGCCACTTACTCCTGTAGAAACCCCTTGGTTTTGAGATTGATTTTCATCAATCACTGAACTAACTTCTGTAGCTAATTCATTTCTCTCTGTAGTGGTAGTATCTGAGAGTTTTTCTACTTCTTTTTCTTCAATCTCTTCTATTATATTTTCGGTACTTAGCAATTGCCTTGTAGAGCGTTCTTTATATTCTCTGGCCAATATATTTTCTATATGAGAAACTTCACCGGGAACATAACAGCAAACTTCCTGTTCTACCTTTCTAAAGTCTGCCACTCCCAGTTTTTGTATACCGTAGGTAATTATATCTTTTTGCTCTGGATTATATTCATCTGATCTTACATTAAAGTCTTTAATTTGAAGTTCTTCAACTTTTACCTCAGGAACACTAACTTCAATTTCTCTACCATCTTCAAAATCAATAAGTACATCTGCTTTAATAGGAGTATTACTAATATCTATAAGATCACTAGTTAATATAAGTGTATCATCCGATCCTTGACTAAAATTTGGTTTCATTTGTATTGAAGAGCTATCTGAAAAATTCAAAATAAATTCATTTGCCGTCACACCCATATCTGAATTTCCTGTGGCAATATTTAAAGAAAAATAGCCTTTATTTTTATCTATATTGCTTTTAGTAATTTTAGCTACAGATGTATGTTTAGGAATATTTCTAGACTTTGCTTTAAATTTCACCCCTCTATAGGAAATATCCCGAGCTAAATTTTTATCTTCTTGGTCAATTATATTTTCTTGCTCTTTAATTTTTTCTTCAAGCATCTTTAACACATCTTCATCTTCAGAAACTGCTTCCAGTTTTAAATTTTTAACCAAATTATAGGTTTCTCCTGATACATTTTTTTGTAAAAAGCTATCATTAAATACATGTTGCCTTTCAAATCTAAATTCAGGTAAGTTTAAATCTTCATAATGAACTTCTCCTGTTTCGGGATCTTCTACAGGTTTAGCTTGGTTATATGCTTCATCAACTTTTACATTATATTCTTGTAAAGCCCTATTATAAGCATCTTGATTAGTGATTTCGGTAATTTGAATAGCTTGGTTAATTTCTTCTATAGCTTGTGATATATACCCTTTTTTCATTCTAGCAATATGGGCATCTATTTGACTTTCCAGTACCTGAAAATCTTTATAGGAAGCTCTACGCGATGGATTTATTTTTATCATATAATTACTAGGGATGGGATCTGGAATTACCACATAGGCATTAGCGAGTCTCCTTAATTGCTCATCTGAAGTAATTAAAATAGCTGAATCTGAAGAATAATCATTTTTTTTAATGAAGTTATTAGCTACAATTAATTGAATAGCGGCTTCTCGTACAGCATCTGATTTTTTTGTATTTATTTGATAGAAAAGGTTATCCCACAATTCTATTTCGTCTTGGAGAGATAATGTCGATAAACTAGTTGTTTTTTCTTCAGCTTCTGCTTTAGTAATGGTGTTTTTGTTTTTCATTAGCCATAAGGAAAAATCGAAAAGTTCTTCTCGATTTATTCTGATGAACTTTCTTGATGTATAATAACTAAATGAATTACTGACTTGTGACAGATATTGCCTTCTTTGATCACGTGTATTAATAGTGCTTATATTTTCTAAATAAGCACTTTCGGAAAAACTGGTATCTGGAAAAAATATAAATCCCCTTTCTTTCTCTTCTTTCGATAACAGTTGCGGATTTCTAATTGAAACAAAATTGAACAATGTAGACTTAATGGGTTTTTCTGACATAGAAAATAAGTTTTAGTGCAAATAATTCATGACTATTTGCAGATTAATGAAAAAAAAATACTTTGTGGGGATTCTTATATATTAACTTAAATGAATAAGTATTTATTGTTAATATTTTAATTTTTATATTATAATTTCAATTTATAAACTTGTAAAGCCCTAATAAATAAAAAATTACCGTTTAAAATAATTTTTATTCATAACTAAAATTCCTAATGATCTTATATAAAGAAATAAATATTCTAAAGAAACGAAAAGAATTATATGTTCTCTTTACGGTTTAATATAACTAAATTAGTTTTAACTAGTGGTTTGAATCGTTATCGTATCTGAAAACTCTACTTTGCCATAATCATAGTCCACTACTTTTAATCTTATTTCGTAAGTAGTTACTAGTTTTAGATTATTAATTTTTTTATTTACACTATTCACTTTAGTAAACCTAAAGAACTCGTTAATGACGTTTGCAGGATCGCTAAAATCTTTTATCCATACTTCATAAAAATCTGCTGTTTAAGATATTAATGAAATATAAAATTTAAGATCCTGAGTGAGAATTATTTTAATAAAAATAAATCTATAAAGCAGCATTTGGATCCTGAATAATTTGAATATCTCCATCATTTAAGAATGTCCCATTCCCTACTCTCATAAAATCTAATTTGAAAGTAACATAATAAGTACGTGAAGGTTTAAACCACAAATAAACATGGTTATCAGAACCTGCATATTGTCCAGCAGTTATAGTATTAGAATTATTAACTACTGTTTTATCATTTATTATTTCACCATTACCTGCATAACAGTACCCCACCCATATTACATCTATAATATCATGTCCGTAGTATTCATAACCAGAGGCTTTTACATAATACATTTTACTATCTGAATTAATTTTATAAGGTAGACGTATATGTATGTAATTCTGACTATTATTAGTTGAATAAAATTTAGCAATACCTTGATTAACTGTTCCTCTTGAAGTGCTTTCATCTATATTTAAAATAACTTCTCCTGTTTTACCGTTTACCGATGTTACTGGCGCAAAGTTTTCAATAGAATTCTTGACTCCTAAAGGAGTGACATATTTATTATTATTTGTCGCTGAATTTACTTCACTCGAACTTGCTTGTTGCACTATCCCTCGTTGCGAAGTAGAAGCATTGGGTAGGTTTTCTACATAATCATCTTCTAACCTATTTACAAAACTATCTATAAGGTCTGCAAATTCATCTTCAGTAGGTTTATCTCCTGTTTCAAAATATGATTTTAGGGTTTGTCGGTTTTGTTGTGCCATAAGTTTTGTTTTTATAATATTATCTATCTAATTCTAAATGTTATCTCGCTAATCATATCTCCAATACCTCCAATATCTTTCCAATTATCTATTTGATGAATAGTTAATATATTTTCTTCAGTACTTAGCATTCCCGATGTATTTTCTGCAATTACTTTAAAGTGATGATAAATAGGGTTTCCTTCATTCTCAATAAGGAGACTACTATCTTGAAGATCAGTATCTTCTAAATTTAAATAAATCGTTTCTTCAGTTGTTCTAGGAACGGTATGTATTTTAGTCCAATTTCCTTGACTATTCATTTTATACACATGATACTTACCTTTATAACAAGTGGCATTCCAAGTTAAGGTTACATAACTTATGATATGTTGATTATTAGGCGGAGTAGAATAATATTCCAATACAGGGGATTCCGGCTTTTTGTTTTCTACAATTAAACTCGCTAATATCTTAGAAGCTTGTGAGGGTGCAAACTCTGTAATGACAACCGCATTTTTATCGGCATATTTTACTTCCCTTTCTACAATTACCCTGTAGTATAAAGCATCTCCGTAAGGTACTTGAGGAAGATCATTGAACGTATCTGCTATGGTCCAAACTTCTTCATTATTTGAAATCTCATCAAGAACAGAAGTAGCTACTAATTTCATTGTTCTAATAGACTGAGCTTCAATTTTCGTATGGGAACGAAAGAGTTTTACTTTTTTAATATTTTGAACCTTCGGATAAGAATTGATACTAATTTTCACCGAAGGAGCAGTACCTGTAAGCTCATTGGCTAATACCGGTTTAATTGACTTTACTTCAGGTGATTTAGGAGCATTGGTATTTACTAATTTGATAGGGCCTAAAAATGGACTGAATTGCCCTATTTTCATTTGGGATCCCATTTCTTTAACTCCATAGAAATAGTAGTTGGAAGAAGTTCCATCTAATTTAAAATCGGTGAACTGGGTTTTATAATTTCCAACTTTTTTCATCATAGGCGCCATCTTAAAATCTGGATGGTTCGGCGCTAAAGCATACCCGTTTTCATCTTTTATATTTTGCTTTTCATCTTTGGGTTGATAACTAGCCCCTTCAATATGTTCATATATGATGGGAAGCCGCGTTAAGGGCACAAAAGCATTATAGATGGCTCCTTTAAAAAACTCAACTATTTTAGGATCTCCTACGGCAAGTTGTCCGGGAGATTCGGTAATAAGGGGCTCATTTAAATTTTGAAGAATTTGATTGGCCCAATCAAAAAACTCTTGCTTATCCGGGTTGGGAAATTTATATCCGCTTCCTTGAGAAATTCCGTTTTCGTCATATTCCTTGAAGTCTCCATCGGTTTTAATAGTAGAAAAATCTACAAAATTTTTCCATCGATCTGTAAAGAAAGGTTCTTCCGGTCCTCCCAAGTCTTTTAAAGCGGTTCTGATTTGTTGAACAGTTGCTTTGGAGTAGATTGAATTTAATAAGACTTCATCGTTACTACGATAGAATAACACCCCATAAGGTTGATGATTGTATTCTGTAGTGAAAGTATAAGTAGATCTTCCAAAATAATCAGGTCTAGTGGCGTAATCAGATCCCAAAGGTTGTTGGGGTGGTTCTGGTAAAACTATACGTTGAGCCATCATTAAACCGGGTGTACTTACCGGACTAAAATAATTATAGTTCGTATCTTCACTTCTCACTCCAAAAATGGAATAATCTACATCTTTAGAAGTAGGAATTAATTCTTCATTTAAACCTACACTAGTTTGTTCATATAAATATACTTTATAGGAAGGATAAAAATTAACCGAGATATTTGTTCCTGTAGGAATTGGATCTAAATCTTGTGCCGGTACGGCTACCGTATCAGGATCATCCACATAAATTACTAAATCTTCTGCTTCCCCTATATTTTCTATTTTACCAACTTTTAAAGTTTTTCGACTTTTTATAGGAGTATTGCTCGAATCTAAAGAAGATTCCGTAAATACTCTAGCTATTCCTTTATCCCAATCTACCGAGGTTTGACCTATTGAAGTAGTATGCTGTGGATGGTGATCCAATTGTATTCCGTGGAAAGTGATTTTATAGAGTCCTTTATGAACCTGTTCCGTAATTAAATTACCATTAGTATCATATTGCAAGTTTCCATTAGCATCAAGTACTTCTTGAGGTTCTAGTACTTTTTCAATAGTCGTATGATTTTCATCTGCTTTAGACCATATTCCTCTGGTTTTTTCGAGTTTACGTTGAACGCTTCCATCTGCATTATTTTCTTCAATCACTTCACGGTGAACAGGCCAATTGTCACCAATTAATATTTTTGTAGCTAATGGGTTTGAATTCCCCCAACTGCTAGCATTTTGCATATTCTCTACAGCCATAAACAACCCATCATTGGTAATTACCGGAAGTTCTAATTCTTCGGGATTAATGGTAGATGAAGGGATTTCACCTGTTATGGCATCGGTTACCTGAGTTTTATATACTTTAAATTTAGGATAAGTAGCACTTGTATCTATCGATTGTATGATATAGCTATTTTCGTCAATATTAATAACTCCACCTATATAATTACTTACCTGAGAGCTATTTATGTGAGGAACAAGTTGTTCATTATTGCCTTGACTTGACAAATTATAAGGAGCTGTTTGTAAAATTGCCAATAAAGGATTGCTAGAATCATTATTGACTGCTGTAATTTTACCTCTAATATTATTAGGAACTTGATTTCTGAAATAGATTTCTGCCCTTTCTGCAAAGACTTCATCATCATCAGTGAAAATTGAAGTAGGGTCATTCTCATAATCCTGATTACTTATAGTTGAATCATTGGGAAGACTGTACTTAATAATTTCATGAAATGCGTGATAATCATAAGTTAATCTAACTAGTGTTTTATCTTCTATGTTAGTATTTGCCTTAAGTGTCGCTAACATTTCTTGTTCCTTCCCGGAGGTTAACAGTAAAGGACTTTCAGGCTGAACTAAAACTGCACGTACATTAGTAGGCGCGATTAAAGAATTATTAGGCTTTATATCTGAATATATCGATTTTTGGATTTCACTTTGGCTTGCTCTGTAAAACCAATTAATTGCATAAGACTTGTATCTGTACCAACCTTTGATAGTATGATTGTCTACATAGAATGGTTTGCCTAACTCAGGAAGTAACAAGGGAATTGTTTCATTAGCACCTAGGCTTCCATTGCCTAATACATTTTGATATTCATCTGTATTCGAAAGTTCTGGTTTTCGCCAAGTGGTTTCATTATCCATTTTGTATTCTAAACCTCCATAAATAGGTAAGGTATATAAATGAGCAGAAAATTCTTGGTAACTATTATAAAATGGTAAATTAGAAAGAGTTTCCGGTATTTCTTCTGTAAATAAACTTACGTAACGCGTCTTCCCATCAAAAGTATAGCCGTTTTCATCGGTTAAATTAATGGGTTGGGCATTTTCATAACCATAAAATACGCCGGGTACTATATTTTTTAAATCTATGGGAATAGGTAAGCGTTCATCTGAAATACCTGTAGGTAAACTCATGGATAAATGTTGAACTTCTCGAGCCCCTTCTCCATCTTGAAGATTTCCAAATGTGACGTATTCTGTTACATAAATATACTGATCTGTAAATACTTCAGTGTCTATATCTAAACTACCCAGTCCTAACATTCTTGCAATATGGAAGTCATACGCTGCCATATTTAATAAATCTAAATTAGAAATTTGTGTAGTATCTTGTCCAGTACCATCTAAAGCAATTGATTCGTTGGCAATTGGGTTATTTTGATTATCACTTAAATCAATGTATTTACTTACTACTTCCTTAATATTTCGGTCGCCGGGTTCAGATATGCCATTCCATTGCTTTTTATAATTCTCAACATTTACATGTTCATTATCATTAAAACGCAACCAATTCGCATGAACATCGCCTGAATTAGGTTCTAAGGCATTAAATACGGTTTGGTCATTTTTGCTTAATGCGTAATCCCCTAAAAACCACCAATCACTTTGGGAATTTACTTGGGTAAGGAAATCACTATAAAATTCAAACTCAATGCTTGTTAGCATACAATTATATGCTTTATAGCGCACGCCTATTCCATTTTCACAGGTAAAGACCATTTTTGAAATTTCAGAAATCCCGGTAAATGTTTGTCTCGCTGAAACTGTTTTATTAGCTAAAGGAACATTTTTTGAAACCGATAAGGTTTCTGCTTGTACACTTCCATTATTGGCTAACTCTTCATTTACTTTTAAAGTTACTTTAAAAAAGAGTTCTTCTTTTGTTTCTATTTCAATTAACTCTGAACCATAATTTTGTAAAAATGAAACATGGTCTTCTATAGGATTTGTATTATTTCTTACATTATCATACTTAGTTGTATTTCTAAAATGAATATAGATATCCCGCTGTTCATATCGGTATATCCATAAATGATTAGTACTATCTACTACTGTGGGTGCAGTTTCTTGGAAGTTTACTATAAAAGTATATTTTCTGTACCGTGTTCGGTAAAGTTTGATAACATCATTAGGCTTATTAAAATTATATTGATTGGTGGCATAATTACGTTTAGGCAAGTGTAATTCTCCCAACACACCTCTTAGTACCCACCTTAAATGAATACCTTTTGTACTGTCATTTCCTTGCGATCCTGCTGCTTGCAAATAGAAGTTAGGAGATTGCAACCACGTTACACTAGTGTTAGAAATTTTAGTTCCTTCATCACTACCGCCACCATCGTCGTTTTTAACAAACTGTACAGTAGCTGAGGCTGAAGCCTGCATTCCATTTACATAAAAACCTATTTGAGCTTGTCCAATATTACTGCTCTTGATATATGATATGTAAGAACCAGTAGTGCTTTCAAAAACAGCATTGTTGGGATTAACAGCTCCAAAATTATTGATTTTATGTATGCTTACTAGATAGTTACCAAAGTTATTGGGGAGTAAATTAACAGGATTTCCATTTTGATCTCTTAATACAATTTTTATAGTTGCTTGATCCTGACCGTTGGCTACTACCGTATTTGGAATAATTTGGATAGTACTTTTCTCTAAATCAACTTCATTTAGAGGATCTGCCTCACAGCTTTCTTTTATTTGTACTTGAGCATGTTGAGCCCCACTTTCCCCTAATATAGAAAAACTTAGAGTAGCTGTTCCTGTAATTGTACTCGATAGTAAAGCTGAATAAGTCCCATTCCCATTATCTGTAGTCAAACTTATATTACCCAAGGAAGTATGAATAATTACATTTTGCCCTCCGGTTACTACTAGATTTCCATTCGTATCAACTAATTGAACAGTAATGGTTGATTGTTGTTCTCCATTAGGGGTAATACAGGAGGGTAAAGCATGAATAGTACTCAACTCTAAATTTATACCTACTCCACAGGATTTTGAAAACACAACTGTTCGATAACTTATGGCTTGACTTCCGTTTAAAAGGAAAGTTAAAGTAGCTATTCCTGATTGATTGCTGGTTAAGTAGGCCGTATAAGTACCATCATTATTATCAATAGTATTAGAAATATTACCTAGTGTGGTATGTATTTCTACATTATCACCACCTACCAATAAAGGATTACCTGAATTGTCCAGTAAATATACGGTAACTTCTGTTGGTGTTTCCCCATCGGGTACAATACAATTGGAGGAAGTTTTTATCTGACTGTTAGTTAAATCACCCCCTGATATATTACAAGAAGTCGAAAAATTAATCCATATATAATTTTGACTTGAATCCCCATCTACTGAAAATGAAACAAAAGTACCTGAACCTCCGGTAGCGGTTAATATAGCGGTATAACTACCATCTCCTTGATCTGTTACATTGGAAATATTTCCTGCAGTATTGTTTATAGCTACATTAGCACCTCCATTTAATACTGGGTTTCCATTATCATCATATAATTGGATAGTAATTAAAGATTGTCCTTCTTTGGGATGTATACAATTAGGGCTAGCTGTTATGGTACTATTATCTGCATTGGGCTTTGTTGATCCACATTGCTTAGAAATTGTGATGTCAATGGTTTGAACCGATTCTTTTCCATTTACTGTAAAATATACGGTAGCTATTCCCTCATAAGCACTTAAAAGTTCACACGTATAAGTTCCATCTCCGTTATCTTGAATGGAAGAAATAGTTCCCAAGGAAGTAAAAACCTCTACTTGATCTCCCCCATTGATAATGGCATTACCAGAAGAATCATAAAGTCGAATAGTTATAATTGATTTTTCTTTACGGCGTAAACATTTATTAGATGCTTGGATGGTACATAACTTTATATCTACTTCCTGATCAAAACATTCTTTAGATACTCTTATTTGTACCGAAGCAGGAAGTTCTTTACCATCTAAAAAAGCTTTAATAGTAGAAACTCCCGAAGAATTACTAGAAAAACTTACGGAATATACACCGTTTCCATAATCGGTTACTGCTCCTAACTGACCTAAATTAGTAGTAAACGAAACATTATCTCCTCCACTTCCTAAAACATTGCCTTCAGTATCTCTTAATTTCAGGTAAATTAAGGATTGCATTCTTCCGGGAAGCAAACAATCATTTTTCACTCTAATAGTAGATTGCTTTAGATCAATTTCAGGTTGCTTTGTAGGATATTTACAAATTTCTGTTGAACTAGGTATATTTATAGTCTGTAAACTAATTTGTGGTTGAGGATATTCAATACTATTAAAGGCATTCAGCTCTATACGATTAGTTGATGCAATAAGCTCATACCTTTCAAAATTGAAGTTATCCTCTACTTCTACAGTTTCACAAGTTTTATAGTCCGTTCCTGAATTGGAAATGATATAATACCCTCTCTGATAAGGATAAGAGTAATAGGAGTAAATATAATTTTCATTTAAATTAATTGGTGTAAGCCTTTTATTGATAGCGGCTATTTCAACTTTTCTTGTCCAATTTAAATTTAAAGAATTACTTAAAGAATGAAGATTACCTCTATAATAGATTAAATGATCATCACTAACATTTTCTATATCTTGAGCAATTTGACTCCAAGGTTTATCTGAAATATTTATGGAATTAGTTGCCTTAAGACCATAAAAGTCAAAATTCATTACAAATATATAATTACCTTGATCTGACCAGTAACCTCCCATTGCTGAAAACTTTCCTTCTTTTATAGAAGAAAGTCTAAACAAATGCAAGTAATTTCTCTTTGAATTACTTTTACCTAAATTAAATTTGTAAGTATTTGATAATCTTAAATTAATATCCACATAAAAAATACAGATATTTTTACCATCAGATCCCGCCAAAACAATGGTCTCCTTAAAACTTTGTTGGTCACGGATAATTATTTTGGGATTTGTGGTCTCTAAAATTTTATTATCCACAAAATTTCCATTATCGTTTTGAAATTTTATAAAACGATAATCTAACCTTCTTACCCCACCATTATAGGAATGAATATCTTGAACAACCAATATGGAATATTCTTCTGAGAGTGTATGAAGTCTTGGCCGGAAGCTTAACCTATTATAATATAATTGCGTATTATTTTTATCGTAATATTTCTTTACCCAAATTAAATTTCCATCATCATCAATCTTTAATATCAAAGCCTGCACATCATCATAGGCAAGTAACAGCAATTCCTTGGAACTTGCTTCAGTGATATCTTCAAAATGAATTTTAACACTACCACTATTAACTGCGTCGGGATATTTAAATCTTTTTTGCCAAACTTGATTTCCAGAAGAATCAATTTTAGAAACATATAAATTTACCTTAGGGGTTTGATTATTATTGTATTCCCAACCTAGCACATAAGAATAACCATTAATCTCTTTAATGTTTTCTATTCTCACACCAGGTTGATCGTATTGATATAAATAGCTCATTTTATTAATTTTCTGGATTGATGATAATGTTCTCTACGTAAACTTGACTTTGATTGCTATAGGTATTTCCCAGCCAAACTTTATACTTGAACATAAAATTTAAGGAAATGTCTATGATTGATTTACTATTATTCATCACAAGCACCTGTGAATAATCTTTAGCATACAGATAATGATAACCTGAAGCTTCGGAAGATTGATTTTCCATTACTTTTAATGTATCAGAAATTATATCCTCAGGTATTTTAGGAATATTAAAAGGCTCTGGATTTCTAATTAAAAGTGCGATGACCTTATTGGTATTCTTATCTATTATTTTATTAAATTCTGTTGTGGTAGGAGGATCCCAAGGAGTAAAACCTAATATCCCTTCAAATACTCTATCAAATAAATGATAAAATTGAAGCGCTAATTGCTCATCTCCTGAATAATTAGGATTAGAAATAGCCTGATAAGCTTCATTTATTTCTGAAGTGGAAAAAGATTTTTCTATTGAATAAACTGCTTGAGCATAATTAATAGTTCCATCTTTCTCTTGACTTTGTAATTGATAGCTATTTACTTGTTCCTCAAAATTTAAATACCTAGAAGTTCTAAAAACATACTCGTGTATCAATTCACTTTCATCTAAGGATAATTCATCATTACCATTCTTATCAAAAGCATTGTAGACTAAGGCTGTATAGAGTTTATTCGGTTTTAAATTGGTAAGCACCGTTTCATAAACCGGAACATTAGGTACTAAACTTTCTCCTAGCTTTGGCGTACAAGTAATTTCATTTGCATTATTAGAGACAAAATCTATCATATTATTCAATTGTTGCAAATGAAGTAAAGTAATAGGGTTTTCATCTTGGTTCCAATCTTCGCTATCGGTAAGGGGTATGCTATCTTCATACTCTTCTACCGGTAATGGATAAGGGATCACTGTATTATTTACAGGATCTTTAATAATAATATGCATTTTACCCATTAAAGAATCTAGCGAGTCATAAGAATCCCAACTCTTCAGCATATGATAAACCATCGGTTTAATGAAATAAAGACTAATTTTACATTCTTCATTTCCATAAAAAACAGGTTTTGCTTTTAACAAATTCCCTTTAGCATCAGGATAAGATTTATCGTAATCTATATAATTAGTAAGTGACGCTAATGGATGTTCTTTTGGTAATTCTGCTACTTCTGGATGTTTATGGTAATGCCCAAGTGGACCTACTGTTTTAAAAGCATAGTAATAATCAAAATTTCTTTCGTTTTCCCCATTATCTACTATATCTTTCAATCTAAAGCGCATATAATACTTGGTGTTAGGTCTCCAGATAGGCTGTGCTGTATTTTGAACAGCAGCAACC
>MDTG01427722.1_pt1 | contig 19779 bp, 22 predicted proteins | sample 811421 | NCBI WGS metagenome assembly MDTG01 (sample SAMN05326645, study PRJNA326480) | marine metagenome | isolation source: seawater | place: Pacific Ocean: South East | collected 2011
AAGAAGCTCCAGCCGAAGAAGCCGCAGCCGAAGAAGCTCCAGCCGAAGAAGCTCCAGCCGATGATTCTGAATCAAATAAAACTAATTAAGGTGATACTACTATGATGACTCGATATCCAAGAAGAAAGAAATACTGTCGCTTTACTGCAGAAAAGATTACTGAAATAGATTATAAGGATCTATCATTATTAAAGGCTTATGTCACAGAAACTGGTAAAATTGTACCTAGTAGGATAACAGGTACTAAAGCACGCTATCAGCGTCAATTAACCACTGCTGTGAAACGAGCTCGTTATCTTGCACTTTTACCCTATACAGATAGGCACTAAGAATAAAATTAATAAAATCATATGCTAATTGGTTGAGTGCGAGACCTTATAATGGTGCGATTAGTCTCGCATTAACTCTATTAATGCCACTCTCTAATATTTTTGGCGGAGCTACTTTTGTGGCTCTGTCACTTAGAATGAGTAGGCTAATCTTTATAAAGCAAATCTCTATAGCACTATTAGGGTTATCCTTAATTGGATTGGTTATAAATATATCGATTGATGAATTACTGATAAGCGCTTTAATGACATGGTTGCCAGCATTATTACTTGTCATTCTAATAAAAAAAACCCGCTCACTTATTTTTTCGGTTCAATTACTGGCAGTTTTTTCAGTTTTATTTTTACTTTTATTTTTCTGGCTCATTGAGCAGCCAGTATTATTCTGGAACGAAGTATTAATGAATGTATCTGATGTTCTGAATCAGGGCGGCTTGGTTGAGCAGGCCAGGCTCCTGACAGAATCGATTACAAATATTGCACAACAAATGACAATCGTTGTAATTGCGATGACATGGTCAATTTATTCTGTGATTTTGATTTTAGGGTGCGCAATTTATCGTAAATCTATTAATGATGAAAATATTTTTGGTAATTTTACTGATCTTAATTTTGGAAAATTTTTAGCTATTATGACTGCGATAAGTTCGTTATTTCTGTTTATATTTGATGTTGATTGGCTGAATAATCTTGCTTATCTTTGTTTTTCTTTTTTTGGCTGCAAGGCTTATCTTTTTTACATTGGCTACATCAGAAAAGGATAATCCCCAGCATGGGATTGATTCTTACTTATGTAATGTTACCATTCTTTAATATATTACTAATTATGTTGCTCGCAATAGTCGGTTATACGGATGCATGGTTTAATTATCGAAATCGAATAAAAAATTAAACTAGAACTAGGATTAATAATTTACTTAATTTAGGACAGAGAAATGAATGTTATTTTGTTAGATAAAGTTGAAAACTTGGGCGCCATAGGAGATTTGGTTTCTGTTAAATCTGGCTATGGACGTAATTATTTGATACCAGCAGGGAAAGCAGCATTAGCCACTGCGGAAAATATTAAAGATCTAGAAGCAAAACGTTCTGATCTAGAAAAGAAAGCAGCAGAAGAATTAGCAGCAGCAAAATCTAGAGGTGAGTTAATCCAAGGTATGCAATTAGTGATACCGGCAAATGTTGGTAGTGAAGGGAAGCTATTTGGTTCAGTTGGGCCTGTCGATATCGCAGAAGCTTTTAATAAAGTTGGGGTTGATGTCGAAAGAAGCGAAATAAGAATGGCGGATGGTCCAATTCATGAAATTGGTGAATCTGAAATAATTCTTCATTTACATACAGATCTGGATATTACGGTCAATGTTAATGTTGTACCAGAGGAATAACTAAGGAAAAAAGGTTAGTCATGGCTCAGTCTTCTGACGATGAAATCGGTAATGCGACAGAAATGTCGTTAAAGGTTCCACCTAATTCCATCGAAGCTGAGCAGTCTTTATTAGGCGGCCTTATGCTTGATAATACCGCATGGGATAAGATTGCAGACTTAATAGTTGGTGGTGACTTTTATCGAAAAGATCATCAGGTGATTTTTTCTGGTATCGCCTCTTTGATTGAAGCATCAGAAGCCTGTGATGTGGTCACTTTATCTGAATATCTAGAAAGCAATAGTCAACTTGAGGCGGCTGGTGGGTTGGAATATATTGCAACTCTGGCGAATGAAACGCCTGGAGCTTCTAACGCTGTATCATATGCAAAAATATTAAGAGAACGTTCCGTTTTGAGGGCATTGATTAGTGCTGGCAATCAAATCAGTGGAAATGCATATTTAAATGATGGTCGTACTACCTCAGAACTGGTTGATGACGCCGAAAGATTGGTTTTTGAAATTGCTGAAAAAGGTGCTCGTGGTAAATCTGGCTTCCAACCAATAAAAGACGTTCTTCCTACAACGATAGATCGGATAGAGGAGTTACATAATTCTGATGGTGACATTTCAGGCGTATCAACGGGTTATAAGAAGTTTGATGAGCTGACAACAGGATTGCAAGCCGGTGATTTAATAATCATCGCTGGAAGACCTTCAATGGGTAAAACTACCCTTGCAGTAAATATAGCAGAGAATGCTGCTATTGGCTCTCAAAAGCCCACTGCAATATTCTCTATGGAAATGCCAAAAGAGCAATTAGCTTTTCGAATGATTTCATCACTTGGTCGAGTCGATCAAACACACTTGAGAACTGGTAAATTTCCTGATGAGGATTGGTCAAGAATAAATACAGCGGTTCAGCTGATGTCAGAAGCACCAATATTTATTGATGACACTCCTGCTCTATCACCAACAGAAATAAGGGCAAGGGCTAGACGCCTTAAAAGGGAATCTGGGCTTGATTTAATTGTTCTGGATTATCTTCAATTAATGCAAGTTCAGGGAAGGACTGAAAATAGAGCTACTGAAATTTCTGAAATATCACGCTCACTAAAAGCCTTAGCTAAAGAACTGGAAGTTCCAATCATAGCTCTTTCACAACTTAATAGGAGCGTTGAATCGAGGCAAGATAAGAGACCAATAATGTCTGATTTGAGAGAGTCGGGAGCGATCGAACAAGATGCTGATATTATTGTATTTATTTATCGCGATGAAGTTTACAATCCTGATACACCAAGGAAAGGTGTGGCTGATATTCAGATTGCTAAACAAAGAAATGGACCAATTGGAGATTTTCCATTAACGTTTGTAGGAAGGTATACTAAATTTGAAAATTGGGTTCCGGATACATACGCGAATGAGACTTATCAGTGACCTCGAGTCCTCACGCCCTCCTGAATAGGGACGCAATTGAGCATAATTTTAATCATTTAAAGCGAATATCATACGGGGCAAAGGTAATGTGTGCCGTTAAGGGTAATGCTTATGGTCATGGTATCACTGAAATTGTTAATTCACTCGAAAATACTGATGGTTTTGTAGTTGCCCGTCTTTCTGAGGCAAGGGTATTAAGAAAAATGAAAGTTAAACTCCCAATTACCTTACTTGGAGGATTTATTGATGTTGGTGAGTTAGCTCAAGCAATCGATCTTCAATGTGATATTGTAATATATAATCTAAAGCAGATAGATATATTAGAGAGTTTTGCTGAAAAAAAATTAACCGCATCTTTTTGGTTGAAAATTGAAACAGGTATGAATCGCCTTGGTATTCATCCAAAAGATGCCTCTTCTTCTATTTCTAGAATTACCTCAATTGCTTGGGTGCATAAGCTTGGATTAATGACTCATCTCTCTGATGCAGAAGATAAATTTAATGTTAAAAACTCGACTCAGTTAGAGAATTTTAGAAAAATAACTGATAATTTTTCCGGCGATATCAGTTTTGCTAATTCTGCTGTGATTGCGAATTACCATCATATAATGAAGGATTTTGATTGGAATAATAGAGGAGAGATATGGGTAAGACCAGGAATTGCCCTTTATGGAATCTCTCCGTTGAAGGATATAAGTGCAGAACATTTAAAATTAAAACCTGTTATGAATTTTATATCGAAATTAGTAGCAGTTAAGGCTATCTCAAGAGGTGAAACAGTTGGCTATAATAGTACTTGGACAGCTGATCAAGATACTTTTCTTGGTATAATTTCTGCTGGTTATGGAGATGGTTATTCAAAATCACTGAATTCTGGGACCCCTGTAATTATAAATAAAAGAAGAGTCCCGCTAGTTGGATTGGTATCAATGGACTTGATTTCAGTCGACTTAGGTCCAAATCCGAAAGATAAAATTGGAGATGAAGTGTTACTCTGGGGAGAAGGGCTAACAATAGAAGAAGTAGCTGACTATTCAAATTTAACAACATATTCACTTGCAACTGGAATATCAGCGAGAGTTAGACGCATTATTTAAATTCTTCGCAATAGGGATTATTTAGCCTATGAAAAACGAAAAAAAAGCATATACATGCTCAGATTGCGGTGCATTTAGTGTCAAATGGCAAGGTCAATGTCCCGACTGTAATGCTTGGAATAGCTTAAACGAAACAGTTGTAGCTAAGAAAAACTCTTTCTCTGAAAAAACACTTGAATTAAAGCGCTTAAATGAAATTGATGAAGAGTTAATAATACGCTATGACTCAGGTTTTATTGAGTTTGATAGAGTCCTTGGCGGTGGACTTGTTCCAGGTTCGGTTGTTTTAGTTGGTGGTGACCCAGGTATTGGAAAGTCAACTCTACTGCAGCAAATAGCTTCTAATTTGCCACTTGATTTAGCTGCTTGTTATGTAACTGGTGAAGAGTCAGTTAATCAGGTTGCTCAAAGATCGAGTCGTATTGGGACAAGTCAATCAACAGTATTAGTGATGTCCTCAACTTCGTTAGAACAAATATTTCATCAAGTAAAAAAATCAGAGTCACAAGTAGTAATAATTGATTCAATACAAACCATGATGAGCTCGGGAATTAATTCATCTCCAGGTTCTGTCTCTCAATTGAAAGAAAGTGTTGGAGAGCTGGTTCAATTTGCTAAACAAAATGAGATTACTATTCTCCTGATTGGTCATGTAACAAAAGATGGTGCAATTGCAGGTCCTAAAATTGTCGAACACATGGTAGATACTGTTCTCTATTTTGAGAATGATTTAGCTAGTAGGTTTACAGTAATAAGGACGGTAAAAAATAGATTTGGAGCCACTAATGAGATGGGGGTATTCGCTATGACGGAAAGTGGTTTCAAGGAAGTTAAAAATCCTTCAGCTATTTTCCTATCTAATGATTTTGTATCACGGTCTGGTAGTATAGTTTCAGTTGCTTGGGAGGGAAGTAGGCCGCTTCTATTTGAAATGCAGGCGCTTGTTTCTGAGACCCATGCCTCCCATATAAAAAGATTAGCCCAAGGAATTGATCAAAATAGATTGCCATTACTTACAGCGGTCCTTCAAAAATATACTCAGATCTCTCTCTCGCAATTTGACATATTCATTAACGTTGTTGGTGGATTAAAATTAGATGGAATTTCAGCAGATTTGCCCGCAATAATTGCAATAATTTCGAGCTATAAAGACCTTGCTTGTAAAAAGAAATTAGTTAGTTTTGGAGAGGTTGGACTAGCTGGGGAAATAAGACCTGTTAAATACGGTACTGAGCGTCTCATTGAGGCTGCAAAGCAAGGCTTCACAACTGCGGTTATTCCTGACGCAAATTTACCAAGGAAAAAAATTAAGGATATGGAATTAATTACAGTTGATAAGCTGACAGACGCTATTGATGTAATATTTTGAGTTAGAGATTCTTATTTATAACTTTCGCATTCGAACACTTTGAACATGATTTGCGTCGCTTTCCATAACTTCGAGTGAATAATTATTAATTTTGATTTGTGTGTCTGACTCTGGGATATCCCCGAGATATTCAAGTATAAGACCATTAACAGTTTTAGCGCCTCTGGTGGGAACTTGCCAATTCAGTGCTTTATTTAAATCTCTAATATTGGCATTACCATTTACTAGATAACAATTTTTTGCCTCAGCTATAAATTCTTCATCTTTATCGAGAGGGTCTGTAGTAAATTCACCGACAATTTCTTCAAGAATATCAGCTAGCGTAACTAAACCCTGGATATCACCATATTCATCTACAACTAATGCGAACCGCTGCCTTCTTTTTTGGAACTCTATTAATTGTGTGTTTAGCGAGGTACCCTCTTGAATAAAATAGGGCTCTGTTGCTAATTCTTCGATGTCATTTTTTTGAAAAATATTTTTACCTGATAGATTAGCTAATCTTCTGAGATGAATAACTCCGAATGCTTGATTTATGTTTTCTTTGTAAATCGGTAATAAAGTATGCTCACTTTTTATAATAATTGATCTGATATCCTCGATACTGTTTTCTATATCAATTCCGATGATTTCAGTGTGAGGGACCATAACATCATCTACAGAGACTTTTTCTAGGTCCAGAATATTGAGTAACATACTACGGTAGTTTCTCGAGACAAGCGTTCCTGCCTCATGCACAACAGTTCTTAATTCTTCATTACTAAGGGCATTTTCCGTTTCATTATCTTCCCTGATTCCCATTAGCCATAATAAGCCATTCGAAGATGCGCTTATCAGTCTCACTAGAGGATATGAAATGATCATTAATGGGTAATATACAAAGGCAGATGGGAAAGCTAATTTTTCTGGATAGAGAGTGCCAAGCGTCTTTGGTGCCGCCTCACAAAATATCAACACAAATACTGTCAAGATTAATGTAGCAAGAGCAACTGAGGATTCACCACCAATTTTAAGAGCAATCATAGTGACCATAGCGACAGCTGTGAAATTGACTAAATTATTCCCTAGTAATATTAAACCTATTAGCCGGTCTGGTTTTTCGAGGAGGTTATCAATTAGTTTAGCTGCGCGATTACCTGCACGAACTTGGTGCTTAAGTTTATAGCGATTCAAGCGCATCAGCGCCATCTCAGTTCCAGCAAAAAAAGCTGAAAAGAGTAATAGAATTAGTAAAATGCCCGCCAAGGAAGCAAGTGATAAATTATCGCTCAATTAATGAGCACCTCTTTAAAGTAAATATAGTGTAACTTCATCAGGATGTTTGTATCCTGTCAAGAAGACTTTTTAACCCCAACTTTTACCCAGAATATTTTCTAATATAAAACGTGTTCCAAAATAAGATATTGCTAGTGTAAAAAATGCAACCAAATAAAGATAAATTGCTGAGCGACCACGCCAACCATAAAAATTTCTTCCAAATATTAAAATACCAAACATTATTAAGGCAGCTATTGATAGTATTGTCTTATGCGCCAAGTGCTGTGAGAAAATGTTATCTATGAATATGACGCCTGAAAATATGGCAATAAACAGTGATGAAAATCCAGCTTTAGTGATATTAGATAGCAGATTTTCAGTCATCTCAAGTGGAGCAAATAACGCATTTAATGATGTAATTTTTCTGGTTTTTAGACGATTATCTTGTATCAATGCGAATAAAGAAATAATGGCACCAGTACATAATAATCCATAAGCAAAAAGCGAGCTCAGTACATGCGTCTTTATTTGCCAGCTCATTGCCTTAATTTCTACATTTGATTGACCCCATTGATTAATACTCCAAATCGAAAGTAGAGCTGACAAACTAGCAATGAATATTACTCCTCCAGCAAAACCCCTGAGAGATTTATTGAAGGCAGCAATTATAGCGATTAAAGCTAATTGGAAGCCAATGAGAGAAATTATATTAACCAGAGAAAGTGATAAACCATTTTGTTGAGCAATATCATTTAGTAAAGTTTCGAAATGCACAAACAGACCTAATAATCCAGAGATCATGGCTAATATAAATAGCACATTTTTATATTTCTCTGTTGATGACCATTGGCATGATACGTAGGATACTGACGAAACTAAGTATGTTGATAAAATAACCATATAACTATAAAAACTACTCATATTCTAATGATGCCAGATAAATACATTCTGGTGTTTATATTTTTAACAACAATACTCTAAATGATAATCATTCTCAATTAAAATAAACAAATAATATATTTTTTGATGTAAAATTGCTGTGAAAATAAATTTATAGGTAAAACAATGTTCTCTAATCTTACTCAACGATTAAGCTCTATCACAAATAATTTAAAAGGCAAAGGTAGGTTAAGTGAGGGCAATATAAAAGATACTTTAAGGCAGATACGCCTAGCACTGTTAGAGGCTGACGTTGCCTTGCCTGTCGTCAAAAACTTCATTGAAACGGTGAAGGGCGATGTTATTGGGAGTAAAATCGAAAAAAGCTTGAGTCCTGGTCAAGCATTCACAAAAATTATCCATAATAAACTTATTGAATTACTTGGCAGTGAAACTTCTGAGTTGAACTTAAAGAGACCCGCACCAATTGTAATCATGCTGGTTGGTCTTCAGGGATCGGGAAAAACAACTACAGCAGCTAAATTAGCGAAACACTTAATTGATAAAGAAAAAAAACGAGTTTTATTGGTCAGTGTTGATATTCATCGACCAGCTGCAATTCTTCAGTTGAATAGATTGGCTGACGATATTGGTGCTGATTTTTTTAATAATGCGCAATTAGAGCAACCCAGAACTATCGTTTCAAACGCTATTAAACAAAGCCAAAGATCCCAGGCAGATATAGTGATAATTGATACGGCAGGCCGATTACATGTTGATGACATGATGATGTCTGAAATTGAGGATATTCATCAAGAAGCAAGTCCTGCTGAGACTTTTTTCGTAGTCGATAGTATGGCTGGCCAAGACGTTATTAATCCCACTAAAGCATTTTCTGAGAAACTTGATTTAACTGGTTTAATATTAACAAAAACGGATGGTGATGCGCGTGGTGGAGTTGCACTATCAATTTCCCATATCACTGGTAAACCTATACTTTTTCTTGGCGTTGGTGAGAAGCTTGATAATTTTGAGTTATTTCATCCAGAAAGAATGGCATCACGCATATTAGGCATGGGTGATGTATTGTCCTTAGTCGAAGAAATAGAAGCTAAGGTTGATCATGATCAAAGTGCAAAGCTGGCGACAAAATTAAAAAAAGGCAAGAAATTTGATTTGTTTGATCTAAGGGATCAGTTGGAGCAAATGCTCGGAATGGGTGGTATGGGGGAGTTACTTAAAAAACTCCCAATTGGTGCTAACCCCAATAATCCCAAGATTAATAAACAATTCGATGATCAGCAGTTGAAACATCAAATAGCAATTATCAACTCTATGACCCCTAAAGAGAGGCGTTTCCCAAAAACAATAAATGGCTCAAGAAAGCGACGAATTGCAAAAGGCTCTGGAATGCAAATCCAAGATATCAATAAATTGATGAAGCAGCATATGCAAATGGAAAAGATGATGAAGAAAATGTCAGGAGGGAAAATGAAAAAGATGATGCGAGGTCTATCTGAGATGAATTTTCCTTCAGGCATGAGATAAATAACATATCAGTATTTAAATATTCATCCATCAAGTGCATATTAGAGATAAAATCCTTCACTTTCAGTTAATAATAGGTACAATGCGCTCTCTAGAAAAAAACAAATAAATATAAAATTACTTTGTAAATTTAAAATATAACGGAAAAATAATGGTTACAATTCGACTTTCACGATCAGGAGCAAAAAAGAAACCTTTTTATCACCTGGTTGTTACTGATAGTAGAAATAAGCGAGATGGAAGGTATATCGAGCGGTTGGGATTTTTTAATCCAGTGGGAAAAGAATCTACAGAAAATATAAGAATAGATTTGGAGCGAGTTGATTACTGGCTCGGAAAAGGTGCACAAACCTCAGAAAGAGTTGCTTCTCTACTAAAAGCCCAACGTAAGGCGCTTGTCTCTAGTAACTAAAATATCTGGGTTGAATTAATTCACCCAAGGCTATCTTTAAGATGGATCCACAACTTGATACTAACCAAAAAACTCTGATTATTGGAAGGGTTCTTGGTCACTTTGGTGTTCAAGGATGGGTTAAGGCGTTTTCTTACACTAAGCCTATCGAATCGATATTAACTTATACTCAATGCTTTATTAGTGAATGTTCTAATTATGATAGGACTGAAATCATTGATGGAGCCAAGAAAGGTAAGTTAATTATCTTGAAATTAGCCAACATAGATAATCGTGAACTAGCTCAGAAGTATATAGGTGCTGATATTTTATTGCCCACCAAATGTCTTCCAGAACTCGAATCTGGCCATTACTACTGGCGTGATTTAGAGGGTTTATCAGTTATCAATGATAAATTAGAGAAGCTTGGCATAGTCAGTAAACTCATGGAAACTGGCGCTGATGATGTCATGGTGGTGCAGGGAAGCAAGCAAATCTTGATTCCTTTTATAATGAATAAAGTAATAAAAAAAGTAGATTTGAAAGCGAGACATATTATTGTTGATTGGGAATGGGTAGATTAGTGTGAAAATTGGAGTAATTAGCTTGTTTCCTGAAATGGTAAGTTTGATAGCTCAATATGGAGTTGTGGGCAGAGCAAAAGATAGAGATTTATTATCAATAATGACCTATAACCCAAGAGACTATACAACAGATAAATATCAAAAAGTCGATGACAAGCCTTATGGAGGAGGTCCCGGAATGATTATGAAATATCATCCTCTCAAAGCGGCCATTGACTCTGCAAAAAAAGATTTCGATAATAAATGTCCAATATTACTAATGTCTCCTCAAGGTGAACGTTTCAACCAGAAGATAGCAAGAGAGTTTGCGAGTTTACCAGAGATAATAATCGTTTCTGGAAGGTATGAAGGGATTGACCAACGTATTATTGACTCAGAAGTATCTAGAGAGATCTCATTGGGAGATTATGTCGTCAGTGGTGGTGAGATCCCTGCGATGATGATTGTTGATGCGGTGACACGTCTTTTACCTGATGTTTTAGGTGATGATGATTCCTCAACTGATGAATCATTTGAGAATGATCTCTTGGAATATCCTCAATACACCCGTCCTGAGATGGTAGATGGTTATTCAGTGCCTAAAGTCCTGCTTTCTGGTGATCATAAAGCAATAAAAAAATGGCGAACACAGCAGTCATTGACACGCACTTCTGAGAAAAGGCCTGATATGCTGAATAAGTCAATTAAAGATCAAGAAAAAATTATTAATAAAAACAAGCAACGTTATAAAGATTAAGGGTATAATCACGTTCTTGATTTAAATTGTACTAGCTACTAGGTGTAAGAAAAATGAGTAAGATAATTGAAGAATTAGAAAAAGAGCAAATGACTAAAGATATTCCAGAATTTTCTCCAGGTGATTCTGTCGCTGTTCAGGTAAAAGTTAAAGAGGGTAATCGGGAGAGACTTCAAGCATATGAAGGTTTAGTCATAGCAAAAAGAAACAGGGGATTAAATTCTTCTTTTACGGTACGTAAAATGTCTCATGGCGAGGGTGTAGAGAGGGTATTTCAAACATATAGCCCATTAGTCAGTGAAATTAAAGTTAAGCGACGTGGCGATGTGCGTCAGGCAAAATTATATTATTTGCGTGGATTGACAGGAAAAGCAGCGAGAATCAAAGAGAAAATATAGATTCTTGTTTATTCTAAGTCATTAATTTTCGGTTCGGTTTTGATTTAACAATGCCAATTAAATTAAAAATCTTAATAAAAAGATGTTGTTATTATTCTTTATTATTAACGACCGTCTCTTGCTCATCAATTGTTTCTAATGTCACCGGAAATTTGGCAGATAATTTATCCCTAGCAATAATTAATCAAGAGGATCCTCAAATTGTTCGTGATGGTGCTCCTGCTTATTTATTATTATTAGATAGTTTAATTGAATCAGATCCTAGAAATCCAGAGATGCTTTCAAGCGCAGCGAAGCTATATGCCTCATATGGTGGAATTTTTGTTGATGACAAAGTTCGCGCGAAGCGATTAACCAGTAAAGCACTCCGATATAGTAATGAAGCATTGTGCATATCAAATCAAATGACTTGTCTTTGGAATGAACAAGCATTTGATGAGTACTTAAAAACATTAGCGGCTATCAAAAAGTATGATGCAAATTTATTATTAAATCATGCAATTTCATCACTTGCATATACGCGCGCTCATAGTACGGACTGGAATGCCATAGCTCGTTTGCCTCATATTCAAGCGATTCTAGAGCGTTATATAGAGATAGCTCCAAGTAGTGAAATGCTTGATACGGTTTATACCTACTTGGGTATCTTATCTACATTAAGGCCGCCAGCTTTGGGTGGAGATTTTGATCAAGGTCAGGATTACTTTGAAATGGCGATAGAGATTAGTTCAGGCAAAAATCTTAGCGCTAAGGTTGAATATGCTAATGGTTATGCAAAACCTTTATATGATAGAGAATTGCATGATAAATTATTATCTGAAGTTATGCTCGCTAACCCGATCGTAAAAGGCTACACCCTGACAAATATTCTAGCCCAGGAGGAAGCGGTTCTTTTAATGGAAAGTGCAGATGATTATTTTTAGTAAAAACAACAAACCTTCTCAATATCGAAAAGTAAGTATACTTGTAATTTTTAATTACTTTATTTTGTGTTCTATGGCTTATAGCCAAACTCAAATAAAGATAGCTACTTTAGCGCCCCAGAACTCAGATTGGGCCGAACGCTTTAATGCAGGCTCAAAAGAAATTCAAGAAAGAACTGAGGGAAGGGTAAAGTTAAAATTTTACTGGGGCGGTGCTCAGGGCGGTGCAAAGAAAAATTTACAGAAAATAAAAATTGGCCAACTTCAAGGTGGAACGTTTTCTCCGACTGATTTCCAAACTAATTATCCTGATTTAAATATTTATGGGCTACCCTTCCTGTTCAAAGATATTAATGAGGTAGAATACATACGAAACCTAACTGATAATGAGCTAGAACTAGGATTTAAGAATTTAGGTTTCGATATATATGGATTTGCAGGCGGAGGCTTTGCTTATATCATGTCGAATGAACCGATTAAAAGTTATGAAGATTTAACTGATAAAAAAATCTGGTTACCACAGGGCGACCTTATCAGTTATGAGGCAATGAAAGCGTTAAACCTTCTGCCTGTCCCGCTTCCAATGACTGATGTCCTCACTGGCCTGCAAACTGGATTAATTGATATTGTGGCAATTCCGCCGGTGGTTGCTCTGGCTTTGCAGTGGCATACAAAAATAAATTATCTTACAAAAATTCCTGTTTTGTATGCAATGGGTTTTTTGGCCATAGATTCCAAGGTAATAAAGCGTTTAAGACCGGATGATGAGTTGATACTTGATGAGGTATTAACTCAAATATACAAAGATGTTGATCGTATAGGTGAATCTGATACTGATAATGCTATTCAAGCTTTATTGAATATCGGATTAATCGAAGTATCTTTTAATGAGAGTGAATATGAAAAACTCTCTAAGCTTTTGATTAAACCCAATCAAGATATGGCTAATCGTGGAATGTTTTCAAAAGATTTATATGAAAGGATTTCTTCGGATATTCAAGATTTCAGGATGAGGAACAAATAGAGTAACGGTGACTAGTATTGAAAATAAAATCAATATTCAAAAAAATTGAACATATTGGAATTCTCCTAGAGGATATTTTGATTGTGAGCTTCATAGGAAGCATTATTGGACTATCAGTAACTCAGATTTTTATGCGTTTAGTATTCAATTCAGGCTTTATATGGGCTGATGAACTTGTAAAGTTGTTTGTATTATGGGCTACATTAATAGCTGCTATATCAGCAAGTAGGCAGAATAAGCATTTAAAGATTGACCTCATCTCTAAGATGATCAGCAACAAGCATGCTCTTTTATTGGATACCTTCACTGGATTAATTACCTGCAGCATTTGTTGGATGATCGCATGGCATGCTTTTCGGTTTATAGGGTTGACTCTTGATTTTGAGGAACAAGTACTGATAGATACACCAGCATGGGCTGCCTATATTATCGTGCCAATCTCATTCTTATTAATGGGTTATCGTTACTTGAATATTAGTGCACATAATTTACTAAAATATATAAGAACTACCTGAAATGTTGGGTTTTTTAGCAATATTATGTTTTGTTGGGACACCATTATTTGCTGTTATTGCAATGAGTGCGATGTTAGGTTATTACTCGGAAGAAATTGATCTAATGGCATTTGTTATTGAAGTGTTAGGTCTGGCAGACATGCCATTTTTATCAGCAATCCCACTATTTACTGTTGCTGGATATTTGCTCAGTGAAAGTGATGCGCCACAGAGATTAGTGCGATTAACAGATGCTATATTGGGGTGGATGCCCTGTGGTTTAGCGATAGTCTCTTTATTCACTTGTGCTTTCTTTACGGCTTTTACTGGTGCCTCTGGCGTCACTATAATCGCAATAGGTGCAATCCTATATCCGGCGTTAAATAGTGATGCTTATGATGAATCATTCAGTCTTGGATTAATTACGACAAGTGGCAGCTTAGGACTATTGTTTGCACCATCATTACCTTTGATACTCTATGGCGTCATAGCAGAGGTTTCCATTGATGACTTATTTAAAGCAGGTTTATTGCCAGGGTTGTTAATGTTATTAATGCTGTCAGTTTATTGCTTTTGGATAGGGAGGCATTCAAACAGGAAGACAAAGCCATTCAATTTTAAAAAATTAGTGCATGCATTTCGAGAATCTATCTGGGAGTTACCGTTACCTATTATTGTTTTGGGCGGAATTTATTCCGGATTTTTTGCTATTTCCGAAGCGGCAGCGATTACTGCATTATATGTAATTTTGGTTGAGGTAGTTATATTGAGGGAAATTAAAGTAGTTCAATTACCCTCATTAATGAGAGAGTCAATGCTATTGGTTGGTGGTATATTAATTGTGTTGGCGGTGTCTTTAGCGTCAACAAACTATATGATTGATTCTGGGATACCGCAGCAAATTTTCCACACTATCTCCAGTGTTGTGACTAACCAATTTACATTTCTAGCATTATTATTGTGTTTTTTACTAATTTTAGGTGCCATATTAGACATCTTTGCTGCTATTGTTTTAGTCGTGCCTTTATTATTACCGGTAGCAAGTCAATACAATGTAGATCCTGTGCACTTGGGAATAATTTTTCTTTCTGCAATGCAATTGGGTTATTTAACACCTCCGGTAGGCTTGAACTTATTTATAGCTAGTTATCGTTTTAATAAATCAATTGCTACTGTCTATGCCGCGACATTACCGTTCTTTGTTATACTTTTAATTTCAGTTATTATGATTATTTATTGGCCTCAGTTGACTTTAATTTTCCTATAACTAACTACAATAGGTCTGTTTGCAATGCTTATGATTAAAAAATTTCTCCATGCAATTTGGAATGGCTTAAACAGACTCCGAAAAATAGTTCATGCGCTTTTGATGATGGTTATTGTGATATTTTTAGTTGCGATATTAACCTCACCTTCTCATGTTTCCATTAATGAAAAAAGTGTCTTACTAATAAATCCAATAGGTAGGTTGGTTGATCAACTTCAAGGAAATGCCTACGAAAGAGCGGTTAATGAGGCTTTTGGTGAGATAGCAGGCGAAGTTCTCGTTGATGATATTATCGATGCCCTTGATTACGCTAAATTTGACGACCGTATTAAGATTATATTTCTAAACCTTAACAACTTGAGTGGAGGTGGATTAAGTAAATTGGAGCGTATTGCAGATAAATTAGAAGATGTGCGTGAATCAGGTAAAAAAATTATAGCTTTCGCTGACATTTACAGCCAAGAGTCATATTACATCGCTGCACATGCTGATGAGACCTATCTGCATCCAGATGGGATATTTTTTCCTGAAGGATATTCTTTTTATACCAATTTTTACAAGGATTTAATTGATAAACTTAAAGTAGATTGGAATATATTTCGTGCTGGCAATTATAAATCTGCTGTTGAGCCTTTTATAAGAAATGATATGTCTCCAGAGTCTAAAATTTCGCGCTCTAGAATAGCTGAAAAACTATGGCTTAAATATGATCATGACGTCAGTTTGGCCAGAGATCTTTCACCGGGCACTTTAAATGATTTTGCTGATAGTCTTTTAAATAATCTTGAGGAATATGTCAGTAATATAGCCACTGTTGCTCTTTCATTTGATTTATTTGATGACCTATTGAGCATCGATCAAGTTGAATTTCAGTATAGTCAAGAATTCGGATTCGATATGTCTAACCTCGAAGATCATAAAGTGTCTTTTCAGGGTTATTTAGATGTTATGCGTGCAATTGACACCCCTAAAATCTTAACTAAAAATATTGCACTAATTGTAGCTTCTGGTGAAATTCTGGATGGTAATCAAGCTCCCGGTGTTATAGGAGGTGACTCAACCAGACTGCTACTGAGAGAGGCATTGCATGATGAATCAATACAAGGTGTCGTTATAAAGATAGATACTCCAGGTGGAAGTGCCTTTGCCTCAGAAAAAATATTAGAGCAAATTATAGCTCTAAAGGCTGCTAATAAACCCGTTGTAGTACTGATGGGTAGTGTGGCTGCCTCAGGTGGTTATTGGATTGCAATGGCGGCAGACAAAATATATGCTTCTCCAGCTACAATTACAGGCTCTATTGGTGTTTTTGCCATGTTTCCTACTTTTGATAAATCATTAGCTGAGTTAGGTATATACACTGATGGAGCCGGAACTAATGCTTGGTCTGGGAGCTTTCGTGTAGACAGAGAAGTGCCTGATAACCTGAAGCGTCTCATCCAATCACAAGTTGATTACAATTATAATGAATTTGTCAGTAAAGTTTCACAATTCAGAGATATCCCAACTGAAAATGTTAAAAATATAGCTGAAGGACAGGTCTGGACAGGTCAAGAGGCTCTTGAAAATGGTTTAATCGATGCTTTAGGTGGAATTGATGATGCAATTAAAGAAGTGGAGCATCTGGCAAATATGGGTGACCTAGATTATGGAATTATTAACTTGGAGCAAAAAATAAGTCCAGCAGAACTATTTGCGGTTTCTTTTCTCGATTCATTAATTTCTGTTGGTTTAGATTTTTCTGCCTTAGGTTTAAATAATGGTATTTTAAATATAATTAGTAAAAAGGTTAATGAGCTCACTTTTCCATTTACTAAGTTTAATGACCCACAAGGTCTCTATGCCTATTGCTTTTGTGAAATTAATTAGTGTCTGTATTCTCACTGTACCTGTAATCCTTTATTTCAAATTCGAAGTTTAGATCAGTTACACCTGTGCTGAATTGGACTGTTAAATATGAACATGTGGGCATTGTTATCTTTAGGTGTGGTAAAAGATATTCTACTAAATCACTTAATCCGGGATTGTGACTTACCACCATTATATGTTCCAGGGTAACTGACAATTGATTTATCTTATTAATTAGAGAATTGCATGAGGCAAGATATAGTTCAGGTTCACTTTCTAATACAACTGATTTCCAATTATTTTCGTTAATAATGATTTCAGCTGTTTGTTCTGTTCTAGTTGCACTACTGCTTACTATTTTGCTGGGTTTAGGATTTCTTGAGCCAATAGATTTGGCTGTTATTATGGCTTCTTCTATACCATTTCTACTTAATGGCCGATCTATATCCCTGTAAAGAGATGTCTCGTTAGAGGCGGAAGCATGCCTCATAAGAGTTAAGTAATTCACATCATACCTGTCTGCAATTTAGCTTCATCAGACATCATTTCTTGATTCCATGGAGGGTCAAAGATAAGCTCAACAGTTACATTTTCTATCGTCGGAATGATAGCTACTTTATCTCTCGCATCCTCCACTAGAATATCACCCATACCGCATCCTGGAGCGGTTAGAGTCATATCTATAAATACATGCCGAGTATTATTTTCATCAATTTTTACATCACAACTATAGATAAGACCTAGGTCAACAATATTGATTGGAATTTCTGGGTCATAACATGTTCTCAATTGGTTCCATATAACCTCTATTATATCTTTATCTGTTGCATTGAGCGGTATTTCTGGTGGGGGTTCGACTTCTTTTCCGATTGCATCGGCATCTTTACCCGCTATTCTGAATAAATTACCTTCAATATAAATAGTAAAGCTCCCACCAAGAGACTGCGTTATAAAACCTGAAGTGCCTTCACGAAGTTGAAGAACTTCTCCAGCTGGTATTATCACTGTTTCTACATCTCTAGTTAAAATAAAAGGTTCATTTGTATGGCCAAACATAATTTATTATTTTTCCGTTGTTGTAGTATTCTTATTATTAATAGCTGATAAAAATGATTGCCATCCTAAGGTGGCACATTTTATTCTTGAGGGAAACTCTTTCACTCCTTTCAATGCCTCAATTTGTGAGGAGCTCTTGAATTCATCAGTGTTTTCTTCTTTGTTATTTAACATCATAATTAAGTTTTTTGCATAGTGTTCAGCATAGTTTATATCTTGTTTTAATAGCAATGTGGTCATTATTGAAGATGAGGCAATTGATATTGCACAACCGGTACCCTCAAAAGATAGTTGATCGATAAAATTATCTTTACCCACGTGAACATATATTCTTATTTTATCACCGCACAACGGATTTATGCCCTCAGCAAAATGAGAACTATTAGCTTGTTTACCAAAATTTTTCGGACATTTGGCATGATCTAATATAAGTTGCCGGTATAACTCATTGAGTGATTTCTTTTCGGCAGATATAGTTTGCATCAGGAGAATATCTCCATTACTTTTGCAAGACCGGAGATGAATCGATCGATATCTTCTTCATTGTTATAAACAGATAATGAGGCTCGAGCTGTTCCTGAGAGACCAAAAAACTCCATAGCAGGCATTGCACAGTGATGGCCAGTTCGAATAGCAATACCTTGATGATCTAATATGGTACCAATATCATGAGAGTGAATATCCTGAATGATAAAAGACTGAACGGCAATTTTTTCTTTCGCAGTTCCAATTAATCGAACACCTTCAAGAAGTTTTAGCCTTTCAATCATTTTAGCCAGTAGATTAGATTCATGCTCTTCAACAGTGTGCATGTCTAAATTTTTTAAATAATCTATGGCAGCACCTAGCCCTGCAGCTCCCGATATATTTGGAGTACCAGCCTCAAATTTGTAAGGTAACTCATTAAATAAGGTTCCAGAGAATTTAACCTCAAGAATCATATCTCCACCACCCTGATAGGGGGGCATAACTTCCAGGATTGCTTCTTTTCCATACAAGACGCCAATACCAGTAGGTCCAAGCATTTTATGACCAGAAAAAGTGTAAAAATCGGCATCAAGATCTTGAACATCAACGCTCATGTGTGAAATAGCTTGAGCGCCATCAACTAAAACAGGGATATTATACTCATGCGCAGCACCAATTATTTTTTTGATTTCAGTAATGGAACCAAGCGCATTAGAAACATGAGAAATAGCCACAATAACTACTGAAGAATCCAATAGTTTGATTAATTCATCAGTTATTATTTGACCATGATTATCAATTGGAGCCACTATGAGTTCAGCATTGGTTTGCTCACATATTAATTGCCATGGGACAATATTGGAATGATGCTCCAGATGACTAATCAAAATCTTTTTGGTGCTATCTAATTTAGGTTTACAGTAACTTTGAGCTACAAGATTGATCGATTCCGTGGTTCCTCGGGTAAAGATTATTTCTGGAATACCATTTGCGTTAATAAACTTACAAATTTTATTTCTAGCGCTTTCATATACATCGGTTGCTCTGTGACTAAGAGAATGTATTCCTCTGTGCACATTGGCGTGGTCATTACTTTGGTATCTTGAGATCTCATTAATTACTTGATGTGGCATTTGGCTAGATGCTGCACTATCGAGATAAACCAGAGGGTGGTTGTTGATGTTTTGATTTATTACGGGAAAGTCTTTCCTGATATCATGAATATTTTTAGGAGCTTCCAATTTATTCTCTGTATTTGAGTTCATCATGACAGTTCTTTTAATTTAAGCTCGATTAAACTCTCGATATATT
>MDTG01152204.1_pt1 | contig 19778 bp, 29 predicted proteins | sample 811421 | NCBI WGS metagenome assembly MDTG01 (sample SAMN05326645, study PRJNA326480) | marine metagenome | isolation source: seawater | place: Pacific Ocean: South East | collected 2011
CATAACATCATCAACAAGTCCATCAAACAACTTACTTTTTTTTTTAGAAGAAGATTTCATTCCACCAAATAGTTGAGAAAAAAGATCAGTCATTTCATTATTTATATGATTCTCATAACCATATGATGAGGACATCATTTGTTCAAAATCATATTGTTTACGTTTTGATTTGTCTTTTAATTGTTCATATGCTTCATTAATTTGTTTATATTTTTCTTCTTTTGCTTTATCTCCATTTGTTTTATCAGGATGATATTGAAAACTTAATTGACGATATGCTTTTTTTATTTCATTTTCATCTGCATGACTCGGAACTCCTAAAATAGAATAATAGTTTTCCATATATAATGTTTAATTAAAATAAGATATAAATTTATACTTATAACTTATTTATTATGAAATATGATTATGTAAATAATTTTAATGATTTAATCATACCAAATAAATTAAAATGGGAAACATTTTATGAAAAATTTAAGAAAAATTATAATAATGTTGCTTTAATTGGACCAAATGATTCATGTAAAACAACCATAATTAAATTAATTATAAATGATTTTTTAAAACTACATTCAGAATATAAAAAAGATAAAATTATATTTCAGTTAAATATTTATGATAATATACACTTACAACAAACACCAAATGATTTATCTATATTTTGTCAAAATCACGTTTGTTCAGATAAATTAGTATATATAGAAAATTTTGATGATTTTACTGAACAACATCAACAAGATATAAAAGCAATTATAGATAAATATCAATTATTTAAAGAAAAATACAAAGTATATTTTATTATTGAAGGAACACAAGAATTTAAAATAAAAGATTACATAAAATCACGTTTTGATTTTTTTTTTACTCAAACATTAAACAGTGATAATTTATTTCAAGTATTAAAAAAAATAGCAATACATAATAATTTAAACGTTCAATCAAATTGTTTATCTTTTTTTAATAAAAAAAATAATATATCAATTACATCATTATTAATTTTTATAGAAAAATTAAAATTATTAGAAATTACACAAATTTCATATATGGTTTTTCATGAATATTATGATTGTTTTGATGAATCTATTTTTTCATCATATTATGAATATATAAAAGAAGATAATATAAAAGAGGCAAATAATGTATTATTTGAGTTATATAATGAAGGATATGATTTAAGTGATATATTATTTTTTTTATATTCATTTACAAAACAAAATACTGAATATTATTCAAATATTCATATTATTTCTTATTATATTAATCAACATTATAGTGGAAATTATCATAAAATTTTTATTTTATTTTTAACTTATGATATTAAAAAAAATATAGTTATTTAAAATAGGTTATGGTGAATCAAATTATTCAAAAATATGTTGATATATTTGAATCATTTATAAAAAAAAATTTTATTTTAGAACAAGATTATTATATTTATAATATGGATGTGTATAAAAAAATGTCCTTTAGTACAGAATTAACCGATTTTTTATCAGAATTAAAAAAATATTATTATAAAAATAAATATTTTTATATACAACGGGATCCAGTTAGTTTTAATGAATTTAATACAATATTACGCCAAATATTTAAAAAAAATAATATGAATGTAGAAAAAAAAATTAAGTATAATATGTCAAAATATCAAATAGAATATCATATACATATTAAGAATTTTGACGAATAAATTCTCCAATAAATATATTGGAATTTTTAATTTGTGTTTCGTTCATTTTTAAAATCCATCCATGTTGGGTATATTTTTTTAAAAATGGAACATTGATAAAAAGACAAAATGCATTATTATCAAAAACAATTTCTTGTTTTAAAAATAAATCTCTTACTTGAATAGGTTTATTATTTATATCTAATATTCCCATATATTTTGGATCATATGAATCTAAAGCATATAATTTTTCAAAGGTTTTATCAAAATGTTTATGATCTAAACTATAAAAATGAACACAAAGATACTCTAAATATTTAATATATAATTTCATATTTGTATCTTTTCTAGGACATTGCATAAAATAAGCAGTAGTTGGTATTAATTCATTTGATGAAGTATTTAATCCTTCATTTGTATGTTGTAAAATATGAAATGTATTTGGAAATAGTATACTATCATTTGGACATTTATAAAAAAAGAAATATGGATCCATAATTATTCCTCCAAATTTATAAAGAATTTTTGCTTTACAATAGTTTTCCCATTGAATTAAATCTACACCTGATAATATTTGTGTATTTTGAATATTACATAAATCTTTTTCATTTTCTTCTTTTATTAAGTCTTTCACGTTACTATTATTATATAGAATAACATCATATTTTTCAGAACAATGATAAATAATTGATTTTATACATAAATTACACAACTCTAAATTTAATTTTTTAGAACTTCTTGCATAAAAATCATTCCAATTACGCTCATTTTTTTCATATGGAATATGAATAAATATTTTTTTTTTAGATGATGTTTCTAAATTTAAAAAATTTTGATAGTAATGTTGTTCTAAAATACTATCTTCGTCTATATTATTTTTATTAGATTTATTTAATATTTTTATATTTGTTTCAGATGCTATATAATTTACTATAAATAAAATTACAATAATCAAAAGAATCCAGTGAATTATACTCATTAATATATAGGTATAATAAATTTTAATGAATAAATAAAATTTATCATTCTATAGATAAATATTTAGATATATAAGTATTATAGTTATTATTGGTTTTTTCCATGACCTTTAATCGTTCATATGCTAATTGCTTTGATTGATTATTTAAAAGTGCTTCTTTTTGTTTTAAGTATTCTTCACTTTGTTGTGAATTAATTGGAATATTTTTTTTATCTTCATTCGCTAAATGTTGTTGATATTCATGTACATTTTTATATTTAGGAGTATTATTGTAAACTTCATTTACATCCATTGCAATAATTGGTTTACTATGACTTTCTTTAACATCATATGCATATAGACTCTGTTTGTCTTGTAATCCAACTTCCTCTATTTGTGATATTTCAATCATTTGATTAGATAAAAGTTTTTTACGACTATTTTCTATATTATTTTTATCATAAATATCTTCATCTGATTTTAACCAATCTCCATATCCTTTTATATTTTCTTTTACATAAACTTCTTCAAACATTTTATTAAATTCTTTTGAAAATTCTTTATAATTTTTTTTAGGATCTATATTTTTACGTTCTAAATAATCTTTAAAATGTGTTTCAATATCAATATTTTTTTTAAAATCTTCTTCATTTTCAGAATGATGTGTATAATTATATATTTCTTCTATTTTATAATACATTTTACGAAAAAAAAGAAAATATTCTTTTGGTAAATTTGATTTATCTGGGTGCAATTGTAATACCTTTTTTTTTGCTTTTTTTACATCATGAATATTAAAATTTGGGTTTAATCCAAATAATTGAAGTAAATCGCTATAATCATAATTATTTTCATTTAAATCAACGTCCATATAGAAAATATATTTTTATTTTTATGTTATTATTCAATTAAATCAAATAATTTTTTTATTCTATTTTCTTGAATACCTGAAATACTCATTTGTGGAATATATTTATATTCATCTTCAATATTTTCATATACGCTTTTACTATAAAATAAAATAGAAGGAACACCATTTAATCTTTTCATTTTTTTTAAATATGAATATAAATCAAAACATTCGTCTATATCTACTTCAATAAATAGAAAAACATTCTTTTTTCCTTTTTCATTTAATTCTTTTATTTTATTATTTACACATTGATCTACATAACTTTTAATTACTTTACACGGTTTACACCATATTGCTTTAAATTTCAATATAATATATTCATATTTTGATGTATTTAGCAATGTTGTTAAATCTTCGCGATTTTCTAAAGTAATATTTTCCATATATGCTATATTAATTTAATTAAACTGTACTATGAACTAATAGAAAGTAGAATATTATTTATTTTATCAATATCTATTTTATTCATATGTAGATGACTTTCCCAAAAATATTTACATAAAAAATACTGAAATACATAATTCATAATTTTTAATTCTGGTAAATGATTATAAATGATTTCATGAGATTTTTCATATATTTCTTTAGGTATTATAACTTTATGATCGCTATATGGTAATACAAAATATAATTGTGTATATACATTTAATTCTTCTTGTGGAGTTTCTATAGTTAAAAAGGTTTGTTCATCAAATAATGGAATAAATTTATATAAATCACTAAATTTAGGACCATAAGAATAACAATAATATATTCTATTATTTTTATTTTCACCATTATAATAATACCAAGTCCATTCTAAAATTTTTAAATAACTAATACATACATCACTCATTTCACTTGTTTCTAAAATATATGAATTATATTCTTCCAAATTATTTAAGACATAGTTTTCTTTTTCAGTGTCCATACATGGAAGAAAATTTAGTTTATCTTCGTATGTAATTCCTTTTACATATTGTTTTGCTTTTATTTTCCATATTAGATTTTCTTCAATATGCGTATCTTCAGTTTTAGTTAGATTTAATATAAATAAACGAAATCCATTCCAATGAATCTTTCTAGTTTCTTCATGAATAAGAAATTGTTTTGTTTTTTTATAATTATCAATTAAAATATTAATTCCAGAATTACGTATTTGAATACACGGAACATGTGGCATAAAATCATTTCCACATAAAAAACACATAAAGATATAATCTAAAATAGACTGATTTATATTTTTATTTTCTAGCAATTCGTCAATTTCTTTAGATAATGTATCCAATCTAAAATAATAATGTTCTTTTTCATTAATTTGTGAAATATATTGAAAATGTTTTGTTTCTTTATACAAATAAGTGTTAAATCCTTCACTATATAATAAAAGACCAAGCATAATTAAATCAGCATCTAATCCATATATAATAATATTTTTATTTGTATATAAGTGTTTTTGTTTTCGTAATATATCACATATTTTATGTTCTCCTTCCATAGGTTCTTCACTACCACTAAAAATAATTTTTTTTTCATTTTTAAATTTTTCATTTAAGAATTTATCTAATCCAACCATAAAATTTGTACCTGGTGTAATATGATTTGTGTTCCACAACTCTTTTTCATCATTTATAATTTGTTTTGTTAATGCACTTTTAAAACGTCTTTGTCTTTGTTGTAGCATTTTTGGAAATGCAGGAACTCCATCAAAACATATATATGATTTATGAACTGGATTTATTGTATCAATTAAATGTATTATTTTTTTATAAACCATTGTATAAACTTGTTGATTATCTGAAAAATCTTTTAATTCATGAATACAATCATATATTAATGAATTTGCATCAACAAATAATTCATGACAAATTGTAAATTGTTTTTTTATTAAAATATTTTTATGATTTTTTAAAATAAAATGAAAGTAACTTGGTATTCCCATATAATAAATATATTGAATTGTATTTAATTTATATTTCTTATATATAATATGAAATATAAAACAAAAAATAAATCAGTGAAAAATATAAAAGGTGGTGCTAGTACAAGTGATATGCCAAATAATAATGGTATTTGTAATCAAGATATTGCGGCAGCAGTTAAAACAAATGGTTTTGTATCTAGATTAAATCATCTTGGTTCTATGGGATTTCCAAATATTCAGTTTTTTTCATTACTTGCTCCATATGCATTAGTTTCTTTTTTTTTGTTTCTTAGTTTGTTTAATTTAAACATAAAAGGTATTATGTATTTAATTGGATTAATTTTTGCTTTATTATCTTCAAATATATTAACTGTATTTTTACCAAATGATGTAGTAAATGATCAAAATAAAAATGCAAGATGTGAGATTTTTAATTATAAAATATTATTACACAAACCTATTTTACCATTTGGTACAATTGTATATTCTTATACTTTATTGTATTTATTAATTCCAATGATTCAAAATAGTATGATGAATTATGCTATCATTATAGCATTAATTTTAATGCTTGGAATCGATTTTATTATTCAAACTCATATTAAATGTTTTAATTTTCAAGTTGCAATAATGTCGATTATATTAACTACAATTATTACTGTAATATGGGTTGGATATATATTAGGTACTTATATGCCAGGTATAACATATCATACAGATTATTTATCTAACAAAGAAGTATGTTTAATGCCAAGTCAGCAAAAATTTAAATGTAATGTGTATAAAAATGGAGAACTGATTTCATCAACAACCAAATAATCTATTTTTCAAAATAATCAATATGTTTCAAAACATAATTTTTAAAAAATTTAAGAAATTCCATTTTATGAAAGTTATGTAACATCATTTTTTCTGAAAATTTAGACTCTATATTTTTATTATAATAATCATTCAACACATCTCTTAAATTATAAGATTTATACAATGAAAGTAGTTCTTCATATTTAAAAACTGATTTTTTTAAACGAATATTAACATCATTGTGTATTTTAAACATAACTTTAATTAATCCCTCTTTTGTATTAATACGAGTTACATTATATTTTCTTAATAATCCACGGCAATGTGATGAACACATAGGACATGGTAAATTTGTACATATTCTATAAATAATATCTATTAATCCTTTTTTTTGATTATTAAATTCTGAATCTTTAATTTTTACGGTTAATGTGTGAATTGTTTTCCAAATACATGGTCCCCATACACTTTTTTTCATTATTTAAATAAATATATATAAAAAAATTTAGATAATGTTTTATAAATGAACTTAAATGATGCAATGAAATGGTTAAATGAATATAACAATGAAATAAAAGACAATAATATTCAAACATGTTATATAACAAAACAACCAATTGATCATGAAATTAAATTACAATGTTCTCATTCTTTTGAATATTACGCTTTGTTAAATCATTTAATGGTAACTCAAAAAAATTCTAAATATCATGTTTGTCCGTATTGTCGCACAAAACATGATTTATTTATACCATATTATGAAATATATAATATGCAACATCCAAAACCATCTATGTTTAATAACAACTATTTAAAATGTAGTCATCATTATTGTCATGGTAAAAATAAAGGAAAACAATGTGAGTCACCCGGTCATATATTTAATAATGGTATTTATTGTTTTAAACATAAAAATCTAAGAAAAAGAAGTCAAAAACCAAAGAAGATTTATTCAACAGAAATCTGTAAACAAACGTTAAAAAATGGAAAACCATGTAGTTGTAAAGTATTTGATGTAGAAAGTGGATTATGTAAAAGACATTATAATTTAAAAAAGAATAAAGAATTAAAAACATAATGTTTCTTTGATATAGATGGATAATCAACAATTAGTATCAAGTATAAAAGAATGGTTAGATATAGAAACAAAAATAACAGAATATAGTAAGGAGTTAAGAGAATTAAGAAAAAGAAAAAAAATTTTAAATTTATCTCTTATGCAGGTTATGAAAGATAATGAAATAGATTGTTTTGATTGTAATAATGGTCAAATTATGTACACTCGTAATAATGTAAAAAAACCAGTAAATAAAAAATATTTAAATGATGTTCTAGAAAAATATTTTGAAGGACAAAATCATGAAGAAGCAACAAAATTATGTAATTATATTTTAGATAATCGTGATATACAAGTTCATGAAAATATTAAGTTGAAGAAAAAAAAAATATAATAATATGATTTTATATAGTTATGAGTGATAATGAAAGAGATTCTGGAATGACTACTGAAAGAGATTCTGACATAATTGATCAATCATTTAATCCTAAAAATATTTCACATGTAACTAAAAATAAGGGAAAATGGAACAAAAATCATATAATTAAAACTTTTTTAGAAGGAAATAAGATGTCAAGAATACTATTATTTTTATTTATGTATTATTGCATATTTAAAATAATAAATTATATTTTTGTTTTTTTTGATGTTAATATAGAATTAGGATATTCTTATTTTATATGGTTTTCTATTTTATTTTTTTGGTTTGTTGTATTACCCTTAAAAAGAACTTATTTATATTTAAAAGGAGATAATTATAGTTATCAGGAAAAAACATCAAATAATATAAATAAGACTAATACTGTAGAAACGAGAAATGGTGTAAACACGAGTAATGGTTTAAACAATAGTAATAGTGTAAAGATGAATCATAATGAAAATAATAATAATGAAAATAATAATAATGAAAATAATAATGAAAATAATAATTAAAGAAAGTACCTAATTGCGTCTTTATATTGTTTTTTGACTTAATTATAAAAATTGATTTAGAAAATAATTAATTATATTAAACAATATAAAGAAAATGGAAAAAAATATTCGTGGAAAAGTACATAATCATGGTGAAAAAATGAAAATGAATATTCAAGAGTGGTTAAAAAATGAGAGCGCTACAATTTTAGTAAATGGACAAGATAAAACAAATGATTTTATTCGTTATATGAATGATTTCCCAGATCTTGAATTAGCGAAAGAAGATTTTCAAAAAAGAAAACGATTAAAAAATAATGTTCCAGAGTACAACAGATGTATTGCATTAAAATGTAACGGAGAAAGATGCAGTCGAAAACAAAAAAATGATTTGGTTTCTTTTTGTGGAACACATTTAAAAGGTGCAAATTATGGTACAACAACACAAAATAATAAACAAATAAAAACAGAAAAAATTCAATTATTTCTTCGTGATATTAATGGAATTTCTAGATACATTGATTCTTTAAATAATGTCTATTCTATGGAAGATATATTGAATTCATCACAGAGTCCTCGTATTATAGGAAAATGCAAATTAGAAGGAGAATCATATGTAATGATGCGATAATTATTTAAATACATATTCTATACATTAAATAAATGGAATATGAAGATATTTTAGTAAATTTAAAAGTTTTAGAAAAAGTACAAATAAATGAAAAACTTCATTCAAGAGGAAAATATTTAAATGTTGAATACGTAAGTGTTGTACCTGTATCAATACGTAGATGGTTAAGACAAGATACTAGAGATGAAATGTTAAAAAAAATAAAAAATATAATTCAAACAGGTCTAAATATAGTTGATGGAGATGAAACATTTAAAAGACAACAAATATTAGATAATTCAATAGATGAATCTAAAAAAGAAATATTAAAAAAATATTTACAAAATTCAATTATAGGATTAACAAATTTAAAAGAAACATATAGTCACTGTACACAAACATGTGCACAAATAGATGTATTAATTGAATCTATACCTCAGAATGATTATGATAATGATAATCATGATGATGATGATGACGATGATGATTAATTTAACAATTTTTTTTTGTATATTTTAATGATTTTTTTTTTAAAATTTTATATTTTTTTCTTTTTTTTGTACTTTCTTTGTCTTTTTTTTTCTTTAATTTACCAATATTTATATTTAAATAGTATTGAGCACCATAATGTCCATTACATTCTTCTTTTCCATTAAATTTATTACATATTGGATATTTAAGTGTTTTTGATTCTAAAAAACAACGTTTTCCATATTTTTGAAATACTTTTTTTCTTGATTGTTGTGTATGTGGTTTTATATTTTTCCATTTTTTTGGCATAAACTTATATTATTTAATACGTTTTATTATTTTTTTTTATTATATTAATATATAATAAAAATGACATTATTTTCATTAACAAATTTGCGCGGAAATAAACAAAAAACAAAACCAAAAATGCAATCAAAAGCGAATCAATCAATAAATAAAAAAAGTAATATAGTTAAAACTCAGAACAAAAAGGTAAAAAAAAAAAAAATTCTTTTAGAACCTGAACTACCGAAAACAAAACCTGAGGTAGTTGTAGAACCTGAACCTGAACCTGAACCTGTAGTAGAACCTGAACCTGTAGTAGAACCTGAACCTGAGGTAGTAGTAGAACCTGAACCTGTAGTAGAACCTGAACCTGTAGTAGAACCTGAACCTGAAGTAGTAGCAGAACCTGAACCTGAAGTAGTAGCAGAACCTGAAACTGAGGTAGTACTAGAACCTAAATCTGAGGTAGTAGTAGAACCTGAAGTAAAATCCGAAATAATCGTAGAACCAGATTCTGAAGTAGTAATAGAACCAAAAGTTGATAATAATTCTATAGTAGAATCAAAAAATAATATAATTATAACTAAAAAAAAGAAAAAGAGTAAAAAGAAATCTACGTAAATACAATATTAGTATAATTCATATAATCTAAAAAATAATCAATTATCAAAGATGTTGATTTTTTTTGTATAATATTTAAATCACCTTTCCAAAAAGGAGAATAAATTATATTTTCTATTTCTAAATGTTTATTATCTTTATTTTTATATGCGATTAAAGATAGTGTTTGTCGGAAACATGGATAAAATAATGCGTTTTTTGATTCATCATTCATATATTGTGGTTGAATTCTAGGTTTCCAAATTAAATATTTGAAACAGTTGTTATTTTCAAAATTATAATTAAATGTCATCATATTACTCATGTCAATATAATCTTTATTTGGTTTTGAATATAAAAATTCAATATTTTGTCTTTCGTTATATTGTGAATTTTGTAAATGTTTTAATTCTCCATACCAAAATGAAGATAGTTTAAACGCTTCTTCTTCATCAATATTTTTTATATCATTTGATGATTTATCTTTAAATTTAATAATATGTGGTTGTCGAATTGAAATATGATTATGATAAATATAACCATTTACACTTGAAATTAATATATATATCAATAATAGTAGTTTCATTATTATTGATAATACATTTGTTTTTAAGTTTATTTTATTCAACATTTGGATTGTCTTTACACAATTTTTTTGCTTCACTTTTATTAAATTTTTCATTCGAAACCATTGATTTTCCTTTTTGTCTTTTCATACATTTTTGATATTCTTCAGTACCAAATATTGTATTTTTTGCTCGTCTTATTATTCCTTTCTTTTTAGGATCATTATTATTAAATGTAGCATTACTATTTATTTTATATTTTTCAAGTGATGGTCCTTCCAATTTTAAAATATGAAAAATAACCGAATCACCTTTTTCTTCATCACATTTTAACTCATTTTCCCATTTTATTAAATTTTTTTCTGTAAGATTTGAATAAGAAGTCATACCTGGTTTGATTATTTTTCCTTTTAATGCAATTTTTATAGGACCACTTAGTCCTTCGTCATCACCTTTGACTACATTGTTGTCACCATCTTTGACTACTTCTCCCTCGACTACATTTGAACCTCCTGCTTGTTCTTTGCGCATTGGATTCTCCATACTAAAACTATTGTCACCACCTTCACTATTGTCACCACCTTCACTATTGCCACCACCACCTTCCTTGTCATCACCATTTTTTCCTTGCTTGTTAAACATATTTTTTATACAGTCATGAGTAATATACATTGCTCCATTATAATATTTTAAGTTTGGGTTAAAATGATCCAATAAAAAGTCACCTAATGATATATTTTTTACTTTTTTTGGATCTGTTTCTAAGTCTAGTTCAGTAGAACAAAACCAAAGAATTAAACCACCTTTTATAGGGGTTCCTCTTTTAGGCAAAACTAAAAAAAAATTTTGATATTTTTCTGGTTTTTTTGCTTTTTTTGCGGTTTTTGAAGAAACTTCGCTTGTTTTTTGTCCATAACCCAAATAAAAAACTTTTCCAAACTCTTTTTTTAATTTTATCAATTGTTCATATATTTTTTTTGCATTTCCGGTTGTTAAATGTCCTCTTCCACATTTTTTTTTTATAGTTTTTTTTCTACCTTCTATACTTGTATTTTCATTCTTTTTTTTACCGAAACCAAATAGACCACCTTTTAATGTTTTTTTTCTTTTTTTATATTTTCTAGTTTTCACCATTTTTCTATATATAATCAAATATATTATAATTCTTTAAGTTGCCAAAATATTTTTTACTAAAAATGGTTTAAAGACATATCTATAACATGATGTATAAAGAGTCACATGAAGTTGTATCAAGTAAAATGGTTTAGTAAAAAGAAGGGCTATGGTTTTGTCGAAGATAGCGAAAGAAAACAATTTTTCGTTCATCACAGTGATATTCAAGTTGACGATGGATTTCGTTATCTAAAGCAAGGAGAATATGTCACTGGTGAGACGGAATCCATGGAAGGAGATAAGGTAAAACTTGCACAAATTAAGGCGCCCATGGATAATGGACTCTTGGCGTGTCAAGTAGATAAGGCGAACCGTGATAATCGTCGTCAAGCGCCAGAACAAAGTGAAGAATCTTAAATATTCTTCCTTATAATTTATAATAAATAAATAAAAATCATAAATTAATCTATGTTTTATTTTATGATTTTATTTCAAAAACTTATTATTACATTTTTTTATATTATGGATTTTTATAAACAAATTTATATATTTTTCACTAAAAAAAGGATTATTCATATATTTTAATAATTTTAATCCCACTGACATTTCGGTTACTAAGTATACAGTATTTAAAGGTGGACAAATATTCCATATTTCATTTAAAATTTTAATGATTAAAGGATTATTTACAACTACTATAGAATAATCTAAATACTGAATTTCACTTTTTTTCATTTCTTTTTCACGACGTATAAAATCAATACATAAATTTATTTTTGATCTAGTCAGTTTTGGTATATATAATGATTCAAAATCAAAAAAAAGATGAAAGTGTTTTTTCATTACATAATTATTTTCCCAATAATCCATAAATTTATTATAACTATCATTATTTGTATCTTTTTCATTTGTAATTTTTACATGTACTGTTGAAAAATTAACCAGTTTATAAAAAAATTTCATTTGAATATTTATATATAGTGTATAATATATTGATTTTATTATATAAAAATTTATCTAGAATATAGTATTCCTTTTTTATTTAATAATTCAATTGTTTTATCTAATAAAATAACTAATTTTTCTTCACTGTTATATTTAAAATTTGCTATTTTTTCATAATAAGGAACTCGTTCATTATACAATGATTCATATGGATTTTTTAAAGATAAATCCATAATGACTCCTCTATTTTCAAAACAATTTGTTCTTTTTAAAATAATATCAAGTGAACATTCCAAATAAATAATAATATAATTATTATTATTTGTAAGATATTCCATTACTTTTGGATAATAAATAATGCTTCCAGGAGGAGAAATAATATTATTTTTTGCATTTTTTAAGATAGATAAAATAATGATTTCTTCGATTTCTTTAAATTTTTCATTTCCATAAAGATCAATATATTTTTGTAATGGTATATTTAGTTTTTTTTCAATGTGTTCGTCTATTTCAATACACGATTTATTTATTTTTTTTGATAATAATGAAGATATTGTACTTTTACCTGCTCCTGGCATTCCCACAAACAATATATTCATTATAATACTAGTCATAAACTATTATTTATATAATATTATATAAATAATATAAATATCTTACATCGTTTTGAAGTTAGATTTAAATTCCAATATGATGACCAATTACATTATAAGAGTTCTATTTTGGTTTAAAATAATGCAATGGATATAATGAATATCTAAACATTTTTTACCAAATGGACATTCATATAGAAACGAATATGAATAATAATAAAAAAATAAATAAAGAATTGGTTGAGATTTTGTAATATATTTATTCATGTACTAGTTAAATATATATTTTTATATAGTTATTAATCTGCTGTAACTTGAATATTAGATATTGTATAAGAAGGACCATCTCCACACATATCTGACCAATTTGTACAATTTGTATAATCATAAGCATCTCCTGGATTTGGTGAATAACCTTGCCATAATGAGGCAACAATTCTCCATTCATTTGCCATAGCAGACTTCAAATTAGATAAACTTGTTAAATTACTACCATCTCCTACTGTATTATTCTTAAAATCATATACTAATTTACTGATTTCACCTTGTTTATAACTAACAGTCATATTTGTATATTCATCATCAAATTCTGCAATTATATTAAAAGGACTCGCTGGATCAATATCTGTTATATCAATAGTTCCGTTTGCACTACTTAATTTATTCGAATTCCAACATGAATTAGGAGTTGTATAAGCATATTGAGCATTTTGAGATCCACCTAAATGTATAGTAGATTGTGTTACAATATTGCCATTTGTTTCTAAAAAGTCAATTTCATTACAAAATGGACTTCCTGAGTTACCAGAATCACAATATTCATCATCCTTATTATTTTGAATAATATAGAAAGATGCATTTATCCAATTTATATTAGTCATTCCATTAAGGTCTACCGTAGCAGTTATCTTTGAAATATTTTTATATGATTCAACTGAACGAACACGACCAGGTCTAAATGTAATAGTATTTCCATTTATAATTGGGGCACCACTACTACAACCAGTACTATAATCCTGAGTAAAACTAGGACTATATATAGTACTACTATCATTATCGTTACTATCACCACGGTCACTGTCATCACGGTCACTGTCATTGTTATTGTATTCTGAATTATTACCACTACAACAATTACCTGTTGTTGCACTAAATAAAATATTTGTAGGTGTACGTGATTTAAGAATATTATATGGAACTCTTGTAAAATCGCTTCCATATACAAGTCCTGCTTTTTTAGAACCAGCACTACATGCGTCTGCTTTATTAATTATAGATTGTATTCTTGGAATATAAGGCATTTATAATATAATTAAATATTATTTATTAATACAAAAATTACATTTTTTATTTACTTCACTAGATATATTTAAACTATTTGTTTTATTACCATATTTTGGAGGTTTTTGTATTATACTTTCTTGTTTTGAAAATACGACACCTTTTTTTTTTAATAAATAACGTTGATAAGAATCATATTTTACTCCTTCATTATTATTATTAATATTATTATTGATTGAAGTTATATTACACATATATAATGATTGGGATACACCACTTTGGTTTTGAATAATTTTTTGAAGACTGTTCATTGTATATAAAAAAGACAAAATAATTTAGAATATTAATAAATATATATTATAATGAAAAATGTAATTATATTTTGTATTGGTTCTCTTTTATTACTTAAAATAAGAGATATTAAACAAAATAAAAGTAGCAATAAAAAAATACATGGTATTATATTTGGTGAAACTGGTGTAAATTTTACATATCAACTAGGTATTCTAAAATATATGGAACAAAATTTTCAGTTATATCATTATAAATTTTGCGGTATATCTGGTGGATGTCATTGTGCGTTTATAATGACAAATAAAATAAATGTAGATGATTTCTATAATCAGTTTATAATAGAAATATTCAATCATAAAAATAAAGATAAATATACATCTATATTTGATATTTCAAAAATAGCATTATTTAAATTATATAAAAGTATATGTGATCTACAAAATATGAATAAAAAACTTTATATTAGCATGTCAAAAGTATTTCCTTATTTACATAATCATACAATTTGTGAATATAATAGTTATGATGAATTATATGATTGTATAAAATCATCACAATATATACCTTTTTTATTTGGTTATCCTTATACAAAATATAATAATTCTATATATATTGATGGATATGTTACCTCATTTTATTACAAACCAACAAATGAAAATTGGATCACCATAAAAATATGGAATTTCAATTTGTACTATTATTTAACATGTATATTAAATTTTAGATACTTATTTGATGAAAATTATCATGCAAAGTGTTTTCAAGATGGTTATGAAGACGCTAAAAAAAAACATTCTTATTTTTTACAATTAGGATTATTTGAAAAATAAAATTGATTTGTCTTTTGTCTTTTTATTTAATCAAAACACGAATGAATTTTACACCAGCGCAACAAGCAGCATTTGATTCTTATTTAAACGGAGAAAATATATTTATTACTGGACCAGGTGGTTGTGGAAAATCATATTTTATTCAAAATCTTTATTCTCATGCAAAAGAAAATGGAAAAAAAATACAAGTAACATCAATGACAGGATGTAGTGCTATTTTGTTAAATTGTAATGCAATTACAATTCATAAATGGGGTTGTTTGGGTTTAGGTAAAGGAGAAGAATTTGAAATGTATAAAAAAATACTAAAAATGAAAAAACAAAATAATTATATTGATATTGATATATTGGTTTTAGACGAAGTTTCCATGTTAAATGAAAAGTTGTTTGAAATTTTAAACTACCTTTGTCAAACAATAAGAAAGACAAAAGACAAACCATTTGGAGGAATTCAACTAATATTTAGTGGAGATTTTTATCAATTGCCACCAGTATGTATTGACCGTACAAATGTTGCAGAATCAAACTTTTGTTTTCAATCATCTTTATGGGAAAATACCTTTCATAATTCTTACTTATTTGATATTAATTTTCGTCAACACGAAGATCCAAAGTATTTTAATATGCTTCAAGAAATTCGTGAAGGACAAATTACTTTTGATACAATTGGAGAATTAATTCAATGTAGTAAAAAAAAGATTGATCCCAATGACCCAATACAACCAACTAAGATTTTTCCAATTAAAAAAACAGTTGAAACCATTAACAAACAACAGTTAGGACTACTTAGTGAACGAAAATATACTTTTAAACCTAAGATGTATTATAATACAAGCGAAGAATTGAAAACTATAAAAGATATTTCTGGAAAAAATATTCAAAATGAAATGGATACAATCATTAAAAATAGTATGTTTGATGAGAATTTATCATTGTGTGTTGGTTGTCAAGTAATGTGTATTTGTAATTTGGACCAAGAAAAGAAACTAGTAAATGGTTCACAAGGTGTTGTTATTGATTTTCAATATAATCCTGAAAAAAATGAAAGTTATCCTCTTATAAAATTTGATACAATTGCACAACCTATTTTAATTCAACCTCACCCTTGGTATTTAGAAAGTGATAAAAAATATAGTGTTACACAACTTCCTCTTATTTTAAGTTGGGCAATTACAACACACAAATCACAAGGTCTTTCTATTGAAAAAGCACTTATTGATATAGGTAATAATATATTTGAGTTCGGACAAACTTATGTTGCACTAAGTCGTGTAAAATCATTAAAAGGACTTTATTTGACAAAGGTGAACGCTCAAAAAATTAAAGCGCATCCAAAAGTAATAGAATTTTATAAAAAATTAAAAAAAGAGTTAAATATTACATCTCATACTTGATAAGCATGAGAAATAATATAACACAATATTTCTTTCGTATAAAAAATGGTATAGAACAATCTATTTTATTAGTATGTATTTATTTTTTATTTCCATTTGCAAAAGAATGTACAATTAAATTATGGTGTTTTATTAGTTTAATTGGTTTTTGTATAGGATTTCGTAAAATAAAATAATTTATGGAGAAGGATTATTTTTCTTTTTTTGTCTATATACTTGAACGGTTCCATTATTGTCCAATGACGCCCAATCAAATCTTCCCCAAGATTCATCATAAAAATCTTTATTTATACCAACGTGTGTCAAATAAGCAAACCCTCCTCTCAAATCTCCAGTAACATCCTTTTCATCTGATAGTAAATCATTTGTATCTTTTAGATTATAAAACGTCAAGTTTATAATAGGAATTTGTTGTAATTGAAACGATTTTGTTGCCATAACCATATTTCCACAAATTGTTTCTTGTGATTTAAAATCATAAGCAAAAGCAATTACAAATTTTTTAGTTTTATTATGCATGGCAAGACGGAGTTCATCGAAACTAAAAATTTTATTCATTTTATTTATGTATAAATATATCTTTAAAAACAAATCAATTTTATTTATATATAATATGTGTTTTTTAACGCAATATTGTTTTTATTGTGATGAACCGATCACCTATAAAGATAATGAAGTTATGAAATGTAGAAATTGTAAAGTAAAAATGCATGATTCTTGTTATGAAAAAAATAAAAAAATAACAGAACTTACAAATGAAGAAAAAGAAATAACTGATTTAATTTCATTTGCGAAATGTCCAAAATGTGATAAAATCGCAACTCTTGTTGTAAAAATAACAATATAATTAGTGTTCATCATCATTTACTTCTTTGTAATGTTGTACTGCGTATGCAATAATCAGTCCCTCCATCCCTATTTTTGATACAATATCCAAAATACAGATGAATCCGTCTTCAACAGACTGTGTAATTAATCCAAAATGTGCTCTCCCGAGTAAGACTGCAATGGGATAAAAACTCCACGATACAATTGTAAGCACTTCTAAATCATTGAACAATTCTATCGTATCTTCTAGGTCAGAATCTTCTTCGAGAAACCGATGATGGTCGTCTCCGTTTCTTCTATCATATAATGGTTGTGCAACATCTTGTATTAACGTACAAACCATCATAATATAAAATGCAATTGCAATTAAAAATAAGGTATATTTTACTCCCAAATGCTTTTCTTGGTCCATCACTGCGGAGGTAATCCCAAGACTTAAAGTAATTAAATCACATCCAATTATCATAACAATGACATGAGTTTCTGCATGAGCAATATGACAAAGTTCGTATAACATTAAAGGAGTAGTTGTAATCCAATCAACGTATCGAACAAACGGAATATGTGTTCCTGAAATAACGACTTCGCCAGCATGAGAAGCTTTTACAAAATATGCAATAGCTGCGATTGATTGTACGAAAAACGTATTTACAAATGCTGCTGGATGATTGTGAGTTGCGTAAAATATCAGTAATACAGTAGTTGCAATAGAAAATGCAAATTGGGTGTACCAACAAAGTTGTTCACAATAATAATCTAAACATGGTGTTTTCCATTCTTGGATTTTTGAGCGTTGTTTTACAATTAATTCGTGTACTGAATGTAGAGCCGATTTTGAATGTGAAGATTCTTGTTGTATAATACCTTGTGATTTTAACGCCGCAATTAATTCTTGAACTTTTGGATTTTGAGAAATTGATCCACGAATTTCTGGATCTGTAAAATCCATGGAAGAAATAGATTGTTGACGTTGAGGAAGAACGATATTATTTGTTTGTCTTTCTTTTTCATCGAATTCTTCTTCTTCTTCAAATTGTTCTACACGATGATTTAATTGTACTGATTTCATACGTCTTGGTGAATTACTCTTATTATTTCTTTTACTATTTTGAACGTTTGGTGGAAAATTTGGTTTTTCTTCTTTGTAGTTATTTTCTTCAAATTCTTCTTCGCCGGATTCAGAAGCGGACGATTCAATATGTTGTATTACAGGTTGCACTTTCTTTTTTCTATTTTTTTTTTTTATCATTAGATGTTTTATTGTTCGCATCTATAGGTTGTTTTGAAAACGTAGTTTCCATTTCTGGTAATCTATCTGGAAATCTATTATGTTCCATTTTTAATGAAAATATTATATGTATTTTTTAAATTATTTTTTAAATTATTTTTAATATTGTTATCATATATGATGTCGTTTGTATCGGTATTATTCCAATAATTAATTATTAAAACTTCAACATTCAACATTCAACTTTAAATGTCACATGTCATGAATTCTTCAATAGAAGTTTTTGATTGGTTTATACGATATGGAAATATAGAATTCTTCAATTGTGGTCTATTTGAACCTTTTTGATTGGTTTATAAAAATATGACGTCATAAATATAGAATATTTAGTTTAACAAATAATCGGCATTTATTATGCAGTAAAACTTGTATTACTTTTATTAAAAAAATAAACTTAAACAAAAATTTGCATTTAATCATACAAATGTCTATGTCCATTCGTCGCCAGCGTCAAATTCATATTCAAGTCG
>MDTG01059278.1_pt1 | contig 19777 bp, 15 predicted proteins | sample 811421 | NCBI WGS metagenome assembly MDTG01 (sample SAMN05326645, study PRJNA326480) | marine metagenome | isolation source: seawater | place: Pacific Ocean: South East | collected 2011
TGGCCTCCCCGGGTTTCCCCACCTCTTGGCGGTTCCATCCCATGGATCCGGATGGATCACTGATAGACTCGATCTGAACACTCACCCTCCTGACAGGAACTCTCTATGCCCAACCACCTGACTGCTGCCACGACCGGATTGCTCGGGCTCACCTTCGCCTCCTTCGGCGCGCTCGCCGCCCAGGACCTCGGTGTCCGCCCGGTCGATGGCGTCGACGTCGAGACGCAGGTCCCGACCACCCACCCCACGACCAACGCCCTGGACCACCCGCATGCGAAGGATCGGATCTTCATCCGGTTCAGGTCGTCGGCCTCGCCCGAACAGCAGCAGGAGATCCTCGCCCAGGTGGGCCGTTCCCTCCAGACCTTCGACCTCGTCGAGGGGCTCCACTGCATCGAGCTCTCCGTCCCCGTGGCCGAGGCGCTCGAGCTGGTCAAGTATCGCACCGACGTCCTGCGGTACGCCGAACCCGTCTACCTCCTCGAGTCCTACACCACCCTGCCGTCGGAAGGCATCGGGAACCTCTGCGGCATGCAGTCGATCGGCATGCCCGACGCCTGGGACGTCACGGTCGGCAACGAGGACATCGTGGTCGCCGTCATCGACAGCGGCATGGACCTCAGCCACCCCGACCTCGTCGACAACCTCTACGTCAAGCCCGGTGAATCCTCCAACGGCCTCGATGACGACTTCAACGGCTTCATCGACGACATCTCGGGCTGGGACTTCTTCGACAACGATCGGTTCCCCTCCGACACCATCGGCCACGGGACCCACGTCTGCGGCACCATCGGTGCGGTGGGCAACAACGGCGTCGGAGTCGTTGGAGTCGCCTGGGTCTGCAAGCTCATGCCACTGCGGGTCGGTGACGTCTTCCTCGATTCTCAGGCGATCCTGAACGCGATCAACTATGCCTGCCAGAACGGCGCCAAGATCTCGAACAACAGCTATGGGGGCGGTGGTGCCTCCCAGTCCGCCTTCGACGTGATCCAGGCCGCCGGACAGCAGTACCAGCACGTCTTCGTCGCGGCCGCGGGCAACAACGGTTCCAACGGGGCCTCCTACCCCGCGGCCTACTCGCTCCCGAACATCATCTCGGTGGCGGCAGTCGACTGCAACGACAACCTCGCGGGCTTCTCCCAGTACGGGATCCCCTCGGTGGACGTCGGGGCCCCCGGCGTGAACATCAACAGCACCTACACCAACGGTGGCTACACCTCGCAGAGCGGGACCTCGATGGCCTCCCCCCACGTCGCCGGGCTCGCGGCGCTGGTCTATCGCGAGATGGGCAACCCCACCCCCGAGGAGGTCGTGGAGAAGATCCTCGACAACGCCCGGCCCGTGAGCTCGCTCAACGGCCTGGTGGTCTCCGGCGGCATCATCGACGCGGCGGCGACCCTCAACGACCTGTTCCAGGGTCCGGTCGGTTCGCTGGTGACCGACCTCCCCTCGTCGGTCGAGCCCAACGTCGCCACCCCGGTCCAGTTCGTGGTCGATCCTCGCGAGGACGCCCTCACCTCGGTCGAGCTGTTCACCCGGCAGACCACCAGCGAACCATGGCGCCCCGCACCCATCCAGAACACCTTCGGCAACGTCTGGGAGGGAACCATCCCCGGCTCCAGCTGCAGCGACACCCCGCAGTTCTACCTCCGCTACACCGGGGCCCAGGCCGGTCAGCAGACCCTGCCCGCCAACGGGCCGTTCCAGCCCTTCGGGGTCCTGGTCGGCACCCCGCCGGAGATCGAACTCGACTTCAACACCTCCGCCGGCTGGACGGCCACCAGTTCCGCGGACGTGGGCGGCTGGGTCCGTGCGGTCCCCTCCGGCGACAGCGTCTCGGTCGACGACTGCAGCGCCCCGTCGCAGGACTTCGACGGGAGCGGACTGTGCTGGGTGACCGGGAACGGAGTCTCGAACAGTGCCTGCGCGAACGACATCGACAACGGGTCCACCACGCTCACCTCCGCGGTCTACGCGGACGCCGTGGACGCGGACCCGGTCACCTTCGCATGGTGGTACGACAACACCAGCGCGAACAACGACCAGTACGACGACCTGTTCGTGATCGAGGTCAGTGGTGACTCCGGTGGGTCCTGGGTGCAGTACGCCGCGGTCGCCAACGGCAACAGCGCCCAGACCGGCTGGGTGAGCGAGACCTTCACCATCGGTGACTTCGTGCAGGTCTCGAGCGGCTTCCGGATCCGGTTCACCGCCTCGGACGCCGATCCAGGCTCCGTGGTCGAGGCCGCCATCGACGGGTTCACGCTGGGCAGCTTCACCTGCGTCGACGCGCCCGCGTGCACCACCAGTGGTGACCTGGACCTCGACGGGGCCATCGGTGGCATCGATCTGGCCCTCATCCTCGGCAACTGGAACTGCACCGGGCCCGGTTGTACCGGTGATGCCAACTGCGACGGGGTCGTCAACGGACAGGACCTCGCCCAGGTGCTCGCCGACTGGAACCCCTGACCCGGCGCATCGGTCCGCACGAACGCATGAGCCAGCCCCGCCCCTCGTGGGCGGGGCTGTTCGTTCCGCATGTCGCCGCCGACGAGCTGCTACCATCGGCCCGGGCGGGCCGATGCGGCCTGCCGTCGCCCCGGGCCCGACCCGACGCCGAAGGAAGGTCCATGACGCCACGACGTCGCCTCTCAGTCTCCGTCACCTACCCGGCCTGGCTGCTCGCCCTGGTGCTCGGGGTCGCGTTCCTCCTGGGGACCCTTGCGGTGGGGGGCACCAAGCGGACCAGTTCGGACCTCCTGGAGCGGATCACCGACCAGGCCACGGAGCGCATGCGGCAGGCGGTCCTGGGCACGCTCTCCGGACCCCGGCGACTGAGTGAGATGAATGCGGCGCTGATCAGCACCGGCCAGTTCGAGGTCGGGACCTTCGCGCAGATGCAGCGACTGGTCCCGACCCTGATGATCCAGCTCCGGTCCTTCGCCGGGGTGAGCGCGATCCTGGTCTGCAACGAGCGGCGCGACACCATGTGGGTCGAACGCGTCGAGGACGGGCGCACCAAGCTCGCGATGTTCCAGAACCGCCCCGGCGAGCCGTGCAAGGAGTGGATCCTGGACGCCCAGGGACGGTTCGACCCCGACGACCCGATCGGCTCGTTCCCCTATCGACCCGAGGACCGCCCGTGGTACCTCGCCGCCTCCGGGGGCACCGACGGCCGCGGCTGGTCGCCGCTGTACGTCTGGGCCGGTTCGGAGGTGCTGCCGGTGGTCGGGTGCGGGCGTTCGGTCCTGGTCCTGGACACCGACGAGGACGCCCGTTCCGCGGTCGTCGACGTGGGGTTCACGGTGCAGGCCCTCTCCGAACAGCTCTCGGCGATCGAGATCAGCCCCAATGGCGAGGTCTTCATCATGGACTCCTCGGGCCACCTGGTGGCGACCGGCTCCCCGGAGGTGCCCACCACCCAGGGCGAGAAGATACTGCTCGCGGGGAACGCGCCCGATCCCCTCGTCGCCGGGGCCGCGGAGGTGCTGGCGGACCCCGAGCGAACCCACCTGGATTCCCGCGGATTCCGCCATGCCTCCTTCGTCACGCCGGCCGGCGAGTCCTACCAGGTGAGTTCCGAGGCCGTCGACGTCGCCTGGGGGCCGGACTGGACGCTGGTCACCATCATCCCCGAATCCGACCTGCTCGCCGGGGTCCGGGTGGTGCAGGACCGCCTGGTGTACTCCGGGATCGCGGTGCTGGTGTTCGCGGGCGTCGCGGGGCTCCTGCTGGCCCGTTCGATCGTCAATCCCATCGTCGCCCTGCGCCACACCGCGAGCCGCATCATCGACGGGGACCTCGAGGCGACGTTCGAGGCCCGTGGCGGTCGGGAGTTCCTCGAGCTCTCGGACGACCTGGAGGAACTCACCCGGGCCCTGCGCGAGCGGCTGGCGATGCGTTCCGCGCTCGCGGTGGCCATGGAGGTCCAGCAGCACCTGCTTCCGGGAGAGACCCCCGAGCTCGAGCACGTGGAGGTCGCCGCCACCAGCATCTACTCCGACGAGACCGGGGGGGACTACTTCGACTTCCCGACCCAGATCGAATCGATCTCCTCCGAATCCGACGGTTCGACCCTGGTGGCGATCGGGGACGTGACCGGTCACGGGATCGGGGCCGCCCTGATCATGGCCACTGCGCGGTCCGCCCTGCGCACCCGGCTCCACTCGGTGGGCGACATCGGGAGCGTGCTCACCGACGTGAACCAGGTCCTCGTGGAGGACGTCCCCAACGGACGATTCATGACGTTGCTCATGCTCCGAATCAGTCCGGACGGGTCGAGCTTCCGCTGGGGGAGTGCGGGACACGACCCGCCGATCCTCTACGATCCACAGACCGACCGCTTCCACGAACCCGATGGCGGCGGGGTGCCCCTGGGCATCGTCGCGGACCACGCCTTCGAGGAGTATGCCGGCGAGCTCGGTGGTCCGGGTTCGCTCCTGCTCGCCGCCACCGACGGGGTCTGGGAGACCGCCTCCCCGGAGAAGGAGCTCTACGGCAAGGACCGCCTTCGCGACCTGCTGCGTCGTCATTCCTCGAAGTCCGCCCAGTCGATCGCCGAAGAGATCATCCACGAACTCGACGAGTTCCGTGGCAGCCCCCGTCCCCTGGACGACGTCACCCTCATCGTGCTCAAGCGACGCTGAACCGCCGCCCGGGAGGAGACCGGCCATGCCCTGCGCGTTCCTCCTGCTGCCCGTCCTGGCCCTGCTGGAGCAGGGGCTGCCCGCCCCGGCACCCGCGCCGTCGCCCGACCGGGGCTTCACGGTGCTGGCCTTCAACATCCTGACCGACGGCAACCCGCCCGGTCCCGATGCCGCCAGCCCGCTGTACCGGGACTCCAGGCGGGCGAGGATCGCCGAGATCATCCACGAGCACGCTCCCGACGTGGTGCTCCTGCAGGAAGCCGGGGGCGGTGGGGCGGTCCACGCGCTCCTCGCCGAGCTCGATCCCCGATGGCGGATGCAGGGTGGCGGGGATCGGGGGCAGACCACCCTCGCCCGTCATCCGCTCAGGTCCCTCGGGCCGAACACCGCGGAGGTCGAGCTGCCCTTCGGCCCGCTGGTGGTCCACAACGTGCACTGGGAGCCGTATCCCTACGGTCCCTACGAGTGCCAGGACCGCCTCATCGACTCCCGCCCCCTCGTCGCCCGCGAGATCCTCGCGGCCAGCGACAAGGGCGAGGTCTACGTTCACACCTACCGCGCCGTCCACCCCGCCCTGGACCGGGGCGTGCCGGTGGTGGTGGGGGGGGACTTCAACGAGCCGTCCCACCTCGACTGGACTCCCGGGTACCTGGAGCGGGGGGCGGATCGCTGGGTGGGCAACCCCACCGGTCGCCCGCTCAAGGCGGTGGTCCCGTGGAAGGGGTCCCGGCTCCTCTCGGACCCGGATTCGTTCGATGAGGAGCTCGCCCTGGACACCGACGAGCCCCTGCCCCCGCTGCGGGATGCCTTCCGGCTCCTGAGGCCGGATCCGGTGACGGATCCCGGGAACACCTGGACCCCGGAGTACGATTCGACCACCACCACCCGTCGCCCCTACCGAGCCCCGGCGGGGGAAGCCGCCGGATCGGATCCCCGGAGCGCGGTGCTCGACCGCATCGACCGGGTCTATGGCTCCGGGGGCCTCCGCCCGACCGCCGTCCAGGTGCTCGGTGACGCCGGGGCGGCCTGCACGGACATCGGGTACGACCCGTGGCCCTCGGATCATCGGGCGATCCTGGTGCGCTACGTGGTCGCCTCCCCGGCGACGCCCGCCGCGCACGAATGAACCCCGTCGCGAGCGTGGCGCCGGACGCGGCGATACCCTGAGTCACCTCATGGACCGCATCGCCGACCCAGACATCCGGAACGTCGCGATCATCGCCCACGTCGACCACGGGAAGACCACGCTGGTCGACTCCCTGCTCGCCCACTGCGGCGCGGCGGTCGAGGTCCGCGAACGCGAGGACTGCGTCCTGGACTCCGACCCCCTCGAACGGGAACGCGGGATCACCATCACCTCGAAGAACTGTGCCGTCACCTGGGTCCCGGACACCGGTTCCCACGCGGGCCGGTCGATCCGCATCAACCTGCTGGACACCCCCGGCCACGCGGACTTCGGCGGGGAGGTGGAACGGGTGCTCACCATGGCCGACGGCGTGCTGTTGCTGGTGGACGCCTTCGAGGGGCCGATGCCCCAGACGCGCTTCGTGCTGGGCAAGGCCCTGGAGCTGGACCTCCCCCTCATCCTGGTGGTCAACAAGTGCGACCGCGCCAACGCGAGGCCCGACGGCGTGGTGGACGAGGTCTTCGACCTCCTGGTCGCGCTCGGCGCCAGCGACGAGCGACTGGACTTCCCGGTGGTCTTCGCCTCGGGCCGGGCCGGGTGGTCCGCGGTGGAGTCCGAGGTCCGGGAGGGCACGATGGCCCCGCTGCTGGCGTGCGTGGTGGACCACCTGCCCCCGCCCCAGGGCGATCCGGACGCCCCGTTCAGGATGCTGGTCGCCAGCCAGGACTACTCCTCCTACGCGGGACGCATCGCGATCGGCCGGGTGTTCTCCGGCACCGTCGCGCGTGGTGACGCGGTGACCGTCTGCCATGGAGATGGGAACCGGACCGCCCGGGTCCAGAGGCTCTTCCGCTTCCAGGACCTCGGGCGTGCCGAGGCCGAGGTGGTCTCCGCGGGGGACCTCTGTGCGCTGGAAGGGCTCGGGGAGTTCCAGATCGGGGACACCATCGCCTGTGCCCGCGAACCGGAGGCGCTCGAGCGGATCGAGGTGGACGAACCCACCCTGCACATGCTCTTCCGCATCAACGATTCGCCCAACTCGGGCCGTTCCGGGAAGTTCGTCACCTCCCGCCAGATCGCCGACCGGCTGGACCGGGAGCTGCGAAGCAACCTGGCCCTGCGGGTCGAGCCCGGTGCGAGCTCCGAGGAGTTCCGGGTCTCGGGCCGGGGCCTCCTGCATCTGGGCATCCTGATCGAGAACATGCGCCGCGAGGGCTACGAACTCACGGTCGGTCGACCGGAGGTGATCGAGAAGGTCGTGGACGGGGTGACCTGCGAGCCGGTGGAGCGGCTGTACATCGACGTGGACGAGGGCGGGCTCGGCGCCGCGATGGAACTGCTCGGGCTTCGCGGTGGGGAGGTGCTGGCGGTGGAGCCGCGAGGCGACCGGATGCACCTCGACTGCGAGATCCCCGCCCGGGGACTGATCGGGTTGCGGGGCCAGATGCTGACCGCCACCGGTGGCCAGGCGGTCATGACCCACGCCTTCAAGGCCTTCGCCCCGCGTCGCGAGGCCAACCCCACCCGCGGCACCGGGGTCATGGTCGCGACGGATGCCGGATCCGCCACGACCTTCGCCATGCTGAACCTCTCCCAGCGAGGGGTGCTCTTCGTGGAGCCCGGCGACCCGATCTACGCCGGCCAGGTCGTGGGGGAGACCGCTCGCGAACACGACCTGGAGGTCAACATCGTCAAGGCGAAGGCGTTCTCGAACATGCGCGAGTCCACCAAGGAGGCCACCGTGGTCCTCAAGTCCTCCCGGGTGCTGAGCCTCGAGGCGGCGCTCGAGTACATCGAGGGCGACGAGCTGGTCGAGGTCACGCCCGAGGCGATCCGGCTGCGAAAGCGGATCCTCGACGAAGCCACGCGCCGCCAGATCGCCCGTCGCCGGAAGAACGCACGAGACGGTCGTTCCGATGGCTGATCCCGTCGGTGGAGCCCGGACATGACCGGCGACGGACCCCGGCCCGGCACCGAGCTGCTCGCGGTGGACCTCGGCCTTCGGACCGGCCTGGCGCAGTACGGGGCGGACGGTCGTCTGCGAGCCTATCGCTCGAAGCATTTCGGTTCGATCCGCGAGCTCCGGCGGGGGGTCCACACCATCCTCCGGGAGGACCCCGTCCCGGGCTGGGTCTGGGTCGAGGGCGGGGGGGAACTCGCCGACGTGTGGGAGCGCCAGGCACAGCACGATGGGATCGAGTTCCGGCAGGTCCACGCCACGGACTGGCGCACCAGGCTGTTGCTTCCCCGGCACCGCACGTCGGGTCCCGAGGCCAAGCGTCACGCGGGACGACTGGCCCGCTCGGTGATCGACTGGAGCGGGGCCCGCCGGCCGAAGGGGGGGTTGCGGCACGATGCCGCGGAGGCGATCCTCCTCGGCCTCTACGCGGTCCTCGAGATGGGGTGGCTCCCACGTCTGCCCGATATGCACTGAGTTCGACCGGTCGACCCCGCTTATTTGCCCCCAAGCGAGGTTTTTCGAGGGACTTCCCCGTCCGGTTCCCGTACAACTAGAGAGAAGCGATCCATCACCGCTCGGGAAGTCTGAGTCACCGCCACCCTACCCACGGAGCATCCTATGGGGCCCCTCCGATCCACAGCCTTCCTGTCCGTTCTCCTTGCGGGAAGCCTGACCCACCCCACCCTCGGTCAGGCCCTCGATCCCTCCCCCCGGCCCCTTGACTCACCGTTCGTTCGTTCCGCGACGTATTCACCCTGGACGGACTTCCCGGCCGCGACCATCGAGGTCGACGACGCCGTGCTCCGGGAGGTGGCGCGCCAGGCCACCCTGTACGGCGACGTGGTCGTCACCGGGGTCCCGATGGGCCCGGATCTCGACGTGGACGTCCGGGTGCACCTGGCCTCCGCCATCCATCCCGGGACCCGGATCGTGCTCGCCGAACCAGATCCCCTCGACCCCCGAAGGACGATCGAGCGCGAACTCGAGCATCCGGACCTGGTGGTGCTCGCCGGTCACGTGGTGGGCAACGCGGAGGAGCGCGTGCTGCTCGCGCACGGGGCGATGGGCACCATGGGCCACGCCCGGATCGACGACCGGACCTTCATGATCTCCAGCGGCCGGATCACCTCGAACCAGCCGATCCTGAGCTTCGACGCGGGCGGGATGCCCGCGGGCGCCCTGGAACTCACGCCCCTGGAGTGCACCCTCATCGACGAGGCCGGGCTGGGTGGCGCCGCCCCGCCGATGCAGCTTCGATCCACGCTCGCCGGTGGCCTGCCCTGCCGGAAGGTCGGCTTCGCGATCGAGACCGACAACGAATACCTCCAGAACCTCTTCAACGGCAACTCCTCGGCGGCTTCGGCCTACACCGCCCTGCTTCTGGCCGCCTCGACGGAGATCTTCGTCGACCAGTTCAACGTCAACCTCGAGCTGAACTACCTCCGGCTCTGGACCCAGACCGATCCCTGGTCCGGCGGGAACACCTCCAACGAGCTGTACGCCTTCCAGGACTACTGGGTGGCGAACATGTCCGACGTGGACCGGGACCTCGCGCACTTCCTGAGCGGTCGCAACCTCGGGGGCGGGGTCGCCTTCCTCGGTGGGCTCTGCGGCGGCGGGGGCAACCCGCCCTACGCGCTGAGCGCGAACCTCAATGGGTACTTCCCCTATCCGATCGTCACCAACAGCGGCCAGAACTGGGACCTCATGGTGTTCACCCACGAGACCGGGCACAGCTTCGGGTCCACCCACACCCACCAGTACTCGCCGCCGATCGACGGCTGCGGGAGTTCCCCCCAGGACTGCTCGGTCGGCAACGACGGCACGATCATGAGCTACTGCCACCAGTGTCCCGGCGGGGTCGGGAACATGCGGATGATCTTCCACCCCCGGGTCGAGAACGTCATCCGGAACCGGATCGAATCCATCCCCTGCAACTACACCGGATCCGGCGAGGGCGCGGTCGCGGTGGACGACCAGTTCTCGGTGTCGTCGAATTTCTCCGTCACCCTGCCCCTGCTCACCAACGACGCGGTCCTCAGCTGCGGTGCGATCGCGATCACCCAGCTCCCGGCCACCAGTCAGCAGGGCGCGACCCTGCAGCTGCTGCCCGACGCGATCAACGGCTTCGACGCGGTCCTCTACACCCCGGTCACGGACTACCTCGGTCCGGACTCCTTCAGCTACACCCTCGCGGACTCCATCGGCAACAGCTCCAGCGCCGAGGTGGACGTGATCGTCGAACCCACCGTGTCGCTGCAGTTCAGCGGCGGCGACCCGACCGAGGTCACGCCCGGGCAGGTCGTCCAGGCGATCCTCTCCTCGGTCGACGTCGACCTGCTTCCCGCCACCGCCAGGCTCCGCGTGGGGTCCCAGACCCTGGTGCTCGAGCCCGTGCCGGGCTCGTCCAACCTCTACGGAGCCGCGATCCCCGCGGACCTCGCCTGCCCCGGTGCCATCGAGCTCGAACTGCGGATTTCCGCGACGGACGGCAACCAGTACGCGAGCGATCCGATCTCGGTCGGGGTCGGCTTCGAGCTCGAGGACTTCGAAGGCTCGACCATCGGCTGGGTGGTGACCGGGGACGTCACGTCCACCGACAGCGGAATCTGGGAGTTCGGGGTCCCCGACGGGGTCTCGGACCGTGGTGACCCCGCCAACGACTACGACGGATCCGGCCAGTGCGCCCTGACCGGGGCGGCGACGGGGAACACCGACGTGGACGATGGCTGCACGATCCTGCGCTCGCCCCGGGTGGTCGCGGACCAGGACACCATCGTGACCTGGGCCCAGTGGTACGACAACAGTGCCGGGGCCTCCCCCGGAGCCGACGTGATGGTGATCGAGATCACCAACAACCTCGGCCAGGACTGGGTGCTGGTCGACGAGGCCGGTCCCAACGACAGCACCTCGGTGGGGGGCTGGCTCGTCCAGGAGATCCGGGTCTCGGACTACCTCGCCCCGACCAACCAGGTCCTCATGCGGTGGACGGTCTGCGACAACGGGGACGGCTCGGTCATCGAGGCGGGTCTTGACGCCTTCGGGTTCGGAACCTGCGAGGTCGTGGTCCCGGACCCCTGTGACCTCAACCAGGACGGCCTGATCGGCGGGCCGGACCTCTCGATCCTGCTCTCCGGCTGGAACCAGCTCGGGGGCCCCGGTGACTGCAACGGGGACGGGGTCACCAACGGCCAGGACCTCGCCTACCTGCTTTCCCGCTGGACCGGCTGATCAGCCGCCCCGCGGCCCGTCCCGAGGGGGGGCCGCCTCGGGCCCGGGTTCCGGGTGTGTGCCGGCCGGGAAGGCGCTATACTCCCACATCGTCGTCATGGATGGCGTACCCCAACCTCGAGCCGCACCACCTCCTGGTGCATGGAACCGCGCTCACCAATGTCACAACCGCTCGCCCCCACCGCCCGACCGAGGCTCGCCCTCCCGGACTCCATCGTTCCCGGACAGATCCGCTGGGTCTATGCCGTCCCGATCGTGGGGATCCACCTGCTGGCCCTGATGGCGCTGGTGCCGTGGTTCTTCAGCTGGACCGGCCTGATCCTGATGCTGGTCGGCGTCCACTTCTACGGCCAGGCGATCAACCTCTGCTACCACCGCCTGCTCACCCACCGCTCCGCGAAGGTCCCCAAGTGGCTGGAGCGGACCTTCGTGGTGATCGCCCTCTGCTGCATGGAGGACACGCCCGGGAAGTGGGTCGCCATGCATCGCTACCACCACAAGCATTCCGACCACGAATCGGACCCGCACACGCCGATGGTCGCCTTCCTCTGGGCCCACGTGGGCTGGCTGCTGGTGCGGAATCGATCGACGCACACCCTCGAGTCCTACAGCAAGTACGCCCCGGACGTGCTGCGGGACCGTTTCTACATGAACCTCGAGAAGTCCCACGCCTGGGTGCTGATCTACGTGGCGCACGCGGTCCTCTACTTCCTGGTGGGCTTCGCGATCGGGGCCGCCAGCGGGGGGCTCGCCGTCGGGCTCCAGTTCGGCGCGAGCCTGCTGGTCTGGGGGGTCTTCCTGCGCACCGTGGTGGTCTGGCACATCACCTGGTCCGTGAATTCCCTCACCCACCTCTTCGGCTACTCGAACTACGAGACCGACGACTGCAGCCGGAACAACTGGTTCGTGGCGCTCCTCACCGTGGGCGAGGGCTGGCACAACAACCACCACCACGATCCGGTGAGCGCCTCGAACCAGCATCGCTGGTGGGAGATCGACGTCACCTACTACCAGATCAAGCTGCTGGAGCGACTCGGGCTGGCCTGGGACGTGGTGCCCCCGAAGCACGTCCGGGACCGGCGTCGCAGGCAGGTCAAGGAACAGGCCCGCTCCGACCGGCACGACGCCACCCAGGGCTGACCCCAGGGACCCGCCCGAGGGCCGTCGAAGTCAGGCCGGCTGGTCCTCGCGGAGCATCTGGGCGATCTTGAAATCGATCAGGAAGGGCCCGAAGGGCACCACCGCGGCCACGAAGCCGAGGAGGACCATCTTCCACGACAGCGGGACCACCCATCGGCCGATCAGGAACATGAGGACCAGCACGATGAACAGCACCCCGTGGACGGTCCCGACGACGGGAACCACCACCGGTACGTCGCCGAGGTGCTTCAACGGCATGGCGACGAGGAACAGCACCAGCGTCGAGGTCCCCTCGATCAGTCCCATCACGAAGAGGGCCTTGAGGAAGGTTCGTGCCTGGTCGGTCATCACGGTATGGTAGCCGCGTCGGGCCCGCGCGGCGCCCGGCTCGATCGATCCCCCCGGGAAACCGCCGATGCCTCCTCGCCCGACACCTTCTCGACCCCGCCTTCTGCCCGGATGCGCGCTGCTCGCCCTGGCCGCGGTCCACGCGGTCCCCGCCTCCCAGGAGTCACCGGTGCTCCGGCACGACGGGTTGCATGGATACATCGGAAGCCACGCCACCTCCGCGCCGCCGGCGTATCGCTACGGAGCCGGCTTCCACGCCGCGGTCTGGTCCCTCATCGAGGAGCCCGTCGGGGGGTTCCAGATCGGGCTGCCGTCCGCCTGGATCACCCCCGAGCACGACGACAACGACTCCGAGCCGCTCTGTCCCCCCGGGACCATCGCCCGGGACCACTGGCCGGAACGCGGGCCGACCTACGGCAGCGTCTTCCAGACCATGGAGGGCGGTCTGGGGTACTGGGCCGGGAACCGATTCCACTACGGGTCACCGAAGTTCAGCATGAACTCGACGCCGGACTGCTACACCACCGAGATCGCCACCCCCGGCTGGCCGTTCTTCCGCAGCTCGGACCCGCTTCCCGACGACCGGCTGGGCATCGCCCAGTTGAGCAATCGATTGCTGCTTCCCCCCGACGGGCTCCCCTTCGCCGGGCGCCCGATGGGCGACTACCTCGGCTATGCCTACCTGGCCCTGCCCCTGACGGACCCCACCGACCACCCCCAGCCGACGGGGCCCCACAGCTGGACCCTCTTCCTCGACGCGGGGAACTTCAAGGGGCCCGTGGCCTACTACCTCCCCGAGACCTGGAGCCGCCTCGCCCACGACTACCCCTTCGACGTCGGTCGCGGGCTCGACAGCCGCACCGGTGCGGGCGCGGTCGCGGGGTCGATGGAGATCAACACCGTGCCGGTCCTCGCCTCCAACGCGGAGTCCGGGGAGGGCTTCTCGCGCATCCCCCAGCTCCAGTTCCCGGTGGATGCGCAGGGCCGGACCCACCTGGTGCGCGACGTCACCCTGTTCTCCCGGGAGTCGATCCACGACCCCATCCTCGCCTGGCGCGCGGGTGGATCGATGCCCACGGGGGTGCTCGACCCCGTGACCACCCATCGCCCGGGGATCGGGACCGGGTCGGTGACCTACCGGCAGGGGGGACGGATGATCGAGGGGGTGAACCAGCTGGCGAGACCGACGGTGTTCGAAGGGGGGGTCTTCGGGCTTCAATGGCCGGAGGGCACCGGTCCCGGGGTGGCGCGATTCCCGGCCTTCTTCGCCGACGACGCCGATGGACTTCGCGTGGTGGACCGCGCCGAGGTGCCGGACTCGACCGGCCTGGCCTCGAGTCGCTTCCCGGCCCCCGACCCAGCGCCCGCTCCCTACGACGCACTGCCCCTGGAAGGTGCCTGGGCGAACCCCGGCCCCGCGTCGCGGGTCATGACCGTCGACCTGGTGGACGGCTCGACCGTCCACTACGCCTGGTACCGATTCATCGACCAGCCGGTCTTCCAGCAGTACGGGTGGCCGGAGGCCAGGCGTGCTCGCCTGCAGGCCCTGGTGGAGGCGATCCACCGGAACTGGCCGATTGATCGCAGCTACCTCCCGCCACGCACCGGCGGCGAGCTCGCGACCCTCGATCCCGCGCTGCTGGTGACGCCGCCCCCCGGGCTCGAGGCGGGGTACGTCCCGATCGTGGTCCGTCAGGCGGCGACGTCATCCGTCCCGGCTTCCTCCGCTTCCGCCCGCGAGCGGGCGGAAGGGGACTTGGCCCGGTCCGTGGCCCGGTAGAGGCACCACGTCGCCACCGACCTCAGCGGTCGCCAGGGTTCGGCCCGCTCCAGGACCCGGGCCGGGGTCGGTCGTTCCGGAAGCCGGTCCAGGATCCGGATGCCCTCGCGGACCCCGAGGTCCCCGGCGGGCATCACGTCCAGTCGACCGAGTCGGAACATGAGGAACATCTCCGCGGTCCAGGTCCCGATCCCGTGCAGGCGGGTCAGTCGCTCGACGATCGCCTCGTCCTGGAGCCGCGCGATCGAGCGGAGGGGGAGCGTCCGGTCCTCGACCGCACGAGCCAGTCCCACGATGGCCCGGTGCTTCGCCGTGGAGAGCCCCGCGGCCCGGAGTCGCTGTTCGGGGAGCCGGAGGATCTCCGGGGCGGTCGGGAACCTGCGCCCGGGGCCGAGTCGACGGACGCGATCGTGGATCGTCTTCGCCGCGCGCCCCGCCAGCTGCTGGTAGATGATGCTTCGGGCGAGGGCGTGGAAGTGCGAATCCGCGGTCCGGGGGCCGCCGATCCCCGGGAACGGGCCCACTTCCTGCAGGAGACGCCCCAGTGCGGGGTCCCGTCGGGCGAGCGAGCGGAGGGCGGCCGGGCAGGGTTGACCCACGGGTGGTGTCATCGGGTGGCGACTCCGGTCGGGGTGCGAGGGTCGGTCACGGGCTGGCGCACGGCCCCCAGAATGCGAGGAGCGTGGCGAGGTCCGAGCCGCCCACCACGCCGTCCCCGTCGACGTCCACGCCCGGGGCGTCCTCGCCCCAGAACGAGAGCAGGATGGCGAGGTCCGCGCCCCCGCGAGCCCCGTCCCCGTCGAGGTCCGCGATGCAGGGGGCCGTCGGAGCGAGGTTGAGGGCCTCGAACACCGCCTGGCGCCCCTCCTCGTTGCCGTCCTGCGCGAGGGCGACCCGGATCATCCGGTACATCGCGTCGTAGGCGTCGAGGTTGGCGCCGGAGAGGGGGATGCCGTCCTGCGCCTGGGTCGATCCGGAAAACACGTGGAGCCGACCCGATCGGCCCGCGGGCAGGTCGAAGTCCGGGTTCGCGACGGTGGTGACCGGGATGCTGAGGATCCGAAGCTCGACCTGGGCCCCGGTGGGCTCGTCGATTCCCTGCCATGACCACGCCACCTCCTCCGAGGTGGGCCAGTCCCCGGCCTCGAAGACCTGGATCTGGGCCGTCGGCACCGAGCTGGTGCAGGGATCGTCCTCGAGGCAGATCGAGGGCCCCGGGGTCCCGCCGAGTTCCAGGCAGAGGAAGGGGTCCTCCGCGGCGTACCCGAAGAGGAACGCGACGCTGCGGGCGAGGGGGACCTCCCCGGGGGCGCAGGAGACCAGCGGGAAGAAGGAGGGGTCGAGGAGGATGATCTCGAATCCCTCGAGCTCCCGGTTCCGTTCCAGGTGGTGCAGGAGGGCGGTGACCGACGTCGAATCGTGGATCCCGCCGTCACTGATGCGGAGGTACCGTTCGGTGGCGAGGTCCTGGTAGGACGCGCTCGGGACGTTGCCGCGCGTCCGGAATCCCGAGTCGGTGAATCGCAGGGGGACCGAGAGGTTGCGCAGGTAGTTGCCGAGGGTGTTGGCGATCTGCGGGGAGAACCCCAGCGACTCCCGGTAGAACCCGTAGGAGGATGCGACCCCCCCCGCGGCGGATGAGGCTGCGGTCGCGCCGAGGACGGTGATGTCCGAGGGATCGTTCCGGCCGATGGTGACCACGGTCCCGTCGCCCGGGGACATCCCCTGCTCGAAGTAAGTGAGTTCCAGGGGGCCGCCGGGCAGGAGGTCCGGGGCGGTGCGTCCCGCGGCCACCCCCGACCAGAGCATCGGCACCCCGAACGGCTGGCCGGCGGAGGCGTCGGTGCTCCCGACGTACTGGTTCAGCAGCGAGAACGGGAAGACGTATCGATTGCAGAGGACGTCGTTCCAGCCGGAGGCCACCGTGGTGAAGATGAAGTCCTTCTCACGGGCCCAGGCGGGTCGGGCGTCGAGGTCCGCGAGCCGCACGCCCTGCAACGCCGATCGCATCCCGAATGGCTCGAAGACGATCGCCTCGCAGGTTTCCTGCCACCTGGGGTCCAGGATGTCCCCGGCACTCTGCAGGACCGAGAAGACCGGGTTCAGGATCGCGACCGTCTCGCAGAGGTCCTGCAGGCCGCCACCGGGCAGCACGGAGCAGTCGAAGGCCTCGAACCCCTCGAAGGCGTTGCGGACCCGCCCGAGGTAGCCGGCGGAGTCCGTCCAGCCGTCTCGGTTCGAGGCGAGCTGCTCGAGGAAGGCCTCCGAGTACCCGATGTGCGTCAGGAACCACGAGCCCCCGGAGATCCCGCTCATGGATCGGACGTTCGCCAGGGGCACCCCGGGATCCCCGGTGTCCCAGAGGTCCATCATCGCGGCCAGCCAGCCGGTGGCGTGCGTGTGCGAGTAGAACCCACCGCCCGCCACTGCGAGATGCACCGGCTCGGGGGGTGCCTGGCCGCTTCCGTGCACCGTGGCGGTGTGGCTGAGGCAGCCGATGACCAGGGGCGCCAGCAGGCGGGCTCGGCGGACGGTCGATGGGGGCTCGGATCGCGGCGGGATGTTCATCATCACTCCATGGGTGGTCGGACCCGGGCGGGACGAGCCGACCTTAGCAGGCACCGTGGGGTCCACCAAGCCAGCAGTCGTTCTTTTCCCGGCTTCCCCCACCACCGCACCACGGCTAGGTCGGCCGAATGTTCCAGACCCGGTTCAGGGCGAGCCCCCCGTCCACCAGCAGCGTGATCCCGGTCACGTACCGCGAGGCCTCGCTGGCGAGGAACAGCCCCGCACCGGTGACGTCCTCGGTGGTTCCGATCCGCTTCAGGGGGGTATGGTCCTTGAGGATCGTGACCCGGTCCTCGCGGGAGAGCGCGGTCTCCACCATGTCGGTCTCGATCCAGCCCGGGGCGATGAGGTTGACTCGGATGTCCGACTCCGCGAGGTCGGCCGCCATCCAGCGAACCAGGTTCTCGACCCCACCCTTCGAGGCGAAGTAGGCATGGTTGGACGGGGCCACGGTGAAGGTGGTGCAGCTGGATCCGATCGTGATCAGGCTGCCCGGTCGGTTCGCCCGCTTGAGGTGTTCGCCGAAGGCGACCAGGACCCGCCAGGTGCCCATGAGGTTGACGTCGAGCACCTTCGCGAACTCCTCGTCGGGGATCGGCGGAGGCGTGTAGGAGAACAGCCCCGCCGCGTTGAGCACCACGGTGGCGACCCGACCATCCTGCTCGATCCGGTCGATGAACCCCGCGACGTCCGATTCGCGGCAGACGTCGACTGCGTGGGGGATGATCCGGCCGTCCGGAGCCTCCGCCGCGAGTTCCTCGAGGCGGTCCACCCGGCGCGCGGCCGCGTACACCGTCGCCCCGGCACGCGCATAGGCCAGGCTGAGGCTGCGGCCGATTCCGGAGGAGGCGCCGACGACCGCCGCGGTGACGCCCTCGAGGGTGAAGAGGTTGGTCGGGTCGTGCTCGGTCATGGTCATGGACTCCGCGGGGGGGGGTGTGGCCGGTGGCCGGATCGGGTTCAGGAAGGCGCCCGGGTGGCTCGACGACAGGCCTTGCGCAGGGCGAGGCCGAAGCCCGGCCAGAAGCATCGCTGTGCGAGGGTCCAGGCTCGGTGCATGCCCCGTCGGACGTGGGACTCGATTCGGACCGTCACCACGCTGGTGGTGGGCCCGCTCGCGCTCGCCTCGACCCGCAGCAGGGTGGGGCGGATGAGGCGGAAGGCCAGGGCGTACGCCCCGTAGTCGTAGTGCAGGTCACGCCGCGCCCCATCCGGCCCGGCTTCCACCCGGGTGATGCGCCCGCAGAAGTTCATGAATGGACCGTGGTGCGCGTTCAGCGTCCCCACGTCGAACCCGCGGGCGATCCGACCGTCGGGCAGGGGGGTGTCGAGGAACTCGACCCGGAACGGCCACACCTGCCCATGGGTGAAGGTCTCCGGCGTCATCAACCAGGACCACGGGACCTGCCAGGGGACCGGGACCTCGTAGGCACGAGTGAAGACGTGTTCCGAGAATCGGGGTGGGCAGGGGATGGATCCGGGCGCGTCCATGGGTGGACCCATCCTAGTCGCACCCCTCGGGCCGGGTCGGCCGGTTCACTTCGGCGAGGCGATCCGCACGGGTCCGTGGAGGTCGCGGGGGTCGATCGTCCGTCCGGACTGGAGGAGGCTGATCCGGCCCGCAAGGGCCAGTCGCCTCGCCGCCTGTCGCAGCGGTTCCCGTTCCGCGGGGGTGCGCGCCAACTCCTCCAGGGGCCTGCCCCGAGCGGGCGCGCCGGACACTGCGGCGAGGATCCGCCCCTCGAGGCGGTGTTCCTCGTCGCCGGGCCGGGAGCGCTTGCAGGCGTTGGAGCAGTACCGGACGTGTTCCCAGTCGCGCTCCCACTTCTTGCGCCAGGCGAACCGCCGTCCACACCGAGCGCAGGTCTTTTCCGGAAGGGGGGCGTTCATCGCGAACTCCGGGTCCCTCAGGCGACCGGCTGGCCGAGGATCCACCACCACACCAGGTCGAAGCCCAGCAGGAACACCCCCTGGAGAATGATCGCGGCCCCGAAGCCGGAAGCGAGTCGGTCCTTCCGGGTGACGAGGATGCCGCCGACGATGATGTACACCACGTCGAGTCCGCTGTTGATCAGCAGCAGCTTCTGGAATTCGGCGACGTCGTCCACCGGGGCGAGGAGCGCCCAGACCACGATCACCAGGTCGACGGCGACCCAGAAGATGGTCATGACCCAGAAGCCGGTGAACCAGCGATGGGTCTCGGGGCCCCTGGTGCAGCGAAGTCCGAACAGGAACCCGATGCCGGCGAGGACCAGCCAGAGGGCGCACCAGCCGGTGAGGATGGGGAGGAAGAGGTTCGGCACGGGTGATCTCCTTGGACCTGAGCCTAGGGGCGTCCCACGGGCAGGGTCCTTCCCGGGTTGGCATAAGGATAGGCTTTTCTCGCGCAGGGCGTCCCGGTCGTTGCGCGGGCTCGTGGAGCGGAACCCGGGTCGGCTCGCGCCCGCCCCACGGATCACCGTGGTGGAGGGGGGCGTCCTTCAGGGGTGGTGATCGTGCTATCCTCGCCGCCGATGCCTTCGGTCGCGACCACAACGATCCGCGTGGCCCTGGTCGGGCTGCTGCCCGGACTCCCCGGCTGCTCATCTGCCTCGATGGCCCCGTCGGAGCCTGCCCCGATCATCGCGGAGCACGCCGAGGCCCCCGCGGCCCCCGCCGGGTTCCCGACGCCGGCGGCCGCGCTCGGTTCGTCACTCTCCACCCTGCAGTCGATCCTCGAACGGCGCATCGTGCTGTCCTCCGCCTTGTTCGAGGACCCCGCCGGCTTCTCCCGATCCGACGCCGAGGGGCTGGTGGCGACGTGGTACGACGAACGCCTCGAGGTCTCCCGGATCCGCCGCCTGCTCGCCGACGGGGAGGTCTCGCTCCCTGAGGTCTGTGCGAGGTATGCCTCGGTCATCGAACCGATCGATGACCGCTGGTTGCTCCTCAGTGCCTCGCTTCGCGAGGATCCCCGGCTGGGTCCCGGACTGACCGAA
>MDTG01316192.1_pt1 | contig 19777 bp, 11 predicted proteins | sample 811421 | NCBI WGS metagenome assembly MDTG01 (sample SAMN05326645, study PRJNA326480) | marine metagenome | isolation source: seawater | place: Pacific Ocean: South East | collected 2011
AGCGCGACGCGCCCGGCCGCTCGCCGCCGCGGGCAGGTCATCCCGGCGTGGTCTCCCGTGGGGCCCGGCGCGCTCTCGGCGCGGGGCTGGCTGGGAGGGTGGCCGAAGGAACCAACGAGCTCGACGGCCGAGCTCGACACCGCAGACGCTGACCGGGGGCGGCCGGCGCCCGAGGGGCCGGGCACCGATAGGGGTCGATGACGGCCCCCACAGGGAGTCGACAGGCCCTTCGGACGGGCACGAAGGCGTCCGATATAACGGCGTCGCGATGCGCCGGCTCCCCCTCCCCCGCTCAGTCGGAGCCGACGAAGCGCTCGAGCCAGCGAGCCACGAGGCCCAGGTCGCCGTCGGGCACCCGGTCCACGAGCGCGTGGAGGCGGGCTCGGTCCACCGGATCCGGAGGCATCAGGCCGGCCATGGAGACGCCGAGGGCGGCGGCGACGCGGGCCAAGGTGGCGACGGTCGGCGCGACCTTGCCCTGCTCGAGGTTGCTCGCGTTGCCCCGCCCCCCGAGACCGGCCGCGTCCGAGAGCTCCTGCAGGGTCATGCCACGCCCGGTGCGGATCCGGCGGATCTGGGCTCCCACGCGGGCAGCAGTGGGCTCGGGGGTTCCGCGTGCCATCCATTTTTCTTTAGCATATCCTGGCGCGATGTACGGCGTAGCTTGGAGGGGGCGCCTGGAGGGCACAGGCTGCCGCTCTCGCTCGACGTCTCGAAGGCGAAAGGGAGCGCCCGCGTACACACGATGCCGGATGGCGCGGCTGCGCGCTCGAAGCCGCAGACCAGACACCTTGATCACACACTCGGCCTACTACTGGGACGCCGCCGCCGAGGCCTCGTGTACCCGAAACGCATGAACCCGCTGAGTGTTGCCGCGCAGCCTCATCGATGGCGATGCGTGCAGCCTGATCGATGGACATCACCGAGGCTGCGTGATGCCCGTCCGGATCGAGATGGCCACCGCGTAGCCCGCGCGCGGGACGCCACGCGAGTTGGTGCGAGACGGTCCGACCTCGTGCCCACCGCTCCGAATCGCTGCGCTCCCTGGGCGTCAGCTCGATCGGTTGCGGAGGGCGGCCCATGCGTGTGCCTATCCGCATGCCAGGCGAACACGTGCGGATCGAAGTAATTCCCGGACCACACCACTTCTTGTGGGATTCGCAGACTCAGGACACTACGACTTCTTCGAGCTGGTGCAGTGAGCTCTGCCTGGAGCCGTCAGCCCACCTGATTGTCGTCCGCGAGCCACGAGCGGGCGAGCATCACTGGACCGCCGAGTCGGAGCCCGTAGCTTCCGTCCATCTCTCGGACGAATCCGTAGCGCCGAAGCAAAGTGAGCCGCTCGGCGATCCAGTCCGGATCCCGCGGGCCGACCGTCTCCTCGATTGCCCAAGTGAGGTCGTCGAGGGCGAGCGTGTCGCCGGGATCGCAGAAGTCGACGATCGCCTCAAGGGTGTCGGAAGCACCGTCGAATCCCTGGAGGGGAGACCACAGAAGCGCTCGCACGCTCGCTCGAAGCTCGGGATCCTCCCACGCTGATTCCACATGGTGCGGCCCGAATCGCCGTCGGTCTTCGCTGGCGAGCACGCGGGTCAACGCGCGGCAGAGGTAAAACAGAACGGTGGGGTTCCCCCCGGCCAGGAACGCAAGCCGGTCGTAGCTGCCTGGTGATGCGGCTTCTACACCCACCCACCCGAGCATGGTGCGGGCTTGCTCACGCAGAGCAGCGGAGGACCGCGGTGGGAGATCGACGACGTCGAACATCTGCTTGGCAACCTGCCCGAACGCTGGAACCTTCTCGGGACGAACAGCCACGAGAATCCGCGGCGGAGGCGTCCTCGTCGTTCGAGCCCAGTGGACGTCTCGCACGAACGTGCGCAGCTCGTCCGCCCCCAACCCATCTGCGTCGTCCACAAGAACCAGATCAGCTTCGGGCAAGTCACCGCCGGCAGTAGCGCTGGTCACTACCGCTCCCTCACCCTCCGCCGCCGCGAGCTCGAGGAGGAGCGTGCTCTTGCCCATTCCGGGTGCTCCAACGAGCAGCGTTGGAAGCTCGTCCGACGCGAGCGGAGTGGGAAGGTCGCTGCGCTCCCATCTGGCAGCCGCGTCCGCGCGTAGATCTGTGAAGGCCCTCTCGAGGGGCAGCTGCCGGCCGAGCTGAGCGAGTAGCCTCTCCCTCCGATGTTCTCGATCCCGAAGCACAGCGAGAACATCGTGGAGATCGAGGCGGACCACATGCCGTGCGGTCCCGCCCCGCGGTCCGACGGCGAACTCGATGATGAGGCCTCTTTCGATGTCGTCAGTGGGTGGGGACGTGTCGCCAGCGGGCAGCCAAACAGGAATCCCCGACGGCCAAGCACATGGACTGAGCGCGTGGAAGCCGGGTGCGCACAAGTTCTCCAGCCTTCCAAGGACACCGTCTTCACGGACATCGACGCTGATGATCGCCGTCTCGATGACTCCAGCGATTCCAGACAGCACTGCTTCGGTTCCCAGCGAAGGCCCCTTCTTCAGCGCCTCGAGTAGCCGCCATGCTTCCGAGTCGTCCGTCCGCGGGCGATAACGCTCGAAGCCGGGTGGAATGACGCCCTTGCCGAACATCCAGTCCACCACGAACCGCAGGGGCTCGGTTCGGTACGGCCAGACCGGAGGAGACGGCACACCAACGAGCAGAGGCCGGTCGAGGCTGGCGCCCATTTCGATGGCGGCACGGGCTGCCTCGATTGCTCCAAGGTCGATCGCGTGCTCGACATTCGCGCGCCACTCAGCGTGCGTGACCTCGTCCAGATCTCCGGGGTCGGACTCGGCGAGTGCAGCCCTAAGCTCCTGCACGACTGCCGCCTCGGCGTCTTCGACCCGTCGTTCCTCTTGCTCGAGAAGCCGCGAGCCCGCGAATCGTTGCCGCCTCACCGCCTGGACGATGTCGGCCTCGTCGAGCACCAGACCACGCGCCGCTGCTCGAACCTTGAGATCGGCCAGCTTGCCGCGGATTTCCTCGACGGCAGCAGAGCGCGCCCGCTCCAGTCTCGACTCGAATTCACGGAGGCGTTCCGCGTCCACGCTCTCCAAGAACGCCGCCTCCTGCATCAGCAGCTCGGTGCCGTCGAACTCGCCCGAGACCAGCAGGCGCTCCAGGAGCACCGTAGGGTCCATCGGGGACGCAAGAGTGGCGGAGCATGCGCGGGCCAGCGCAACAGGATCGGTCTCACCCTCGCAGTAGGCCAGCCAGGAAGCCGGTCCTCTCGCGACCTGAGACCAAGCACCGAGGAGTTCCGCCGGCTTCATGGCTTCTCCGCGTCGAAGAGAGGCTGCAGGCGCAGCACCGCGAACTTCTGGACTGGTTCCGCCACGCCACTCTTTGTCAGGGTCTTGCTCTCCTTCAGGCCCCCGATGGCTGCCTGGAGATCCCAGCAGGCGGTCAGCACACGGGCATCGGCGGGCGAGGGCGTAGATCCTCCAGCGAACCGGGTCCACGCCCCTGCCTTCTCGATCATCCGGTTCAAGCGCTTGAGACAGGTGGGCCTCATCCGCTCATCGATTCGTTCGTTGTGCTCGTCCCGCACCTCGTAGCTGGCGTCGTCCATCGCACCCTCGACATCCAATCCCTGGCCATCCGGTCCAGCCAGGTAGGCTGCGAGTGCCGCCGGATCGCCATCCTCGAGCGCTTGTCGTACCCTCCCAAGCAGGCCGTCCGACCTCTTCAGCCGATCCCAGGTGTGCTTCCCGAGGGGGAAGGTGAAGCCGATGTTCTCAGCCGAGGTCAGCGCTTTCGAGAACTCCTGCCGTGCCTCTTCTTCCGCCTCCTGGAGCCGCTTCCGGTTTGCGTTTCGTCGCAGCAGGTCCATGGGAAGAGGCTGATAGACGGCCTTGTAGTATCGCCTCGCAGCGCCGATCCACGACCGCAGCTCGTCGTCCACCGACGCCTCGAGTTCGGCCAGCAGGTCCAGGTAGTCGAATCTGCCTTGTTCGAGCACGGCGACCAGGAGCAGAAGGACGACAGCGCCACGCTCGTGGGGTGCCATCGCTTCGGCCGACGGTATTTCCGGAGAGTATGAGGATGACCTTGCCTCCACAGATGCGCCCAGCTGCGTCAACCACGGCGCCGGGCCGTCGTGTGGTCCGACCGTCGGCAGCAGAAGTGCAGCTCCGACGAAGTCCTGCGCTGACCATCGAGCCGCGGCCAGGCGGCAGCGCCAGGCGGTCCCCTCCGGCCCCTCGATCTCGGAGGCGGCCGCGATTGCAGACGCCATGGCCGTGGCGAGGAGTTCTTTGGCCACCCCCGCGCGCTCCAGCGCTTCGAGGTCCTCCCACGGCGATTCGGAGCTCTCGAACCACTCCAGGAGCGCATCCCCCGGAACCGATGTCCGCGCGAGCGATCTGAACAGCGGCTGGAGCGATCGCGGGGCTCTCGCGGCCGCCTCTGCTTCGGCGGGAACTCGTCGCCGGCCGCGCAAGGGCTGGAAGGCGTCCGGCCATTCGCCGGCCAACGCCTCCAGGACATCGTCGACCGCCTTCTGAGAACGAACACGCAGGCTGAGTTCGGCCCTTTCCGGTCCACTGGTGGAGCCAGTGTACTCGCCACCATAGGAGAGGAAGTTGAAGCTGCCGACGGTAACTTCATTGTCCGAGACGAGGACCTTGGCGTGGCTACGGGCCTCGACGAGACGACACAGATCCGGGAACAGTTCCGCTTGCTCGCGCAACCTGGACGAGGGGCCGCCCTCGACGTCTGTGGCGCCTTCCCTCCGGTAGACGAATGAGCAGCGTGCGCCGGCCTCCAGTCTGCTTCGAAGAAGCCGAGCGAACCGGTCGGTCACAACATCCACGCTCAGCTGATCCGACAGCACGGCCAGTCGGTCCACGCTGTTCCGAAGCGCGCGCCACAGAGCTTCTCGGTGTTCTCGGTCGACTAGAAGGTCCGCCCCCCCAACGTGTGCCTTGGCGAGCTCGTCGAGTTCGTCAGCCACCGCCTCCCATTCCTGTGCCCAGTGCCGCACGGCAGGGGCGACGGCAGCCCCCTCACGCTGAGCGGCGACGGCGTCGAGCGCCTCAGGCGCGTGCGGGAAGGTGGGGAGCGCAGGCTCCTCGGCGCCCAGCTCCTGGGGGAGCAGCAACATCCGCTGCCCCGCGACGTGCTCTGGATACGCGTGCCGGGCCCAGTCCAGAAGATCGAGCACCGCCGCCGGCGCGACCGTCGGCTCGGGTCCTTTGACGACAAGACCAAGCTCCAAGCTGTCCCGACGGGTCGGCGGGCTGAGGAAGTTGTAGCTCGTGACGAGGGACTCGACGGCGTCGCGCACTACGATCTTCGCGTGCAGCGTGCTCGACCGCGAGGACACCGAGAGGCGCCCGGGGTGGCGCGCGGCCAGGTCGAGGAGAGCGTTCCGAGCCTGGTTCTCCAAGCGTGAATCGGCTTGGATGCCCCAAAGCACAAAGACCTGAACGCCCCTCGTGAGCGCCCCCTTGATCAGATCGAACCAGCATTCCGTCTGGTCCGGGGGAGGGTCGAGCAGCGCATCCGCCTTGATCCACGGGTTGCCGAGGACCAGCTGTCGCTCCGCTTCCGTGATCATTCGGCGCACCTCCGCCTCGTGGGCGGCGTAGCCGACTATCGGGCGCACATTGGCCGCAGCGTTGACGGCCGCGCGGATCTCGAACACGGCGTCGCGATACAGCTCCAGCAGCTGGTCATGCCGCGACTCGACGAGGCCGGGATCGGTATCCTGGAGACCCTTCGCGGTGCGGCACAGGCGCTCCAGCGCCGAGTCCTGCTCGGTTGGCACCGAGTCTGATGCGCTTCGTTCGAACTCCTGCCTCAGGCGCTTGAAGAAGAGCTGCTCCGGTAGCCGCTCCGAGAGAAGCGACAGCTTGCGCTCGATCTCCTTCCGCACTGGCGGGGGGACATCCGGCGCCTCCACAACCTGAAAGACCAGTCGTCCGGAGTCCGGGTCCATCTCGATGTCGGCCACCAGGGGCAGGAACCTTCGCTGCTGGACGAAGGAGGCGCCAGTTGCCGCCTCCGTGAGGAGCTGGTCGGGTTCGATCCATGCTTCCTGGGCGACAAGCGGACGCCCCAGCTTCCGCGACCGGCGGTCGACCTCCCGCCGAACGGCATCGAGGATCTCGCCCCGCGTCACCCCCTCGAGCGAGACCCCAGTCCGGATGGTCGGTACCAGGGTGCTTTCCGGTCCCAGCGAGTGGGGTCGCCCGATGTGCGGCAGGACAGCCCCTGAGACGAGCTCTTGGACCAGCGGAACGACCTCGAGGTTGTTCTCAGCGGTGGCAAGGGCGGCGAGGCCGTCGCCCCGGTTGGCGGTCTCCGCTTCTCCCGCAAGGCGCACGCGTGCCTGAGCGGTATCGACGACCACGTAGCCCTTGAGCCAGAAGTCGTAGATGAGGTCGAGCGTGGGCCGCTGGCCGAGCCCAACGACCTGGGAGAGCGACTGGACATCGTCGAGTCCGGCGGCGATCCCCCTGAGCGCAACCAGCTCGATGGGCGTCAACCGCCCCGAATCGGTGGCAAGGCGTGCACGCGCGCCGAAGGACACGCAGGGCACGACGACGAGTTCGCCCTTCAACTTCATCGAAGCCCTCCCGCGAACGCCGACGCGGCCGACACGACGGCTCCTTGACGCCGAACCTCCTCGACGATGGAGCGCCAGAACAGGATGTCCTTCCGGTCGGGGTTCAGGGCTGCCTGCTTCTCGAAGTGAGCCAGCCTGCCGACGATGATGAGCAGCTTCCGGGCGCGGGAGAGCAGCACATTCGTTCGGTTGGGCGAAACCAGATAACCGATGTTGGCTTCGGGCCGGCGATCGTCACGCTGCGTTGACCGGACGAGCGAGACTACGACTGTGTCCGCCTCGCGTCCCTGGAAGCTATCCACGGTGTGGATGCGGCCCTTCGCCCACTCCGGTAGCCCAGCACGCTCCAGCTCCCCACGCTGTGCGTGATAGGGCGTGAGCAGAGCGAAGATGTCGTCGTCGTCCTGCCGCGATGGGAGTGCCGGTGTCGGACGCATCTGCTCGAGGAGTTGTCTGACCAGCTGTGCCTCTCCCTCGTTCTTCCACGCCCTCTGGTCGTTCGTGTCCTCGACGCCTTGCGTGTCGAGCCACACGAGCGCGCGATTCTTCAAGAAGCCAGGGTGAGTGAAGAGGTGAGGCTGCGCGGTGGTCTCTTCGTCCGTGCGGAGCCAACCGTCCTGATAGGTCGTGAGCTCGCCGTTGTCTGGGTCGACCCGCTCCCGGTAGAAGGCCCGTGAAACGAGCCGACAGATGTCCGGGTGCATCCGGAACTGCAGGTCGAGCTCATCGAGGGGCTCGATGAGCCTCGCAGTCTTGGGGCGGGCCTCGCGCCGCTGAGCCCGGTTGTCGAAGAGGCTGCCGAAGAGTCGAAAGACCTCCTGGTACTCCTTTGCGCGGGTGCCGTGGAGTTGGAGCTCCTCGTCCTCGGTCTGACTGCACAGCTGAAGAAAGCGCTGCACGGAGAGCTCGTCGAACGCCGGCAGCTGGAAGTGGTCCCCGATCAGGGTCCAGCGGAGGCCGCGCACCAGCGGTAGCGCGAGCTCCGTAGGCCAGGCCCGGGCCGCCTCCTCCACGACCACCCAGTCGTACAGGCCCGCGGTGCCCCCCGTGGCCACGTTCTGCTCGGTGCAACCGCCGGTCGTAGCGAAGACGAGGTTGGCGCCTCTGCGGATGCGGTCCTGGACTTCCAGCTCTACGCGGGGGGCCTGCTCCATCCACTCGCCCAGCAACGCCTTCATCCCGGCGTCGAGCTGGCGACCATCTTGGAGCTGACCGTCGTCGAGGGCGGCCCGGCAGGCCCTCTTGATGCCATCCACCTTGGCGCTCGCCTGCCGCTCCGGGCGGAGTGCTTCGAGCCGCGGGTGAACCTTCTTCTCCGCGACGGCGTGATCTGAAGCGATCCTCACCGCAACGATGTCCATGTTGTCGTCTCGGCAGCGAGCGAGCACGCGGACAGCCAGGTTGTCGAGCGCGAAGTGCGACTGGCTGCTGATGAGGACGCGCTGGCTCCTGTCGGACCTGAGGTGCGCGGCAACGGCCACCGAGGCGACCGTCGTCTTGCCGGTCCCCGGCGGACCATGAAGTGCGTAGAACGGCTCGCTGCTGAGCATGTCCTTCACGATTCCCGCACTGCGACCTTTGAGGTGGTCTCCGACACCACGCCAGCGTGCGCGGATCCCCTTGATCGCAGACGGGCCGTGGAGCTGATGGAGCAGAGCGCGCGCCTGAAGGAGCTCCTGAACCGCGTCTTCCTGCCGTCGTAGTTGGAAGAAGCTGCCGTGATCCTCGTCGGGGCGAATCCACCCGATCTCCGGCAGGTTCCGTGCACCGTGCAGGAGGCGGACCTGGACGGTGTCGTCGTCGAGCCGCCGGTTGAGCACGACCTTGGCGATGGTGCGCCCCCTGAAGTCCGGCTTGCCATTAATGTCGCCGTACACGGCCAGAGGCGTCGTGCCCTCGCTATCGAGCCCATCGAACAGGCGGCCCATGGGAACGCGCATCTCGCGGTAGTACAGGGATCTCAGGCCGTCTTCGTACTGGCGCTTACGGTCGCGGCTCTGGTCGACGCGCAGGTCGACGAGCGTCCCGGATTGCCGCCGGACCTCGAACGGGAAGATCCGTGCGTCAAGTTCGGCGTTCTTGAACGCCAAGAGGAACGACAGCGCGTCGTCCATCACCAACATCCAGTCCGGCGTTGTTCGCTCGAACTCGACAGAGCGAAGAACTGGCCGCCACGTCGCGCCTTCAGAGCGTGCCTCACTCAGATCCAGGACACGTCGAGCCCAGATCGGCAGGAGCCGGAGCTCACCAGGGATTCGTCGGCGAAGGGGGAGCTCGCCCAGACGCCAGGCTCGCTGGTGGTGCCGAACGTACTTGATCAGCAAGACCTGTTCGACGAGTCGGTCCTGTCGGTTGTAGGCCGGCCCTGGCTCACAGTAGATGTCGCAGAACCAGTAGGCCTGCTTGCCCGCGAGTACGTACTTGGCTGCCTGGAAGGCGCGCAGCTCCCTATCATCGCGCGCACGCTGGTAGCCGCTGAAACCCTCTGGGCAGTACAGGATTTCGGCGCCGCGAAGCTCGCTCTCGAGGAAGGCCCGTAGCTGTTCGCGCCCCTCCTCTTCGGTGGGGTCGAGGTCCACCCAGCCCCACCGGTAGATGGTCTTCTTGCTCTCCTCCGGCATGAAGCCGACGTAGAAGGTGCGCGCCTCCTCGGCCGGTGCCATGCTGGCTACAAGTCGTCCGTAGTCCTGCGTCAGCTCTCGAAGAACCGCGAAGATGCTTGGCCGGTCACGCGGGTCCCAGGCCAGCATTGATCGAAGAAGCTGCGCAAAGGTCGCCGGGATCTTGGGATCGCGAAGGCGGGCGAGCATGTGCCCATGGAGGGTCTTGATGGACTCGACCGAGCGCTCCAGCCCCGCCCATGCGATTCGATCCTCCTCGTAGCTCCGATCCTCCGTGGAGCCCGACTCCACAAGCCAGCGCCATGCGAGAATCCCAAGAGAGTAGATGTCGGACCGGTCGCTCTCGAATCCGAGCTCGCCGGTGTCGTCCGCGAGGAGCCATGCGACGCGTTCCGGCGGGCAGTACGCCAGCGTCTGGTCAGCGGCGTCGAGGTAGATCCGCCGCATGTCGCCGGTCGGCAGCTGCTCACCTGCCAGCTGTCGCCGCACGAGGTTGCTGACCATCGCGCTCATCTCGAACCCCGAGAGGCGAAGGCCGAAGCGGACCTCGTCGGTCTCGGCGACGTGTCCGAACTCGACGTACTCGACAGCGCCTGGGTGCAGGTTCCCATGGGTGATGCCCTGTTCGTGGAGCAAGCTCAGTCCGTGGGCCAGCAGGGTGAGCTGCCGCACCGCCTGCTCCCGGTCCGACGCCACGAAGCCCATCGCTCCCTTGTCCGAGAGCCGGTACTGCGCGGCCTCGGTGATCACGAACGCGAGGTCGTTCTTCTCGACGTACGCCCCCGCGAGAATGCGGGGCAGTGCGGGGTGCTGTCGGACGGACACCCGGAGAAGGGTCCGCACCTCCCGCGTCCACAGGGCCCCACCGATGGAGTCGATATCCTTGTAGACCTGCAGCGTAACGCGCTGACTGTCGGGGTCCAGGAGCGTGAACCTGTACAGCGCCGTCGGGATGACGACCTCGCCGCGGTCGTCGGGCGGCCGACTGTAGTTGCCGTACGTACCGCCCGGCCCGCAGAAGAGCGTCTCAACCTCCGCGACTACATCAGCAGGTACCTGTGGGGCAGTTGTGTCCACTATTCTCGATCCCCTTCGGCCGCGGGGCGCTGACGTAGCATCCAGTCGTCGATCTCGGTGCGATGGAACCGTCACCTACCGGCGACCATTGAGCACGGAATCTCGCCGCTCTGCGCGAGACCATAGAGCTTCGGTCTGCTGAGCCACGTACTCGCCACCTGGTCGAGCGTCCATCGTCTGCTGGCATCGCGACCACTAGAGGTGTGGGATACGGCCCCAGACACGTCCTGATCGCAGGTGAGAGGGTAGCGAAGCCCGTCGTGAACTGGCAATGGGCGCAGCCAGGCAGGCTCCCACGCCGTCCCACACCCGCACATCCCGGCTCTACTCCGACGCATCCCGTTCACCTGCCGTCCTCCGACGACCCCTCTCGTGGGGAAAGAGCGCATGTCCCAGGTCACCAGGTACAGTCGGGCCTCACGGGCCGCTTCCGCGGCATGAAGTCAGCGGGGGGCGTCGCCGAGTTCAACCGGCTCAACTGCATCGTGAACACGGCCATCGAGGTCGGGGGCAACGAGTGCCTCATACTCCAGCACGTCGAGCTCCCTTTTCGGACCAGGCTTCTTCTCGCTGCGGCAGGTGGACGAGTCGGTACCCACCGCGAGAGCGGGCTCCGAACCTATGCGCGGGCGCACCAACGGCCGCGCGCACGGATCCGCGCCCTCGCTCGGGCTCAGTTCGCCGCCTTCTTCGTCGTCCGCCGACGGCGGAGCACACCACGGTCGGGCTGGAGCAACTCCTCGAGATCGCACTCCATCACCAGGGAGAGGTGAGCGAGGAAGACGAGGGAGACGTTGGCTTGGGCGTACTCGACGCGCTGGTAGTGGGTCGTCGTGCAGCCGAGCTTCTCCGCGGCCTGCTCTTGCGTGAGCCCGAGCTCGCGTCGGCGCCGGCGGATCGCGGCGGCGATGCGCCGACGCGCCTCTTCGACCCGCGCATCGAGCAGCGGATCCTCGTCGCGGGACCCGCCGTGCGCCCGAGTCATCCGGATGAGGGTCCGAACGCAGGCCTGGCGTTGCCACCGTCTATGAGACGGTGTAGCGTGCCGACAGCAATTGGAGGTCGGCAATGCGCATGGGTTGGTTCCTCGGCCTGATCGGGGCTTCGGTCATGGTGGGATGTGGTGGTGACGACGACGGGAGCGCCTGCTTCTGCGGGGCGGAGGTCCCTGGAGGGCGGCTCTCCATCGCGTGCGGGAGCACCCAGTGCGTCGACGGCGCGGGCTACCGCTGCGTCGGACCGGACGACTTCGTGAGCGACCCCAGCGCCTGCGCCCCCTCGGGCGACGCCGGGCCGCCGCCGATGGACGCGGGGCCGGGAGACGTCGACGCCGGCCCGGCGGACACGGACGCCGGGCCTCCGCCCGCAGACGCGGGCCCGAACGGCTGCTCCGTTCTCGTCGACGAGACGGGCATCGGCATCACGGACTCGTGCGCGGGGGAGAACATCTGCATCTGCACGCCGAACATGGCCTGCTCGAGCGACTGCAACGCCTGCCTGACGCCGGGCACTTGCGAGCCGGCCCTGCCTCGCCGGTACCGGCTCTTTCCCCTGCTCGCGTATGTGCCTCCGACCAAGCCCGATGGCAGCGGCTGGGACGCGGACGGCTCGGGCCCCGATCTCTACGTCGAGATGTCCGTCGATGGCGCCGGCACCATCACCACGGCGACGGCCAACGACCTCACGATCGACGGAGACGGGGACTTCAGCGCCGTCTACTCGGGCACCTCGGGCGACTACAATCTGGTCTTCGGCAGCTCGATCGACGCGAGCGTGAACGATGAGGACCTGGCGGGCGACGACGGCGCCTTCGTCTGCACGTGGACGGCCAACCCCGCCCTCGTGCGAGGACGCCTCTTGGAGTGCGAGGGGGAGCTCGGTGGCCTCTACGCGCTGGTGACTCCGCTGCTCTGAGCGCGCCGCCGTCGGTCTCTGCAGACTCCACGCGGCCGCAGCGGCGTCGCCCGCCGTTGCGGCCTCCCGTAGCTTCGGGTGGCGACCCTCATCGACGGACGCGACGCCCGCTGCGCGCGCGGCGGGGGCACCCGTCGGCCGGGCCCAGGCGCGGACGCGCGTCCGCCCCCAACGTCTGAGGCCGCCATCTCTTCACCGTCTGCCCCATTCATCCGCATGGTCCGTCGTCCGTCGTCTGCCGCCGTCTCCCCCAATCATCCGCACCGTCCGTCGTCTGCCGCCGTCTGCCACACTCACATCGTCGCTCCGTCCGCGCCGGTTCTCGCCTTGGCGGCCGGGCGCGTCCGGGGGCGCGCACGGTGTCGACGGCGCGGAGAGTCGAGAGCGCGACGCCGCGCTTCCGCCCCAGTCATTGCGGCTGGCGAAGGTCCTGCAGCGATCGCGCGGAGAGAGGTCGCTTCAGCCCCGCTTCGACGAGCATCCAGGCGAGCATCGCGCAGGGCCAGCCGTACTTGGTGTCCGCGATCAGCTCCGATGCTCTGCGAAGGTGCACCACGTTCCGCCTCGGATCGACGGTCGAATCATGGCAGAGCACGCTCACGAGGGTCGCCAGAACGGAGGAGTCCAGGTGCGGGCTGTAGAGCAAGAACCGCTCGATCCCGCTCGGCGACGAATGCACCCCGGTTCCCTCGACGTTCCTCGGCTCGAGCGACGCCCACACCTCCGCGTCGAGCTCCTCGATGTCCGGCAACGCATCGGGCGTCGGCGGCGGAGCGACGCAGCCTCGGTGCACGCGCTCCTCGAAGGTGAGACGTTCGAGACAGAGGAGGATCATCTCCCGCTCGAAGGGGGTGGGCCGCGTGGCGCGTCTGCGGTTGGCGGGGCCCCAGCGGGCGACCCAACCCGTGAGCACTTCGAGGCATCGCCGCAGGTAGACATCGCGCCAGAACAGGGACATCCGGCGACGAGCCCAACCTCGATGGCCCTCGGCGCTCGGAGGGCCCCATGGCCCACTGGTGCTGCCCTCGCCTCGCGCGAGCTCGTGCCGCCGATGAGCGCCGGCGATGCAGTCGTAGACTCGCCACGGGTCCGGATGGGATCCTTCGGCGACGATCACACGCCGGATGTGTTCGGACTCGAGGCGCGAGATCTCCGATGCCAGCCGAAGGTGCTCACAGAGGATTCTTCGCTCGAGGAGCGCGTCGTCTTCTTCACTCGGCGCCGATGCGCCTTCCGTGCTCCTCTTCGAGAGCTTTCGAGCGATTCGATCGGCCTCGACGCGCCTTCGCTCGGCCCACCGCACGGACGTCACGAGCGCTTCCAGCGCCCATTCGAGCACCTCGCCATGAGTGGGGGAGACTGCGTTGGGCTGCGGAGTCAGAGTGGTTCTCATGCTCATTTCTCACGCCATCGATTCGGTGGATACCTCGCAAGGTAGCACCGCTCTATCGCGAGAACTCGTCGGGCCTCGGGCGAACCGAGCGGGAGGTTCCCATGCGGCGCGATGACGCGGGCCACACGGCGCTCCCTGCGACCGGCGAGCTGATCGAGGTGAGTGAGCTGGACCGGGCTCGGGCCCGGCGGGCGCTCCGCTCGCTCGAGACGCCACGCACGGGGGAGGCGCCGGTCTTCACGCTCTCGGTGCGGGAGTTTGCGGCGCTGATCGCCGCCATCGTCGCGGCGGCGCGGCGCGAGCGCCCGGCGGAGGAGCCGGCGCGCATCCTCACGACGGCCGACGTGGCCCGGATGGTCGGCGTGAGGCCGGACACGGTGCAAAAATGGCACCGTCGACAAGGGCTCCCGGCGTTCCGCGTCGGGCGTCGGCTCCGCTTTCGCCGCCGGGAGGTCGAGGCGTGGCTCGAACGCCGCGCAGCGGAGCCCCGGGCCTGGACCGGCCACCGTCGAAGGCAACTCTCGAAGATCCGTGAGGAGGAGTGATGGGCGTCATCGCGCGCAGGCGAAAGAGCGGGATCACCTACTACGTCAGCTTCATGGTCGGCGGGGAGCAGGTCTTCGAGCGGTCGGGCACGGACAAGCGGGAGGCGGAGCGCCTCTACCGCCGGCGGAAGCGCGAGGTCGCCGACGGGAGCTACCGGAAGAAGCCGAAGAAGCGTTCGGTGCGACGCTTCGCCGTGTCGCACTTCGTGAAGGAGTTCATCGCGTATCGGCGGGCCCGACGCCCGCCCGTCCGGACCATCGACGAGGAAGAAGGGCGCCTCCAGAAGCACGTGGTGCCGCTCTGGGGCGACCGCTCGGTGCTCAGCCTCGACGACGACGACATCCGTGACTTCCTCCGCGCGGTGCGCTCCGCGAAGAACCCCATCACGGGCAAGACCCTGTCCGAGAACACGGTGTTGAACGTCTTCAGCACGCTCTCGCTGATGCTCGACGAGGCCGAGCGGCAGGCGCGGAAGGCGGGGGAGACGCGCTGGTCGAACCCCTGCAAGCAGCTCCGGCCCATGGAGCGGCCGCAGCACGTGCGGCGGCCCCGCGACTACTATCGCCGCGAGGAGGTCGAGGCGCTCATCACGGATCCGCGCATCCCCTTCGACCGGCGCGTCTTCTGGGCCTGGCTCTTCTTCACCGGCATGCGCCACGACGAGGCCGCGGGGATCCGCGTCGGGGCCATCGAGTGGGACGAGACCCCCCTCCCCCGCTTCGTGCTGCGGCGACAGGCCTCGGGGAAGCCGCTGAAGGAGGACCGCCGGGGGATCGGGCTCACGCGGATCATCCCGCTCCACCCGGCGCTCGGGGCGCTCACGCAGCGCTGGCTGGCCGAGGGCTTCGAGGAGATGTACTGCCGGCCGCCCACGCCCGAGGACTACCTGCTCCCGTCGACGGCGGACGTGGCGAAGCCCCGGCCGGTGCGCACGAGCCTGAAGCAGATCCGCCGCGTCTCGACGATGCTCGGCTTCCCCGAGCGCACCATCCACGAGACGCGGAACACCTTCCTCACCCTCGCCTGCGAAGACGCCCCGGAGCTCGAGTCGATCATCGAGCGCATCACCCACCAGGCGCCCGGGCGGGCGAGCGAGACCTACAAGCGCTCGTTCTGGCTCGCGAAGTGCGAGGCGGTGAAGCGCCTACGGCTCGGGGAGGGGCTCCTCACGTACGCACGCGGGGCGCCCGAAGCGCCCGTCATGCCGAAATCGCATGACGTTTCCCATGACGTCGAGGGGACGGAAGCAAAAAAGCCCCGAATTTCGGGGCTTTTTGGCGGAGCGGACGGGACTCGAACCCGCGGCCTCCGGCGTGACAGGCCGGCGTTATAACCAACTTAACTACCGCTCCAGAAAGAACGTCCGTGGGAGGCCTCGGCCCCCGCGGGGGACGAATAGCTAGCATGGCTCGGGGGGGTGTCAAAGAAGAAATTCGCGTTCCGGCACTCCCCGATTCCGGACGGGGCGGCACGTGCGCGTTTCCCTCGCGAAACACGGGGGATGCGTGGGGCTACGCGCTGGATGCGCGCGCGGCCTCGATCGCGACCAGGCCGGCCCGGGCCTTGTTCACGGTCTCCTCCCACTCCTTCGCGGGCTCGCTGGCTTCCACGATGCCCGCGCCGGCCTGGAGCGTGAGGCGCCCTCCGCGCGCGACCATGGTCCGGATGGCGATGGCCAGGTCGGCGTTCCCGTCGAAGCCGAAGTAGCCCACGGCCCCGCCGTAGATGCCGCGCCGCACCGGCTCGAGCTCCTCGATGATCTGCATCGCACGCACCTTCGGCGCCCCGCTCAGCGTCCCGGCCGGGAAGGTCGCCCGCACGACGTCGATCGCGTCGCGCCCCTCGGCCAACGTGCCCACGACGTTCGAGGTCATGTGCATGACGTGCGAGTAGCGCTCGATCACCATCTTCTCGTCGACGCGCACGCTCCCGGGCTCGCTGATGCGCCCGAGGTCGTTCCGCCCGAGGTCGACGAGCATCACGTGCTCGGCGCGCTCCTTCGGGTCCGCGAGGAGCTCCTCGGCGTTGGCCTGGTCCTCCTCCTCGGTGGCCCCCCGGTGCCGCGTCCCAGCGATGGGCCGCACGGTCGCCTGCCCGTCCTCGACGCGCACGAGCGTCTCGGGGCTGGCGCCGGCGATGTCCACGCCGGGCAAGCGCAGGAAGTACATGTAGGGAGACGGGTTCACGACGCGCATGGCCCGATAGACGGCGAAGGGATCCACGTCCGGCGCCTCGACCTCGAAACGCTGCGCGAGCACGACCTGGAAGATGTCGCCGGCGCGGATGTGCTCCTGGCTGGTGCGCACCGCCTCCTCGAAGGCGTCCCGTTCGAAGCTCGACGGAGGCAGCTCCCCCCGCACGTCCGGGCTCGGCAGACGCAGCGTCGGCAGGGGCCCCCGCCCGCGGAGCCGCTCGACCACCTCGTCGATGGCCGCCTCCGCGCCCGCGTGGGCCTGCTTCGGGTCGATCCCCTCGCCCACCCGCACGGGCACCACGACGCGCACCGTCTGCCGGAGCGCGTCGAAGATCAGCACCTTCGAGCCGATGGCGAAGGCGAGCTCGTCCTCGTCGGCCTCGAGGGGCGCACCCACCTTGGGCTCGAAGCGGCGCACCACGTCGTAGGCCAAAAAGCCCACCGCGCCGCCCCAGAAGCGCGGCAGCTCACCGAGGGCGCTGGCCGGGGGCGGCCGCAGCGCGGCCATCGTCTCGCGGAGCCTCTCGACCGGGTCGACGCCGGTCTCGACGCGCGCCTCGCCCCCCTCCCGCACCTCGAAGCGCCCAGCCCCACCTTCGCCGGGCCCGCCGCGCACGACCATGAGCGGGTCGAAGCCGACGAAGGAGAAGCGGGCCCACTTCTCACCGCCCACCACGCTCTCGAGCAGGAAGCCTCCCTGCTCGGGCCCCGCCGCGACCGCCGCGAAGGCAGCCACCGGCGTGAGGTCGTCCGCGACGATCTCGCGATGTACGGGCACCACCGTCGCGTCCTGCGCGAGGCGGGCGAAGCGCTCGAACTCCATGGGGCCGAGTATGGACCGGGGCGGGGCGCGCACCAGAGGGTGCGGGCCCGACGCGGGCTCGGCAGGGGTCGTCGCGCGGCCACGCCGATGCTACACCCCGCGCATGCCCTCCAGCGAAGCCCCCCTCCGCGAAGTCGACCCCGAGATCGCCGACCTCATCGCCCACGAGGAGACGCGCCAGCACGACAAGCTGCGCCTCATCCCGAGCGAGAACTACGCCTACCCGGCCGTCATGGAGGCCGCCGGCTCGGTCCTGAACAACAAGTACTCCGAGGGCTACGCCGGGCGCCGCTACTACGAGGGCCAGGAGTACGTCGACGGCGTCGAGAAGCTCGCCATCGAGCGCCTCAAGACCCTCTTCGGCGCCGAGCACGCCAACGTCCAGCCCTACAGCGGCAGCCCGGCCAACCTCGCCGTCTACTTCGCCTTCTGCCAGCCCCACGACACCGTCATGGGCCTCAGCCTCGACGCCGGCGGCCACCTCACGCACGGCCACAAGGTCTCGATCAGCGGCAAGTACTTCGACTCGGTCCAGTACGGCGTCCGCGAGGACGACCACCGCATCGACTTCGACCAGCTCGCCAAGCTCGCCAAGGAGCACCGGCCGAAGGTCCTCTTCGCCGGCACCACCGCCTACCCGCGCGTCGTCGAGTTCGCGAAGTTCGCCGAGATCGCCCGCGACGTCGGCGCCATCCTCGTCGCCGACATCAGCCACATCTCGGGCCTCGTCGCCGGCGGCGTGCACCCGACCCCCATCGGCCACGCCGAGGTCACCACCTCGACCACCCACAAGACCTTCCGCGGCCCCCGCGGCGGCATGATCCTCTGCGACAAGAAGCACAAGAAGGCCATCGACCGCGCCGTCTTCCCGGGCCTCCAGGGCGGCCCGCACAACGGCACCACGGCCGGCATCGCCACCGCCGCCAAGCTCGCCACCACCGACGACTTCAAGGCCTACGCGAAGGCCGTCGTCGACAACGCCAAGGTGCTCGCCGAGGGGCTCCTCTCCGCCGGCATCGACCTCGTCACGGGCGGCACGGACAACCACCTCATCCTCTGCGACCTCTCCTCCAAGGACGTCCCCGGCAAGGTCGCGGCCCAGGCCCTCGATCGCGCCGGCATCGTCTGCAACTACAACTCGGTCCCCTTCGATACGCGCAAGCCCTTCGACCCGAGCGGCATCCGCCTCGGCACGCCGGCCATGACGGCCCGCGGTATGGGTGCCGGCGAGATGAAGAAGCTCGCCGCCTGGATGGCGGAGGTGATCGGCGACGTCGAGAACGAGAAGCGCATCGCGACCATCGCCCAGGACGTGAAGGCGATGTGCGACGGCTTCCCGGCGCCCGGCGTCCCGACCCACTGAGGCCCCTCCCGGCGCCCACACCTGCGGCCAAGCCACGAGGGAACCCGCGCCCCACGACCCCTCGTCGTGGGGCGCGCCGCGTTCTGCCCCCGACGCCCCCGCGCCCGTGTAGCATCGAACGGTGCGCAGCGAGCTGACCCGCGCCTGCCCCGACTGCCGCGTCCGGCTCGCCGCGACCGCCACGAGCTGCCCCTTCTGCCGCCAGCGCCTCCGCCGCGCCGCGACCGTGAAGGCGAAGGGGCGCAGCAGCTGGGACGTGATCATGCGCTGGATGCGCTGGCTCGTCTTCCTGGTGCTCGCCCTCCTCTTCTTCGCCGCCGTCGGCGCCCTCTTCGGCGGCACGCTCTGGGCCCTCGCCTCTCCGAAGCCGCTCGAGCACGTCTTCCTCATCTGGATGGTCGTCGCGGCTACGGGCATCTTCGCCTGGGGCGTGGCCATCCTCGCCTTCCTCGCCTCGCCCCTCCTCTGGCTCCTCTGCTGGCCCTTCGCCGCGCTCGTCGCGCGCCGCCGCGTCCCCATGCGCGTCTGCCCCCGCACCGAGCCCTTCCCCCGCCGCGGCCCCCTCCCCCGGGAGCAGCTGACGAAGCTCTTCGCCCGCATCGGCATCGACTACGACGAACGCAAGAAGAGCATCTCCTGGAAGCAGCTCTTCGCCCGCCTCTGGCGCTACCTCGGCCTCTTCCTCATCGCGCTCGGCCTCGCCTGGGGGGTCTCCTGGGCGCGCGGAGAGAGCGAGGCGGCCTCGGAGATGCTCATCCAGAACCTCGCCGCCTCGGTCTGCGGCGTGGGCTTCTTCTACGGCTTCTCGCTCTTCCTCGCGGGCTGGGGCCTCCGCGGCACCGCGCGGTGGATCGAGAGCCCGCCCGGCCTCGGCCCCTCCCGGCCGGCGCAGGCCCACGCGCAGATCGATCGCCACGAGGAGATGCGCACCTGGATGGGCCCGGAGGAGCGCGTGGGCACCGCGGCGCGCGTGGGCACCGCGGCGCGCGTGGGCACCGCGGAGCCGAGCGGCGGCCTCCTGGACGCGCCCCTCTCGGGCCAGCCCTGCCTCGGCTGGCGGCTCGTCGGCCGCTCCGGAGAGGCCGAGATCGACGACAGCTTCGTCACGGCCTTCGAGCTGCGCACCGCCGACCGCGCCTTCCTCGTCCACCCCGACGACGTCACCCTCGAGGCCCCCCGCGGCCCCGCGCAGAGGAGCGAGCCGAGCGAGGACCTCCGCGGCTGGCTCGAGGAGCGAGGCCTCGACCCGGCGGCGCCGCTCG
>MDTG01436966.1_pt1 | contig 19777 bp, 19 predicted proteins | sample 811421 | NCBI WGS metagenome assembly MDTG01 (sample SAMN05326645, study PRJNA326480) | marine metagenome | isolation source: seawater | place: Pacific Ocean: South East | collected 2011
CTTACGTGAGGTAACAAGATGATAAGGATTGAGTTGTTAACCTACTCTTTCTATTTCTTTTGACATGGCATATAATCTGTGTAAGGCATCGTTTTCAATCAACCATCTTACAACATTGCTTGGGATAGACACAGACATTACTTCAATTTGCGCATCTTGCTCATATACTGTTGAAAGCATCTTGAGAGTTGTCCTAACTCTCCAGCCCTCATATGATTCACGATTCTGCAAATCAATCCAATGAACATCAAAGTCTGAATTTTGATACAATTCTTTTGTTGCTAAATCGCTTGTTACAAGCGTACCATCACCATGGAATTTAGATGCATGTGAAACCCAATTAGGAGGGTCATTGATATCAGGGATATGAACAATTTTAGCATTTCTTTCGCCTAGCCACGACCTGATCATGGATTCTCTTTCATCTGCTGTCCATGGGTTTTCAAAACCAATATCTGCTTCACTAGAACCAATTGCAATGACAGTCTGACCCATTTCCAATGCGGCCTCTACAAGAATCTCGTGTCCTTTGTGGAATGGCTGAAATCGACCTAGAACGATATACATATTAATCACTAAAATATGTTTCAACATTGACATCTGGAAGGTCATGTCCTAGTTCTCTAAAACAGTCAATCATTCTTTTACACCCTTCAATCATTTCTTGAACAGTTGTTTCACCCATACTGCCAATTCGGAACATTTTTCCTTTCAAATGGTCTTGCGCACCTATTACTTGAGTTTGATAATCTTCTTTTAATTTAGACCTCCAACTATCATCGATGCCCTCTGGATACATAATTGCAGTTACAGTATTGGAACGAGAATACTCATCAGCAAGCAAATCAAAACCTAAATCTCGGAATAGTTTTCTAACACCATTAGCTAATTTCTTGCAACGACTCCACCGGTTTTCCAATCCTTCTTCCTTGAGAATATCAAGTGCTGCTGCCCACCCCATCGCTGGATTGATTGCTGGAGTCCATGGTGTTTGGTCATCTTCACCTTTTTTCAACGCAGGAATAATGTCAAAATAATACAATGGATTCGAGTCGCCTTGATTTCTAATAGCAACACATCTCTCTGCGAATTTTTTGCTTACTGCAATTGCAGCAATTCCACTTGGGCCAGCCGTACATTTCTGAGCACCTACCACAACAGCTTCCGCATTCCATTCTTCTGGATGAACTGGAAGCCCCCCTACACTAGTTATACCATCTAGAATAAATGCGACCCCATACTTTTTGCACATTTCAGCCAGTGAATCTGCATCTTGGGTTATCCCCGAAGATGTTTCATTGTGACAGATTGCTAATGCTTCCAAATTTCCTCTTGCAAGAATCTCTTCAATTTCTCCGAGGTCGAATGCCCTACCCCATTCGTATTTCAGATGCTTAACATTACAAAATCTAGCACCCATTTCAGCAACTCTTTCGCCAAATTTACCATTAGTTGGTACTAGAACTCGATCATTTGGCCTAAACCGATTGGCCATTACCATTTCCATAGCGGCTGTACCAGAGCCTGAAACAACAATCACTTTGTAATCATCATCACCTGTCCATGACTGACTTTTTTTGACATCCGGAGAAGGTGATAAATTGAATGCATAACGCAAACCACTATTCAATTTGGCCATGACATCTCTGAATTCTGATCCTCGAGCAGTGATAACGGGAGTTGCCATTGCTTCTAAACACTGATCGGACATTCTTGTCGGCCCAGGGACAAGAAAACAATCACCCTGGTGTTCCATCAAACCATACCAGTCGCGCCCAGTTCAAGAACTACACTCTAAACCGTTGGTCTGATAACATAAAGGCTCTACCATCAATCATGCTGGTGATAGGTATTGCGATGTTGCAAGGTTCTAGGCATGAGCACATGGAGTCTATACGAAAGGCGTCGGAAGATTTGGACGCCGAAATAGAGATTCGCGAATTACGAAAATCGACTGATGTGGACGGCATACATGCCGTTATTCTACCAGGTGGTGAATCAACTGCAATGAAAATTGCAGCGAGATCTGAAGACTTGTATGAAGAGCTATGGAAATATATCGCTAGCAAACAAATTCCTGTTTTAGGCACTTGTGCAGGTGCAATTTTATTGTCACAGAAAAATTTGATTTCGACTAAAATTAAGAGAAATGCATTTGGTAGGCAAATCAATAGTTTCGAATCTGAATTAAGTATTGATTTTGAAGACCAGGATAGATTCCATGGAGTATTTATCAGAGCCCCAAGATTTGACGGCAAAGCAGTAAATCCAATCGCATGGCTTGATGATGAAGTAGTAGGAATTTCTGAAAACAACATTGTTGCTCTTACGTTCCATCCTGAACTGACAGATAATCTTCTATTCCATCAATGGTTAATATCCTCTGCAAAGCATAATCTTGATTCAAAATAATCAGTGATTTCATACGATAGTTGTATGACAGCACATCATGTACCTGCAAATGGCTAGTGAGGTCATTACCCCCGAACAGGGGGAAGCAGAAGGGTGCATTCAATGTCAAATAGGTAGCAAACTAGTTCTTTTCGTAACAGGAAAATGCCACTGGGGTTGCGATTATTGTCCGCTATCAGATAATCGTAGAGAGACACCTGATATGTTTGCTAATGAACGAAGATGTTCCAATTTTAGTGAAGTAATCGAAGAAGCCAAGGCAATGAAGGCAACTGGCACGGGGATTACAGGAGGCGACCCCATGCTTGATTTTGACAAAACCGTTGAAGCGATTTCAGTTTTGAAGAAAGAATTTGGGCCTGAACATCATATCCATTGCTATACATCAATTCCAATTAAACCCCGGCAAGCAGAAAAACTTGGTGAAGTAGGTCTTGATGAGTTGAGATTTCACCTACTTGATTTGAAAATAGATAGATATCGAGACTCTATTGATGCCGCATCAAAAAGCGGAGTCTGTGTTGGCATTGAGTTACCTGCTGAACCAGATAAAGAAAAGCAATTATTCGAATTAATTGATTCGATCCAAGGAACTAACATCGATTTTCTAAACATAAATGAATTAGAGATAACTGTTGGAAACCAGGAAAATATGGATGTTCGCGGATTCAATTTAGCAGGCGGGATTACTGCGGCTGCCGAGGGTTCTGCTGAACTAGCATTTAGACTGAAACAAGCAGCATCTGAATACGATTACCATCTCAAATTTTGTACTGCCAATTACAAGGATGCAGGACAATTAAGAAACAGATTTAGAAGGAGAGGAGAAGCAACTCTTCGACCATATGAAGTATTATCAGATGATGACACAATTCTATTTGGCGCCATACCATGTGATTTGGAAGATGCTTCAGACGACGTTAATGAACTCAAAGAATTCCTGGGACTGAATGAGGGTTGGATTAGGTATAATGGACAAAATCAACAAATTGAATTTCCATTATCTGCAGCAGAAGATATTGCTGCTGTTGTAGATGTTCCTGTAATGATGGTTGAAGTTCACCCAACACATGAAAGATTGGAAGTTGGTAGTGTTTATCTAAACCAAAACCGATGATTATTGATCTGAAGCAACAACTACTCTCGCTGGAGTCAAAACTCTATCTTTGTACATATAACCTGATTCGATTTCATCAATCACTATGTTTGCAGGATATTCCTCTGAAGGAGGAAGAGTAGTAATTGCTTCCATTTTTGTTGGGTCAAATCTTTCTCCTTTAGTTTCAATTTTTGTTACACCGTCTGAGCTAAGTTCAGTCCACATTTTAGACCTGATTAATGATAAGCCCTCATCCTCAGAGACGGACAATGCTCGGTCAACATCTGCGAGCACTGTAAGCATTTTTCTAGCAAGTCCCATTCCACCAAATTGTATTGCCAACGCTTTTTCAGCCATGAGCCTTTTTCTGACATTTTGAATCTCGGCGTCCCTGTATGAGATTTCTTTTTCTGCCGCATCTGCTCTCGCTAAGGCTTCAGCAAGAGGGTCGATTTCTTCGACTTCTTCTAGGACTTCAATTTCTTCTTCCGGTTGGTTTTCGGATTCGTTTTCGTTATCGCCCATGACCTATCGAAATGGAACATATTTTTCAATTTCACGAATTTAGAATGTTGAATAGATTCCATTCTTCATGACCCCAATTCTCTGCAGCCATGTGGTCACGACCTAATATCTGAATATAGCCGGGCAAATTTACAACATAATGTAAAAGACGGGAATTACGATCATGTGCTTCAAAAGTTGGGATTATTTTTGGATCTTTTTTCTCATCTAGTGTTTCTCCTAATTCCTTTCTTCTTTCCATCCAATCGGTGCACACTTTTTCTGAAAACTCGGATTCACTGGTCTTCGCCAATCCTTGCCTTATTTCTTGCCACACATCAAATTCGTACATATCTTCAACATGTGCAATCTCTCTGCTTATTGCATTTTCAATGTAAATGAAGCAACGACCCTCCCAAGCATCCCAGTATCCAATACTATTCCACTCGACTAATTTCAATAATGCATCATAAGCTAAATTTTGAGCAAGTATTTCTCTTACCAATCCAGAGCCTTCAATATTGTCTGCAATATCCAAAAATTCGGATTCACAGTCGATGTCAAAAGCCCTATGTAACCTAGAGTCTTTTTTTGGCCGTGAATTTCTGAATTCTTTATTCTCCATCCCAGACTTTAGATCATCCCAGTCGAGTTCAAGAAATCGATTTAATGAATCTCCATCAACTAGATGAAGACACATGTCGATTCCCATATCACGACCCAAATGTCTCATGCACATCATATATTCGGATTCACGTTAATCAATACATAAAGCAACTGATTATCAATATCATTCGATAGTATTGAAGAATATGCAGTTTCCCGTTAGTAACAGGAGGGGTTGATATGGCTACAATTAAAGAGCAAATTCAAGCCCTCTACGATGAGATTAACAAGACTCAAAAAAACAAAGCAACAAACGCCCACATAGGCAAACTAAAAGCCAAAATTGCACAATTAAAGTTGAAGGAAGAAAAGGCCGCAGCATCTGCAAAAGCGGCAGGGCCTGCCAAAGGATTTGAAGTCAAGAAATCTGGAGATGCAACTGTTGCTTTAGTGGGTTTTCCATCTGTTGGTAAATCTACTCTAATTACCAAGGTCACAGATGCCAAATCCGAGGCAGGTAATTTTGCTTTCACTACCCTAACCTGTATTCCTGGATTAATGGAACATAGAGGTGCTAAAATTCAGATTTTAGATTTACCTGGTTTGATTAAAGGGGCTGCAGAAGGCAAAGGAAGAGGAAAGGAAATACTTGGAGTGATAAGGTCATGCGACATGGTTCTGTATATTGTAGACCCATTCCAAGATTCACATTTCAAAGTTCTACATCGTGAGCTAGAAAACGCTGGAATTAGATTAAATCAAACCAAACCACCTGTATTCGTAAAACGCGTTGACAAAGGAGGAATCGATGTTCGAACTACTGTAGAACAAACTCACCTCACACCAGATGAAATGGGCGACATTATCCGATCTTTTGGTTATACATCTGCTATCGTCACTCTGAGAGCAGATACCACTGCCGACATGTTAGTCGACACACTGGCTGGTAGCAGAATATACTCCAAGTCGGTAATTGCGGTTAATAAAATCGACATAGCAACTGAAGAAGAAATCCAAAATGCAGAGAAGGCATTACCACAAGATTGGCCGATAATGCGAATTTCTGCTTTCAAAGGCCACGGGCTTGAAGAACTGAAAGATTTCATCTATGATAATCTAGGTTTTATGCGTGTATTCTTGAAACCGCAGGGTCAAGAGGCTGATCTTGAAGAGCCTTTGATTGTAAAAGATGATTCGACTGTTGAAAATGTGTGCAATAACCTGCATAGAGACTTTGTAAGAAAGTTCAGATTTGCGAGGGTTAAAGGCCCATCAGCAAAATTCGATTGGCAAAGAGTGGGATTAGACCATCCCCTCAAAGATGGGGACTTATTGTCTATAATTATCAAAAGATAATCTCATTAGATCATTTCAGCAGCTATAGGTTCGGACTCACCACCGAGAACCGCTCTGGTTTCATTTGGATCAATGAACAAGGCTCCCAAAATGACCAGGGACTCAAAGACTGCGGCAATTAAGAATAATGTGGAGTAACTATACCTACTTCCAAGAGGTTCTGTTAACTGGTACCCAATTATTGCTGATAGGTTCATCATGGCCATGTAAGCTGTAAATTGAGTGCCTCCCACTTCTGACCAAGTAATTTTCATCATCAGAGAATATATGTTAATCATTACTATTGACCAACCTAGGGTTTGTAATGACCAAATAAGTATCATAAACCAAACTTCACCCCATAGTGAGTCAGATAATCCCCAAATTGCTGTAATTATCGAGGTTGCAAGAGCCGAGTATATTATTACTAATTTACCGCCAAATCGTTTTCCTAGTTCACCACCGGCAATATACCCTAACATGGTCACTGCTAGCATAATTCCTCCTTTGGTTCCATTAAATTTCTCTTCACTCCACCCTAATTCACTAGTGAATAATTGTGGTAGAATCGCTACTAAAAAGAACGAGATTGATACTAGTAGACTCAGTACAACACCTAACTGCGTTGATCTCAGAGAAAGAGCGGTTTTTACGTTAAGGAATATTTCCTCGAAATTTTTCTTTTGTGTTTCTTCAAACTCCGAGGTTAGACTGCTCTTTTCCTCCCAGGGGAAACGCCTCTCACCGGGTCTTTCTATCATGAATAAAGGAACCATCATTATCAAAACCAATATTGGAATTTGTAACAAAATTGCTCCTTTGATTCCAACAATGCCAATGATGGTTCCTAATCCAGCACCTCCAATGACGGCTCCAACTGATTTAGAAGTAAACATGTAACTGTTTACTTTTTCAAATTCATTTGAACGCAGAATATCGACAGCTAAAGCATCTGTACTCACATCTTGAAGTGAGGTGAAAATATTGTAAATAAAGAACATATATGCTACGTAGTTTACATTCTTTGAGGGATCAGGAATGAAAAGTATAGATGCTAGAATTAGAATCATTCCAGTTTGGGCGATTAAAATCCATGGCCTTCTTTTTCCTAAGCCTTCAAACTGATAGCGATCTATTACCGGACCCCATAAAAATTTCAATGACCAAGGTAGAGTACCTAAAGTCAGTAGAACTGCTAACTCCCCAGGAGCAACACCCTCTACTGCAAGGTATGTCACGAAAGTGACTGTAATGAATCCCCAAGGCAATCCTTGAGCAACATATAACGCACATAGTGTGAATACTCTCGCTTTGTAGTTGTCAATCAATGTAATCCCATCATCTGCAGGACCTGATTGCAATCCAGAATCAGTAGATTCTTCCTCAAGAATATCACTCAATTGGAAACTATCCTTTCTTGTTGATACAAATCCTACTATTAGGAACATTGCAATAAACCAAGGTGCGAATAAAAATATTGAAATTGAACCTGCTCCAATTGACATCGTTTCTAATTCAGATGACTCATCATCGACCTCCTCTGCCATTGAGTTCCAATCCCACCAAGCTAATGTTGCTACAACATTTAATCCAGTTTGGAGGCCAGATTCCAAATTACTCCTACCACCTGCAAGGTTATTGATAACCACCACGTTGTCTGTTTGGGCGTGTTTAGGAGTTTGTTCACAAGTATCTCCTTCTTCGGCAATATATTGATGCTGACCTCTAAGCCATGTTGCTGTGTGATTATTCATTATGAAATTATAATGGTCAGAATTTCCTTTTGTATCATCAATGACCTGAACCCATTCTTCTGGATGCGATAGATTAGAATTTATCTCTTTGAGATGGTTTTGGAACCATGCTGCATTTGTCTTCATCTCATTTGTTACTTCTAATCCATTTGATTCATAGTAAGACCAATCGTTTACGGGGGATGTAAACATGTATAGCGTCCAGTAATCCTCATCACAACCAGATAATTGACTGGCAAGTGGAGTAGGAACAGGCCAATTCAATCCAAACATATCCAAATTAACATATGTCACATTAACATCTTCAGGAATTTGTTCTTCTACAAAATGAAGACTACCCTTTCCACCACTTTCTGATGATGATGAACCTTGCCACTCTTCATAATCCCACCAACCTAGTTTCCAAGTATGCAGTGGTTTACCTTCCCACTGGGAAAATGCCCTTGCCAATTCTAGCAATGACCCTGTTCCTGTCCCATCATCATATGCACCAGAACTTGTGCAGGTAGGATACGTTTGCCCAACAATCGGTGGGGGTGAATAGCATATCGCATCATGATGTGCGCCTACAACAATCCAATCATCTTCTAGAGTGCCATTTATAGTAACAACAATGTTCTCACAATTCGAACATTCTTGGGTTTGGAATGGCTGGCGTTCAACATCATATCCCATGCTTTCGAGTTCGGATGCTATCCAATTTCTTGCATTAATATTAGCTTCTGTATCGATTTTACGATATCCAAAATCTGCCATCTGAACCATGTTGTCGTATGCAACGCTACCCTCCGGCCATGCTGGTGGTTCAGAATTGATTTCGACCGTTTGAACAGGACCCGCAATTGCACTTGACATTGTGACCTGCAAAATGACCATGCAAAGAAGGAATGGTAATATTCTCTTCCTGTGCATAGTTACCGGTGTATAGTTTTACAAATAAGCCCTACTAGTTTGGGTTACAATCAATCCCAAATTCCCATATCCATTCTTGCATCTTCTGATGCATGAATTTTCGGATCCCAGCGAGGAGCCCAAACCAGATTTATGTGAACACTTTCTACTGATTTCAAAGCGGCTCTATGTGCTGCAGCCATGATTTCGGCGGCTGAAGGGCAACCCGGGCTTGTCAATGTCATGTCAATTTCAGCATGCTCTTTACCGTCTTTTTGTTCAAACCTAACATCATAAACTAAGCCTAATTCTACAATTGAGATTTTTAATTCAGGGTCTTCTACTTCATCTAATGCTTCCAAAACTTCTTCTTTATCTGTCATTATTGACTCCTCCTAACCATTAATTGAATCATATCAAACATAGTCCTAAATCCATTAGACCTCGATGGAGTTAGACTATTCAATATCCCTGCTTCCTCTGCAAATTCTGGCGTCAGGGCAAGAACTTCGTTTACTCCATTACCATTGATTGCTATTGTTAGTATTCCCTGTAAACCCTGGACCATTTTCGCATCAGCTGCCGATTTAAGCCAAACTTTACCATCATTGATATCTATTTTCACATGAGCGACTGATTGACAGCCTTTGACTAATGTTTCATCATTCCAATCGCTTGTTGGAAGTTCATCAACTTCTGTGGAGAAATCCATCAGAATCTCCAACTTTTCGAATTGGTCTTCTATTTCTTTAAATTCATCAATTATCTCTTGTAAGGCATCAGGCCATTTCATGCCATTGCCTCCAAGACTCTATCTATCCCATTCAAGAATGTGGTTGCATCATCTTCGTCATTGTAAATGTAAAATGATGCTCTGATTGTACCTGAAACCCCTAATCTTTCCATTAGTGGTTGTGCACAGTGATGCCCGGTTCTAACTGCTATTCCTTGGGCGTCCAAAAGCCTTGCAAAATCTTCGGGATGTATACTTGGATGCGTGAATGAAACCACTGCCGCATCTTTTTCGCCCAATTGTGAATATACCGTCATTCCTTTAGAGACTAATTCTTGTTTCACATGTCTAGCGATATTTATGAGTCGTGAATGGTGTTTTTCTAAATCGATATTAGACATCCATTCTAATGCTGCTGCCCAACCGACTCCTTCTGCGATTCTTGGTGTGCCTGCTTCGAATTTGTGTTCATTAACTTGGTATGTTGAACCTGTAATTGAAACTGTTTGAATCATATCTCCACCGCCCATGAATGGTTGCATTTTCTCAAATGCGCTTTCACTAACAAGTAATGCCCCAATTCCAGTCGGGCCACACATCTTATGAGCGCTGAACGCCAAAAAATCTGCACCTAATTTTTCAAAATCGATTTCCTCATGAGGAACTGCTTGCGCAGCATCTATCAAAACTTTAGCACCTGCTAATTTTGATTTAGTAATAATATCTTCAATTGGGTTGCGAACTCCTAGAACGTTTGAGGTGTGTACCACACAAACGAGTTTTGCACCATCAAGAGAAGCATCAAAAATATCCATGTCAAGATTACCATCAATTACAGGAACGTACCTTAATTCAATGGATTTTCTTTCTGCTAGCATTTGCCATGGCACAATGTCACTGTGATGTTCCATTTCTGTTAGGATCACAGCGTCGCCATCTTCCAAATTTGCTTCCCCCCAAGCATGGGCAACTAGATTAATCGATTCGGTCGTTCCACTGGTTATTATGGCTCGGGAGGCATTATATCTCTCCTTTAGAAGACTTCGACATTTCTCATATCCTTCCGTAGCCTCTCCTGCTAATGTATGAACTGCTCTGTGTACATTCGCATTTGATAGAGAATAATATTGGTTCATCGCATCAATTACACAATGAGGTTTCTGTGTTGTTGCAGCATTGTCTAGGTAAACCAGATTCCGGCCATTTACCTGGCGTGATAATATTGGAAAATCTTCCTTCAATTAATCACCCCCTGATTAAACACTCAAGATGAACCAGTAATCTCGTTCTTAAAGCTGATACTATGTCCTCGTTCTTTATGTCTTTGAATGCATCCATTAGAAATCCTTCTACAATCAAAGCTGATGCTTCACCTTCAGACAAACCTCTTGATTGCAAATAGTGAATTTGGTCTACATCAACAGGCGCACTAGCAGCACCATGGGCTGCTTTTACATCATCCGCTAAAACTTCTAACTCTGGAATAGATTCCGCTCTTGACTTTTCTGATAGTAGTAGGTTTCTGAAAACTTGGCCTGCATCGCTACCGTTGGCGTCCTCCACAATTGTAAGAAGACCAGTACCTACAGAGTGTGATGAGTCATCGCAAGCAGAATGAATTACTAGAGAAGATGTAGTATTTGAAAAATCGTGCGAGATTTCCACGTGGTTGTCATCATGTCTACTTCCGTGTCCATTAGAAGCAACACCTCCTCTAAAAGTAGCGCCTTGTTTGTTGAGGTTAATTCTGATATCAGATTTATTCAAAAATCCTCCTGATGACATACCAGCATATTCTAATTCTGAATCTCTATCTACTAGCCAATCTTCACACTTTAGTAAATGTGAATCGGTTGCTAAATCGTTGATTATTGCTACTGAAAATGTCCCTGTAATGAGTCCAAATATTCGCAAGCCACTCCAGCCAGCATCACCAGAAATTCTGATAATTAACGACGAATTACCTTTTGATACTATTTTTAATTCGCCAGAACAAACATGACCTGAACATCTGATTTCCATTTCTGTTGACTCATTGTCTAATTCAACTAATTTACACACGCTTGATGTATTATGGATGAAATTCCTTGCAATTTCTTCACTACTTTCTATCTCATGATCAATTCCAATTGAAAAATTCATTGGAACGGATGATGGAATTTCTTCCACTTTTGTTGGATGAATCCTGCGCCAGGGCGTGTATCGCCAAAGATGCTCAGAACGTGGTGGTATAGCAATTTCATGATATTGAATCATCCAATTGCGCCCTCCATTTCCAATTCTAATAGGCGGTTAAGTTCCACTGCATATTCCATTGGTAGTTCTCGAGTAAATGGTTCAAAGAATCCGTTAACGATTAGACCCATCGCTTCTTCTTCGCTATGTCCTCTGGACATTAGATAGAATAATTGATCATTGCTTACTTTAGAGACGCTTGCTTCATGCTCTAAATCAGCACTAGAGTTGCCAACTTCCATGGTAGGATATGTGTCAGATTGACTATCAGAATCCAACATTAGCGCGTCACAGATGACTTTTGACCTGCAACCATGTGCTTTTGGAGTAACTTGTAACATCCCTCTGTATGATGAGCGGCCACCGTTTTTGGAGATAGATTTAGACAAAATATTCGAAGTAGTATTCGGCGCTAAGTGGTGGACTTTTGCACCAGCATCTTGATGTTGCCCTTTTCCAGCATAAGCTACTGAAATTACCTCTGCGTGAGCACCTTCTCCCTTGAGAAGCACTGCAGGATATTTCATTGTCAATTTTGAGCCAATGTTACCGTCAACCCATTCTATTGTGGCATTTTTGTGCGCTATACCTCGCTTTGTCACCAAATTGTAAACATTAGCAGACCAGTTTTGAACAGTCGAATAACGAATCTTTGCGCCATCCATTGCAATTAATTCAACAACCGCCGAGTGAAGAGATTCTGTAGAATAAGTTGGCGCAGTGCAACCTTCGACATAATGTAGTGAAGAACCTTCATCAGCGATTATCAAAGTTCTCTCAAACTGACCCATGTTCTTGGCATTTATTCGAAAGTATGCTTGCACCGGCATTTCAACATGAACGCCTTTCGGGACATAGATAAACGATCCTCCAGACCATACTGCAGTATTTAGGGCTGAAAATTTGTTGTCGCTGGCTGGAACTACGGATGCAAAATATTTCTTGACGATTTCAGGGTATTCTTTGAGCCCTGAATCCATATCCAAAAATATCACTCCTTGCTCTTCTAGGTCTTCCCTTATCGAGTGGTAGACCGCTTCGGATTCGTACTGGGCAGTTACTCCGCCTAGCCATTTTTGTTCGGCTTCCGGAATTCCAAGTCTATCGAATGTATTCTTGATATCTTGTGGAACCTCGTCCCAGTTTTTTTCTGTGCCTTTGGAAGACCTGAGGAAATATGTAACTGCATCAAAGTCAATCTGGTTAAGCATATCACAATTCCCCCATGATGGCATTGGCATTTCCATGAATCTTTTGTATGCCTTGACGCGAATTTCCGTCATCCATTCAGGTTCAGATTTCAATTCTGAGATATCTCGAACTACTTGTTCGGATAGACCTTTGTCGAATTTTATTGTTGCGTTCTCTGGGTCATGAAAACCATACTTGTAATCGCCAATAGCTTCTCTTGCTGTATTATCTTCCATGAAATCACCTCAAGCCTCAATCCAATCATATCCTCTAGATTCTAATTCTAGAGCAAGCTCTGGCCCGCCTGTTTTCACAATCTTACCGTCAATCATGACATGAACAAAATTAGGTACGACATGGTCAAGTAATCTCTGATAATGTGTTATTAGCAGACAACCAGCAGTAGGTGAAATTGAATTTATTCCATCTGAAACAACCTTTAGAGCATCAATATCAAGTCCAGAATCTGTTTCATCTAGAAGCGCAAGACAGGGATTAAGTAACAACATTTGAAGGATTTCCAAGCGTTTTTTTTCTCCCCCACTAAATCCATCATTAACTGATCTGCCCAAGAATGACTTGTCCATATTCAATGATTTCATGTGAGATAGTAGTTCTTTTCTGAATTCCCTAGCAGAAGGTGCATCATCGCCTCTTACTGTTGAGACTGATTTCCTGAGGAAGGTTCCAACTTGAACCCCTGGAATGGAGGACGGATATTGGAATGACAAAAACATGCCCGCCTTCGCTCTTTCATGGACTTCCATATCCTCGACAGATTTACCATTGAAACGAACTGTTCCGCTTGTAATTGTATACGCAGGATGACCCATTATTGCATTGGCTAGAGTTGATTTACCTGAACCATTTCTGCCCATAATAGCATGGACTTCTCCAACGTGAATTTGCAGAGATAAACCTTTGATGATTTCCGTTTCATCGACACTGACATACAAGTCGGTGATATCGAGAACCATTTCTCCCATGGTGACCTCCTGCAATCACACCTTTATGAAACACTGTACTGGTCAACCCCATAAGTGATATTTACTAACGATACCAAATACGAGGTTTATTGAATAATTACTTTGAGGATTAAACATGGATGATGACCTATTGGAGCAGTATAGGATTGAGGCGGCTGCTGCAATGGAAAAAGAGTCTATGAAGCGTATTGCTGAAACTGTCGACGTTGAAAAAGAGGCTAAACTTAAATCATCTTCTCTACATGATGTTGAAGACTTGGTTGGTGCTCTGTTGGCAAGACTTGGCCCCGTCAGAGCAGCTCTTGATGGTCATGGAGGAGGAATTTCTGTGGAAAGTCAGGAAAAGGATGATAATGGCCTATCATATGTTTTAGATTTGACAGGAGCCTGTCTTTCCTGCGGAGCCGCACCAGGAACTCTGGAAGGCATCAAAAAAGACCTAGAAGAAGATGATGAGATTGCATCGGTTAAATTTAGTTCAAAACTTTTGGACACTTTTGATGAATTAGGCAGAGAGTTCATTCTGGCACATGGTAACGTAGAATTTGTTTGATGTGGGAGGTTAATGCATGAAATGGAAATCCGATATCAGACCAGAACCAAAACCATGCAGAGAACAAGACGAAGGTAAATTCGAAATTTCATACAGGGATGGCCAAGCAAGACTTGGAAAATTGCACACCAAACATGGCATATTGCAAACTCCCTGCTTGTTACCAGTCATTAATCCTAATATTCGCACAATCGAACCCAATGAAATGTGGAACAAATATGGAATTCAGGCATTGATTACAAATTCTTATGTGATCTGGAAACACGACGAATTGAAGGAAAAAGCACTTGCTGATGGTGTTCATTCTCTCCTTGATTACCCAGGGGTCATCATGACTGATTCTGGAACATTCCAATCTTATGTTTATGGAGATGTAGAAGTAGGCGTAGAAGATATCGTGAAATTCCAAAATGACATTGGCGTAGACATTGCAACCATGTTAGATGTTTTCACCAGACCTGACATGACCTTCGCAGAAGTCGAAGAGGCTGTAGATGAGACGCTAAATCGTGCAGAAAAATCACTTACTGCAGCTAATGGAACTATGTTAAATGGGCCTATTCAAGGAGGAATTTTTCCAGAATTGCGCGTGAAAAGCGCGAAAGGAATGAGTGAGCACGCATTTTCCGTTCATCCAATCGGCGGTATTGTTCCAATCATGGAAAATCACAATTATCGAGATTTGATCAAAATAATGCTAGCATCAAAATCCAATCTCACTCCTAACAGGCCAGTGCATATGTTTGGATGTGGCCACCCTATGCTATTCCCAATGCTTGTTGCTATGGGAGCAGATCTCTTTGACTCTGCTGCCTATGCATTGTTTGCCAGAGATGGCAGATTGCTTACGCCGTGGGGAACTGAACGGATTACTGAGATGGAAGAATGGCCTATATTGATGCCTGCAGTAGTAGGTGTAACGCCAGCAGAAGTACGCTCGATGTCAAAAGATGAAAGGACTGAGATTTTGGCAAAGTTTAATCTTGAGGTTACACTTCAGGAAATGTCTAGATGCAGACAGGCTATCAGGGATGGAAAGATATGGCAACTGGCTGAAATGCGTAGCCACCAACATCCTTCATTGCGTCAAGCGTTTTTGTGGCTGATAACCAATCCTGCACGCTCATCTATGGAGCCACTAATTTTGGATGATGTTACGGCTTCAAAAGAAACTGGTTCAGAAAAAGGTGCGTGGGAAGAGAATTGGGATTGGTTGGTGTATTCACAAACCAGTCCAAGAATTGGGTCTGAATCTTGGGGTGGCTTTGACACATATCATCGGCCACAAATTGAATTAGCAAGAAGAAGATTATTCTCTAGGTGGAAATCAAATAAAACAGGAGACGTAATATTATTCCACGGTGCAAGTGCACCTTGGAGAGAAAGAATTGGGTACTTGACTGATAAACTGGTAAACACTGATTACGAATTATTTGTTTACACCCCTGTTGGTTTACTTCCATGGGGTCTTGAAGACCTAAACCCTTGGGCACATATCGAAGGTCCAGATTGGCTTTGGAAAAGAAGACCTGATTTATCCTGGACTCAAAGAGAGTTAGAACGTCTGGGAATAACAGGACGGAAAATTATCACTTTTGATATATCTGACACTGAGAACCTTCATGAAAAAATGTTCAAAAAATTATCTCTTGATGAACCTAAAAGAGACCAAAACAAACGACTAACAGAACAGATGGTTCAAAAATTAGTAGTTCTACTAAATGTTGAAAATTCTACAGCTCAGGACATATGCGATGATGCTACTTTCACCATGAGCAGGACAGAAAGAATCAGAAATATGACTGATAAAGAAGGAAGGCATCTATTTTCCCCACGACTCGCAGAAGGAGGCATCTCTCTAACCATCGATGGTGCTACGTTACTTCATTCTCTTCGTAAAGAAAAGATTCCTGCCGGATTCCCAGATGAAGAGTTTGGATTTTGCCCTGGCAAAGGACCAGCTTGGATTGTAGTAAACGATGACGCTGTTCCGTACATAAAACAGGGTAGAAATGTAATGCATGGATTCGTCGAAGGCGTTGACAAATGGCTAAGGCCAAATGAGAATGTTTTGATCGTAGATAAAAACGGGAACTTGGTTGGTTTTGGCAGGTCAAATTCAACCGTTTCAGAAATGGCATCATCAACAAAAGGTATTGCGGTAAAAACAAGAGAAGGCATACGATAATGGGTTATGTTCAAGTGCTTCTTGACATGTGTTTTGACTATGGACAGGGAGTTGATTATAGAATCATCAGCCCTGACAAAAATGTATGGCCCACATTTAGCACTAGATTCTTTGGATATCCGAATCGAAAAAGGCGCTACGGGACTTCTTGGACCTAACGGTGCAGGTAAATCCACATTTCTGAAAACTATTCTAGGACTAATTCAAGTTACTTCAGGAGAAGGCAGTGTACTAGGATACGACATCAGGACACAAGGTGAACAAATAAGACAACGAATTGGATATATGCCTGAATATGATGCATTAAACCCCAATATGGAGGCAATCTACCAAGTCAAGTACTGTGGCGAATTGATTGGAATGAATCCTAATGTTGCGCTACAGCGCGCACATCAGGCGCTGGAATACGTTGGTCTAGGAGAGCAAAGATATAGAGAGGTCTCAACATTTTCAACTGGTATGAAGCAAGCGACAAAACTTGCTTGTGCACTAATTCACGACCCTGAATTGATTATTGCTGATGAACCAAGCAATGGTTTGGATGCAAAATCTAGAGAATTTATGTTAAACACGCTTAATATCACAGTTCAATCTGGTGAGCGTTCAGTGCTAATGGCATCTCATCTTATGGAAGATGTTGAGAGACTTTGTGACAATATAGTTCTGTTACACAAAGGCAGATTAGCCGCTCAAGGCAAGATTGAGGATCTCAAAGCTATCGATAAAGAAGTAGAAATCCATGTATGGGGCGCTGCATCAAAAATGGAAGAATCCCTGAAAGATTCTGGGCTCAAAGTTAGACGAGAAGGTCGAGTGATGCGAATAGGACATACGGGAGATGAAACCTATTCGCAAATCCTAAAATCAGCCGCTGAAGTTGGCAGCCAAGTAAGAAAAATGCACGACTATGAAGCCAGTCTTGAAGACCTATTTCTTGTGATTATGGAGAGACTAGGGCATGATGTCAAAAGTAGTGACGAGTTATTGGAGGGTTCTATATGACAGAGGAGCCATTCGAACCAGTTAAGGAAAAAGAGGCTTCCTTCGACGCACAAACTCCCGTTACAGGACAGACGAAAATGCAAGCAGCCTGGTCTGCAAATCCAGATGATGATTCTGGCGCTCAGATCGCCTCTGCTCCGCAAGGCCAAATTTTTGAGCAAGTATATCAGCCATGGAATGGGGAACTAAATCCCAGATGGATGAGAAATTGGACAATACTTAGACACCATATTCTTGGTATATTCAAAAAAGGACACAGGCCTTGGAATTTGGTTACAAAATTGTTTGTCTTTTTCGTAATAATTGCTTCATTAACAGATGTTGCAATGGTAGTTTTGTTTGGTGTATTGGGTGACTCTTATTTCTATGACCTTTGGGGAGTGAACAGAAATAATCTATATGGCCACGTTTTAGGTTTCTTTCCGAGAAACATTCTCTATTATCCAATCTTGGCTGCATTATTGGTTGGCGGCATTATCTCGGAAGACAGAACTCATGGAACTAGTGCTATTTACTTCTCAAGACCAATAAACCGATTTGATTATGCATCAATGAAATTTCTTTCCGTTGCTGTGTTATTATTGTTAGTAATCAATGGAACTCTAATCCTATACTATCTCTCCGAAATTTTGGTTAAAGGAAGAGGTTGGGCATGGATCATTGATACATTTCCCATGTTCTTGGGAGCATTCCTTTCAGGGATTATTCTCTCCTTTACATATACCTCAATCGGTCTTTCTCTTTCTAGCATTTCGAGGGGTAAGTTCTTCCCTGCAATTGGCCTAATTGCAATTTTAATGGGTACAAAAGCTGTTGCATCTATCATTGATAGATTATTTGAAAATTCGATACTCTATGTCATCTCTCCTTTCGATTCTGTTTGCCATATAAGTCAAGAATTATTGGGAATAGAATCTACCTACAACCACCCATGGGCATGGAGTCTGGCATCAGTGGTTTTGGTGAATGGATTAGCGTTGTATCTATTAGCAAACAGAGTCAGTTCGATGGAGGTGACAAGAGAATGATACCCGACTTGAATCAACCAGTTAAGGCTGAGAATGATGGATGGACTCCAAGTAACAATGTACCTGTAGTTATGTTTGACAGGGTTTCAAAGTCATATGGCAGAATAAATGCCGCAACAGGCATATCTTTGGGAATATCAGGCGGCGTTACTGGAATTTTAGGAATGAATGGGGCTGGAAAATCAACCATGTTCAAGTTGATGATGGGAAAAATAAGACCTAGTTCTGGAGCCATCAGGTTGTTTGGGGAAGACCCCTGGAAAAACACAGCACCTTACTCAAGAGTTGGATTTGTCCCAGAACATGAAAAACTACATGATTGGATGACTGGTTTTGATTTCGTAACAACATTCGCAAGGCTACACGGTTTAACGAGAGCAGAGGCTGAGAAAGAAGCAACACGAGTTCTAAAGTTCGTATCTTTGGATGATGTAATGCACAAACAAATTGGACAGTATTCCAAAGGTATGCGCCAACGTGTAAAAATAGCCCATGCACTTGTGAATAATCCTGATTTAATCATTCTTGATGAACCGTTACAAGGATGTGACCCATTAGCAAGAACCACGATAATGAATGTAATCAAAGAACTTGGCGCCATGGGTCGAACTGTTCTAGTCTCAAGCCACATACTTGGCGAAATTGAAAGAATTACTGAGCAGATAGTAATCTTACATCGTGGAAGAGTTCTCGCATTGGGTAATTCTCACTCAATAAGAGAAATGTTAGACCAACACCCCCACAAAATTGTCCTAGAATGTGAAAACCCACGAGAAGTTGGGAAATATTTAATCAACATTGAGGAGATAACTGGAGTAAACTTTGTGAGTAATAATCGACTGGTATTAGAAACCAATGATCTTGGAGCAGTACATCGAAGATTGCCTGAATTAATTGTAAAAGGTGGATTTATCGTGACAGCAATAGACAACCCGGATGATGATCTGCAATCGATTCTGAAATATTTGACGGGGGACTCGATTTGAGTTCTAAGATGGACACTGTTTGGTCTAGATTGGACAGAAAATCTACAGCCATAGCTGAATTTACGATGAGACAATATCGTCAGAGAATTTCAACCTGGGTAATATTGGGAGCATCAGCATTAACAATTATGCTAATGCTATTGTTCTACATAGATGGAATGAATTCAGAATTCGATGCTATCGATAACGATGGAGATTCATTTGATAATGACGGTGACGGCTACCCTAATGGCCAAGAAATCCTTGAGGGAAGTAATCCCGATTCGGCAGAATC
>MDTG01056410.1_pt1 | contig 19776 bp, 18 predicted proteins | sample 811421 | NCBI WGS metagenome assembly MDTG01 (sample SAMN05326645, study PRJNA326480) | marine metagenome | isolation source: seawater | place: Pacific Ocean: South East | collected 2011
AGGCGCGCCCCTGTCCGGTGCCCGAGCACCACGGACGGGCGCGTAGCTCAGTGGTAGAGCACACCCTTCACACGGGTGGGGTCGCAAGTTCAATCCTTGCCGCGCCCACCATCTTTTCAATGACTTAGAAGAGATGGCCAGCCTTTCCATGAAAAAAACATGAAAAAGGTGATGTGAGAGCAGCCCAGTTCCGGCTCTATAAAACGAACGCTAACACAACCGATAGCACGCCCAGTCCGACAGAAATTGCGCCAAGCCATGCAGACATTCGATAGCCGGGGTCGACGTGTTGAAACGGGATCATAGGATATTCCCAAGCGTGCGGGGTGCGAATCTCCAGATCGACCGTGTCCAGCGTATCCGCAGCGCGTCCTTGCAGGTCGATCCAGCCGGGCCAGTCCAGCACAATCTCACTTAGGCGCAGGTTGACCGAAAACCTCAGCACCCTGAAGATTTTTCGACTGCCGCAAACAATGGTCACCCATCGATAGGTTACGTCTCGCCGCATTTGCTTGGGCTTCAAGTGATCATGACGCAGCACCGTCCAGCCCAAGGGTAAGTCGACCCTCTCGCCGAACTGAGCGGGCGGCTTTCTAGTGAAAGTTCCTTCGGCAATCTTCACGGCTCTTGGCCATCAATGAAATTGGGTAATTTCGCATCCATATCACTGAACAGCACAACCGCCGCTTCATATTCTGGCGCATCGCCAGCTAGCTCCAGCTTGCCAGCCGTGCCGGTTGCGTGCTGCCCATAAGCTTTGGTCAGCTTAGCCAAGAGGTCGCGCTTATAGGCCGTGTCCAGATTATCGAGCTGATCGCCCTTGCTCTCCAGCGCTACCAGCCGTTGCTGGTCACCATCCTGGATCGCCGCAAACACAAAATCGGGATACACCCGGCCCCGCTTCCAGCCGCGTAGAGCGTAGCTGCCATATGCGGTGCCGTTGCGGTGCCACCAGCGGATCATTGCGCTTTCGTCCAGCTTGCGCGCAAGCCGCTGCTCGTCTCCGTTCAATTCGTGCTTGAAGACTGGCGTGAAGAGATTGCGTTCCAGCGCGCCACCAGTTGACGATTGCAGAGTGTCGGCATTCGAGGCGGCAATCACGAAAAACTGGAACGGCATAATCCAGTCGCCTTCATCGCCGCGAATACGAAACTCAATCTGCCCGCTCTCCAGGCCCTTTGCGAATAGCGCCGCCGCTTGATCATCGCGCCAGTCGGCCAATGCTTTGCGCAATTCGTCAATGATGAAAGAAGCAAGACTGCCAATCTTCGCCTGATCGAAGCCCCGCGCTTCCAGCCGCGCCAGCGCCCGCCCTATCAGATCGCGGGCGACATACGGGTTTGGCACAAGGTCCATGGTCATTCGCACGGCATAGGCAGGGTCGAAGCGCGCATCGGCAAGGTTGGCCGTTTGCGCGTTCGTCTCGAATTGTCCTGCTTCGCCCGTGCTTACGCGCACAATCTGGCTGGCCACGGCCTGCGCATTTTCCGGCAGGCCATCTGCGAAGGCTTCTATATCGCAAGCAGTCCAGTCGATTGCGGAAAACAGGTCACTTTCTGGATCAAGCTCTCTCGGCTCTTGCCCTTCTTCGATCCAGAGCACCTTGGGTAAAGAAATCGCGGTTTGCCGGAAGTCTTCGCGACGGTTCACCGCGCGCCGCTCCGGCTGGCCACCAGTCGCCCCGGCAACGGACACATCCTGCACCAGATCGCCAAGACCATCTGCTTCCAGCCCGTTCTTGATCGCCTGCACTACAGCCGCAGTTTCAGCCCGGTGGGTGAAGACATAGCATTGATCCAGCGCGTGCGGATCGTGTTGCGGCCCTATGCGCGTTGCATGCGGCTGGCGCAGGATACGGCCAACAAGCTGCGTCATTGCGCTTTCATTGCCGCTAGCTGCAAGTGAGCACAGGACATACGCAAAGGGACAATCCCAGCCCTCCTGCAATGCCGCCTTCGTGATAATCACACGCACCCGGCATTGCGGTGAAAGCAGGTCCGCATTTTCCGGCTTGTCCAGATCATTCACTTCAGCCGTTTTCAAAGCGACTTCGGCTTCATCCAGGCCAGCCGCGAGCAGCCAGTCTTTAACGTCATCGGCGTGGATCGTGCCCTTGCCAATCTGATCGGAACCCGTGCTCTCCCCCTGCACAAGCAGGATAGGGCGGATATAGCCGCCACCGTCGGCGCGATAGGCCTTGGCTTCGGTGGCCAGCGCATTCAGCTTATCCAGCGAAGCGCGAAGCGTATCCTTCCAGTCCGTTACCGTCATTGGCTGGACGTTCAATGGCATCTTGATCATGCCCTCTTGTTCCAGCTCGCGGCCCGATATTTCGACAAGCACATTGGCAGTGCGAGCGGGCATCGCTTCCAGCGTTTCGGTCGCCGCCTGTGCTCGCACATCCTTGGGAGTCGCGCTCAGCTCCAGGACGAAAGTTGGATTGAAGCCATAGAGAGTCTGGAAAGCGAGATTGGACGTGGCCTTTTGCCCTTCGTCCATAACCACAACCGGGCGAATGATCCTCAGCGCATTGCCCGGACTATCCTTCACCATCGGCCAGCCGGGGCCGCCATCTGCCAAGTCATATCGAGAGAGGTTCGGCACGCGGTCCAAAAGTTTCTTGTGCTCTTCCTGCTCGCCTTCGGCTGGCGTGAAGCCGTGCACATCACCTCGGTCCTGAAAGAGCTTCAGCGCCTCCTGGTTTTGCCGGTTGGACGATTGCAGCATCAAGACCATGATGCACAGATTGGCTTCTACATCCGCACGATTGAGCGGATCGCCCTTCTCCAGAATCTTGACCTTGCCAGCCGCCGCCCGGTCCAGCGTTTGGCGATAGGGATGTTGCCTATCACGCAAGGCGCGCACGGTTTGCGAATAGATCGCTTCATTCGGAACGATCCAGAGCACGAAGCCGGTATTTTTTTGCAGGTAACGCCCGAATATGCGGGATAGGCTGGCACACGCCAGAAACGTCTTCCCGCCGCCCGTGGGCACTTTCAACGTGGCGTTCGGCACCGGCTGGCCATCGCCGCTCGTGCGGGGCGAATAAGGCACTTGCGAACGTCTGGCCGGGAGCTTTCCCGCAACCTTCAGGGTTTCCCATGCCCTCGCCGGGTAATCAGGAAGGGGTATATCCACGCCGGGATTGTCGGCGCGGATTTTGAGTATCTGATCCGCATTGACCTTTTCTGGTTTCAGCGCGTCCAGGTAGTCTTCCAACGCCTTCAGGGCGCGGTCCTGATAGTCCAGCTCGCGAAAGGCCATCAGGACGTTTCCACGCGATACAGCGCATAGGGAAGCGGCGCATATTCAACCGGGATATGTTGCGCATTGAGCAAGTCGCGGCTCACAAATTTGGCAGGGGCAAAGACAAGATGATCGCCATCTTCGGTCGCTGCGATTGCGCGCGCATTGGAAAGCGATAGCGCCGCTTCTCCCGATTTCAGCCAGTCCAGATCGGGCTTGTAGAATAGCCAGAGATGCCTCCCGTTTGCCGTGCCCAGCCGATGCACGCCCTCGCCAATTTCGGTCGCGGCTTTGAGCTGGCTGGCATCGAAGGCTTGGCTAGTGGCGGTGTGATAAAGGAGGGCGGCAAGCGGTTGGAGTTCGGGCAGGTTTTCGCCGGTCAGCAGGCTGTCCATGTCAATGACATCGCCGAGCTGGCAATATGTGAAACCTCCCCCCAAGCCGTTCGCCGTCTCTTCGTCTTTAGCTCCAGAAACGCCTATCTGGACGCGACGGACCCTTTCGGCGGTGGTATCGTCTGCGTAGTCTTCACCTTCAACGAGGATAAACTTTCGATTGCCTCCGTCTCGCTCATTCAGCTTCATAACGGCATGGGCCGTTGTTCCTGAGCCAGCGAAGGAGTCTATGACTACGGCTTCAGGCCCGGCGACATACTGAAGGAGCATTTCGATCAACGTATAAGTCTTGGGGTTCTTAAACTTCTGAGGCGACTCTGGGAAAAGCCGCTTCAGTTCGGTCGCCCCTCGCCTTCCGTCTATGTCGATCACGCTTGGAAGTTTGTCTAAAAAGTCCTTCGCATAGACTTTGAGTTCGATGATCTTGTTATGGTCTTCGCCAAATAGGATTCGCCCCTCGGAGATCAGTTCTTCCATTGTCTCTTCGGGAAAGCGGTATCCCATCAATGGCTCTTTGCAAGGCTTGCCAGTTTCAGGATGGATCACATCATACCGATAACCCTCTCGACCAGGGTTATGGACGCTCTGGCTGCCTGTATAGATTCCGTCCTGATCAATATACTTATACCGATCTAGCGGCCACAATTCGGCTTTGTGCTCGCGGAACCAGTCAGTGTAGGCCGCCTGTCGTTCGTCCGCGTCTAAATGGGCCTTCACAAATTTCGCACCCACATCAATCAATAAGTCCTTGATGTCCGAAAATGGCGATTTCCAAATCGGGTCGACCTTGTCTCGACGAGCAGCAAACACCAGAATATATTCATGCTCTACAGCAATGTTCGTAGGGTTGTTGTCGGTCGCATTCTTCCAGATGATCGTGCCTAGGTGAGCGTTTTCACCCATGATTTCAGTCAAAATGTCTTTGGCTCGCGATACTTCGTTCTCGTCGATACTGACAAAGAGAATGCCTCCCGGCCGCGGCAATTCTCGAATTAAACTCAGCCTTGGCCACATCATTGTGAGCCACTTATCGTGCCTTAAATTATCGTCAGCATCGATTGGATTGTCATTGAGCCACTCCTTGATGAAGGGAGCATCAATCTTATCGCTGTAGCTCCAATCCTTCTTACCAGTGTTATAGGGCGGATCGATGTAAAAGCAGTCCACCTTGCCAGCATACATGGGCATGAGCGCCTTGAGCGCATGCAGATTGTCGCCGTGAATGATCAGATTGCCGTCCAGAGAAGGCTCGCCAATGCCCTTGTTCGGCTGGATTTCGAGCGGACGAAATGGCACTGTCAGATGATGGTTATAGACAAATTCCTTGCCTTTAAAATTCAGCTCCGGCACGCGCTAATCTCCCCTGCTAGGCCACGCACCTAACAGCAAAACCGGCGTGGCTGGAAGACCTTAGCCGCCCGCCTGAAACTTGCGCACAGTTTCGGCCAGCGCCGCCGCCAAGGCTTCTCCCGCATCGGCTGGCTTGGGCCTGCCCATATCCCGGATCAGTTCGGCCTGCCGCGCGGCTGGCACCTTGCCGTAACTCATGAAGGTGGTGAGCGGGCTATTGTGTCCGATGTTCTGCGAGTAGGCCTTGAATTCTTCAGGCGTTCGGCAAATCCGCAAGCCAAGCCGCACCAACGTGTCCCGGAAACAGTGCGGGTTAAAATAGGGCAGGCCAGCAGCTTCGAAGGCTTCCCCATAGATTGCGCGAATCGGCCCCGTGCTATGCCAATGCTGGCGCTCCAAGCCGACAGCCCGAAACCCGCCTTGCTCGCCTAGCCCCACCTGCGTCTTTGGAAAGAGCGGATCATGCTCGCTCCAGAGCAAGTCCTTGCGCAAGTGCTCGCACCAGTCAGTGACAATCTGGAGCGCATCGCCGCCAACCGGGCAAAACCAAGTCGTGATTGACTTGCTGCCTTTGGTGCGCACTTCGCGTGCGTCTTGGTGGATGCAGCGTTGCTCCAGGTCGATATGCTTGAGCTTCAGCGTGGCCAGCGCAGCGGCCCGCGCTCCGGTTAGCAGCGCCAGCGCAATTATCGCCCGGTTACGTTGCTCAATATCAGTTCCGGCTGGCATGCTCGCCAACACGCGGTGCACCTGATCAAGCGTCGGGACAGATTTCTCGCGCACCGTTTTGGCAATGCGCACCTCCTTTTCGGACAGATTGAAGTAGTCGGCATCTGAGTAGGCAATGCGGCTCTTGTAACCCGGCTTATCGGCCAGCCAGATGAAGAAGGCCCGCAAGGCCGACAGGATAGAATGCACCGTGGCACGCGACAGGGGCTGGCCGGTGCGCGCATTCTTTTCGTTGTCGAGCCTGTTCTTGAAGGCGACGGCTTGCTGTCGGTGAAACTTCTTAAAGTCCTTGTTGCCGGTCGCCTCTTCGAAGCGGGCAAGGGCCTTGGCAACCTGATCGATCGATGCTTCATCGCGGCGTTGAGCGTGCTTCAGATAGTCGAAGTAATCCCGCTTGATCCGGACGTTTTGGGCATTGTGCTTTGCCATGTGTCAGGCTCCTCTGGATTTGTCACAGTTTGGGGAGGGATGCGCCCGCTCAACTATGCGTGAAGGTGCCTGCGTGATTTGAACGTCCATTCCGGGCATTCTGGCAGCGATGTTGGCCAGACGTGCCCGTTGATGCATCAAGGTGCCGCACGTCTCGCACAGCCCTTTCAGATTTCCCGTGACGGCATTTGTGGCGGCATATTCCACCATGTCTAGCGCAGGCCGCTTCGGCTCCCGGCACTTGAAGCAAAACATCTGCCCCGGCTGACACGGGCGCTTCTCCGCCTTTCGCTGCTTGGCCCACCATGCCTGAAATTCGCCACCAAGGATCAGCGTCGGCTTTGCCCCATCAATCACGGGTAGGCTCTTCCTGATCCAGTCCCGCACTGTGTGCTTGTGCACGCCCAGCCGCTCGGCCAGTTCGGTGACGGTATAGGATCGGTGCAGCTTGGCGCGGCGCGGGTTGATCCGCTTCATCGCCCCGCACCTCAGTCCCGGCCTTCAACCAGTCGGCGCAACGATTCCGCCGTTATCAGCCGTCGCCTCCCCATTTTTCGGGTTTCAAGTTGGCCGGTGCGGATCAGTTCATAAACGGATGTGCGGCCAATACTCAGCGCCTTTGTCGCTTCCGCAATCGATACAAGAAGAGGTTCCATGTTGCGTTTCCTGTATTACGCCAGCGAGCGCCAGCGGATGCAGGGAATTATCTGCGAAATTCGGATTGGCGTCGGACGATAGGGCCGAAAATGGGCCTCTAATTCCCAGCCAGAAAATTATCGGCCTTGGAAAATTCTTCCCAAACTAGCTTAGCGTGAGGGCGTACCGTGCTTTCGGAAGGTTCGTTATCGCCCTCTGTCAGGAAGGACTGCATGGCCTGTTCGATCTGAGCCTGATTCTCTGGGATCAATTCTCCCCGGTAAATTTGGCCCCAGATTGCATTCGATGCATTTTGCCAGTCGTATTTTGGTTTGCGGCCTCGGCTTACTCTGTCCTTTGATGGGGGAGGATCGCTCGCGTCAATGAGACCGAGATTGACAAGGCCGGATCGGTGGAAGTGCACGCCCTGAAGTTCGATAGAATCTCGGCCGTTTGGTCCGGTGCCACGCCCTTTCACCTTTCCCAGCTGCCAATCCCTACTCGAATGATTTGGTTCGGTGAAAGACCGCCAAAACCAGAGCGGTATGTCCCATTCGATCGCCGCCCATTTTGGCCCGCCCTTCCCGTGCAACTGACCGCTCCCTTCACCAAAGGCACGCATAGCCCTGCCTGCGATCAATCCGAGCCTTGCCGCTTCCAGCATCGACGCCGATGCAGTGGTCGTGCCGTGCTTCTTGTACATTAGCCGTATTAGATCGCTGGCGCTGATCCAGCTATCTTCGCCTATCACACTTATGCATCGCATCGCATCGGCCTGCTTCTCGGCTGAGACAAGATTGCTGATCGCCAAAAAGTCGAAGCTGACACCAAAGGCTTTCATCTCAACTTTTTGGTCAATCCATGTCGAGAAGTCGCCAGTCTTCCAATCTTGCTCCAGAGCGTCACGACCTTCGGCCCACCAGAAACTTTTGGGCAGCGCCACGTCCAAATGCTCTTCTGTGCCCCAGATAACCTTTTCGGCCTTTGTCGCTATCAGGCCGCTATGGGCGCGTTCACAGATCCTTATACGAGATGGGAAATCATATTCTCCCACCGCAACGTAGCGCAGCGCCAATGATGCGCTAATCCATTCGATTGCCATGCAGAATATTAATGCCCGGCAATCCTAGAACGCAAGCAACCACCGACATTCACCGGTGGATTTGGCGCGCGCCCTCAAATCAAAGATGCCTCGTCCTCTACAATGCAGTTCTTCGCACTGGAGCACCGCAATGTTTGAGCCAAAACGCGCACGCCGCAAAAAGTAAAATGCCACGAATGGTAAAATGCAAGGACTTGAAGAACAGGAATACATAACCTGAGACCCTTCACAAAATAGGGGCTATAGAAGCGGCATACTGGATGGAGACGCAAGTGCACCATCGCAATGCAATAAACGAAATCCTGCCGGCATAAGAATAGCGTTACGGAGCCCTAGACGCCTAGATATCTTTACATGACGAAGGGAACATGGCAGAGTATCTGGTCAGGCCAACTTTTGGGCCTGTCAAGAATAACAATTCTTTCAGTGCTAGGGGCCTGACAAAGCATTTCCTAAGTATCTCTTGGGGTGTAGAGGAAGAGTTGTATGAAACCGTCGGTGAACCCACAAATTGGTGAAGACAAAAGTGCGTATTGCGATGCAATAAACTCCGTCTTCGCCTCTCACCAGTTCGATTTCCGTCGAGACAGGCGGTTCGCAGCGGACGTCAAATGGATTGGGGTTAGCGACTTAAAAATTTCCCAGGTGAATACGAGCAATCAATTCGCGATCAGAGAAGGTAGACAAGTAGAAAAAGACAGCAGAGATCAGTTTGTACTTTTTTCTCCCTTATCTGGATCAATAAATATTACGCAAAACAAGAAAGAATTGACCGTACATACCGGAAATGTTGGAATTTATAGTCTTAGCCATCCATCGGTTTGGCAACACGACGACCCTGCGAACGTCTTAAATCTGGTCATTCCAGGAAATATGCTGCGAGACAGGCTTTTCTCGTCAAACAAGCACGACTTGTTTCCAAATATCTATTCTTCTGGCCTTGGCCGTATGTCTCGCGAATTGCTCGTGGGCTTGTGGAGCGAACTCGATGCTATTTCGGCAAGCAACGCCGAAGTTTGCACGGGATATTTGGTCGACCTCATCGCCCTTGCTGTCGAGGGAGGGGAGACATACGTCCCGTTGAATCAAGAGGCGGCGCGCGCCGCGCTATATCACCGCTGCACATCCTACATTCGAACGCATCTTGAGGACTTGGACCTCGATCCCGTAACGATAGCAAATTATGCCGGAATATCGGTGCGCTACCTTCATCAGATATTCAACGATGCGGACCAGACGGTGTGCGGATACCTCCGAAATGCTCGCCTCGAAAGATGCTATAGGGAACTGTCCAGGCCTCAAGCACTTGCCTTGCCGATCAGTGAAATCGCGCGCCGCTCCGGCTTTCGCAATCCGTCGCATTTCGCCACCGCTTTCAAACGACGCTATGGAGTGAGCCCAAGGGAGCGGCAGCGTGCCGCAAACCATACGGAGACCTAAGCCGTATCGCAGTTCCGGGCATTTGACGCCCGCGGGCAAATGAAACCAGCTCAATCGGGTGATATACCTTCGCTTGCGACAGTCCAACGTGCCACACAGCGAAGGCGATTATCGGCACGCCTGCATGACCCGCGCGAGATCACGCACGAATCAACGGACAAGATCCGTCTCGAACTCGCTCAGCTGCACCGTCATCGAAGCCCGAACGCCCGCAAATCATTAGCCTTATAGGCGTGAAAGCCGGCCATCGATGGGTTTGGCTTTCCCGCAGCGCACCCTTTTCTTTCCCTCAGCGCACCGTGGCCGTCGTTTGATTGACGCGCGCCGCCTCCTTTTCGTACGCTCAGTTCAAGACAAACAGATTTGAGATGAACCGAAAGCCGAAGGGTGGGGCCGAATGCATCGACTTCGACGCATGAGGCCTTGCCTGCCGGCCATTGCAGAGGAGACGTGAAAAGTGTTCTGCGCTGACCATTGCAGTTTGACGCTCGGCCGCTTGGGTCTGAGCGACGGGGTGCTTATTCCTGGCTTGGAGATCGCATAGGATGAGCGACGCGAGCACGGAAATCGAGCGGACGCTGAAGGAGCGGGGCTTCGGCAACACGATCGGCTTCGGTCGACGTCCCGCCCTTCTGGTCATCGATCTGATCAAGGCATTCACAGACAGCACCAGACCGCTCGGCGCCGATCTCGATGCGGAAATCGCGGCCACGAACAAGTTGATCCATGCCGCACGCACCCAGCGGACACCGATCATCTTTTCCACGGTGAGTTATGACGACCCCGAACTCAAGGATGCCGGGGTGTGGCGGCTCAAAATCAAGGGAACGGCAACGCTCCTGGAGCGCGATGGGGGGCCAGAACTGGACCCTCGTCTTGACGCGCGTGCCGGCGATTCAATTCTGTTCAAGAAATATGCATCCTGTTTCTTCGGTACGGATCTTATCTCCCGCCTCGTCACCACAGGCACCGACACCTTGATCATGGCTGGATGCACGACAAGCGGATGTGTTCGCGCTTCCGCTGTCGATGCGATTCAGCACGGATTCCGGCCAATCGTCGTTCGTGAAGCGGTCGGCGACAGGTCAGAGGCCGCGCACGTCCAGAGCTTGTCTGATCTCGCGATGAAATATGCCGATGTCGAGCCGCTTGAAGATGTCGTCGACTACCTCAGCAAGGAGAAATGAAAGTATGGAGGATAAGGCTCCAAATGTCGGAGAGCATGGTCGGTTCGCCTACATACCGATCATCGATCGCCCGAAGCTCGTCTGGCCGGACAATGCGAGGGTAGCGATTTGGCTGATCCCGAATATCGAGCACTTTGTTTACGGCCTGCCGTCGACCACTCTGTTTGCGGCGACGGCGTCATACAATCCCGACATCCTCAACTATTCGTGGCGCGATTATGGTGCGCGTGTCGGCATCTGGCGCCTGATGGAGATCATGGAGCGTTTCGGGATACGAGGCACGGTGGCGCTGAATTCCGATGTTTGCCATGAAAACCCGAGAATTGTGGAAGAAGCACAAAAACTGTCCTGGGAGTTCATGGGGCATGGGAAAAACAATTCGACGCTTTTCACGGGAATGGAAGAAGATGTCGAACGGGAAAATATAAGAGACGTTCTCGACACTATTCACGACGCGACAGGTCAGAAACCACGCGGTTGGCTGGGACCGGCCCTCACGGAAACACACAATACTCTGGATCTCCTCGCGGAGGCCGGAGTGGAATATGTCTGCGATTGGGTGAACGACGAGCAACCCTATGCCATGCACACCAAGGCTGGCACCATCCACTCGATCCCCTATTCGATCGAAATCAACGATATTCCGGCCTTTCTGGGCGGCGGACATAGCGGTGAATCCTTCGGTGAAATGATAAAGGACCAATTCGACGTCCTTTATGAAGATGGGGCGGCGACTGGCCGCGTGATGTCAATCTGTGTTCACCCGTTTCTGATCGGCCACCCTCATCGCGCCAAGCACTTTAGCCGTGCACTCGAATACATCACGAACAAGAACGATGTATGGTTGGCCACAGGCGGCGAGATCATTGAATGGTACAAGAATAGTGTTCAACATATGTAATTGAATTTATCAAATACATTATGATTGTATAACGTATATTATATTTTACGAGATTGAATATTTACTTTTTAATTACCCATAAAAGAATTTTGCCAAAAAATTGTCATACAAAATCACTCTCCAATCCAATTACGGTTCAGGGGCAAATAAAAATGCGCAATCTAAAGACAATTCTTTTCACCGGCGTCGCGATGACTTCGGTTCTGTCGTTCAGTCCTGCCATGGCACAGGACTCTGGAACCGCAACCTCAGAGCCAGCAGATGACAACGCGATTATCGTGACGGCCCGTCGCCAAAGCGAACAGCTTCAGGATGTTCCCGCATCTGTGTCGGTAATTACTGCTGATGTGCTCGAAAAGACGGGCGCAGCCAATGCGGAGGACTTCGTTCAACTAACGCCGGGAGTCACTATCGTGACAGGGACGGCAGAAGCGGGCGATACGCAGGTCAACATTCGCGGTATCAATGGCGCGCGGGACGCGGAAAGTTCGATCGCTCTGGTGGTTGACGGCATTCTCAAGACCAACACCGCTCAGCTCAACCAGCCGCAGGGCACGCTACGTCAAGTCGAAGTCCTCAAAGGTCCGCAAGGCGCTCTGTATGGGCGCAACGCAGCGGCCGGCGCGATTGTTCTCTCGACACTCAAACCGACATATTATTTCGAAGGCGGTGCGCGCATATCGTATGCTAACGAGGAAACCGTCGAGGGTACGGCGCACATCGCAGGCCCTCTAGGTGACAGCCTCGGCTTTGTCCTCTCAGGATACTATCGCACCACCGATGGTTTCTATCGCAATATTTTGACCGACACGAAAAATGTCAATGATCAGGAGGTATGGGCGCTTGATGGTCGGATCGTTGCCAACCTTGGCGATACCACTGAAGTCGATTTGAAGGCACGCTATTCAAAGCTGCGGGGCGCATCGATCAACTATAACGTGGCTTTCCACCTTCCAAATTTCGCTTCCTTCAACCCGGCATTTTACGAGGACGTAAATGCCCACCCATTCCGCTATTACAACAACATCGACCCGTCGAATGATCAGGACACTTTCGACATATCGGCGAAGTTTGAGCATGACTTCGGGGATGTCACATTGACTGCCTGGGCGCTCTATTCTGACGTTGACCAGAGTTTGGTTGCAGATGGCACATCGGCAGACTTTGCCCGCTATACCAGTGCCGCAGATCCTGCAGGCCTCGCTGCAGTGAACTCCTGTTTTACATCGACGGCCAGCCTTACAGGATTTCCCGTAAACCAACCCGGCTTTATCGGTCAGATTCCCGTGCCGTTCCTGTTTGCGCCGACAGAGGGTTCGACATTTGGGCCTTACGGCCCAACCACCTGCGATGGCACGCAATACCAGATCCGTGAACAGAGTGACATCAGCGCGGAAATCCGCTTGGCTTCGAATGGGTACGGGCCACTTAGCTGGCAGCTCGGCCTCTATTACCTCAACATCAACCGTGAAGTGGGTGTCAGCCTTGGTGCCGATACGGGAGCTGGCGTTACTGAGGAGCTTTACAATGAACCTGGCAGCGCCAATCCAACCTCGCTACTACTGGCAGATAGCTTTGATACCGATGTCTACGCGGCCTTCGGTACTCTCGAATACGAATTGGGAGATGTAACAGCCGGACTCGCGCTGCGCTATGACATCGAAGATCGCAAAACGAGTTCGCTCGTACCGATCGCCACCGATCCCTTCACCGGTGGACCGATCAATCCAGGCCAGTTGTTCGGCACGCTTGATCCCAATGATGCCACCTTCAAGCAACTCCAGCCCAAACTGAGCCTGAGCTGGCAGCCCAATCCCGATCTCAACATCTATGCCAACTGGGGCATCGGGTTCAAATCGGGTGGCTTCAACAATCAGGGCTCTTCCACCATCATCGATACGTATTTCGGTGATGGGGTGACGCCGGGCACTGTCGATGCTGGCGTCACGATCGAAGACCAATATGACAAAGAAACTTCGAGCGCTTTCGAGTTGGGCGTGAAAGGCAAACTTGCCGGTGGAGCGATCACGTTCGATCTCGCAGGGTATTATACAAACATAGACGACATGCAGTTGTTTGAATTCTTCGTCGGAAACTTCGGCCTGCTGCGCGTGGTCTCGAACATCGACAAAGTCGAAGTCCTGGGTGCTGAACTCAATCTAAATGCTGAAGTAGCCGACGGATGGAAGCTCTTTGGCTCCGTCAACATTACCGATAGCGAGATCAAGGAGAACGCCTCGCGGCCATACACTGTAGGCAACAAGTCTCCCTATACGGCAGATTATACGATTAATCTCGGTACGGAGATCGATACGCCTGTGAGCGATAACGTCAATCTGATCATGCGCGCAGATTATCGCATCACTGGTCCGACCTGGTTCCACACGGTTCAGGATCAGGAACGCCCAACGCTTTTCACCGGGCTGCTTCCAATCTCCGAGCTTGCTTTCCTGCCGTCAGAATTTGGAAACGCACGCTTTGATGTTGCCAAGCGCGATACGTTCGGTGTGCTTAACTTGCGCGCCGGGGTGGAGATCGGAAATTTCAGCATCTTTGCCTTCGGGGAGAATGTGCTGAACGAAGAGTATGTAGCAGAAGTGGTCCCGGCGATTGAGTTTGGTGGATCCTTTATCTCGCCAGGTGCCCGCCGACTTTATGGCATTGAAGTGGGTATGAAGTTTTAGGTCAGGGCAAGCTCAGGTTTTCCTAAGGGTGCCGTTAAAGCGAATGCGCCTACGGGAAAACCGCCGATCGGAGGGAGTTGCTGTTAGACTGACGGCACTCGCAAGAAAATTGAACATCAGAGCGCCAACTTCGCAAGCGCTTCCTCCGCATCGTTGCGAACCAGATGCCCGTAGTGCCGTTCGATCATGGCAACACCCGTTCCCGATAGTTGTGCCACCGTTAGGATCGGCAGGCGAGCCCGGATCAGGTCCGTAATCACGCTATGACGTAAGGTGTAGGCAGACACAGCACCAGGCAGGCCAGCGGCTTTCACTGCATCTTTAACGGGATACTTCCACGCGTCCTTGTTCCATGAAATACCACCGGCACGGGCAAAAATCGGCGCGGCTGGCAGTTTGTCTCTGGTTTGCGCGGCGAAGAAATCGGAAATTGCCTGGGGCATGGTCATTTGACGTGGGTTGCCGTTCTTGTCCTTACCGATGGTGAGTGTGCGGGTGCGTTTGTCGAAATCGCCAACCTTCAGACCCGCCAATGCGCCAGGACGCAATGGCAAGAGGCAAAGCCCCTTGATGAACGGTTGCGCTTCTTTGGCGCTGGCATCGATAAGCCGTTTGCGTTCAGCCCGGTCGAGATATAATTCGCGCCGCTTGTCGGCACCTTTGAAGGGACGCAAAGCCTCCTGCCATGCCGCATCGGTATTGGGCGAACCGGGTTTGAGCACCTGCCCAAGAGCGGCGCGCAATGGCACCATATCGCGGTTGATGGTCGACTTGGCGCGCTCCTTGGTGCGCTTCTTGCCCTTCTTGTTGCGGGTGAGCAATGCCGGGGCCTGCTCCAGCCGCTTGCGCCAAGCGCGCAGGTGGTGCCGCCGCAACTTGTCGAGCTTCACCTTGGCAATGGGATCAGCATAGACGTGCCGCCGGAACACGCCTTCGGCGATCGATCCAGGCCTCTGCTTCAAGTAAGCTTCGCAGGCATCGAAAACCGTCACCATGTCGCGAGCGCGCTCGCCACCGCTTTCGACAGTTTCAGCCCAAGCCTCGGCATCCAACTTTGCCTGCTTGAAAACCTCATGGCCCGTTAGGGTGCCATAATCACCCAGCCGCTTCCGCGAATTGCGGCTGGTGTCCGGATCGTAAACCCTCACAAACCAAGTTCCGCCTACCTTCTTCTTCGAAGGCCGATAACCAAGGTAGCAGCCCTGGCGCAGTCTCTGCCAATGCGGCTCATCCCCCGCCTTGGGCTTCAACTTATCTCGCTCTCCAATTCTGCTTAGGTCCGGCATTTCTGGCGCTCCGCAAAATCCATGAAAAAAACATGAAAAACGTAGGCGGATACCCACGTGCATCAACACTTGTTTTTACTAGGTTTTATCGTCCGTGTATAGCCGCCAACGCCCGTTTTCCCACCCTTCACACGGGTGGGGTCGCAAGTTCAATCCTTGCCGCGCCCACCATCTTTTCAATGGCTTAGGCCCCACCAACACCCAATGTATAAAACGAGCATGAAAAACTCGGGTGGACGATTTGGGCGACACCTTCTGAGAATCTGATGCAGTTTGGCAACAGGAGGCATGAGCTCCTGAGGCCTCTTGTGAGCATTTGATCTGGCGTGAAAGGCAGCTTTGCGCCCCAATATCGGTTGTTGAGGCTCCCTCGCCAATCGCCTGGTAGCGGAGATGAAGATTGCAAGGTCGTCGCCCTCGCCCTCGGGGATCATGCGAAGCTGATTGCAAACAAAATCCCGCCTGAAACTTGCAAATTCCGAAGCCCGGACCCAAATGGTTGCTGTGCAAGAATGAGGAGCAAGGCACCGATGAACAACTGAGCAACCAGCGCGTCTTTCTCGACAACTGTTTGCCATGGTGTTCCTATGCCCCATCTTACACTGGATGCCCTGTCGCTTGCGACCCCGGACGGCACTCCGCTTTTTTCCGATCTCTCCCTTTCCGTCGAACGTGAAGCCGTTGGATTTTTTGGTCGTAACGGCTCGGGCAAGACCACCCTCTTGAACGCGATCGCTGGCGATCCGCGCCTTGCTGTTGGCGGAACGATCATGACGGACGGCAAGGTTGGCCTGCTACGTCAGGATACCCCGCCACCTGGTTCCACAATTGGCGACATGCTCGGCGTTGCGGACCATCTGGCACGAATGGCGCGCATTGAGGCGGGTGCCCCCGTTGGTGACGATCTCGACCTTGCGGACTGGACGCTCGCTTCCAGGCTGGATTTCGTTTCGGAACAGCTCGGCCTGGGGGCACTGCACTCATCGCGCGCATTTTCCAGCCTGAGTGGCGGAGAACGCATGCGTCTGAAGCTCGCGGCGCTGCTTTTGTCCGAATCTGACATTTTGCTGCTCGACGAGCCGACAAACGATCTCGATGCCGACGGACGCGACGCCGTGGCCAATCTGATCGAAGATTGGAAAGGCCCGCTGCTCGTCGCCAGCCACGACCGCTGGCTGCTCGAACGGGTCGACAGAATGGTGGAACTCTCACCTGCCGGTGTCTCGGTAGTTGGCGGGAACTGGACCGCATTCGAGGCAGCGCGGGACGCCAAACGTGCACGCGCAATTGAGGCGCTCAAACAGGCTCAGGCCGACCTCGATGCCGCAAAACGATCGAGGCAACGCGAAAACGAAAAGCAGGAACGACGCGACAAGCGCGGTCGGGCGGTTGCAGCCAAGGGAGGCGACCCGAAGCCCTATCTTTTCCAGCAACAGCAACGCGCGGAAAAAACCGCCGCGCGATATAGCTCGGTCGGCCAAGATATCGTCGATCAGGCAGATGCAACGCTTAGCGAAGCCCAAGCGGATGTCGAGCGGATCGTGCCGATACGCATAGAACTCCCCCACTCCGGCCTATCACAACGCCATATTTTGGTCGATGCTCATGACCTTGTCTGCGAACGTGGCGGGCGCGCGCTGTTCGGTCCCATGGACATCGTCATCCGAGGCCCGGAACGGATCGCGATCTCCGGGCCGAATGGCTCCGGCAAGACAAGCCTGGTCAGATTGCTGATGGGGCTTGATGCGCCAGCTTCCGGCACGATTGCCACTGATCGAGAGCGCATCGCGGTGCTCGACCAGCATTTGGCGATGCTCGATGTGTCCGAAACGCTTTTCGAGACGATGAAACGACATAATCCGGCGCTCGATCGGCAATCAATCCACGGCTCCCTCGCAGAGTTCGGCTTTCGTGGAAGCTGGGCGGGGAGAACGGTGGACGCCCTCTCTGGCGGCGAAGCGGTGCGACTTGCACTAGCTTGCCTATTCTCGCGGCAAGAGCCCCCGCAGATGCTGATTTTGGACGAGCCGACAAATCACCTCGATATCAATGCGATTGAACTGCTCGAAAACGCCTTGGTCGGATACAATGGCGCGCTTGTCTGCATCAGTCATGATGCGGCCTTTCGCAACGCCCTCGGCCTAAGGCGCGAGATAACATTGGATCGCCGCGCGCCAATTCCGGGCAGACAATACTGACTGCTTTGTCCGCACAGCTACCCTGGCTTCGTCGTATGATTGGTCTCGATTGCGTCGTCCTGCTCGATGGCACGAAGCGTGGCAATTGGCGGCAAAATGCTCACACATGGGTTCGAGCTTCAAATGACAGCTCCTCACCGCAGCCGAACCGATATTTGCCGGTCTCCTTCCAGGCCTCCGTCTCGAACCCCAACAGCGCCAGCACTTCGCGGCGCTCGATCTCGAACGCAGCCTGTGCAGTGGACGCTGCCACACTTTCGGCGACCTGTTCCTTGCGGGTCGCTTGCGGTTCGGGCTCTCGGCGCGGCCATTTCACACCGATACCGTGCAAATCCTGAGATTAACCCGATTCAGACGGGACACCCGCCGGTCGCGGCGGGCGTCGGGAGGCGGGTGGGCCTTGACCCACCGCATTCCAGGTCATTCCAACGGCAGGCGCGGCGCTCGCATGAGCGCCGCGTCCTTGTCGATCACTTCTCGGCTGGTGTGGCGATCTGCGCCGCTTTGGCGGCGTTGGCCGACAGCCGCCCTGCCCCGCTCGGCGTGTAGGATTCAGCCGGGAAACGGAAGTAGGCAGGAAGCCAGCCTGTCACCTGCTCGCGCTCGTTCGCGCCGGATACGTAGTCGCGAATGATGCCCTTCTGCACCTTCGCGGTGGCGCTCACATTGGCGTCGGCAACCGCCTTGCCGCCGATCTCGGCGAGCATCGCACCCGCCACCAGCTTCGAGCGGACAAGGTCGAAGAACGCTTCATCGGGCGTGTAGCTGCCCAATTGAACATCCGGGTAGGTGCGTCGGCATACACCGCTCAGCCTTTCATCAACGGATGAGCGGCATTCATCCAGCACGTAGCGGTCATCTCGCAGCGAGGCCGTTTTCATACGGTCTGGAAGGTAACTTCGTCCAATTTCAATGGATGCCCGCAGCGATCGCACGCCATCACCATCTCCAGCGGATTGTCGCAAGGCTTGTGCGAGAGCAGCAAAGGAGGGCCTTTTGCGTCGGCGTAGTAGCGGTCTCCCCACTGCAGCAATGAAAGAATGACCGGGTAGAGCGCCCTTCCCTTGGCGGTCAGCCGGTATTCCTGCCGTGGAGGGTGATCGGTGTATTGCCGCGCCGTCAGAATGCCCGCCTCCATCAATTCGGAGATGCGGCCCGAAAGGATATTCGGGGCCATTTGCGTATCCTGCTGGATCTGTTCAAACCGATGAAATCCGGCAAACATGGCTCGCACGATCAAGGTCGACCAGCGATCCCCGAACAAGGCAATGACCGTATCTACCAGCGCGGCTTTGTCGCGGCGGCTTGTTACACCCTTCGAGGGGCGCCGTCGCGCGCTGTAATGCGGCACGACCTGGACAAGGCCTGGCCCCGGTTTCCAATCGACGTCTCGCGGGTCGATCTCCTGATCACAAGAGGAACAGTTGGCATGCGGTTCCACCACATGGCCGCAGCTTGCATGAACCAGTTGGACGGAAAAGCCGCGTTGTCCACTCTCCCATTCGTGCTGCCAACCGACCATAGCAAGGGCAACAGGAAACAATGCGCGCCCTTTCTCGGTCAGGTGGTAGCGGCTGTGCCGTTGGTGTTCCACCGGTCGCTTCGACAGACACTCCTCGGCGACCAGTTTTTTCAGGCGATCGCTCACCACGGAACGCGGGACGCCTGTTTCTTCGACGAAGCTCTGAAACGTCTTGGTGCCGAGAAACGCCCGTTCCATTATCAGCAGGACCGGGACATCGCCGACGACCTCCAGCGCACGCCATATTGAGCACGCCCTGATTGTTCCCTGCTTCATTTCTGTCTCGATGCGCTCAATTGGAACTCGCTCATTCTCTTTGCACGAGATGGTCGGCAATCGCCTGGTACGCTGGCAAACTCACTCGGTCGATATGCGCATCGACCTCTAAGGAAAGGGATGCAAGCTTTACGATGACCATCTCCATCGCCGGATCGCCGTAGGCACCCTCGGGGTAGTCCCGGGACCTCATAGGTAGCCTGCCCGCAGCCCGACAGGGGAGACCCGCCAGGCTGCGTCTGACACTGCGGCTGGGCTACGTGTCATCGATCAGAATGTCAGATCGAATTGCAGTGCGATATTGCGCGGTCGATCATAGATGGCGTTGTAGGCGATGCCCGTCCCGCCCGTGATGGTGGTGGCCAAGGGCAAGGCGCCGGCAGTCTGCATGATCC
>MDTG01152170.1_pt1 | contig 19776 bp, 21 predicted proteins | sample 811421 | NCBI WGS metagenome assembly MDTG01 (sample SAMN05326645, study PRJNA326480) | marine metagenome | isolation source: seawater | place: Pacific Ocean: South East | collected 2011
GTAAAATATCCACCAATTAAAATTTAATTGGTGAGCCCTGATGGACTCGAACCATCGACACCCTCCTTAAAAGGGAGGTGCTCTACCAACTGAGCTAAGGGCCCTAAAATCGAACTTTTATATATTAATTCATGAAAATTCAAATATTTAATTAAAAAAATTAATATATTTTTTAAAAAAATTCTTAAAACTGCCATTTCGAATATTTTTTCTTATTTCTCGCATAAATTGTTGATAAAAGTATATATTGTGTAATGAAATAAGCATTGATGCAAGCATTTCATCTGACTTAATAAGATGGTTTAGATAACCTTTAGAATAACGATTAAGACCTCTTATGTCGCAGTTAACATCAAGCGGATCTTGATCATGCTGAAATTTTGAATTTTTTAAATTAAGTTTTCCGTTCCAGGTAAAGGCAAGGCCAGTTCTTCCTGATCTAGTAGGTAATACGCAATCAAACATATCTATACCTTCTCCCACTGCCCCTAAAATGTCAGAAGGTGTACCAACACCCATTAAATATCTAGGTTTATCTTTTGGTAAATAACTACATGTTTCGCTCAAAATTTGAAACATATCTGACTGTTTTTCACCAACTGCTAAGCCACCCATTGCATAGCCGTCAAATCCTATTTCAATAAGTTTATTCAAACTTTCAATTCTAAGATCTTTAAAAAGTCCTCCTTGAACTATTCCAAATAAGGCTTTAGAACTATCTTTGCCAAACTCAATTTTGCTTCTCTTGGCCCATTCAGTTGAAATTTTTATAGCATTTGATAAAATTTTTTTATCTTGAGTTAATTTTGGGCATTCATCTAACACCATAATTATATCTGAGTTAATTGCTTTTTGAACCTGTATACTTTTTTCAGGACTTAAAATAATTTTTTTACCATCTAAATGAGACTTAAAAATCGCACCTAGTTTTAAATCAATTTTATTAAATTTAGATAAAGACATAATTTGATAGCCGCCTGAGTCGGTGAGTATTGGTTTTTTCCAATTCATAAAATTATGGAGGCCATTAAATTTTTTTAATTTTTCAACACCTGGTCTTAATAATAAATGGTAAGTATTTCCTAAAATAATTTGTGTTCCGGTTGATAATAAATCGTCAGTAAAAATACCTTTGACAGTGCCTTGAGTACCTACAGGCATAAATGCTGGCGTATCAATATAACCTTTTGACGTATAAATTTTTCCAGCTCTTGCCTTGTCATCTTGAGTTTCTAACTCAAAAGAAAAGTTTCTTAATGACATTAGATTATTTAGATTTTAAAGAAATAATTTTATCTGGATCAGATACAGACCCGGAGTTCGGATCACCTTTTTTAATTTTATCTACAAACTCCATGCCTTTTATTACTTTTCCGAAAGCAGAATATTGCCTATCTAAGTGTGGAGCTGAGTCAAAACATATAAAAAATTGACTGTTAGCACTATTTGGATCTGCTGACCTAGCAGCAGACAACACACCCCTAGTATGAGCTATATCTGTAAATTCTGCTTTAAGATTGGGTAAATCTGAACCACCTGTTCCAGCTAATTGTAAATTAAATTCTGGGCTATTTGAATTTCCAAACTTGACATCTCCGGTTTGAGCCATAAAACCTTCTATAACTCTATGAAAAACTACACCATCGTATTTTCCATTATCAGCTAGTTCTTTAAATCTTTTTACGTGATTTGGAGCTTTATCTGGATAGAGCTCAATCTCTACATTACCATGTTTTAATTTTAAAATCATTATATCTTCGGCTTTTAAGTTTGTAGTTATAAAAAATAATATAGTTATAAATAAAAATCTAATACTTTTCATCAATATTTATTGGTTAACTTTTTTGCTGCATATTTTGTCACAAATCTGTTGATATCACCTCCTAAATTAACAATTTCCTTAACAAACTTAGAGGAAATTATTTGATTTTCAACATCGGACATCAGAAACATTGTTTCAATTTTTGGATTTAATTTTTTATTCATCCCGGCTAATTGGAATTCGTATTCAAAATCTGAAACTGCTCTCAATCCTCTAATTATCGCAGATGCATTATATTTTTTACATAAATCAATGGTCAAATTATCAAAAGATACAACTTTAATTTTTCTTTTATCTAGCCGTAGATCTTTAAACAAAGAATTATTAATAATATCTATTCTTTCATCAATAGAAAAAAAATAATTCTTATCTGTGTTGTCTGTTGTAGCTACAATTAACTTATCAAATATCTTTAATGATTTTTTAATTACATCAATATGGCCGTATGTAATTGGATCAAAAGTTCCGGGGTAAACTGCTGTACTCATTAGCGAATATTATCCTCAATCTTTATTACTGATACTACCTTTTCAGAACCTGAAAGTTTTTTAATCCTTACTCCTTGGGTATTTCTACCTGCGATTCTTATTTCTTTTACTGCACATCTCATCATGCTACCCTTGTCAGTAGATAGAAGAATTTCATCTGATTCTTTAACAACAAGTGTGGATGATATATTGCCATTTCTTGATGAATTGATTATTCCAATTATTCCTTTTCCCCCTCTATTAGTTACTCTATAATCTAAGTAAGAAGATCTTTTTCCGTATCCATTTTCAGAAACTGACAAAATAAACAAATCAACAGCGCTTTTAATCTTTTTATCTTTTTTTATGGTTTTTGTATCTAGTTGAGAATTGTCTAAAATGGATAAAGAAATTACTTTATCATTATCTTTAAGTTGAATTCCTTTAATTCCTTTTGATGACCTACCTTTAAATAGTCTCAGTTTTTTTGATTTAAATCTAATACATTTACCAAATTGAGTACTTAATAAAATATCTTGTTCATCTTTGCAAATTTTTACCCCTATGATTTTGTCGTCTTGATCAAGCTTCATTGCTATTTTTCCACTATTATTTATATTGATAAAATCTTCCAATGTATTTTTTCGCACATTCCCCTTTGCTGTAGCAAAAATTACCATGAGTTTCTTCCACTCTGTCTCATCCTCTGGAAGAGGCATTATAGAACTAATGGAATGATGGCTTTTAAGAGGTAAAATATTAAAAATAGATTTACCTTTTGAGGAAGCCGTTCCTTCAGGTATTTTATGAGCTTTTATTTTGTAAACTAGTCCTTGTGTAGAAAAAAATAGAACTGGCGTGTGAGTATTTGCAGTAAAAATTTGAACAACAAAATCGTCTTCTCTAGTAGACATGCCGGTTTTGCCTTTACCTCCTCTTTTTTGAGCTTTTAATGAACTTAAAGGACCTCTTTTTATATACCCTTGTTTTGTAATATTTATTACGACAGACTCTTTTTGAATAGTTTCTTCAATATTATAATTTAAAACAGCATCAATAATTTTTGTTTTTCTAGGAGATGAAAACTTGTCTTTAATATTTATTAATTCTTCAATTATCAAATTGTATAAAGCTTTTTTTGAGTTAATAATTTTATTGAAATCTATTATTAATTTAGACAACTTAATAATTTCTGACTCTAATTCCTCTATTCCATAGGCTGTCAATTTTTGAAGTCTTAACTCTAGTATAGCATCAACTTGGGCATTAGAAAGTTGGTAGTTAGAAATATTTTTCTTTTTTTCTATTAAATTAAACATTTTAATACTTTTCTTAACTTTCCATTTTTTTAATAAAAGATTTTTTTTAGCAGTTGTTACATCTTTAGAATTTTTTATCAGTTTGATAACTTCATCAATGTTTTCTACAGAAGCTGCAAGCCCGATCAGAATATGTGCTCTATCCTCAGCTTTTTTTAGATCAAACTTTACTCTCTTAATAACTGTATCTTGCCTAAATTTTAAAAATTCAGAAATAAATTCTTTTAGATTTAAAATTTTTGGCTTGTTATCTACAATTGCTAATGTATTAAATCCAAATGATGTTTCGATATTTGTAAGTTTATATAGCTGCCTTCTAATTGTTTCAGGTTCAGTTCCTTTTCTTAGTTCAATTACGACTCTGATACCTTCTCTATTTGACTCGTCTCTTAAATCCCTAACACCCTCAATTTTTTTATCTCTAACAAGTTGTGCGATTTTTTCAATTAACAGCGATTTGTTTACTTGATAAGGTATTGACTTTATTATTAATACTTCTCTTCCTCCCTTTTTTTCTTCATGCTCTATCTCGCCTCTGATTTTAAAAGATCCTCTTCCTTTATTGTATCCTTGTTTAATTATATCTTTTCCTATAATGACACCTCCGGTAGGAAAATCTGGTCCAGGAACATGCTTCATTAATTGAGCAATAGTTATGTCTCTATCATTTATATATGCTATTGTAGCATCTATGATTTCGCCAAGATTGTGAGGGGGAATACTTGTTGCCATTCCAACTGCAATACCGCCAGCGCCATTGACTAAAATATTTGGATATTGAGATGGTAATACTTCTGGCTCTTTCTCAGTTTCATCATAATTACTTCTAAAACTTACAGTTTGTTTTTCTAAATCTTCAGTTAAAAATTGGGAAATCCTTCCCAACTTCGTTTCTGTATATCTCATTGCAGCCGGAGGATCTCCGTCTATTGATCCAAAATTTCCTTGACCAGAAATTAGAGGGAGACTCATTGAAAAATCTTGTACCAATCTAACTAAAGCATCATAAACTGATTGATCCCCATGTGGATGATATTTACCAATAACGTCACCAACTATTCTTGCTGACTTTCTAAATGGCTTTGTCCAATCATATCCACCTTTATACATTGCGTATATAATCCTTCTATGTACTGGTTTTAGACCATCCCTAACATCTGGAAGTGCACGACTCACAATAACACTCATTGCGTACGAGAGATAAGAGGAGCTCATCTCATCTTGAACAAAAATAGGTTTAAAAGACTTATTTTTTTCTAAAATATTTTTTTCCATCTAAGTTAAAAAGGAATTTCGTCGTCTAAGTCTGAAGTATCTTGATTTAAAGTTTCTTTTGGAAGGGAGCTTTTATTTTCTGAAACTAAATTTGAATTATTTGCACTGTTTCTACTATCTAACATTGTTAAGCTTGAATTATAGCCTTGTAAAACTACTTCCGTTGAGAATTTGTCTTGTCCTGTTGCTTCATCCTTCCATTTTCTTGTACTCAATTGACCTTCAACATAGACATTAGCGCCTTTTTTAACATATTGTTGCACTACATTAACTAACCCTTCATTAAATATGACTACTCGGTGCCACTCTGTTTTTTCTTTTTTTTCACCACTTGATTTATCTTTCCAGGATTGACTTGTAGCAATACTAAGTCTTGCAACACTTTTGCCATTCACCATTTGTTTAATCTCAGGGTCTGCGCCTAAACGACCTATTAATTGTACTTTATTTAAACTTCCAGCCATAATATTTTGAATAAATTAAGATTTTTTAATGTTTAAACATCTTATTATATATCATATTTGATAAGTAATTATAAGATGATTATTATCTAAAAGAAAAAAAATGGTAAAAAAAATCGTTGTAAAAGGCGCTAAAGAGCACAACTTAAAAAATGTTTCTCTCGAAATTCCGAAAGAGAAGTTGGTTGTAATTACTGGTCTATCTGGGTCAGGAAAATCATCATTAGCTTTCGATACAATTTACGCTGAGGGACAAAGAAGGTACGTAGAAAGTCTCTCCTCATATGCTAGACAATTTTTAGATAAAATGAAAAAACCTAATGTGGACTTCATCGAGGGTTTAAGCCCTGCGATATCTATAGAACAAAAGAATACTTCAAAAAACCCAAGATCAACTGTAGCAACAGTTACTGAGATTTACGATTATATGAGAGTTTTATTTGCAAGAATAGGAATACCCTACTCTCCATTTACTGGAAAACCCATTAAATCTCAATCAATTAGCGAAATGGTTGATAAAATAAAAAAACTTCCAAAAAATAATACTATTTTCATTCTAGCTCCAATAGTTAGAGGTAGAAAGGGTGAATACAAAAAAGAGATTTTAAATTATAAAAAAAGAGGATTTTCAAAAATAAAAGTTGACGGTAAATACTTAAATATTGACGAATTTCCTAACCTAAATAAAAAAGTCAAGCATGATATATCAATAATTGTAGATAGAATTATTTTGAATGCAAATTTAGGAAATAGACTGGCCGACAGTGTTGAGACTGCACTTAATCTTTCAGATGGTCTAATTAATGTTGAATATGAAAACGAAACTTTACCAAAAAAGCTCAGGAATAGAGAGACAGTCACTTTTTCCTCAAAATTCTCATGTCCTGAAAGTGGTTTTACAATTGAAGAAATTGAACCTAGATTGTTTTCTTTTAATTCACCCTACGGCGCTTGTGAAGAATGTGAGGGAATAGGACACAATCTTAACGTCGATCCGAATTTAGTGATTTCAGACCCTAAAAAAAGTCTTCAAGATGGTGTAATCGAACCTTGGGCTAAATCAACATCCCTATATTACGCTCAAACCCTAGCATCAATTGCAAAACACTATAAAATATCATTATCAGATTCATGGAAAAAGTTACCTAAAAAAATACAAGATATAATTCTTTACGGCTCGGACGAAGAAGAAATAAAATTTTCTTACGATGATGGTTACGATGCTTATACAACTAAGAAAACTTTTGAAGGTGTAATAAATAATTTAGAGAGACGATATCTTGAGACTGATAGTGAATGGAAAAGAGAGGAAATTTCTCAATATCAAAGTGAAACAGATTGTGAAAAATGTAAAGGAATGCGTTTAAAGGAGGAGGCTCTATGCGTAAAAATCAATGACTTAAATATCAGTCAAGTGACTGAGAAATCTATTGATATTGCACAAAAATGGTTTGCGAATCTAAATAATATTTTAAACGAAAAAGAAAAAAAAATTTCACAGCATATTTTGAAGGAGATTAATGAAAGATTAAATTTCCTATTAAATGTGGGATTGAATTATCTTACTTTATCAAGGGAATCTGGAACTTTATCTGGTGGTGAAGCTCAACGAATAAGATTAGCTTCACAAATTGGATCAGGCCTCACAGGAGTTTTGTATGTTTTAGATGAACCATCTATCGGATTACATCAAAGAGATAACAAAAAATTAATTACCGCACTCAAAAAATTAAGAGATTTAGGTAATACAGTCATTGTTGTGGAACATGATATAGAGACAATGGAAAGTTCAGATCATATAATTGATATTGGACCTGAGGCTGGTTTGAAAGGAGGTCAAATCGTAGCAGAGGGTAATGTAAAAGAAATAATGAAAAAAGAAAATAGTATTACTGGTAATTATCTTTCTGGAAAAAAATTTATTTCTATACCAAAAAAAAGAAGAATTGCAAAAAATGGTAGATTTATTGAAATTAGTGGAGCAAGTGGTAACAATTTAAAAAAAGTGAACCTAAAAGTTCCTGTAGGAACATTTACTTGCGTAACTGGAGTTTCAGGTAGTGGGAAGTCAACGTTAATTTTACACACCCTTTATAACGCATTTAATCTTATGCTTAATAAAAATAAAAGTCGAAAAGTTCCAAAAGCTTTTACCGGTTTTAAAGGAACAGAATTAATAGATAAAATTATTGATATTGATCAGTCACCAATTGGTAGAACTCCTAGATCAAATCCTGCTACTTATACTGGAGCATTTGGCCCGATAAGAGAATGGTTTGCTGGATTACCAGAGTCAAAAGCCAGAGGTTATAAAGTTGGTAGATATTCATTTAATGTTAAAGGTGGAAGATGCGAAACGTGTGAAGGTGATGGTGTATTAACCTATGAAATGCACTTTTTGCCTGACGTATTTATACCTTGTGATACCTGCAAAGGTGCAAGATATAATAGAGAGACACTTGAAATAAGATTTAAGAATAAAAATATTGCAGATATCTTAGATATGACAGTTGATGAGGGTTGTGAATTTTTTGAGAATATTCAAAGTATAAAATCAAAATTAATTACATTAAAACACGTCGGATTGGGGTATATGAAAATAGGCCAACAAGCTACAACACTATCAGGTGGTGAAGCACAAAGAATAAAATTAGCAAAAGAATTATCTAAAAGACCCACTGGACGAACTTTATATATCCTAGATGAGCCCACTACTGGATTACATTCTCATGATATAAAAAAATTACTTGAGATATTACAAGCGTTTGCGAACACAGGAAATACGGTAGTTGTAATTGAGCATAATCTGGATGTGATTAAAACAGCCGATCATATTATTGATATGGGTCCCGAAGGTGGAATAAACGGGGGTCAAATTATTGCTGAGGGAACACCCGAGAAAGTTTCTACCGTAAAAGATAGCTACACAGGTAAATTTATACGAGAAATCATTGGTAATGGATCAATGAAAAAGACTGCTTAAAACTATAATTTATGTTACAAAAGCAGCATGACAAGTGTACTTCAATCTCTTTCGAAAACAGTTCATGTTTCTTTAGCAATTGCTGTTTTACTACTTTTAGGCCTTCATTTTTTCGGCGATGAAATAATAGGCTCAAATAGATATTTTTACAGTTGGCTTTTTAGATATTTACATGTTTTAACTGGAATTATGTGGGTTGGTTTATTGTGGTATTTCAACTTTGTTCAAATTCCTTCAATGCCTAATATTCCCGACGAACAAAAACCTGCTATCGGAAAAGTAATAGCACCAAAAGCTTTATTTTGGTTCAGATGGGCTGCACTAGGAACAATAATTACAGGTTTAATAGTTGCATACCTTCAAGGATATGTGCACGAAGCAATGACATTAGGTATAGGTAGTGATAATCCTAAAAGCACAGCAATAGGTATTGGTATGTGGCTTGGAATAATAATGGCTTACAATGTTTGGTTTGTTATCTGGCCTAACCAAAAAAAAGCATTAGGAATGATTGAGTGTGACGCAGACGAAAAAGCTAAATCTGCAAAAAAAGCGATGCTTTTTTCTAGAGCAAACACTTTGCTTTCTTTCCCTATGCTACTTTCGATGGTAGCCGCGCAAAATCTTTATTAATCAAGGTTCAATTTTTTCTTCGTCTTTTTCTAAAGTTTTATAACTAACTTTAAAAAACTTAAGAATTGGTGAAGCTACAAATATAGAAGAATAAGTTCCAATTATTACACCTAATATCATTGCAAATGAGAATCCTTTTAAAATTTCCCCTCCTAATATATAGATCGAAAATAAAGCTAATAAAGTTGTTGCTGAAGTAATTATAGTTCTTGAGAATGTTTCATTAATAGATAGATTAGAGACATCACTTATACTAATTTTTGTATATTTTAGTAAATTTTCTCTAATTCGATCATATATAACGACAGTGTCATTCATAGAATACCCTACTATGGTAAGCACTGCGGCGATTATTGATAAATTTATCTCTAGAGATAATGCTGAAAAAATACCTAAAGTAATTATTACGTCATGAAATAATGCTATTATTGAGCCAACACTAAACTGCCATTCGAATCTCACCCAAATATAGAAAAGCATTGCAGCTAAAGCTAGCGATATTGCAATTACAGAAGACTCCAATAATTCAGAGCTTACTTTGGGGCCAACATTTTCCACTCTTCTAAAATCAATATCTGCATTTAAATTATTTGCTAAATTTTTTTTAATACTAGGAATAAGACTGCTATTATTGATATTTTTTTGCTCTACTTTAATTAGAAAATCTCCATCTTTACCAAAATTTTTAACATTTACATCTCCTAAACTCATTGAATTCAAGGAATTTCTTATTGATGCAGCATCAACAGATGTATCGGTTCTTAATTCTATTAATGTACCTCCTTTAAAATCGATACCATAATTAAGTCCCTTAAAAGTAATAAAAATTAGACTCAGAATAAACATTGCGATCGAAGTAATATTTGCTTTTCTAAATTTTGAAACAAAGTTAATATTTTTCATTAAATTTTTATTTCTTTCTTGTCACTTCTTAAAACAATCATTGATGTTAAGTGTCTAGCCAAAAAATAAGCAGTAAAAAGAGTAGTAATTATTCCTATTCCTAAAGTAATAGCAAAGCCTTTTACTGGTCCTGATCCGAAAGAAAACAGTATTATTGCTGCGATAAGAGTAGTTATGTTGGCATCTAATACAGTAATTTTTGCTTTAGAGTATCCTGCATCAAAAGCATGTATAATAGATTTTTCTGTTTTTAGTTCCTCCTTAATCCTTTCAAAAATTAACACATTGGCATCTACAGCCATACCCACTGTAAGAATTATTCCAGCTATACCAGGTAAAGTTAATGTGGCTTCAAGTATTGTTAATATACCAACAAGCATAAGCAAATTTGCTATTAATGCCCCGTTGGCTACCAAACCAAATATTCTGTATTTGTAAATCATAAAAATCACAACTAATAGAAACCCTACAGCTAAAGACGTTATGCCAGATTTGATAGAGTCCTCGCCCAAATCTGGTCCAACAGTTCTCTCCTCAACAACTTCTAAAGGTGTTGGTAAAGCACCTGATCTAAGCAATAAAGATAGATCTGTTGCTTCTTGAAAAGTGAAATTACCAGATATTACTCCATTTCCTGAAGTAATAGGTTCGTTTATACTTGGCGCACTTATTATTTTTCCGTCTAACACTATCGCGAGCCTTTTACCAACATGATCAGTTGTAGTTCTTCCAAATTTTTGCGCACCCAACCTGTCTAATTTAAAAGAGACCATCGGTTCATTTCTTTGATTTTGAATGCTTGGTTGTGCATCAACAAGATTTTCACCACTAATAATAATTCTTTTACTAATTTTTAAAGACTCTCCATTTTCAGAAATTAATTCATCCGTACCAAACTCTGAATTTTCAGAAACTAATCGAAAATTCAACTTTGCAGTTTTACCTAGGAGACTTTTAATCCTTTCAGGATCTTTTAGACCCGGTAGCTCTACAAGTATTCGTTTTTCACCTCTTTGCAAAATAGTAGGTTCCTTAGTTCCTATATCATCAATTCTACGCCTTACAATCTCAATGGATTGTTTTAAAGCAGCATTATTTATAGTAAGTAAACCAAATTTTGAGAATTGAATTTCAATATTATTTTCTTCTAGTACATTATAATCCAATTCGAAGGATCTATAGTTATCAATATAAGGGTTAATAGGATTATCTTTTTTTGAAAAGAAAATTGTATCGAATTTTTCTAAATTACTAACTTTGAAATTCAATTTTTCTTTTTGAATCTTAAAATTTTTATAATTAATGTCATTTTCTTTTAAATATCTTTTTATGGGAATTACCTTTGATTGAATCTTTTCCTCTACTAAGCTATCTGAATTAATTTCTAATAAAAGATACGACCCACCTTGTAGATCTAAACCAAGATTAACTTTCTTATTAATTACTGGGTCTTCTTGTTTTTGAAAATTTAAAAAAGAAAAAACTGAAACAAGGAGGAAAATTAAATAAATTAAGATAATATTTATTTTTGAAAAATTTAACACAGAAAAAGATTTATTTTTTAACTTCTTCTTTTTTTAATAAGCTGGTTATAGTTGATCTTATGATTTGAACTTTAGTCCCCTCTCCAATTACTACTTCTATTCTATCGTCTTCCATCACACGATCTACAGTTCCGATTATACCTCCAGATGTAATTACTTCATCTCCTCTTTTTAAAGACTCAACCATGGCTTTATGATCTTTGACTCTTTTTTGTTGAGGTCTTATTAAAAAAAAGTAAAAAATTACAAATATTAGTATTAAAGGTATAAATTGTGCAATTCCCTGACCACTCATGATCAGACAATTATAATAAATATTTTAGATAAACAAGTAAAATTTGATCAAATTTTATCCAAATTATTCATATATTTTTTTAAAACATTTGGAATGCTGACTGAACCATCCTCATTTTGATTATTCTCCAGTATAGAAATCATTAATCGACCTACCGCTAATCCAGATCCATTTAACGTACCGACTAATTCATTGCCATTTTGAGTTTTGCATTTAGTGCCCATCCTTCTAGCTTGAAATGTTCCACATGAGGAACAGCTTGAGATTTCTCTATATCTGTTTTCTGATGGGATCCAGGCTTCTATATCAAAAGTTTTTTCTGCACTAAAACCCATATCTCCTGAGGATAGCAAAATAACTTGAAAAGGTATTTCTAATTTTTTTAAGATAGTTTTAGCACAATTAGTCATTCGTTCTAGCTCCGATAAACAGTCTTTTGGATTAACAATGCTGACAAGCTCAACTTTGTAAAATTGATGTTGCCTAATCATACCTTTTGTATCTTTTCCATAACTTCCAGCCTCTTTACGAAAACAAGGAGTAGAAGCAACGAGCCTCTGAGGTAATTCATCTTTATTTAACAAAGATTTTCTTACTAAATTAGTTAAAACAACTTCAGCAGTTGGGATTAAAAATTTCCTTTGATTTGAGTTTTCAAATTTAATTTCAAACTGATCGTATTCAAATTTAGGAAGTTGGCCCGTTCCAAACATTGCATCCTCGTTAACAATTAAAGGAGGCGAAATTTCAGTATATCCAAAATTTTTTGTGTGTATATCAAGCATAAAATTTATTAAAGCTCTCTCTAGCAAAGCATAATTTTTTTTGAGAACAACAAATCTAGAACCAGACAATTTTGCAGAAGTATCAAAATCAATTCCGTTATTTTTAAATCCTATCTCTTCATGTGTTTTAGGTTTAAAAGAAAATTTTTTCACTATTCCCTCTTTGCTAATTAATTTATTAGATTTTTTGTCTTTACCGATAGGCACATCATTTAATGCAAGATTTGGCAAAAAATATAAAATATTGTTAAGTTTATTTTGAGCATCCAACTGAGATTTAGAAATTTTGGATATCTGTTCCGATAATTTTTTTGATTTATCAAAATTAGATTTATCTTTTGATTTAGATAGTGCTTTTTTTTCCTGCTCTAATTTTTCTTTTTCGTTAATAAATTTTCTATTAGCATTGTCTAAATCTTTAAACTTACTAATATCAAGATCAAAATTCCTATCCAAAAGCTTTTTTTTATAAGTTTCAAGATTTTTTCTTAAATCTTTAATATCATGCATCTTTTAATTTTTCTTTTTCTTTATTATTTTTTTTTTCTGTAAATCTTACTGTAAATATGGATAATTCATAAAGTAATAACAAAGGTATTGCTAATCCAATTTGTGTTATTGGGTCCGGTGGAGTTAAAATTGCAGCCATAGCAAAAATCATTACAATAACATACCTTCTTCTGGTTTTAAGATATTCTGAATTTACAACGCCAATTCTAGCTAATAAATTTAATAAAATTGGCAATTGAAAACTTATACCAAAAGCAAAAATTAACCTCATTATTAAAGAGAGATACTCATTAACTTTTGCTTCTAGTTGTATTGGTAAAGTTGTATTTGAGCCTAAAGACTCAAAAGATAAAAAAAACTTTATCGCTAGTGGCATTACTAGATAATAAACTAAAAGCCCTCCTAAAATAAATAATATCGGGGTAGATATTAAATATGGAAGAATTGCTTGCTTTTCATTTTTGTACAATCCGGGTGCTATAAATTTATAAATTTGAATTAATAAAACGGGACTTCCTATAAAAATTGCTGCAAAAAAAGCTACCTTAATATATGTTATAAATGTTTCATGTAATGCTGTAAATATCAATCGTCTGGAGTTTTGGTCATCTTTTACAGCTTTGGCATAAGGATCAACTAAAAAATTATAGATATGTTCTGCAAAAATATAAGATATTATAAACACTATAAATATGAAAATTAAAGAATTTAAGAGCCTTGAACGAAGTTCAACAAAATGACTAGTGAAAGAGTTGCTGTCAGCCATTATTCTCTTAAATTCTTTTCAATCTTATTTTTTTTGTCAACTTCCTTATTTTCTAAATCTATATCCTGAGTAACAGAGGATACCTCTCTTTGAAAACTATTTAATGAATTTTTGAATTTACCTATATAAGTGCCAATTTTTTTGAGAGCAATAGGAAACTCTTTAGGTCCTAAAACTAAGATTGCAATAATTACTACGAATAAAATCTCTAACCATCCAATTTGAGGCATTTTGATTATTTATTTTCAGAGTCAGAATTTTCTGACTTAGAATTATCATCTTGATTATTTGTAGAGCTATCTTCAGACATCCCCTTTTTAAAACTTTTGATACCTTTTGCTACATCACCCATTAAGCTAGAAATCTTACCTCTTCCAAAGAGTAAAACAACAAGAACTACTACAATTGCTATTTGCCAGAAACTAATTCCCATAAATTAAATATATACAATAAAAGTAATTAAATAAATAACTTTATTTATCCTCCTCAGGAGCTTTTTTAATTGCTTTGTCTATATCCTCATAGATGCTCTGTTTTTCTGCAATAGACTGCTCCTTAAAGAATTTACCAGTTCCAAATATAGATTTGTCAATGCTTGACGTATCAATTAGTCCAGCTGTACTAAGCTCGTCTACAGTCGGTAAATCTGATAGTTTTTGAATATTAAAATGATTGAGAAAGTTTTCAGTTGTTGCGTACTGGATTGGTTTACCAGGAACATCCTTTCTACCTGCAGGTCTTACCCAATCAAGTTCTAATAAAATCTCAAGAGTATTAGAGGCAAATGAAACTCCCCTAATTTCCTCTATTTCTGTTCTGGTTACTGGTTGATGGTAAACAATTATCGCTAGAGTTTCAATTGTTGCTTTAGATAATTTTTTATGAGTAGATTTTTGTAGAGCCATTAATTTTGATAAGTCCTCAGCAGTTCTGAAAGACCATTTATTTTTAATACAAATTAGATTAATTCCTCTTTTCTTGTATGTTTCTTGAAGATTCTCGAGTGTCTTTTTTAAATCGGTTGTAATTTGCAATCTTTCTTCGATGGTTTCAATATCTAAAGGTTCAGAAGCAGAAAAAAGTATCGCCTCAACTTTTCTTTCGATTTTGCTAGGTGCAGTTGGAAAATCTATTATGTTGTCTTTTTTCTTATTTTTCATTTTGTACTTTTTTAATCATTATATCTTGAAAATTTTTTTTTTGAGAAACTGAGACAATACCTTCTTTAGTAAGCTCAAGACTTGCTGAAAATATTCCAGCAATTCCAGTTTTTTTCATTTTGTTATCAGAATAGAATTTAGGGATTAATTCAAATAAATTTTTCCATTCTTTTATTTTTTCATAATTAAGTTTAATTTCCTTAATCCCCTCCTCAGTAGTAAATACTGGAAGTTTTGGAATACTTATATTTTGAAATGTTTTTTGCATTTGTAAACTTGAGTAGGTCTTCAACAATTCATAAAGAGAGACATCATATATCGGTGTATTTATAGATCTTATCCCCCCTTTCATTCCCCTAGTAAAAATGTGAACACCTAATCTTTTTTTTTGCAACATTTGGTCTGATAAAATTCTTATAAGTTCTAATTTTTTTAATTGTAGTTTTAGTTTTTCAGCTACTTCGAGTGCTTTAAAATCGTCTTCATCGTCCTCAGGTAATAAAAGTTTAGATTTTAAATAAGCAAGCCAAGTAGCCATAAGTAAATATTCAGAGGCTGATTCTAAATTTAAATCCTCATGTTTTTTAATAAAATCCAGAAATTGATCAGCTAATTTTGTAATTGAAATATCTGCCAAATCTACTTTTTGATTTTTTGCCAAATCAAGAAGTAGTTCTAATGGTCCACTATAATTTGGAATATTAATAGACAATTTGCTCATAATTTTTGATTCTATTTCTAATTTTACCTTAAATATTTGAAAATTTCTGATGTTTTTTTTCTAGTAAATTCGTCAATATATGGAACAGATTTAATTAAATTTAAATTTTCATTACTTTTACCTGCACAATAAAGAACAATATTACATCCTGCTTTTAAAGATTTTTTAGCGTTTGTAACTAAATCAAATTTTAATGCCTTCATGGAAATATCATCTGTAATGATAATTCCTTTAAAACCCAATTTTTTTCGTATTACGTTTTTTATAATTTTTTCAGATAACGTAGCGACATTATACTTATCTAGTTTAGTATATAAAATATGTGCTGTCATGGCTAATACTGCTTTTGAGGACTTAAAAGGATGCAAATCAATATTGTTTAATTTTTTTAAACTTAATTTTACTTTTGGCATACTTTTATGACTATCTAAGGTAGCGGCTCCATGTCCTGGAACATGTTTTATAACTCCAATAATTTTTTTTGAATGTAAATGTTTTATTGTAAGAGAACCAAGTTCCTTTGTAATCTTTGGATTTTTTGAAAAGCTACGGGATCCGATAACTTTATTAGTATTATTACGTAAAACATCTAATACTGGTATAGTATTAATATTTATACCAAGATCGTTAAGAATCTCAGTTAAAGAATTTAAGTAATGTTTTAAAATTTTAGCACCAAATACTTTGTCTATTTCATAAACACTTCCAAAAAAATTTGCGGAGATGTTATTGTTAATTATATTTTTAAGTCGAGATACAGTTTTTCCTTCTTCATCAATCATAATTGGAAATTTCCTATCTTTAGTAATTTTTCTTATTGAAGACAAAAGGTGTTTTACCTGGTCATAAGTTTTAATATTTCTTTTAAATAAAATTACACCCCAAGGAGTACGTTGAGATAAAATGTATTTTTCGATCCTAGATAATTTGGTGCCCTTTATGCTTATTATTAGAGCTTTGCGTCTCATTTATTTAAGCAGTTCCCAAAAGCTTCTCTTTTTTTCTTTATTATTTTCATTTTCCAGTGAATTGTTAAATTCAATGACATTAGTGGTATCATTTTTAAGAATAGGTAAATCAGATATTTTTTCATTTAATAATTTATCTAAATTTAAACGTTTGTAATCTTTTTCTATAATATTTTTATTTGAAGTATAATGTTGAAAAATATAGAAAATAAATATTAAAACTATTGATATCATTGTCATATTAAAAATTTTGTACATTACATTTTTTCAGGAAGAGAAACTCCAAGTATTTTCATGCCATTTTTAATTACTATTGCAACTAGAAAAATTAATACTAACGAAGTTTCTCTTTTTGCTTTTCCATTTTCTATTAATTTAAATTGAGCATCTTCATTTCCTTTACTCCAATATGAATGGAATAAAGTTGATAGTTCATAAAGGTAAAAAGGTATTTTATGAGGTTCGAGTTTATAGGCCGCCGACTCTATTATTTTTGGCCACTCAAATATTTTCCTAACTATCTTTTCCTCATATTCATTTTGAGGAAATGATTTTGAATTAATCGAAATTTGGTCGTTCAAATTCATTTTGAGAGTCCTTGCAATTGAATTAATCCTAGCAAAAGCGTACTGAACGTAGAAAACTGGGTTTTCTTTTGTTTTTTCTTTTACTTGTTCAAAATCAAAATCAAGTTCTACATCATTACTTCTACTTAACATCATGAATCTAATTGAGTCTTTGTCAACTTCATTTAACAAGTCTTGAGCTGAAATAAAATCACCTGATCTTTTTGACATTTTAAATGGTTGCCCGTTTTTATAAAGTTTAACTAATTGGCAAACTTTACAATTTAGTTTTACTTTTTTATTTGATAGGGCTGAAACCGCAGCAGTTATTCTTTTGATATATCCTGTGTGATCAGCTCCAAGAATGTTTATTAAATTGTCATAATGTCTCTCAATTTTATCAGAGTGATATGCAACGTCATTTGCAAAGTATGTCCATGTTCCATCGTCTTTTTGTAATGCCCTATCTGTATCATCACCAAAATTTGTAGATTTAAATATAAGTCTTTTTCTTTTCTTCCAATTTTTTGATATTTCGCCTTTTGGAGGATCAAGGTAGTCTTCTTTGACATAGTTTTTGTTTTGGAGCTTTTTTATTGTTTTGTCTACTAAGTTTTTTTTTACTAATTCAGTTTCTGAAAAAAAATTATCATGTTGTATACCAAGTTTTTGTAAGTCATCTTTTATTAAAGACATGGAACCTTCTAAAGAAAGTTTTTTTAATTCCTCAAAACTGTTATCGAAATTTTCCACATTTATATTCTTTTTGTTTTTAATTATATTATTAGCAATTTCCTTTATATAATTACCAGGATATAAATTTTCTTTTAAAATAAACTTCTCTTTATGTTTAATTTCTCTAATTCTTAAATAAACAGACTCAACAAAATTCTTAATTTGATTGCCGTAATCATTAATATAATATTCTTTAGTTACCTTGTTACCGTTGAACAAAAGAAGGTTTGATAAAACATCTCCAAAAACTGCCCCTCTACAATGACCTACATGCATTGGACCAGTTGGATTAGCTGAGACAAATTCTATATTATATATCTTATTTGATTTTTTTGAACCATAGGTATCTTTGTTTTTAAAGATTTGATTTATATTATCAATGAATGCTTTCTTTGAGAGTTTGATATTTAAGAAACCTGGATTAGCTATATCAATTTTTTCAAAATGATTAATCTCATTTAATAATAAATCTTTTATATTGTTTGCTAAATCAATTGGTTTAAGTTTATTTGATTTAGCCAAAACTAATGAGACGTTTGATGATAAATCATAATTATAATGATTGGGAGGAACTTCTAAACTAATATTGTCTAAATTTTTCAAAGATTTTAATTTTAAAATTTTTTCGTTATCTAAAATAATTTTATTAATCTTTAATAAATAATTTTCAAATATATTCATTTAATTTTGTTGTATAGATTTATTGCATATCTATCTGTCATGCCAGCTATAAAATCACAAATTGATCTTGCGACATTTGTTTTGTCATACTTACTCACATTTATATATTTATTTGGATTTTTCTTAATAGAAAAAAATAATTTTTTAATAATTTTTTTTCCATAATTTGTATTAGACTCTACACTTTTGTGAAAATACATATTTTTTTTAAGAAAACTTTTTATCTTTTTATCAAATTTTTTCATATTATGGGAAAAAGTCACGAGTGGGTATTTAGAGAAAAAAACATCATTTAAATTTTTAATTTTTCTATTTTTAATATTTTTTTGGGTAGTTAATATAAGATCTTTAACCATTTCATTTATTATTTCCCTTATAATTTGTCTAATAATTAAATCTATTGAGTATTTTTTCATTTTCTTTTTATGTTTCAAAATAATTTTGTTAAGAATCGGGATATCTTCTAAGTCACTAAGATCGAATAAATTAGATTTTAATCCATCCTCTAAGTCATGACTATTATAAGCTATATCATCTGAAATAGAGGCTAGCTGTGCTTCTAATGAGGGACTTAAAGAAAAATTTATTTTATTTTGAAAATACTTTATTTTTAAAATTTTTTTAAATTTGTTTAAATTTTTGATCGGACCGTTATGTTTAATTAATCCATCTAATGTTTCTACTGTCAAGTTCAAACCTTTAAATTCATAGTATCTATTTTCTAAAAATAAAATTGTTCTCAGCGTTTGAATATTATGATCAAATCCTCCAAATTTTTTCATACAATTATCAAGCGCTTCTTCACCTGCGTGACCAAAAGGTGTATGACCCAGATCGTGAGCTAAACTAAGTGTCTCACATAAATCTTCGTTAAGATTAAAAAATTTCGATAAAGTTTTAGCAATTTGGGCTACTTCTAATGAGTGGGTAATTCTAGTTCTAAAGTGATCTCCAGAAGTATTTACAAACACTTGTGTTTTGTGTTTAAGTCTTCGAAAAGCTGTAGAATGAATTATTCTATCTCTGTCTCTTTGAAAATCTGTTCTTAAGTGAGTTTTTTTTTCTTTAAAAAACCTACCCTTTGACTTTAACGGTACTGCTAATTTAGATAAAGTTTGGATTGAATTTTTTTGCATGCTTACTATATAGATTATATACTAAATAATTATGGAAAAAAAATTA
>MDTG01100605.1_pt1 | contig 19774 bp, 16 predicted proteins | sample 811421 | NCBI WGS metagenome assembly MDTG01 (sample SAMN05326645, study PRJNA326480) | marine metagenome | isolation source: seawater | place: Pacific Ocean: South East | collected 2011
AATTATCTTTTTTACTTCATTTTTAAAAGCAGAATCTATAACGTTTTCCGCTCCCAAAATATTAGTTTTTACTGCTTCTAAAGGAAAAAATTCACAAGACGGTACTTGCTTCAAAGCCGCAGCGTGGAAAACAAAATCTACTCCTTCCATTGCTCTTTCTATTGATGATCTGTCTCTAACATCTCCTAAAAAAAACTTAACATTTTCTTTATTTATTTGCTTTCTCATATCATCTTGTTTCTTTTCATCTCTGCTAAAAATTCTTATTTCATCAATGTCTTCTTGCAAAAATTTATTAACCACAGCGTTCCCAAAAGAACCAGTTCCTCCAGTTATTAATAATTTTTTATTCTTGAACATTTTTTATTTAATTTGACGACAATCTAGAGAGCATTTCGTCCCAAGTAGATGGTTTTAAATTTAAAGCTTCGTAGATTTTTTTAGAATCCAAAGATCTATCTATTTTTAAATCTCCGTCCGGTATAATTTCAATTTCTTTCGAATAATACTTAGAAAATAGATTAAGTAAATCAAACTTAGAAATTTTTTCCCCGCCTAAATGAAAAAGCCCACTTAAATTAGGCCTTTCTAAAATAATTTTTTCTAAAATATTACTTAAAAATATAGTTGTCACTCCAGAAAAATAAGCATTTTTAAAACCCTTGCATTTATTTTTTTGAGATAAAAACCACTCAAGCAAGCCGAAAGAAGTTTCTAATTCGTGCCCAATGATAGAGGTACGTATAGTTAGATGAGGTTCGGACGTAATTTCTCCTAAAAATTTAGAGACGCCATAAATTTCATTAGAATCAGGAAAATCTTCTTCAACATAATTTCCTTTTTCTCCTGAAAAAACACAATCGGAACTTATATGGATAATTTTAAAATTTAATTTTTTACTAATTTTTTTCAAATTATGTGTAAAAGTTGAATTTACCTTCAAAAACAATTCCTGATTAATTTTTTCATTATGTTTAGTGATTCCAATACAATTGATTACAAATTTTGGCTCAAAAGTAATTAAGAATTTATAGAATTCTTCTTTTTTGTCTATTTCTAGGTTTTGAATAATTTTTTCAGGATAAAGAAAATAATCTGAGTTTTCTTTTTTTCTTACTGTGCCGAAGACATTTAAATTCTTATTTTTACTCAATTCATTAAAAACTGAATTACCAACCATACCATTAGCGCCTAAAATGAGAATCTTTTTAAAATTAATCATGTTAGATGAGACAAAGTTCGTTCCAAGTTTTAGTGGCGCATTCTTCCCAAGAAGAAAATTTAATGTTTTTTGTTTTTTCTTGATAAATTTGAATAATCTTTTTGTTTTGAATTATTTCAACTAGTTTTTCTGAAAGATCTTCGGGGCTGTTTGGATTAAAATAAATCACTGATTCTTTCCCAAATTCAGGCATGGGTTTAAGATTTGAACATAGTGTTAATTTATTCATAGAAATTGCCTCTAAAAGAATATTTGGACAATTTTCCGTCTTTGAAGCAAAAATAACCATCAATGAATGTTTATAAATCGTAGGCATATCATTGAAATTAACTTTACCAGTGAAAAATATTTTATCCTCGAGATTGAACTTCTTTAATGACTTTTTCAAGGTTTGAAAATATTTTTTATTATTTATTGGTCCTATCAAATAAAGATTTGGTAAATCTTGAGATAGCTTTTCCCTGGATAACGAATAAGCTTTTACTACTTCAATTTGAGATTTGTAAGATTCAATCGAAGAAGGATAAATTATAAAAGGATCCTCAAGACCATATGTTTTTAAGATGTTATCCTGAATTTTATTTGCGTTCATGTCTACGCCATGTTTTATTAAAACTGTTTTTTTAAGAGGTCTTCTTATACTTTTTTTAATTACCTCTTCAGCATAATTAGAAATGAAAATTACCAAGTCCGAATTTTTAAAACTTTTTATCAGTAAAATTCTAATTAGAAAATTTCTTAATTTTTTTAAAAAAGAGATTTCGTCAATAATTAATTCCTTTGCAAAAGGTTGCATATTTCTGAACATAGTTACTTTCTTACAATTTTTCGGAATCCAAGATATAGAAATGCCCCCTGGACAAAAATATACATCAATCTTGTTTTTAATTAGTAAAAATGGAATAAAAAAAATCTCGTAAAAAACTCTTAATATTGGATTATTTACTGGGAAAGATGTCTCTAAGATTTTTATTTTAGATTTTTTAAAATCTAAATTTGAAAAATTTGATTTTAGAATTATTATTTCAGGAAATTTTTCGTCTTTTAAATACTCAGTGATCTTTAAGATATGTGTTTGTCCTCCGCCATCTTTTAATGGAAAGGTATTTACTAAGATTCTTTTATTTTTCACTTATTAAGTTTTTGTTAAATTCCAATAACATTAATGATGCCCATATCAAAGGGTGAGCATCTCTCTTTCCAGAAAGATGCAAATTGAAAAGTCGAATCAATGCTTCTTGATTCAAGGGTAAATTTTTATAATTTTTTTTATTGTTGATTTTTTCTTGTGCCCAATCTTTGAGTTGATTTCTTAGCCAATAATCAATAGGAACTCCAAAACCACGTTTGGGTCTATCGACAAGATTTTTTGGAACATAACGATAAAGTAACTTTTTTAATAAATATTTACTTTTTGTGCCCCTTACTTTGAATTGATGAGGAAGTTCCATGGACCATTCGATCAAACTTTTTTCCAAAAAAGGAGTTCTTGTTTCTAAAGAATAAGTCATGCTTGATAAGTCGGTTTTTTGTAAATAATCATCACACAGCGTAAATTGACTATCTAGTCTCATCGATCTTTCCACGGCATGAAGATTTTTCGGAAAACTTTCAGATTCTTTTTCAAAAAGACTTTCTAAACTAACGGTAGAGTTAATTAAATCTTTGCTTAATAAGCTACCAAAGTCTTTTGCTATGCTTCTACTAAAAGCAAATGATTTTTCGATTGAAGATTTATTCAGCGCTGCTCCTAATAATTTAAATCTATGATTAGGAAGAAAACTTAACACTTTTGCTAAAGAAATCCTCATGTTTTTAGGCAAGCTGAAAAAAAAGTTTAAAAGATAAATAATTCTATAATAATGATATCCTCCAAATAATTCGTCACCCCCATCTCCTGTAAGGCACACTTTAACTTTTTCTCTTGCAAGACTAGAAACAGCCATAGAAGGAAATGCAGAGCTATCAAAAAAAGGTTCATCAAAATTTTTAAGAAAATCAGGCATTAATTTTAAAAGATCATTTACTCCTAAAATTTTACAAGTATGTTCAGTATTTAAATAATTAGCGACTTTTTCAGCGTATAAGCTTTCATCATAATCTTTTTCTTCAAAACCTATTGTAAAAGTTTTAATAGGGTGGTTTGAAATTTTTGTCATCATGGCTACAACGATTGAGCTATCGATTCCGCCAGACAAAAAGGCTCCAATTGGAACATCACTTATCATTCTTTCTTTAACTGAATCATAAAGAAGAGAATCAAGTTCATCTAAAATTTTCTCTTCATCTTTCTCAGTAAATTTGAAATTGGTTTTGATATTATTTGAACTCCAGTAGTTATTTAAACTCAAACCTTTCTCGTCAAATTTTAATATTTGTCCTGCTTTTAGCTTTTTAATATTTTCATTTACAGAAAATTCCGAAGGAAAATATCCAGATTCAAGAAAGTATCTAATTCCTTGAATTGATAAACTCTTGGAAATTTTTTTATCAAGTTTAAATAAACATGAAGGTCTTGATGCGAAATTTATCCCATTATTTTCTAAAGAGTAATATAAAGGCTTTTCACCAATTCTATCTCTTGCTATGAATAGTTGTTTATTCAATTTATCCCAGATTGCAAAAGCAAACATTCCATCAAGATAATTAAGAGTTTTTTGTCCCCAGACGTTCCACGATTCTAAAAGCACTTCTGTGTCACTAGACCCTTTGAAAACGACTTTATAATTTTCTAGCTTTTTTCTTAATTTCTGAAAGTTATATATTTCACCATTAAAAACACATACAAATTGCTCATTAGACGAAATCATAGGTTGATTGCCAGTTTCACTTAAATCTAATATTGCCAACCTTGCGTGAGCTAAACCGCATGACCCTTCTAGCCAAATGTTCTCTCTATCTGGCCCTCTGGACCTTATTAAAGAAATTGATTCAAGTAAATCTTCTGAATTTATTTTTTCTTGAAAATTTACTCTTCCGGAAATACCGCACATATCTTTTATTAAGCCAATGGTTCATTCTTATCAAAATTCACTAACTTATCGACTAAGTAAAGTGGTCTTGATTTAACTTCATCAAAAATTGAACCTATATATTCGCCGATAATTCCAAGAAATAATAAATTCATCCCCCCGAAAAAAGATATCAATACTGCTACGGTTGTAAAACCCGAAACAACGTCCTCAGAGATAAAATAAACGTAAATTAAATAAAGTATCAACATCGCAGATAAAATTGATATTATGAGCCCAATAAATATGGAGTATTGAAGAGGTTTTTTACTGAAAGAGACTATTCCTTGGAATGCAAATCTTATCATCCTTGAAAAGTTATATTTACTTTTTCCAATTTCTCTAGAAGAAGAATCGAAGTAGATAGCTTTTCTTTTAAAACCAACCCAATTGATTAATCCTCTCAAAAATTGATTTCTCTCTCTTATTTGTGTTCTAAAAATTTCTGCAACTCTATCTGAAATAAGTCTAAAATCCGCTTCTCCCGGAGCCAACTTAATCTCGCCTATAAAGCTCATTATCTTGTAAAAACCATTTGATCCTAGTCTTTTTAAAAAATTTTTATCTTTAGGTGATTTTCTAATTGTATATACAACTTCATATCCTTCTTCGAAAGATTCAATTAGTTTTGGGATCAATTTAGGAGGATGTTGCATATCGCAGTCCATCATAATAATGGCGTTTGAGTCTGAATGATCAATACCAGCTACTAAAGACATTTGATGTCCAAATCTTGAACTTAAAAAAATTAATTTAACTGATTTGTCAACTTTAGCTATTTCTTCAAGTTTTGAAAAAGTTTCGTCAATGCTTTTATCAGCAACAAATAAAATAGAAAAATCATATACATTGGAAATTTCTTTGATTTCTCTCTTAAGAGTCTTATAAAAATTTTCAATTCCTTCAGCTTCGTTATAAACAGGAGATAATATTGTGATAGTTTTCTTTTTTTTCATACTAGACCAAACTTCTAAGCGACTTTTCAAAATTTGTGAAATTAAAGTCTCCAATAGAAGAAATCATTTTTTTATTGCATCCAAAATGGTCCTTAATTTCATTTTTCCTCAATCTAGAGCTTTCTTGAATTAATTCAATTTTTAATCCAGAATTCAATATCATTTTATTTAGGATTTCTTTAAGATTTTTATTTTCTCCTGAACATACATTAAAAATCTCTCCATAGTTTTTATTTTCTTGAGAGAGCATCCATATTATTTCTACAAAATCTTTTATAAAAAGATAATCTCTCGATACATCTATGTTTCCTGTTTTTAAAATAAATTTTTCAGATTTATTTAGATTTTTTCTAAACTCAGCAATCTGATTTGAAAAATTACCTAATGCAAGATAATCAGGCATACCCGGACCAAATAGGTTAAAAGGTCGTAAAACGAGAATCTTGCAACTAGAAGAATGATTTCTTAGAGCAAACTCACTCTGTTTTAACTTCGATTTACCATAAGGAGTAAAGGGATTTGGTTTGAAAGTTTCTTTGATTGGTAAATCTTTTTTTGAAATTTTTCCATATTCTGCTGAAGAGCCTATCAATATTATTTTTACTTCTTTATTCAATTTTTTAGAAGAAAGAATTAAATTTTTTGCATACTTAAAGTTCAAATCATTTACAGAGTTTTCTTTGCCTTTAATTGGAGATCCAGCCAAATGAAAAATATAATCAGGACTGATATCTAAAATTACTTTTTTTATTTCTCTGAAATCTAAATTAGGGGAAATTTTCAAATGATTTTCATTTGGCGAATTATTAATTCCCATGGTGAATAAATTAATTTGTTTATATTTAAGAAAATTTTTAAAGAAATTACCAGCGAAACCTCCAGACCCAGTTAGAAGGATTTTCATGAATCTTTTAAGTAAGAAGACCTGTTTTTTTCAAATTTTTCAACTGCTGAAGAATAATCATCAATTCGCCCCATATCAAGCCATTCGCAATTTTGTGGTAGACATTTTACAGAATGAGGATCCTCTTTCTGAATCATTTTCATCAAATCAGGAATGTCGAGATAAACATCCTTTTCTAAGTATTTTGATATTTTATCTTTCTTTAGTGCGTTTATACCCATACTTACCATATATTCTAAATTAGGTTTTTCTTCATACCGGATTAAATTTTTATCTTGGTCAGAGTGGATCACTCCATAATTAATTTCTACTTTTCTTTCGCTTGTTGCTATAGATGCAGAAACTTTTGATGATATGTGTTCCTCATAAAACTCTCTATAGTCCAAGCTAGTAAGAATATCGCCATTCATAACTAAAAAATCATCCTCTAATAAATTAAATGCATTAGCGATTGGCCCAGCAGTACCAAGAGGTTTTGATTCGTATGAATACTCGATAGTTATTCCTATTTTTTCTCCTTTTTGAAAAAAAAGCTCAAACATTTGACTCATATAATTTACTGCTAAAATTACGCTATCAAAGCCAGATTGTTTCAATTGTCTCAATATAATTTCTAAGATGGGCATTTCTCCAATAGGCATTAGTGGTTTAGGGATGACTTTAGTATAAGGTAATAATCTGGAGCCTTTGCCTCCAGCTAAGATAAGGGCTTGCATTATTTATATATTGTATAAATTAGACTTATAAAAATCTAAATTATTTTTTACAAATGAAATGGTTTTTATTAATCCTTCGTTAAAAGTTAATTCAGGTTGCCAATTTAATATGTCACTAGCTTTAGAATTGTCGCTTACTAATTCTAATACTTCGCTATTTTCAGGCCTAATTCTTTTTTTATCTACATTAATTTTTTTTTCTTTATCAAGAAGTTTCATTATTAACTTGGCTGTGTCAAATATTGAAATTGTTTTTCCAAATCCTAAGTTTATTACTTCGCCGTATAATTTTTGTTTTTCAATTGCGTTTATGTAACCTCTTACAGTATCTCCAACATAAGTAAAATCACGAGTTGCTTTAAGCTCTCCCAGCGTTAGTTCATGATCAGTTAAAAGTTGAGTAATAATTGTTGGAATAACTGCTCTTGAAGATTGTCTTGGTCCGAAAGTATTAAACGGACGAATCGTAATGACAGGTGTGTTGAAGGAGTTGAAGTAACTCTCAGACAATTTATCTGCCGCTATCTTTGATGCAGAATATGGAGATTGTCCCTGAAGAGGGTGCTTCTCGTCTATTGGCTTATATATGGCCGTCCCATAGGTTTCTGAAGTTGACGTGTTTATCATTAATTCAATATCGTTTTTCCTTACCGATTCCAATACATTAACGGTTCCTTGAATATTGGTTCGAACATAACTCAATGGAGCAACATAAGAATAAGGTATTCCAATAAGAGCCGCCAAATGCAAAATCACATCATTATTTTTAGTTTCGCTGTCCATAAAACTAGAATCTTCTATGTCCCCTTTTACAACCTTTAATTCTTTTTTAATTTCTGTCGGAATAAAGTCCAAATTGGACCAATCACTTCTCGAATTGTAATGAAGCATCGCCGTGACTTCAGCACCCATTTCTACTAATACTTCGCTCAAATGACTTCCAATAAATCCACCAGCGCCAGTCACAAAAACTTTTTTTCCCGATATTTTCATGGCTTAAATAAATTTTTCTATATTTTCAAATTTCGGATTTGAACATTTTATACATTGATATAGCGAAAAATGATTACCTAGTCCAAATTTATAAACTTCTACATCTTGAAAAATTATTTTTAGTAAAAATAAAATTTCAAAACATGAATTGATATGTTCATGTCTCATCAAGTTAGAGTAGTCTAAGTTGTACTTTAACTTAAATTCTAAGCCGGTACCTATTCTCCAAGCCAGCCCCCATAGAAACCCTCCTTCAGATGGTATTGAAGAAATAAACTCACCCTTTTCACTTAGACTTTTAGCCAAAGTAGCAACTATGTAGGGTAGGTTTTCAAGGTGTTCCAAAGTAGCGAAAGAGATGACGTAATCATATTTTTTTTTTTCTAAATCTCCCACATCAGAATAAAAGTTATCAACTTTATGTTTATTTTTTGAGTTTAAATAAAGCTCTTTAAAAGGTTCAATGACGTCATAAGATTCATAAGATTTATCAAAATTTAAATGGTTTAGGGTTCCGGCACCTATCTCTAAGATATTTTTATCATCTCTTATAAATTTATTGGCTTTCAAATGCATCCATGTCTCTAACTTCTGCGCTATTGAAGTCGCACCTGATGAACCCTGTCTATTACTTAAATAAATAGAGTTATAGATTTTCTCAATTTCTGGTTCAAGTAATGGTCTTGTTTTTGGATATTTTTTTATGAAGTAATCGATATTCACAGATTTATTTTATCTTAAATAAAGTTTAAAAATTAATTTTGATCGAAATTACTCAGTATTATATAAATTTGATTCCCTTTAGATTCGATATTAACTTGGTCCACATTTTCTCCAAGAGAATGTCTAAAGTATCTTATTCCATAAAGCTCCTCTAACCAAAAAATATGATTATTTTTGAAAGATTTATTTTTGTCGATAATCAGAGATTTTTCTTTTTTAAGAACAATATTGTTTTCTATATCTATCGAAAGCTTTTTCCAAAAATTAATTTCCTCTCTTGTTCCCAAATAAATACCATAATTTTGAACAATAAAAAAAAGAGAAAATGTAAAGATTAGAAACTTAGAGAGTAAATTATTCAAAGATTCACTTTTTGATTTGGTAAGAATAAAAAAAATTGAAAAAACTGATAGACCTATTCCAAATGATGGAAACAAAAATGCGTAAGGAGGCATATAAAAAGAATCATAGAGAAGAAATGGAGCTATCGTTAGTATGGTCCATGACGTTCCAAAAATTAAAATTTTAAATAACTCTTTTTTATTTGGGATGGTAATTTTATTAGGTATTAGATAGGACATTGTGAGAGTTATTAAAATCAGAATAAGAAATATTTTAATTCCTAGAAATTCAAATACATAAGGAAAATTTATGTAAAAGAGAGAAAGGCTATTAACAATCTTTGAAACTAGTGAAGTAAATCTATTTAATTCGCTTTGGACTATTTCCTCTGAAGATATTATTGAGGATACTGTTTCAATTTCTTGATTATTTAGTTCCATTAAAGTTTCTACCTTTGGATTTCCTGGCAGGCTAAAATAAAAAAATACAAAAACTAATGTTGTCAACACGAAACTAAAGGATTGAAGATAAGATTTTTTGATCCAATCATTTTCGTTTTTAAAAAAATTAATATAGAAAATATTAAAAAGTATTATTAATATCAATCCAGTAGCTTGTTCATATATCAATAAAATTAAAAACCAAAGAGAATTTAATAGGAAAAATTTATACCTCTTGCTTTCCTCACTTAAATAACGCAAAAAATTTATAAAGAAAAATGCTACAAATAAATAACAAATGATCATGTAAGAACTTGATATTTGAAGATACGCGGAGGCATTGAATGGAAAAAATCCAAAAAAAAGTGTTATGAAGATAGATAAAAATTTATTTGAAAAAAGCTTAAAACTTAAAAGATAAGTAAAATAACAAGCTAATAAATATAAAAAGAGATTAAAAAAGTAGATTAGAGCTTCGCTCCACCCAAAAAGAAAATATATTGAAGTCAGGAAAAAATAACCTAAAGGCCTATAGAATATTCCATAAGAATTTACCCATTGTGAAATATTTCCTAAAAATCCAAATTCCTCAATACCAAGGATTTGATTAAAATCATCTCCGTAAAAACCTATGATTCCAAACCAAATAAAAGGGAATCCTAATCCAAATAAAAGATAAAATGCCCAAAAAGAAGAGAGGATATCAAGTTTTTTCATTTAATTTTTCAAAAAAGAGATTAATTTCCTCATCCCTCCCTCTTGCATATTTGACAAATTTTTGAACGTCCAAATCATATGAAAAAATAGAACTTCTATAGAGTTTCCAAAAAAATGGGTAAGTTATTATAGCTCTCAAGAAAAAAGAAAAAGCTTGAATTAAATTTCTTTTCTTAAAAAAACTCTCATGAGAACTTTTTAATAATTTTTTTGAATTTGGCTTTCTAAAAATTTTAAATTTGAAAAACCACTCTTTGTATAATTTAAATAACAAGTCTCTTTTATTAAGATCTTCCTTTATGAAATTAATTCCATATTTTTCATTTACGTATAGATTTATTAGGCCAAAAAAGCCAAAAAAGAATTGAGAATATTTACTATCTGATTTTCCCCATGATTCCTCATAAACTCTTAGCTTAATTAAAGGTTCTTCAATTAAATTAAGTTCGTATCCTGCAATGATCATTTGGAGATACATATTGAAATCAATTGATTTCTGAAAAAAGTTGTCATATTTTCCTATTTCTTCTAAAACACTTTTTTTTATCAAAATCGAAGAATGTGCAAAAGGATTCATTTCCAAAATCCTTTCCTTTAAGAATGATTTTTCTGCCACAAAATTTGTTTGACCTATACAATTTCCTTGAAAATTTATCAGTATAGAATTAGTTGCTACAAAATATTTATTGTTCTTCGTACAGAATTCAATTTGCTTTTCCAGTCTATTTTTAATACATAAGTCATCTGCGTCTATAATTGCTATGTATTGACCTTTGGATATCTTAACTGCTTCATTTAAAGCATTAGCCCTGCCAACATCTCCAGGTTCAACTATTTTTATTCTTTTATCGTCAAAGCTTCTTGAAATTTTTAATGAATGATCTTCAGATCCGTCGTCAATAAGAATGTACTCAAAATTTTTATAAGTTTGATTTAGAACGCTTTTAATAGTGTCAGAAATTGTTTCTTGGCTATTTTTAAAAGTCGTAATAATGCTCACTAAATTCATTTAATAGATCGAAATTTTTATTTCTACTTTATCAACTTGCGAAGGTTCCCAAGAGACTTTTTTAGTCTTTGTAATTTTTAAAAATTCAAAAAAATAAACGGAATCCTCAATATGAAGTTCTAAATTTGACTGACAAATAATTTCTCCAATAGATTTTTCCTCATAGTTTAAGATTATGTTGTTTGAACTCTTTTTTTCTAAATTTATTCTAGGAGAGAAAAACAAAAACCCCTTAGAAAATTTAGCATTTATGTCATCTTCAATCAGAATTTCCTTATCTTTTATATTGATTTTTCGCTTCCACTTATGAGAATTTCCATTTTCAACCCATGAGATTAGCCCCTCTTTCACCTTTACTTTCTTTCTTAAAGACAAATCTCTCACTAAATAAGAAAATTTGTTTTTATTTTTTATTTCTTCTTTAAGAAAAATGTATCTTGAATGAGCTGATTCTTCGTCTCCAGAAATTATTTTATTTGATTGATTTTCTTTTGAAATATTATTGTAAGAGTATCTACCAATATCAGAAATTATTTCCAATCCATCGAAGTAAATTACAGGACTGCCAAAATCTTCGTGTCCATGTCCTGTTGATAAAAACCTAGAATTGGTGTCAATACATGAAATAAGCTTCCATTTATTGACATTTAAAACAAAAATATTTTTATCTATGAAAGATTCCTCAACTTTTTTTATGCTGGGCAAATTATTTACATTCCACAATGAAGACCAGTTTTTTTGAGGATAAGAGTATAAATCGAACCAATCTAAACTAAAATCAGGTGATAAGTCTCCAATTTTGGGCTGTTGATGGAACTTATCATAGTTATAAAAAACTAATGTCTTTGAAACAGATAACATTTTTATTAGAAAATTTTCTAACCAAATCGTAAATGCTTCATCATCTGTATCCAGAGATACTAAATATATTTCACAAATACTTTTTGTAACTAAATTATGATAATGAGTTGAATTTTCTTTTAAAAAACCACTTTCAGTGAGCATGCTTGGAAGGTGTTTATGAAGTATTTTTTTTGATATTTTTAATATTTCTTTATTTCCTATAAATGTCGCGCCAATATATAAAGCTCTTGCATTATTTAAAATATGATTATTTATTTTTCCAGTAGGATGGTATTCAAGTTTTTTTAATAATGAAAGAAGCTGAGAATAGATATAATTTTCAGGCTTTTGGTCTAATTGGATTTCATCAGAATTAAATTTCCCTAAAAAAATAAAAAAAATTGATAAATTACAAATTCTTTCTGAAATATTATATGGAGCATTAAGAATTTGAGATGTTTTCTCATTTTCTATTTCAATAAATTTATGAACTAAATAAGAATAAAAATTTATATCTATATCTTTATTCTGTGCTATTTTTTCTAATAGCCAATGAAAGCGAAAAAAAAGATTTTGAGTTTCTGCATTGTAAGAATTTAGATCTTTTCCTTTCCAAATTTTAACTAAATTATCAGAACTAATTTTTATGTCATGAAAACTTATTAAATCTTGGCTAAAAGATTTTTTAATTGATTTTTTTTTTAAAAAATCTCCTTTAACTTTAAATTTATTATTTTGATTATTTTGTAAGGTTTTTTTTACCAAACTTCTAATATCATTTGGATACCAAACAGTATTGTAGAGACCAAAGAAAAATATCTTTATCCTTAATTCAACTGCTCTAAAAAAATAAAAAAAAAGTTTAAATAAAATCGTCATCGGGTAGCTTAACTTGATAGTTTGGATCTTCAATCCTCAATAAAGCTTTTTGAAGAGATGAATTATTTAAAATTTCTTTTATCTTAAAGTAAATTAAAAAAGGTCCAAAAATTCCTACATAGATAAGCCAGTAAAGTCTGTAATCTAAAAACTGTAAATTTAAAAAAAAGAAAAATAAATCAATTGAAGGTAATATTATTATCAGTAGAGCAGCCCATCTATCTTCGAATGGCGAAGTGAGAATTAACCTCATAGCTTTAGATGATTTACTTGAAATCAATTTATTTTTTTCTTCAAAAAAAATCTTCCTTTCTTTTTCATCTGATAATTTATTTCTAAGTATTGTCCAGGCAATAACTGTCCAGCCAGCGCTTTGAATACTTTTTAAAAGAATTGGGGTCAGCAAGGCAGAAATAAAAATGATAATCAGAAATGAATTTCCAATTCTATCTAATGAAGCTAAAAATAATCCCATTACCAAGAAACTCGGTACTAAAAAATGCATATACCAATCCAAGAAATGACCATTAACTCCTCCTTGATTTCTGTATCTTGCAACTTCACCGTCACACATGTCAAAAATTGCAAACAGATGGAAGCAAATTCCCCCAAATAGAATAAGAAACTTATTATCTAAGGAAATGAGTAACCCGCCCAAAAAAGCTATAAAAGCAGAAAAAATAGTTACTTGATTTGCTGAGAAGTTTAATTTTAAAAAAATCCAAGTAAAATAAATTGATAGAAAATAATATATCTTAGATAAAGGATCCTTGAATATAGACGGTCTTGTAGACTGACAAATTTCTCTGAGCTCTTGAATTGACTCCATTAATCACCCAAAAATTTAAAATAACTCGTTCCCTCTCAATTTTTCAAGAGTTTTATTTATTATCGTCGAAGAAGTCCCTTTGGTATAGGGAAAGAAAATAACTTCAACGCCAAAGGAGTCCATTTCCTTCTCTATCTTTTTCCATTTTTCTGTGCCCTTCCAATCATCTCCAACAAACATTTTATTAAACTTGTACTTTTTCCAAGCTTCTACTTTATTCATTGAATCTTGCTCAACAACTTTATCTACAGATTTAATACTAGCTACAATTTTTGATCTTTCTTCAAAAGGTATGACACATGTCTTTTTTTTGTATTTCATCATCAAATCATCTGTTGTTACTCCAACAATAAGAAAATCACAATTTTTTCTCGCTCTATTTAAAATTTTTAAATGACCTATGTGAAACAAATCAAAAACACCTGTTGTATATCCGATAATCATTTTTAAGGAGAATTAATGTCATAAATATTCATCCACTCTTCCAAGTTTAGCATCATCCAAACTTTCAAGCCTGACTTAACATTTTGTCCTACATCTTTTAAAGCTTCTTCAACTCCAGATCTCTTAAAAATGACTTGTGTTCTAGAGCTATCCCCTAGAAGTTTTTCTTGAGCATAATTCTTTAAGGGCCCTGATAACCAATTATTTAGAGGAACTGGAAAGCCTACTTTTTTCCTAGAACTAATAGAACTTGGTAAGTTTTTTTTGTAATTTTCTCTTAAAACATACTTTGTAATATCAAGATTTTCACTAATTTGGTCACTATTAAGATTTGAAGCTTTTAGTTTTGATTCCTCATTAATCCACTTAATTTTGTATTCTGAAGGCACTTTATTAAAAAATTCTATTAGACGGTGATCAACAAATGGAACTCTTGCCTCGACAGAAGCAGACATTGAGGCTGTATCAAGCCTATTCAATAAACCTTGTAAATGAATTTTTTGAAAAAACCAAATCATTTTATCTAAATAAGACAAGTTATCTAATCTATTCCATAACGGAAAAATAAAGTTCCTATTATTTAGTCCATTGGAAATTTTATTTAAAACCTCTTCTCTAAAAAGCTTTTTCTGATCAAATGTTGAAATGTACGAGTATTGGTCTAAGAAATGGTCTAAATCTTTTTTAAAAGTTAAGGATTTATATTTTATATTTAAGTTGTCTAATAGTTCTTCATTTAAATTTCCTGAATCTAACCTTTGAAAATCATAAGCGGATCTAAAAATTCTTCCGTAACCTCCAAATAGTTCATCTGCCCCCTCACCAGAAAGAACAACTGTTATATCTTCCTTTAAGGATTTTGAAAGTTTATGCAAAGCTATTTCATTTGGAACTGCTAAGGGAGAATCTTTATACTCAATCATTTTTGAAAGGAGATTTAGATAATCCTCCGCTGATAAAATTTCTTGTTTATGATCAGTTCCAAGAAATTTAGATACTTCTGTCGCATAACTGAATTCGTTATAACCTTCACCATCAAATCCGATCGTGTATGTTTTTATTGGTCTATCAGTAAATTTAGACATATTGTATACAAGTATGCTGGAATCTAACCCGCCACTTAAAAAAGAACCTAAAGGAACATCTGAAATCATTCTATATTTGACACTCGAAGACAAAAGCTCACCAAGCTCTTCTTTCAACTCTTGTTCCGAGAAGTCATTTTTAAGATCTACGATAGGTAAGTCCCAATACTTAATTTTTCTTATCTTTCCATTTTTTATAATTAGATGGTTTCCAGGTTCTAGAGAAAAGACATCTGAGAAAAAGGTTTCTTCGCCTAAAACTTGTCTAAATGAAAAATAGTCGGTAAGTGCGTTAGGATTTAATTTTCTTTTACCTGGAAGAAAATTTATTATGGCTTTTGGCTCTGAGGCAAAGAAAATGCTTTCATTGTGATTGGTATAGTACAAAGGTTTGACACCTAATCTATCTCTTGAAAGCAAAAGCTCGTCTTTCTTTTTATCCCAAATTGCAAGAGACCACATGCCAACGAAATTTTCGAAAGCCTTTAATCCCCAAATTTTATATGACTCTAAAATCACTTCGGTATCAGTATTTGATTTGAATTTAATACCTAATTCAAGAAGTTCCTTTTTAATTTCTAAAAAGTTATATATTTCTCCGTTAAATGAAATCCAGTAATTTCCAGAAGTGTCTGACATAGGTTGATTACCTGCACTAGATAAATCTAGAATGCTTAATCGGGTATGAACAAACAAAGTCTGTTTTGAATTATCCTGGTGAAATATTTCAAAACCGTTGTCATCTGGCCCTCTATGATGAAGTAAGTCTATGGTTTTATAAGCGATATTTTTTAATTCATCAAGATTGACTCCTGAATTATGTATTCCTGCAATTCCACACATTTTAGATAAGCTTTTTTTGGGTTTTATATAAATCTTTAAATAAGCCAGATTTCTCAACCAATTTAGTAAAAGTACCTTGTTGTATTATTTTTCCGTCATTTAATACGATTATGTTGTCTAAATTCTTTATAGAATCAAATTTATGGGCAATAACAATCAGAGTATATTTTTTTGAAATTTTATCCAAAGCTACTTGAAAAAGTTTTTCAGATTTACTGTCCAAAGAACTTGTAGCTTCATCTAATATTAATATAGACGGATTTTTAAGAAGCGCTCTTGCAATTGAAAGCCGTTGTCTTTGCCCTCCTGACAAATTTTTTCCTCCTTCTCCTACTTGATAATCAAGCCCGTCTTTTAAACCATCAAAAAAATTTTTTAATTGAGTAATCTCTAATATTTTAACAATCTCTTGGTTAGAAAAATCTTTATCAAAGCAAATATTCTCTTTGATTGAACCATCAAAAAATATATCTTCCTGTGGAACGAATCCTATTTTTTCCTTATAGGAGCCTAAGTTCAAATTATTTAAATTTTCCCCATCGATAAGAACAGAACCTTCAGAGGGTATCAATAAACCCATTATTAAATCAATCAAGGTTGATTTGCCTGCTCCACTTGGCCCTACAATAGAAGTAAATTTAGATTTTTGAATATCTAAACTAATATTCGTTAATATAAATTTTTGCTTTTTATCAAATTTATAACTTACGTCTTTAAGAGTTATTTTATTATTCAAGCCAAAAAATATTTTCTTATCGTCTAAACTTTGTTCAAACTCTTTTTTTGAGTCCTCAATTAACTCATTAAGAATGTCCAAGGAAGGTTTATTTGCATAAAAGCTATAAAACTGTCCTTGAAAGGTAAAGAATTTTGGAGTAATTCTCAAAACAATGAACAAAAAAATTAGCAAAACTGTGGGTTGAATGGATAAAAATTCAATAGAAATTATTAAAATAAATATCAGAGATAAGCTAATCAAAGCCTGAATTTCAAATTTCATCAAGGACTGATTGATAAGAATTTTTGATTGAACTTCAGTTGCTTTGAAATTTAGCTTAACAAGTTTAGTTTTTACATAATTACCAATTGAAAAAGCTTTTATAAGTTTCATGCCTCTTGAAACATCTACAATTTGTCTATTGTAAGCATTATTGTGCTCAACACTTTTTATGCCATATGAATTAACTAATTTAATAAGTCTGTAAGACGTAAATGCAGTAAAAACAATGGTCAGAATTGCAATAAATGTCATTTCCCATGAAAGTAACAATGAAATGGAGAGATAAAAAAATATTTGAACAAGAAAAGAGAGCATAAGTACCACTGCTACAACAGATTCTGCAGCCCTATCAGCCTCTAGAAGCAATTTATTACTTAGCTCTCCAGAAGAAATTTTTTTTAAAAATTCCCATTTTGAGTCAATAAGATTTTTTGAAGCTTCGTTTCTTATTCTCTCTAAAAATTTATACCTAGAAATTGCCAAAACTCTTTCTTGAGTATATACAGCAAAAAAAGATAAAAGCATCGAAATAAACACAAAAGGAAGGATAAAGCTCAAACTAGGTGGAAATCCTAAAAATTTCAAAAAATCAGGTAAGAAGTTGAAGGGAGCTTCTAAACTAATATTTGAAGACTCTCCAATTAACGAACTAACTACGGGAACTAATACAGAAATTCCAAAAGCTTCGCTAATTCCAGCAAAGATTATTAAAAAAATTACTAATTTATAATTAGGTAGTTTTTTTATTAATAAAATTGATGAAAAGAAGTTCATAGAGTTCCAGAGACTCCATTATAAAAGCTTTCCAAAATCTTTTGGTGTAGATTTTTTTGTATTCATTATTACTCTATAGACTTCTTCAATTAGCTCTTCATGGGAAAGCTCTCTTAGATATTTCTTATCAAATATTGGGTGACTTTTTCTTACTAATTTACCTTCAAAGAACTTTTGAAGAGCCCGCTCTAACTCAATCTCGTCTCTAACAATATGTATTCTTTTTTCAAGATCTTGGAAGGGCATTTCATTTAAAAAATAATCATTTGGGACATATAAGATTACTTGTAAATTATTATAAAGAGCAAAATTTAGAACCCTTGTAGAAATTATATCTAAAACAATTAATTCATAATTCATCATTATTCTCTCAATAGAACCCTCAAGAAAAATCTTGGGTTTATTTGTTTTAGAGTAATTTTTTATTAAATTTCTAAAAAAAATTGCACTTGGCTTCCATTCAGCCGGATGTACTTTTATGTCAAATTGTAAATTGAATTTATTTGTCAAAGAAATTAACTTTGATGCAAAGTTGAATCTTTCAACGTTACTTATAATCGCTCTGGGATTCTTAAAATTAAAGTGTTCAGGAGGCCCTACGGAATAAAGAATTCCTTTTTTTTCTTTTTTTGAAGGCAAGAACTTTGAGAATTCGATAAAACCAGCTTTTTTGTAATCAATCCTATCCTGAATTGGATAAGACTCCATTTCATAGTCATTCAGCAAAAATTGGATTCTATGAATTATTAGATCATTTTCACAGAAATCATCTAAGAAACTAGATGGAAAAAAATTAAGCTCAATCCCTTGATGCCTCATAAAAATTAAAGGAATGTTTAGCTTATTTGCCTGCAAACAGGTTTTTCTTTCCACTAAACTTGTTGCCCCACTTGAAAATACCAAGACATCGACTTTATTTGAGAGTAATTGATTTTTAAGATGCTCGTCTATTGAGTTAGAATAAATGGATATATTTTTTACAAAGCTATTGAAAAAACCTTTTAGAGGTAAAGAGAATCTTGGCAAAAATTTTAGTAAAAAATTATTTATTTCTATTTCTAAATTTTCAATAGTATTAGATGGCATGTCTTTTTTGAGCAAATTATCTTTTAAAGTTTTAACAAAACTTATAGTTTTGAATGTTTTTTTTGAATAACTTCTAGTTAGAAAATCTGCGTCATAACCTGTTTGTGCAATTAAAATTTTCTTTTTTGTAACGGGTTTAAGAAAAAAGACTCTTATAATACTTAAGAAATTATTAAACTTTCGGAGCAAAATTTCAGGACTTCTCTTTAAGAATTGCAGCTTTCTAAGAAATGAAATCCATTTTTCATCATTATTATTACTAAAAACAATCTCAGAATTAGGTAGTCCATAATGAAGAAACTGAAGCGAATGCTCTAAACCTGTGCCTAAATTATTAAATCTTAAATCTTCTAGACTACAATCTCCTATAGATAGTTTTTCAAAATCTTTCGAGACAAATAATTTTACATTAGTAAATTTATTGTCTATTTGATCGCATAAAGAGTGTAAAAAAAATAAGTCTGTGAGTCTATGAACAAGCCAAAAGCCACTATCATAAAAAGTTCCGCTTATTTTATTTGCTTGAAGAATTTGGTCGCAAGATAAGAGTAATGTCTTTAATCCAACGTTAAAAGAATCTATGTCATCATTAAAATTTATCCTTGAATAAAAGCTTTCAATAGAAATAGAAGAAGAATCTATATTTCTTATCGAGGATTGAGAGAATAATAAAAACTTATCTGATTCTTCAAAATTATAGTTCTCGTCTTTTAAATTAGTTCCAAGGACCCATAGACTAGACTCTTTATCCTTATTCATTTTATTTATAAAAATCTTTCAACTTAGAAGGTTCAACATTCATTAACATATCCAATATAGAGAGATTTGGAATATATTCCCCCCACATTTGTTTATAGTGCAAGTCTTGATATTCATGAAAATGAATCTTGATATTTGAAATGAGAAATTTTTCTTCTTGCACATAATTCTTTCCCAAAGCTCCAAATATAAAATCCGA
>MDTG01375405.1_pt1 | contig 19774 bp, 13 predicted proteins | sample 811421 | NCBI WGS metagenome assembly MDTG01 (sample SAMN05326645, study PRJNA326480) | marine metagenome | isolation source: seawater | place: Pacific Ocean: South East | collected 2011
ACCCGATCCGGCTGATCCCGTTCACGATCGTCCCCGAGTGCTGACGATCCGCCGGGTAGCGGCACGCGTCCGGGTTCTCCGTGCCCGTTGCCCAGTCCCCGATCTTCTCCTCGTACGACACGCGGAGCGGATCCGCCGGGTCGAGGTTCTCGACATGGTGCCCGTCGAGATACACGCAAGGCACCCGGTCGTTCGTCGCCGGGATCAGGTACGACATCCCGAAGCCGATCTCCAGCGGGCCGGGCTTCACCTCATGATTCCAGTCGATCGCCCCCTCACCCAGGCCCAGGTGCCATTTCCCGACGACCGCTGTTTCATATCCGTTCGACGCGAGGTGCGAGGGAAGGGTCAGCGAGCCGGGCTCGATCAGCAGCGGCGCATCCCCGGGGAGGATCTCCGCCCGATCGTTGCGAAAGGGATACCGCCCGGTGAGCAGCGAGTATCGGCTCGGGGTGCAGGTCGCCGAACTCGCGTGCGCGCGCGTGAACAGCCGCCCGTCCGCCGCGAGCGCATCGATGTTGGGCGTCCGGATCTCCCCGCCGTACGCGCTCACATCCGCGTACCCCACATCGTCCCCGTAGATGATCAGGATGTTGGGCCGCGCGTCCGATCGATCCATCCCCGCGTCGCCGCTCGCGCAGGACGGGAGCAACGACGCGATCGACGCAAGCACGAACGCCGCGAACCGGACGCGGGGACTCTGGATCATGAGCACAGTCCTTTCGATCAATCAGCGGAGCCCTGTCACGATGGGCGTCACTCGCCCGCCCCCAGCACCTCGATATTCGCGAAGCACGCGAAGGGCGTCCCCCCGTGCCCCGAACGCGACACGAGCGTGAGATACCGCCCCCGCACCGCGCGGGGCAGCAGCACCTCCTGCTCATCCTTCGAAAACGCGAGCACCACCTCGGCCGCGGGGGGCTCCCTCCCAGTGTCCGGCTCATCCGTCACGAACACCGCGAGGTCCTTGACCGCTCCGTTCTCACTCGCGTCCTGCCGCGCCATGACACGCACCCCGTGCACGAGCGTGGGCCCGCCCAGGTCGATCGTGATCGAGTGGGGATGCGTCGGCTGCGCGTCGCGCCACGCGGTGTGCCAGCGCGTCCGGAGGCTCCCGTCGATCGCCTTGTCGCCCGTCGCCCCGTTGTGCGTCGATTCGCTGCTGACCGAGACGACCCGGAACGCCGACCGGTCGAGCACGAGCCCGTCCCGCTCGTTGTGCAGACGCTCGCCCGCGTGCGGGCGTGCGCCGGCCCCGTGTTCGCGACCGAAACGGAACAGGTCCGACGGTTCGTGCGCATCGCGCATCACGCGTGCGATCGCGTCGACGACCTCGGGGTGGTCCGCGCTGACATCGTGCGCCTCCGCGAGATCCGTCCGCAGGTCGTACAGCGCGATCGGCCCGTCCGGACGCGCGCCGACATCCAGGCGGATGCCCTTCCAGTCCCCCATCCGCACCGCCTGCTTCCCGCCCTGCTCGTGGAACTCCCAGTACAGAGAGCCGTGCAGTTCTTGCTCACCCGGTTCCCCCCGCAGCGTCGGCGCGATCGACAGCCCGTCCATCGAATCCGGGACCGTTCCCCCCGCGAGGTCCAGCGCCGTTGCCGGGAAATCCCAGAACGCCGTGACGAGGTCACTCGTCGTCCCCGCCGGAACCGTGCCCGGCCACCACACGATCTGCGGCGTCTTCAGCCCGCCTTCCGTCATGTCCCGCTTGCCGCCCCGGTAAGGCCCGTTCGAATCGAACACCTCCGGATTGGTCCCGCCCTCAAAGTGCGGCCCGTTGTCCGACGCGAAAAACACGACGGTGTTCCTCTCCACACCCAACCGCTCCAACCGGTCGAGCACCCGCCCGACCGACTCGTCGATGAACGAGACCATCCCCGCGTACGCCGCCCTCGGCTCCGCCTGGTGGTAATACCCCCCCGTCGTGTGCGGCGTCTCCGCCCACTTCCCCCGGAACGGATCCATGTACCGGTCCGGCACCGTCAGATCCGCGTGCGGAGGGGTCAGCGAGAGATGCAGAAAGAACGGTTCATCATGGTTCGATTCGAGCCACGCGAGCGCATCCTCCACCCACAGCGCGTTGGCATAGGTCTCGCCCGTCTTCCCCTCATTCCCGGGAAGATCGATCCAGTCCCCGTCCCGCACGATCCGACGCGGATAGTTCCGGTGCGCCTCGACATGGCTCAGCACCCCATAGAAATGATCGAAGCCCTTGTCGTTCGGCAACGCCGCATCGTCGGTGTTGCATCCCACGCCCGACTTGCCGATCATCGCGGTGGTGTACCCCAGCGCCTTCAGCCGCGTCGCGATCGTGATGTCCAGCGGGTCGCGACGGAACTGCACCCTCCCGTTCCCACGCTGATAGACCCGCCCGGTGTGGTTTCCCGTCAGCAGCGTCGCCCGGCTCGGGGCGCACACCGTGTTCCCCGCATAGGCGTTGGTGAACCGCATCCCCTCCCGCGCCATCTCGTCGAGCCGAGGGGTTTCCCAGTTCGTCTGCCCATAGCACGAAAGATCGCCCCACCCGAGATCATCGACGAGAATGAACACGAAGTTCGGGGGCGCCGCCCACCCCGGTGCGCACGCGACCGTCAACAACAGGACCCAAAGAAACAGCGTGGCGCGATCGATCAGCGGTCGGTGCGACATGTCGGACTCGTCTCGGATCCTCCCGTCGGTCGCGGCACGAGCCGGAACAGCGGGAGCGATGCACAGTGTGTCAAGCGCTTGACACGCCGTCAAGCCTCATGTTCGTTGCCGGTCGCCCCAAGCAGCGGGCCCGCCGTCCCGACCCGGAGCACTAATCCCGGATCGGACGCGTCGAGCCGACGATCGTCGTCCCGTCGGGCTTCTCGATCTCGATCCACCACATCGCGTCCGCCGGAAGAGGGTCCGGCGCCACCGCGTGAATGTCGTAGTCATCGTGCGACGGCGCATACGCGCCCCGTCCGACATACGAAAGCGTCCGGTCCTCCGTGCCGAGCCAGGCCCGCACGATCGTCTGCCCGCCGTCGCTGTAGGGCAGTTTCACGACGAGCTGACTCTCCTTCCCCGCCCCGATCCCGCCGTGCCCCTGCGCCACTTCGATCGACATCCCACCCGCGGAGACGGGCTCGAGCGACACTTCGTCGTGCTCGTGCGAGTCCGCCCCCGCCCCATGAGCATCGCCGCGCTCGCCCTCATCATGCGACGCATCGCCCGCCGTGTGCGTGTGCCCGTGCTCCGCGCCGGAGCCGGGCTCACCGCACCCGCCCAGCAAGACGCCCAGCCCCGCGAGAAGCGCGAGTCTCATGCACACCGTTCCGGTTCGTTTCATTTCTGGTCTCCTTCGGGATCATGAAAACAGCCCGGGGCGCCGCGAAATTCACGCGGACTGTTCACGAGCGTCTCGCTCCGCCCCGAACAACGCCGCATACCCAGCGGGCACGACAATCAGGTTCAGGAAGGTCGAACTCAGCAACCCGCCCAGGATGACCACGCTCAGCGGCGCGAGGATCTCATTGCCCGCCTCGTCCCCGTTCAGCACGATCGGGACGAGAGCGAGCGCCGCCGTCAGCGCCGTCATCAGGATCGGCACCAGCCGCTCCGAGGACCCGCGAACAATCGCCTCGCGCAGCCCCGCCCCCTCCTCGCGGATCAGGTGGTCGTAGTGGTTCACCAGCAGGATCCCGTTGCGGACCGCGATCCCGAACAGCGTGATGAACCCCACGAGCCCCGCGATCGACAGCACCGGTGCCCGGTACGCCCCGGCGCCCAACAGCGCCGCGAGATTCCCCGCAGCGTCCCCCGACTGGCTCAGAAACACCGCCAGCACCCCGCCGATCAACGCGAGCGGGAGGTTTACCAGCACCAGCAGCGAGACCCGCAGCGAGCCGATCGCCAGGTTCAGCAGCATCACCATGATCACCAGCACCACACCGCTGAACACCGCGATCGTTCGGCTCGCCGAACGCTGCGCCTCGAACTGCCCCCCGTACCGCACCGTGTACCCGCGGGATTGCACGATCGGGTCCACGCGTTCGCGCACCCGCTCGACCAGGTGCCCCAGGTTCGAGCCCTCCGCGACATTCAGCGAGACGACCGCCTTCCGCTGAGCGTTCTCACGCGTGATCAGGTTCGAGGTCATCTCGGGGCCGATCACCGCGACCTCGTCGAGACGCACCAACGCCCCGCCCGCGCCCCGCAGCACGAGGTCCTTCAGATCCCGCACGCTGTCCCGCTGCGCGTCCGCGAGCCGCACGACCAGCCGGTACCGGCGCACGCCCTCGTTCACCTCCGCGACCTCGGCGCCGAAGATCGCGTGCCGCACCTGCGTCGCCGCCGCCGCGGGCGTCAGCCCGTACGCCGCCAACTCCGCGGGCTGATACTCCACCGGGAGCGACTCGATCATCACCTCCCGATTCGCCGCGACATCCCGCGCCCCGGGGAGCGTCTCGATCGCCGCCTCGATCTCCTTCGCAACCGCGCGGAGCTCCGAGAGATCGTCCCCGAACACGCTGATCGCGATCGCCGCGGGTGTCCCCGACAGGATGTGGCTCAGCCGGTGCTCGATGGGCTGCCCGATGCTCGTCGTCACACCGGGCACCCGCTCCGCGATCGCCTCGATCGCCCCGCGCACCGCGAGATCGTCGTGCCCCCGCGCGACCGTCACCTCGATCTCCGAGTTGCTCACCGGTTCCGCGTGCTCGTCGCGCTCGGCGCGTCCCGTCCGGCGCGTCACGCTCCGGACGCCCTCCACCTCCAGCAGCCGCCGCTCGATCGCCGAGGCCAGCCGGTCACTCGCCGCGAGCGAGGTCCCGGGCGGCGCCGAGACGAACACCGTGAAGGTCCCCTCCCGGAACTCGGGAAGAAACGCCGTCCCGAAGGTGGACGCGAGCCACAGCGCCGCGACCGTCGCGACCACCGCGCACCCCAGCACCGCGAGGCGCACGCGAATCGCGAGACCGACGCAAGGCTCATAAACCCGCTTGAGCCAGCGCCCCGTCGCCACCCGCCCCGCCCCGCCCCGTCCGGGCCAGCAGGTAGCGGCACAGCGCGGGCGTCACCGTCAGCGCCACCACCAGCGAGGCGCCGATCGACACCACGAACGCGATCCCGAGGGGGCGGAAGAACCGCCCCTCGATCCCCTCCAGGAACATCAGCGGGAGAAACACCAGCGCGATGATCGCCGTCGCGAACACCATCGCGGGACGGATCTCGTTGCTCGCCTCGAAGATCACCTCCCGCACCGGGCGCCGCGATCCCTCGGGTCTCGCCGCGTTCTGTTTCAGCCGCCTGAAGACATTCTCCACATCGATGATCGCGTCATCCACGAGGCTCCCCACCGCGATCGCCAGCCCGCCCAGCGTCATGACATTGATCGTCTCGCCCATCCAGCCCAGCACAAGCAGCGCGACCGCGAGGGACAGCGGAAGCGCCGTCAGCGTGATCAGCGTCGTCCGGATGTTCAGCAGGAACAGCACCAGGATGATCGACACGATGATCGCCGCGTCCCGCAACGCCTCCACGACATTCCGCACCGAAAGCCCGATGAAGTCCGACTGGCGGAAGATCCGCCGGTTCACCACCACACCCTCAGGCAGCGAGGGCGCCAGCCCATCCAGCGTCTCGTCGATCCGGTCCGTGATGACCAGCGTGTTCGTCCCGGGCGATTTCTGGATCGTCAACACCACCGCCGCCCGACCGCCGTCCGCGCCCGTCCCACGCTTCAACGCGGGGCCCAGCCGCACCTCCGCGACCTGCCCAATCGTCACCGGCGCCCCCGCGTGGAACCGGATCACCGTTCCCGCGATGTCCGCGGCGTTCCGAACCCGTCCGCTCTGCCGGATCGGGAGCTCCAGCCCGTCCACATCGGGCAGATACCCCGCGCTCTGCGTGCTGTGCGCCGCACCCGCCGCCGCGATCACATCCTCGATCGTCAGGTCATACAGCCGGAGCTTCTCCTGCTCCACCAGCACCTGGTATTCGGGAAGCTCCCCGCCGATCACCGACACCTGCCCGACCCCGGGCACCGCGAGCAGGCTGTTCCGCAAGTCGAACTCCGCGAACGCCCGCAACTCGAGCGGCGAGACCTCCCCCCCGGGGCTCGACACCGCGAGCAGCATGATCTCCCCCGTGATGCTCGTGATCGGTGTCATCCCCGCGTGCGTCCCGGGGGGCAACTCCTCCCGCACCGTGTCGAGACGCTCGGACACCAGCTGACGCGCCCGGTAGATGTCCATCCCCCAGCCGAACTCGACATACACGATCGAGAGCCCGATCGCGCTGCTCGAACGCACCCGGCGAACACCCGGGATCCCGTTGAACGACGCCTCCACCGGGAAGGTGACATACTGCTCCACCTCGTCCGCCGCCAGCCCCGGCGCTTCCGCCATCACCACCACCGTCGGCGCGTTCAACTCGGGGAACACATCGACCGGCGCGCGCGGCAACCGCCACACCGCCAGCGCGAGCACCACCCCCGCCAGCACCAGCACCAGCGACGCGTGATCGAGCGAGAACCGGATCAGTTGCTTCAGCATGCCACCCCGCTCAGTGATCGTCCTCGTGGAAGGTCCCGTCCGCGTGGAAGTGACCGCCCTTCTGCACCGCGCCGCTCTGCTGCGTCGCGAGCTTCAACTCGTACGCCCCGTCGAGCACGACCTCGTCCCCAGGCCCGAGCCCGCTCTTGATCGCGACCCAACGCCCGTCGTCCGCGCCCAAGTCCGCTTCGACCCGGATCGCCGCGTTCGGATCCGCCGGGTCGCGCCGGAAGAACACATGCGTGATCCCGTCACGAACCACCGCCGCCCGGGGGATCGCCAGCGCGGGCCCCCCCGTCGATTCGACCGCGACTTCCAGGAACGCCGACACACCGGGACGGATCCACGCCCGCGATGCCTCGGGCGCCGCGAGCAGCGTCACCGTCCGCTGGTCGGGGTGCGCCTCCAGCCCGATCGAGACCGACGCCGCAACCCCCGCCCCCGCCGGGATGCCGGGCTCCCTGGGCGGCACGATCCGCCCCGCACGCGCCTCCCCGATCCGCGAAAGGTCCGACTGCAGCGCCATCGCCCGGAACCGGACCATCCCCGGGTCCACCGTCGAGAGCACCAGCGTCGTCGCCTCCGCGAACCCGCCGTCCGTCACCGAGAGCGCCTCGACGACGCCCGCCTCCGTCGCCCGCACCTCGATCCAGTCGATCGCCCGGTACGCGGGGACCATCTCGCCGTTCTCCTCCACCATCGCCGCGAGCCGCGCCTCCGCGAGCCCCGTCGCCGACGCGGCGCGGTGCAGCGCGTGCGCCCGCGTCCGCCGCGCGTTCTCCAGCGTTGTTTCCGCCTGGCGCAGCTCCGCGCGGAGCCTGGGCAGCATCGCCTCGAGTTCCCGCGCATCCGCCTCGAGCGGCGCACTGCGGATCGACGCCTCATCCAGCGACGCGAGCCGCGCCCGCAACACCGCCAGACGCGCCGTCGTCTCCTCGATCCGCGCCCGAGCCACCCCGATCGACGCTTCCGCCGCCCCGATCGACTGCTCCCCCTCGACGATCTCGTGCTGCAACTCAGGCCAGCGAGGCGAGCGGAACCGGAACAACAAGTCCCCCGCCCCGATCCGTTCGTACTGATCGACCGCGAGCCGAACCGTTCCCGGGAGCGTCAGGCGATACTCGCGCCGCGCCAGAGGGCGAAGCTCGAACGCGCCGGGGATCCGGATCGTCCGCTCCACCCGCCGCCGCTCGACACCCGCGAAGGTGATCCCCAGGTTCCGCCGCACCACCGGGGAGATCTCCACCCGTCCGGGCGTCGCCCCCGCCTCGTCCCCCATTTCTGGCGCGCGAACCGGAGGCGCCTCGCGAGCGCACGATCCGAGCATCCCCAACGCGACAATCACCAGTATGCGCAGAGTCATCGAGCCGCCTCCGAATATGCAGTCTCGCCGCCCGGCAGCGGCGGCCCGACCACCGCCGCAACCTCGACCCGAGCGAGCGATTCATTCAGCCGCGCGTCGATCAGCCGGATCCGCGCGTCCCACGCCCGCGAGAGGCTCTCGAGCAGCACGAGCCCGCCCCCCTCGCCCAGCCCGAGCAGGCGACGCGCCTGCTCCACTTGCCGGTCAACCAGCGGAACCAGGTCGGTCTCCAGCACCGCCCGCTGCGCGCGTGCGCCCTCCAGCTCCGCCCGCGCCGCCGCGAGCGAACCGATCGACCGCTCGTACGCCGTCTCGAACGCCGCCCGCGCCACCTCGCGCGACGCGTGCGCCCGCGCGATGCCCTGCCGGTTCGCGTTCAGGATCGGGATCGGAAGCGAGATCGACACCCCCAGCAACGCGTCCCCACGGTCCAACTCCGCCGCCGGACCGATCGTCAGATCCGGGTACTGCTCCCGCACCTCACGCCGCAGCGTTTCCTCTGCGGCCCGGTACTCCGCGCGCAGCCGAGCCAGCCGAGGGCTCCGCGCCGCGACCGCCCCCTCCCCCTCATCCGCCGCGTCGCGAGGCACCCCGAGACCGGGTTCGAGCGTCACCGCCGCACCGGGGGAAAGCCCCAGCAGCGAGCGCACACGCTGTTCCTGCGCCGCCGCCTCGGCGCGGTACCCGATCAACGCCTGCCGCCGACTCGTGCGCTCGATCGCGAACAGCGCCGCCTGGGTGGGGGGCATCTCCCCCGCGTCCGCCAGCCGCGCCGTCGAGGCGACCAGCGCGTCGATCGGCGCGAGGAGCAACGCCGTCTGCTCCGCTTTGAGACGCGCCGCCGACCAACGCAGCCACGCCCGCCGAACCGCCATCCGCGTGCGCCACTCCGCTTCGACAACACCCGCGAGCTCCGCCCCCAGCGCCGCGTCGGCGCGCGCGCTCCGCTTCCAGCCTCCCCGAGACCGGGACCGTCAGCCCGACCGACGGCGCGACCAGCAGCGGGTTGGGCGCGTTCTTCGTCAGCGTCAGGAAATCGACCCCGAGCACCGGATCCGCCCAGAGCCCCGCGTGGGTCGCGACCGCCTCCGCGACGCCCGCCCGCAGCCGCGCGATCCGGAGATCGGGGTTGTACACCAGCGCGACAACCTCGCCCTCCGCCAGGCTGAGCCCGTCGTCGGGGTCGAACCCGTTCGGAGGCGGCGAAGACCCCTCGAGCGTCGCCGCAAACGCGCGCACCGAGCCGTCCCCCGCGTCCCGCGAGGACCAGAGTTCCGCGTGCGACGCCAGATCCAGGGGCGAGGGCTGGTAACTCGCGCACCCCCACAGGCCCCAGCCCGCCGCCAACCAGGCGATCAACCCCGTGGCAGGGGCCGTGCGCCGGTGCACCGCAGCCCGCGCGCGCCACCGGCGCGATGTTCTTCCGCTTTGATCACGCAACCCGGTTCTCCGTTCGGCAGACTCAAACTGACCCGTCGCGGCGCGCGATCGCGGCGCAGCGAAGACGCTGGAAGGCCCAGCGCCGTCAGGTCAGGAGCACCACCGATCGGAGACATCGCAGATAGCCCGGCGGCCACCCCGTCGCGCACAACGGCTTCACGGAAAACCCGCCGCCGCCCGTACGCGGCGATCGCGGTTCATGCCGAGGCGGGGCCGCCGCGGGACTCGGAACCGGATCGCTCGAGCGTCCGCGCACCGTCGGATCGTCCGGCAGATGCGTGCCGTCACAGCCGTGATCGCCGCACCCGTGCCCCGCGCCCGGCGTCCCGTGGGCGCCCTCGTGCGCACATTCCCCGGCGTCCGCGCCGCACGGGTCGACCGGCGCGTGCGTGTGCAGGTGGGTGTGCAGCGAACCGCCGTGCAGGTGGAGATGGGCGTGCGCGTGCCCGCCCGCGACCGATGCGGCCATCACCCCACGCGACAGGCCCAGCGACGCGACCAGCGCGCTGAAAAGGACAACCGCGAGCGTGACGCCGGAACTCCGCACGGCCCGAGTCTAGCCGAATCCCGTCGGGCGTCCAGCCGTTTCCGTGTTCGCCTCGCTCAGTCGCGGGGCTGTTCGAGCAGCGTGTAGAGCACGAAGTTCGTGAACAGCCGGTCGCGGGTCAGGCCCAGGTGGTCCGATTCGAGGAACAGCACACTCCGGAAACCGATCGGCGTGCGCACCCTGGGGACATACCCGGTCCCCGTTCGCTCGTCCATCAGCGCGCTGGATCGCGTGACGGTGTCGTCCCCCGGTGCCCGCCCGCGGACCCGGAGCGACCCGGCCTGCTCGACCTCGAGCACATCGGGGGTCGAGTGCGCATCGCCCGCGACGAGATACAGACTGAGCCCAGCGGGAGGGCTCGCGGGGCGATCCAGCGCGCGGTGCGCCTGCGCCGCCCGCCTAAGGCACTTGCGCAGGTGATCCATCGCGATCGCCTCGCGCTCCTCGCGCGTGCCCGCGTCGGGGAGCAGCGCGCGCAGGTCCCGGTCCGCGTCCGGGTCGGCAAGCCCCCACCCGAAGCGGACCCAGTTCTCCGCGTCGAACAGATCGATCCCCTCCCCGGTCCGGGCGTCGACGACCCGCGCGTGCCGCGTGCGCGGGAGCAACTGGTAGATCGCGGGCATCGTCCCCAGCACCGCGGCGCGGTAGGTCGGCGTGATAAACGACGCGAAGTTCACGCCCTCGACGAGTTGCTCGAGCGCAAGCACCGACCCCGCGGAGGGCGTCCCCACGAGGATCGCGTTCTCGACATACGCTGCGCCCTCCCAGTCCAGTTCCGGGAGCGACCCGTCCTCCGGGAGCGGTGTGGGCCCGTACCGCAGGTAGTAGCGCAGCACGAGACCGCCCATCGAATGGGCGACGATGTCCGCCTTGCGCTGCCCGCCGCCGGGCTGGGACGCGAGCGCCGTGAGCACGACCTCGTGCAGCGCCGCCGCCTGCTCGCTGATGTCGCGGCGCCAGTCGTAGGGGAACTGGAAGCAGGTGTAGTGCAGCCCGCCGTAGTCGATCGCGCCCGATGCGCCCAGCGTCTCGTCGCGGTATTCGCCCGCCGCGAGGGTCCGCAGGATATCGATGTAGGCGCCGAGCTCGAGGCCGCGCAGCAGGCCCACATCGATCGACAGCGTGTCGAGCACCGTCGTCGGGACGACCTCGTCGCGGATCTTCGAGAGCGGCACGCCCGCCCGCATGGGGAGCGCCACCAGCCGCGCCCCTTCGGGCGTGTCGGGGTCCGCGGAGCCGAAGGTGAAACTCCCCCACACGGGCGTCATCGCGTCGGGCGATTCGAGCTTCGTGCCCAGGATCCCCGGGATGACAACCACCGGGTTCCGCTCGGCACCGATGTTCTGCGCCGCCTCGTCGTAGATCACGCCCAGGTCCGCGCGCCGGTTCGAGGGGTGGCAGGCGACGAGCATCGCGAGCGCGAACACCGGAACCAGCCCTCCGAGAGACCTGCCCATCCCGATGCCTCCTCGCCCCCGTTGAGCGCCGCCCCAATCACGGCTCCTCCGCAGCGTATCCGACCCATCGGCGCGCGTACGATCGACTCGCCGGGGCGGTAACTCAATTGGTAGAGTGCCAGCTTTGCAAGCTGGAAGTTGGGAGTTCGAGTCTCCTCCGCTCCATTCCGAGCCGTCGGCATGCCCGGCGGCGCGACCCGACCCGATCCACGCGAGGGAAGACGATGAAGGGCATCATCCTGGCCGGCGGGCACGGCACGCGTCTCCGCCCGCTCACCGGCGCGATCAGCAAGCAGCTGCTCCCGGTCTACAACAAGCCGATGATCTACTACCCCCTCTCGGTGCTCATGCTCGCGGGCATCCGGGAGGTCCTGCTGATCTCCACCCCCGAACACCTCCCGCTCTACAAGCAGCTGCTGGGCGACGGATCGCAGTGGGGCATGTCGATCCGCTATGTCGTGCAGGACCAGCCGCGCGGGCTCGCGGAGGCCTTCCTGCTCGACAAGGCCTTCATCGGGGATGACCCCGTCTGCCTGATCCTGGGCGACAACATCTTCCACGGGCGCGGGCTGAGTACCTCCCTCCGCGAGGCCGCCTCGATGACCTCCGGCGCCTCCGTGTTCGCCTACCCGGTCCACGATCCGGAGCGGTACGGCGTCGTCGAGTTCGACGAAGACCGCCGCGCCGTCTCGATCGAGGAAAAACCCAGCAAGCCCAAGAGCCGCTTCGCCGTCCCGGGGCTCTATTTCTACGACAACCGCGTGGTGCGCTACGCCGAGGAACTCGAGCCCAGCGCGCGCGGCGAACTCGAGATCACCGACATCAACCGGCGATACATGCAGGACGGCGAGCTGAGCGTGCAGGTCTGGGGGCGCGGCCTCGCCTGGCTCGACGCCGGGACGCACGAATCGCTTCTCCAGGCCCAGGTCTTCGTCCAGGCGATCGAGGACCGGCAGGGCAGGATGATCTGCTGCCCAGAGGAGATCGCCTGGCGCATGGGCTTCATCGACGACGACGCCTTCCGGGCCCTCGCCCAGGGCTATTTCAAGAACGAGTACGGCGACTACCTCCGCAGCATCGCCGCCGAGGGCCGCGACGAGTACTGGGACCACTGACGGCGCACCCCGCGCCGGGCATGAGCCCCGCGGATCGCGCCGCGATATAGTCGGGGCTCCCCCCGCCGGGGTGCACGACCCGGACATGCGCGGAGCCCGATCGCATGATCTTCAGCAGCGCCTTCTTCCTCTTCGCGTTCCTGCCGATCGTCGCGATCGCGTACGCGTGCCTGCCCTGGAAAAACACGGTCCTGCTGATCGCGAGCCTGTTCTTCTACGCGTGGGGCGAGCCCTTCTACATCGCGCTGCTGGTGCTCGTCTGCCTGCTCAACTGGTACCTGGGCCTGCACATCCTGCCCACCCGCTCCGCGAGGCGGCGCAAGGCGGCGCTGACGACCGCCGTCGCGCTCAATGTCGTCGTCCTCCTCTATTTCAAGTACGCAGGCTTCGTGATGGAGAACCTCAACGAGGTACTCGCGGAGCTCGGGCTCCGGCGCATCGCGTTCACGCCCCCCAAGCTCCCGCTGGGCATCTCGTTCTTCATTTTCCAGGCGATCACCTATGTCGTCGATGTCTACCGCCGCGATACGGCACCGGCGCGCAACCCCGCCCGCGTCACGCTCTACATCGCGATGTTCCCCCAGCTCGTCGCGGGTCCCATCGTCCGCTACCGCGAGGTCGCGATGGCGATCCGCAAACGCTCGACCAGCTTCCGACGCGTCGCGTCGGGCGCGGAGCTCTTCGTCATCGGGCTGGGCAAGAAGGTCCTCGTCGCCGACACCCTCGCGGGGCCCGTCGATTCGATCTTCTCCATGCCCGAGGGCACGCTCACGCCCCCGCTCGCGCTGTTCGGCGCCGTCTGCTTCGCGGTCCAGATCCTCTTCGATTTCTCGGGATACACCGACATGGCGATCGGCATCGCCCGCGCCGTCGGGTTCGATTTCCCGGAGAACTTCAACGAGCCCTACCGCGCCAGCAGCATCCAGGACTTCTGGCGCCGCTGGCACATGACCCTCAGCCGCTGGTTCCGCGATTACTGCTACATCCCCCTGGGCGGAAACCGCAAGGGGCCCGTCCGCACCTATGTCAACCTCATCACCGTCTTCTTCCTCACCGGTCTCTGGCACGGCGCGAGCTGGAACTTCATCATCTGGGGCCTCTATCACGGCTGCTTCCTGATCATCGAACGCCTGGGCCTCAAGAGCCTGCTCGACCGCGCCCCGCGCCCCGTCCAACTGCTCTATGTCTGGGTCGTCGTCCTCATCGGGTGGGTCTGGTTCCGCGCCGAATCGCTCATGCAGGGGTGGGACATGTCCGCGCTCCTTCTGTTCCGACCCGCGGAATGGACGCGGGGATGGTCCGAGGTGCTCCGCTACGCCGCGGGGGATGACCTCGCCGCGCTCGGCGCCGGGCTGTTCATCTCCGTCGGGGGGTGGCACGCCCTCCGCTCCGCGCTGGGGCGGCGCGAAGGGCACACGATCGTTCCCGAGCCCGCGTTCGGCTGGGCGCGCTCCGCGGCGCTCGCGACCCTGAGCCTCGTGTGCATCGCCGCGGTCACGAGCCAGACCCAGCAGGCGTTCATCTATTTCCGATTCTGACCCCGTTCCGCGAGGGCCGCGTCCGTTATGTCCAGCAGGCTGATCTGGCAACCCGATTCGCACCGAGCGGCGCCCCGCGCGTTCTTCCTGCTCTGGTGCCTCGCGCTGATCGCGGCGCCGTGGGTCGCCGCCGCGGGGCTCGTCCCGGCCCGCACCCAGTGGTACGAGAACCGTGCGCCCGAGCCCTGGCCCGCCGCCCCCGACGACACACGCGAGGTCAACACCTACCCCGCCCGATTCGAGAGCGCCTTCACGGATCGCCTGGGCGTCCGCGGCTACCTGATCGGCCTCCACGCCTGGCTCAAATACAAGGTCTTCGCGACCAGCCCCTCCGACGCCGTCCTCGTCGGCAAAGAAGGCTGGCTCTTCCACAACCTCGGCGCCAACATCGCGGACCACCAGGGCCGGCTCGTGCTCTCCGATGCCGACAAGCGCAAGCTCCGCCTCGTCTTCGAGGAGCGTCGTGACTGGCTCGCCGAGCGGGGCATCCCCTATCTCGTCGCGATCGTGCCCGAGAAGCAGACCGTCTACGACGCCCAGGTTCCCGCGTGGGTGGGCGATCGGCAGGGCCCCAGCGCACGGGAGCAACTCCTCGCCTATCTCGACGAGGTCGGCTCGACCCTCGATGTCCTCGATCTGACCCCCGTCCTTCGGGATGCCGCCCAGCACGCCGCGCCGGGCCCCGACCAGCTCTATTACACCACCGACACGCACTGGAACCAGCAGGGCGCACTGATCGGGTACCGCGCGATCCTGGCGCGCCTGCGCGAGCGTGAGCCGACCATCCCGCCCGCGCTCGAGTCCGACGACTTCGCGCGCACACTCGTGGACCTGCACACCAACCTCAACAAGATGCTGGGCATCACCGACACCGAACCGTCTCCAGAGTTTGCGCCGGTCGGGGGATGGCGCTTCAGCGACATGCCCCTCGACCGACCCGCGATGCAGCGCATCAGCAAGAAGGGCGTCGCGGTTGTGCGCGAGATCCCGGACGCCGAGGGTGCGCTCCCCACGATGCACTTCCTCGCCGACTCCTTCGCGGGGTGGAACAGCCGCCTGCTCGCGAACCACTTTGCGCGCTCGACGCTGACCAACACCTGGGGCTCGGGGTGGACCCACCGCGACCACTTCCCCGCGGGCCTGCTCGCCGAAGAGCACCCCGATGTGGTGCTCTCCCAGCTCGCCGAGGGACGCCTACGCGTCGGGCCCTCCCCCGCCTACGCCGCACACCCATCGGGAGACGGCAACCCGACCGCGGTCCGCCAGGCCCGCCTGCGCAGGCTGCTCCGCGAATCCGAGAGCGCCGGAACCGAGCCCCGCCCCGCGGCCCTCCAGCCTCTCCCGGGAGAGCCCGGCCGGTACCGCCTCGAACTTGCCAGCGATCTCCGCGCGTCCCCTCTCGCGGTCGTCCGCCTCGACATCACCGCGAAGGCGAACGCGTGGATCTCACTGGAGAAGCCCGCGTTCCAGCGGGTCGCCTACCGGTTCGGCGAGCCCGCGCGCGCGGGGGTGACCCCCATGGGCGATCACGCCTGGCTCGTCGCGCCCACCGAGGACGACGCGTTGATCCTCGAGATCGACCCCCCCGATGCCGCGACGATCCGCGCCGCCGCCGCGATCCCGCACCCCGAGCAGAAGTGACGAATCACCGGCGCGCGCGCCGCCAGGCACGCTGCAGCACCGGGACGGCGCTGAGCCGCTGCGCGACCGCCGACACCCCCGGCGCGCGCACCAGCGCCCGCGCGGCGTCGATCACCGGTCGCCTGGGCGGCCATTCGACCCCGTCGAGCTTTGTCCACATTTCGAGGTCCGGGACGAGGGCGTCCCGCCAGCGTCGGACGAACGCGCGCCGGTTCTCCGCCTGGCGCCCGAAGCGCCCGGGGGTGCTGCTCCCGTAATGCCCGACGACGCTCTCGCCGCAGTACCACACGCCCGCGCCGTGCGTCTCCGCGCGCAGGCAGAGGTCCGCGTCCTCGAAGCCGTTGCGGAAGACCGGGTCGAACCCGCCCAACTCATTGAACAGGGCGCGCCCGACGACCCAGCACGCGCCGGTGACGAACCGCATCGCGCGGGTCCGCGTCGCGGGCGCGAGGTCCGCGTCGAGCCCGTCGTAGAGATTGACGGGCGTGAGGTCGCTCGCGAACGCGCCCCCGCCGTGGTTGAGCACGCGCCCGAGCGCACGCTCGGGCGCGGGGTAGACCTGCCGGTTGCCCACGATCGAGGGCCCGTGCCGATCGAGGGTGCGGAGCATGGGCCCCAGCCATCCGGGCTCGAAGAGCATGTCGTTGTTGAGCAGCACGAGCGTGTCGCCCGCGGCGCGCGCCGCCAGCGCGTTCATGTTGGTCCCGAAGCACCCCTGCTCGGCTCCCCGGACGACGATCAGCTCTGCGCCGAGATCACCCGCGCAGCGTTCGCGGCATTCCCCCAGCAGTTCGGGGGTGCCGTCGGTGCTGAGATCGTCGTAGACGAGGATCTCGACGCCGCCCCGCGTCGGGCGCGGTTCGCCCGCGATCGAGGGAACGAGCGTGCCGAAGAACGCGCGCGTCAGGTCCGCCCGGTTGCGCACGCAGACGAGGATGGACAGCCCGCCGCTCACCGCGCCTGGTCCTCCTCGCCGCGGGGGGCGGGATCGCTCAGAGGTGCTCTTTCTTGAGCGCCTCGAACCGTTCCTTCGCCTTGCAATAGAGCTCCCAGTCCGGCGCGATGTTCTCGCGGATCTTGGCGCGGACCGAGGGGGTGACGAACCCGTGCTTGAACTGCGCGAGCAGCCGCCCGTACCCGACATTGGTCTTGGGCACGAACCCCATGCGCCCGAGCATGGTCGGGTGATAGGCCGCGAGACCGAGGATCTTGCGGATCAGCTTGACCGTCGCGGGCATGTCCTCGGTCATCCCGACGACCGCGAAGCGGTCGAGGTCGGCGCCGTTGAGATAGATGCTCTGCGCCTTGCGCATGTTGCCGAGCTTGCTGAACCCGACGATGTCGAGCCCGTCCTCGACGATGCGCCGGTAGGCGAACTTGCTCATGTCCTTGCTGCGCATCAGGTGGAAGTAGTTGGAGATCGTCCGCTCCACCGGGTCGCGCAGCACCGTCACATACCGCGCCTCGGGGAAGATCTCCGCGTACTTGGAGTAGTGGAAGTGCCCGTGGATCACCTTGAACCGCTCGATCAGCCACGCGATGTCGCGGATCTGCTCGGGGTCCTTGGGGATGATCTGGTCGTCGTAGTCGTACAGGATCTGCCGGCTGACGGCGTAATCGAGGATTGACGCCAGCGTCGTGCCCGCGGTCTTCGGGATGTGGATCGAGATGATCAGATTCTCGCCGCGAGTGCTCTGGCGGGGACGCTCACGCTCGGGGTTTCCTTCGGGGACCGGAACGGCAACCGGCTGATCAACGCGTGATCGAAGCTCTGATTCCATGAGCACACCTTCTCGAAATGGGCGCCCGCGATCCGGGCATCGATATCGTCCGCCCGCGCCGCGGCTTCTTCCATCGAACCGACGATCGACGCGATCGTGGGCTCGGCCGCGAACAGGTTGGGCGTGATCGAACGCATCGCCTCCACCGGGCGATTCGCGAAACTCGTCGTCACCGTGGGGAGGCCCGCCGACGCGAACTCGAACGGGGGCACGCTCGGGTGCGGCGCGTACATCAGGCACAGCCCGACATCGTGCCCCGAGACGAACCGCTGGTACTCGTCCAGCGGCATCCGCTTGGCCATCTCCAGCTTCCGTCCGTGCTTGAGCGCGAGGTGACCCGACAGCGACATGCTCCCGATCCCCGTGAAGGTCCACCGCTCATCGAAGACGCCCGCCTCGATCGCGGCGTTGAGGGCCATCACCCCGATCTCGAACAGGTTGCGCCCCGCGTGCGATTCGGGCCTCGCGTAGAACAGCACCTTCCGCGTCGTCCGGTTGACCAGGTCCTCCCGCGAGGGCGGGCTGAATTCCGTGATCGCGTGCGAGAAGTACGCGTGCGAGCCCTCGGGGTCGGGGTTGTCGTCCCGGAAGACCCCGAGCTTCTGTCCCTTGAAGAAATCACGCAGCAGCCGCGAGTTGAACAGCGCGAAGTGGGGCAGCGTGTAGGTCTCCGCCGCGAGGAAGTGCACGCTGTCGAGCGGATGGAAGATGGGCTCGAACTCCTGGATCAGGAAGACGACCTTCTTCCCGTTGACCTGCTGGGCGACCGAGTGCGCGTGGCGCGTGGTCTCCCACGAATAGCTCAGGAACTCGTCCTCGGGCCCGAACGGGATCGCCTTGGTCCGGTCGTTCCGCAGGTGCACCTCGCAGCGGGGGAGCACCTCGCGCAGCAGGCGGTTCTTCTCCATCGCCGACTCGAGCGCCGACATGCTCGTCAGCGTGGGCTCGCAGCTGATCAGCCGCACCCGGTGCCCCTCGTCCAGCAGCGTCTTGACGAGGTTCAGCGCCGCGATATAACCCCCGAAGATCACCAGCGGGTCGATCGTGGGCAGGAAGAAGTTCAGCGTGTAGGGCCTCGAGGGGTCCACCCGCACCGGGATCTTCGCGAGCTTGAACTGCAGCAGTTCCAGGCGGTAGATGTTCGTGGGCTGGTCGATGTCGCTCGTGCTCTCCGAGCGCAGGTCCTCCCACCCGCTCATGCGGTTGAACAGCCTGCCCAGCACCGGGACATGACGACCGATGTACCGACCCGCGAGCCGTGTGATGTACCGCGTCGCCGAGATCTTGCCGCGCACCCCGCGACCACGCTTCAGAAGCGTCCACGCGAGCCGAGTCTTATCCGGGAGGTCCCTCATCAGTCCCACATCCGCCGACGAGCCGGCTCATCCAGGCCCGTGCGCTCCCGGGGCCCGCCCCGGGGGTCTGCACCGATCAACCCGCGACCGTCCCCCGGCCGCACGCAACGCTCGCACTCTCCGATCGGTCCCCACGCCGCACGGAATCGTGCCAAACCCGATTCACCCGCCGCCCGTCTGCTCGACATTCGCGGCGTCCGAAGCGGTCTCCGCGGCATCCCCCGCCGCGGTTTCCTCGACCCGGCGGAGCCGATCCTCGATCGACGCGAGACGCTCCGAAAGGCCCGGAAACTCCGCACAGATCAAGTGTAGCAACTCACTCAACTCCGATCGATGGCCCCGGCGAAGGTCCTCGACCGCCCACTCCAGCTCGCGGTACCGCCCCTTGAGCCGTTCCAGCTCACCCGCGCGGAACCGCTCTTTCGCGTGCGCGATCACCAGGTCGCCCAGCGACTTGAGCACCAGCAGCAGCGGGCGCCGCGCCGCCTCGTCCATCCGCGCCACGCGGGCGATGCCGTCCGGCGCCGCGTCCGGGTCCAGCACCACCACCCCGAGCCCGTTGGAATGGGGCAGGTTGAAGCACGCGTACTCCCGCTCGATCTCGTCCCAGAGCCGGTACACCCCGAACCCTCGCTCCCGCGGCGTCGTGTCGTGCAGGATCACCACGCCCCGGGGGCTCATCTTCGGGAGCCAGCTCCGAAAATCGTGGCTCGCCGCCTCGTAGGTGTGCAGCCCGTCGATGTGCAACAGGTCGACCGAGCCGTCCTCGAAGGTCTCGCGCGCGTCGTCGAACCGCATCCGCATCAGGCGGCTGAAATGCCCGTACCGCGGGTCGTGATAGTCCCGCAGACGAGCCAGGACCTCGGGGCCGTACGCGCCCGTGTGCTCGTCGCCCTCCCACAGGTCCACCGCGAAGGCCTCGCACGAGACGCCCTGCTCCCGCATCGCCTGGCAGAACGCGCAGTACGAATCACCCGCGTAGGTGCCCAGCTCCACGAACCGGCGCGGCT
>MDTG01438806.1_pt1 | contig 19766 bp, 17 predicted proteins | sample 811421 | NCBI WGS metagenome assembly MDTG01 (sample SAMN05326645, study PRJNA326480) | marine metagenome | isolation source: seawater | place: Pacific Ocean: South East | collected 2011
CCTAGTGACCGGTCATTTCATCGAAGATGAATTCTTGCTTGATGCGCTTGACGATGATGACGACGAGTCACCTGATTGAGTGGTGTCTCCGCTCTGCTCGGCTTTCAACTGAGCGAGCGTGACGATCTTGACGACGTCGCCGGAACTCAACTCACCACCGGAATCCACGACGATTCGTTGACCGGCTCTGAGCCCCTTCTGGATCCAGGACTTGCCTTCGACTGATTCGCCGACCGTCACGTCCTGACGAGTGAGCTTGTTCTTGCTGTCGATCAGCCAGACATAGCTGCCACCCCCCTGCTCGGCACGGAGCGCGCGCTGAGGAATCACGACGGCGTCGGGAACCTTCCTCACGAGAATCTGAGCTTCGCCGAACTGCCCGGGATAAGCCCAGGCATCGGGATTGTCGAACTTCACGCGAACCGTCGCGGTCGAGGTGGATGCATCGACCTGGTTGTCGATGAAATCGATGACGCCATCGAAGACCTTGCCTCCGCCACCCCGAGTCCCATTGACGCGGACCTTGGCGGTGACCGCGCCGCTCTTCTGCAGTTCGATCAACTTGGGAAGGTTGTGCGCGTCGACGGAGACGAGAATTCGCATCGGGTCGTACTGCACGAGCGTCACGAGCGAGTCCGCAAATCCACTGGGTTCCACCAGAGCGCCCAGTTCGACCTGCCGCTGCCCGAGGCGTCCGTCGAACGGCGCGCTGATCGTGCTGAAGGAGAGGTTCAATTCCGCGTTGACCAGCGAACCGGCTGCGGTCTCGACCTGTCCTTCGGACTTTTCGAGATTGGTCACCAGCTGATCGAAGTCCTCACGGGAGATCGCACCGGTCTCGACCAGAGGTCTGTTTCGTTCGACCGTGCGCTCCGCCAGGTTTCTGGCTGCCACGGCGCCTTCAAGGTTGCCTCGAGCTTCGAGAAGGGCCGCCTCGAAAGGGCGTGGATCGAGTTGAAAAAGGGTGTCGCCGGTCTTGACCAGCTGTCCATCCATGAAGTCAACCGATTCGACGTAGCCTGTGACTCGAGAGTCGATGTTCACGTTTCGAATGGCGTACGTGGTGCCGGGTTGGCTGAGCACGATGGAAAAGGTCTCAGGCTTGATGGATTGGGCGGTGACCGTCGTATCCTTCTCGGCCATCAGAGCCATGGTTTCCTTGCCGCTGTTCGAGCCTCCACAGCCGGCAAGAACACCGGTCAGAAGAATGCCGAGAATCGTGGGCGTCGTGCCCGGAAGAAGCTTTCTCACGATGTTCCTCCTGCTGTCGCAGAGACGATTGATTCGTCGTTTGTGGGAACGGCGACGGGGCCGTCCGCCGAGGGAAGGACCGGTGACCAGTCTCCCCCGAGTGCCTTGTAGAGAGTCACCGCCGCGAGCGCGACCTGCGCTTCGGCGTTGATGAGAGAGAATTCCTGCTCAAGGAGCTGGAGTTCGGTTTCGATGACGAGCGGGAGATTCTGAGTTCCCTGGTGGTAGGCCTGCTCGGCCAGCACCAGCGCACCGAGAGAATCATTGCGAGCCGCCTCAGTGTCTCGGCGGGAGAGTTCGCTGCTCGAGAAATCCACGAGCGCATCTTCGATGTCGCGGTAGGCGTTTAGCACGGTCTTCTCATAAGAGATCAGACCTTCACTTGCGCCCGCCTTCGCGATGTCGATCTGACTGGAGACACGCCCCCAGTTCAGAAGCTGCCAGTTCATGGAAGGGCCGATCGACCAGTATCGATTCGACCAATTGAAGAGATTTCCGGCATCGGAGGACTGAAGACCGACCGTACCGACCAGACTGAACGCGGGAAGAAGGTCTGCTTCGGCGACCCCGATACCAGCCACGGCGGCTGCGAGATTGCGTTCGGCCGCACGGACGTCCGGGCGCTGGCGAATCACCTCAGCAGGCATGGCGACACCGATGGTCGCCGGAGGCACTGGAATCTGCCCGCTGTCACCCAGAAGATCATGAAGAGCACCGGGCGTCTCACCGACCAGCACTGAAATGCGATTCAATTCCTGAGTGGCGTCCGCAACGTATCCATGGAGCCTCGATTCGAGGGAGGCCACCAGAGAACGGGCTGAGAGGACATCCGTCATGGTGGCCGTTCCGTTGTCGTAGGACTGACGGACCAGATCGAAATTGTGTTCCGCGGCGACAAGACCGACTTCGGTGATCTCGAGCGTCTTCCGCAGGGTGCGGTAGGAGACATAGGAGGTGGCGACCTCGGCTCGAACGGTCACCAGCAGGTCCCGCCAGTTCTCGATCGATGCGAGAAGCGAATTCTCCTTCGATTCCATGGCCCTTCGGATCTTGCCCCAGAGGTCCAGTTCCCAGGTCATCGAGGAGCCGAGCTTGAAGCCCTGCCCGCTGTCACCATCGACTGTGACCCCGGGAATTTCGCCGCCGTCGGCCCTGAACCACTGGGCGTATCCATCGCCATTGATGGTCGGCAGCAGAAAGGAACCAGCAATGCCGAAGTCTGCTCGAGCGACCTCGACTCGGGTCATGAGGATTCGCAGATCGAGGTTGTTCTGCTGTGTTCTAAGAATCAGCTCGTCGAGAATGGGATCCTCGAAGCTCTCCCACCATGTGCCGACACCTTCGGAACTGGCCTCCAGCCCGGCCTTGAGATCATTGTGCCAGGCGTCAGGGGAGATCAGATCGGGACGCTCGTAGTCGGGCCCCACCATGCATCCGGTGAGGAGGAGCCCAGCGGTGGATGCGAGCAGCGTGCATGAAATTTGTACTGACCTAAAAGATGCCATCAGAGGAGTCTATAGGCGAATGACATTTCTCGCAGACCCTCCAAGGATGCCCGGCTATTGTGGAGCCATGACCCGAGCATCGGAACAGAGATTGAGACGAATCGCGATTCTCTATGCAATGGAAGCGGAGGGCACTCCGCTCGCGGACAGACTCGAATTGAGCGAACCGAAAGAACTCCACAAAGGACTGCCAGCCTGCATGCGGACCGGGACCGTGGGCGAAGTTGAGGTATCCATTGTCTTCAATGGGCGAGATCCCGTGCATGGCGTCGACAGAATCGGGCTCGAACATGCGGCGGTGACGACGTGGGCCCTTATTGAGAGGCTTGATCCGCAATTGCTTGTCAATGCGGGCACTTGCGGCGGCTTCCAGTCTCGGAGCGGGACGATTGGAACCACATACCTTGCGGGTGGCGACTACCTCATTCATGACCATCGAATCCCTCTTCCGGGGTTCCAGGCTCTGGGCGTCTCAAGGCTCCCGGCCACAAGATACCCCGCGGTCGAAAAGCGGCTGGGCCTTTCAGTAGGCCCCGTCTCAAGTGGGTCCTCGCTGGATGCGACGGACGCGGAACGCCGATTCTTCGAAGAGGAGTGCGTGGTTGCCAAAGACATGGAAGCCGCTGCCATTGCAAGAGTTGCATGTGATCTGAAGACGCCGCTCATGACGATGAAAGCCGTGACCGATCTTGTCGATCATCCCGAGCCTGCTGAGGATGCCTTTTTAAGAAACCTACAGGCAACGACGCACAAGCTGACCGACCACATGGAACATCTGGTTCGCTGGATAGGCGAAGGCCTGACCCCCGCCGAACTCGAGAACTGAACATGATCGGCTGAAACGAGCCCTCGGAGAAGACATGAACGTTCTGCTCATCGCCGCTTTTTCAGCCGTCGGATTCATCGTCGCCTACAGGACCTACGGTCGCTGGCTGGGCGGACGTGTCTTCGAGCTGTCCGCCAAAAGACTGTGTCCATCCAGGGAATGGGAGGACGGAACCGATTTCGTCCCTACCAGCCGAAGCGTCGTGTTCGGTCATCACTTCACCTCGATCGCAGGAGTGGGACCGATCGTGGGCCCCGCCATCGCCGTCTTCTGGGGATGGCTGCCGGCACTGATCTGGGTCTTTCTTGGTTCGATCCTGATCGGTGCCGTCCATGATCTCGGGAGTCTCGTCCTCAGCCTACGGAACAATGGCCAGACGATCGGCGACATCGCGGGAAGAATGCTCAGCCGTCGAGTTCGAATTCTGTTCCTGACCGTGCTCTTTCTCGCGCTCACGATCGTTCTTGCGGTCTTCGGACTGGTGATCGCGATGGTGTTCCGTCAGTTTCCACAATCGATCTTTCCATGCATGGTTCAGGTTCCGATCGCGATCATGATCGGAATCCATCTCAAACGCTCCGGGGCGGGACTGCTGGTGCCTGCCACACTTGCGCTGATCACGATGTACGTCGCCGTCATCTATGGAAACACGGGGATGCTGGGTGCATTCAACGCCTGGGCGGCTTCTCTTCCGATCATCGCGTGGTGCGGGATACTTCTGGCATACTGCTACGTCGCATCGGTGTTGCCCGTGTGGGTCCTTCTTCAGCCGAGGGATTTCATCAACGCACTCCAGCTCATCACGTCTCTCGGGCTCATCGTGATGGGACTGATCGGCGCGGCGCTGATCGGGGGCCCCGCGGTCCAGATCGATGGAGAGACCGTGCGCCTTCCACTTGAATTCACGGCTCCGGCCATCAATGCCATGGCCAGCGATGAGGGTGCCCCGCCCATGCTGCCGTTCCTCTTCATCACGGTCGCCTGTGGTGCCATCAGTGGATTTCACTGTCTAGTGGCAAGTGGAACATCCTCCAAACAGCTTGCGGATGAACGCGATGCATTGAGCATCGGATACGGGTCGATGTTGCTGGAGGGTTTTCTCGCGATCATCGTGATTCTCGCATGCAGTGCCGGACTATCGCTGACCGGAGATGCATGGGAAGGCATCTATACGAACTGGGCGGCAAGCGATTCACTTGGAAACAAGGTGGGCGCGTTCGTCACCGGAGCGGGGAACTTCATCGCCTCGATCGGAATTCCGGCTGAAATCGCGATCGCGCTCATGGGTGTCATGGTCGCATCCTTCGCGGCCACCACGCTCGACACGTCATGCCGACTTCAGAGATACGTCATTCAGGAACTGGCTGCTGCGCTGGGCGGTCGAAAGTCGGACGGACGGGCCGGATTCCCCCCGCTCCACGTGTTCACTGGAAAACATCCGGCCACCCTGCTTGCGGTGACACTGGGCCTTGCACTGGCGTCGATCCCACAGAGCGGGGCACTCACGGATTGGAACATCCAATCCGCTGGAACGGGTGGCATGATTCTGTGGCCGCTGTTCGGTGCCACGAACCAACTTCTGGCAGGTCTCGCCCTGATGGTGATCTTCTTTTATCTGAGACGAAGAGGGCGTCGAGCGATGTTCGTGTTGATTCCCCTTGCGTTCATGCTGCTGATGCCGGCATGGGCAATGCTTGATGATGCATTAATCGGAACGAGAAAAGTCAGTTTTCTTGAGGGAGGCGACTGGCTGCTTCTGGCACTTGCGGTGGCCACGCTGGGACTCGAAGCCTGGATGATCGCCGAAGGGATCCTGCTCATTCCGAAGACCCTGGGTCGCCGGGAGAGAAGTGCACCACCACCGGGAGAACGGGTGCGGAACGAAGATAAGAGTCTGGGTGACGTGCCTCGGACGCATTCCTGACATCTTTCCTCGCCCCTACGAACCGGAGTGGCTGTTTTTCCGTTTTCCGGGATTCAGCTGAGAGAAGAACATGCCATCTGCGGAATGCTGATGAATGGCCAGTGACCATTCAGAGTCAGAAAGAATGAGGAGCATGACATGACCAGCACCAACCGGAACACGAGCACGAACCACCTCTCACCAGTGGCCAGAAGAGTCGATCTCAGACTGTGCGCCCTGATGAGTTCCATCGCGGGATTCGTCGTGACGTTCGGTCTCACGGGATGAGCGCCCATCGGGGGGCAGATGCACCGCTACCATCCGGACCTGAGCACTCTGATCCGAACCGACTCGAATCAGAAATGTGTGATTGCACGAACACCGTTCGGTGTCATCATCTGGGAGGATGACGACACCCAGGCTGCAGGCGGACGATCCGTCATCCACGACGTGGTGAAGGATGGAGATCCCGACATTGGACGACCAGGACATCTACACACTCGGTGAGTCACATCAAGCCGATGCCACGACTCCTGAATGGACCAAGCATGCGATCTGGTATCAGATCATGGTCGATCGATTTCGCAACGGTGATACCGACAACGATCCAACTCGAACGATGAAATGGGGTCAATCCTGGTATCAGGCGAGTCCATGGGAGGGCCGGGATGGCCAGAGTTTCTACGAGTGGTACGTCTTCGATCGGATGTGCGGCGGGGATCTTCGGGGACTCTGCGACAAACTGGATCATCTCGCACGACTCGGCGTGAACGCGATCTATCTCAATCCGATCTTTCAAGCCGAGAGCTGCCACAAATACAACGCCACGAGCTATCTGCATGTCGACGACAGGTATGGATTCGCGGAGGAATACTCACCCGCGGAAGAGGCCGAGGATCTGCTCGATCCCCAGACATGGCGATGGACACGATCGGATCTACTCTTTCTCGACTTCCTCAAGGAAGCCAAGGCCCGTGGATTTCGAGTGATCATCGACGGCGTGTTCAATCATGTGGGAACGGCCCACCCGGCATTTCGAGACGTGCTGCGGAAGGGACGCGAGTCTCGGTTCGCCGACTGGTTCGATGTCAGGAACTGGGATCCGTTCGAGTACGAGGGGTGGGCTGGCTTCGGCGGACTTCCCGCATTCAAGAAGAACGATGATGGAATCGAGTGCCAGGCGGTCAAGGATCACATCTTCGCGATCACCCGCCGTTGGATGGACCCGGATGGCGATGGTGATCCATCGGACGGCATCGATGGCTGGCGCCTCGATGTTCCGAATGAGATCGCGCTTCCATTCTGGATCGAATGGTGCGCCGAGGTGAGATCGATCAACCCCGAAGCCTACATCTCGGGGGAGATCTGGGATCGTGCGGAGGAATGGTTGGATGGGAGATCGTTCGACGCGGTGATGAACTATGAATTTGCGAAGGTCCTGTTCGACTGGATCGGCGCGAAAAACGAAAAGATCACCGCGAGCCGGGCGGACCAGAGACTGGCTGAACTGCGAAGAGCCTATCCGTCGGAGATCACCTACAGCCTCCAGAACCTGATCGACAGCCATGACACGGATCGAGCAGTCTCGAAAATTCACAATCCAGACAGACCGTATGACAGCGGCAACCGGGAACAGGACGATCCGCAATACGACGGTGGCCGCCCTTCCAACGCCGCCTACCGCAGACTTCGACTTCTCGTGCTCTTTCAGATGACGTACGTCGGGGCACCGATGATCTACTACGGGGACGAGGTCGGGATGTGGGGATCGGATGATCCGAACAACAGAAAGCCCATGCCATGGGACGACCTCGAACCGAACGACGATCCTGAAAACAGGGTGATGCCGGAATTGTTCGAATCCTACGCACGGATGATCGGCCTGCGAAGAGAGCACGAGGCTCTTCGCATCGGAAGCTTCGAAACTGTCTGCACCGATGATCGGATGGATGTTTGGATGTATCGACGCATCCACGAGGACGAGGAGATCCTCGTGGCGATCAATGCCGGCGAGAATGTCGCCCAGCTCAGCATGCCAAACGGGACATGGCGATCGATTCATGACGAAGAAGGCATGGATGAGAATCAACTCGCTCCGTTGAGCGGCAGAGCATGGAAGAGGGTCTGATGACATGAGCGCCCGAAAGCCGCTTCTGGATTCAAGATCCGCAGGAGTCCTGCTTCACATCACATCACTTCCGGGTCCGCACGGAATTGGTGATCTGGGTCGCCCCGCGCTCGCCTTCCTCGAGTGGTTGTCGAAGTCCGGATGCAGCATCTGGCAGGTCCTTCCGATCGGTCCTGTCGGAAAGGGTGACTCCCCATACAGCAGTGGATCCAGCTTCGCGATCGAGCCGCTTCTGGTCTCGCTCGACGAACTTGTGATGGATGGGCTGCTCCCTCGCGCGTCTCTTCGCGGTATTCCGCGCATGGATGGTTCCCAGATCGACTACCAGGCCGTGCGGAAATTCAAGGAGCCCCTGCTGCATCGTGCATTCGAGACCTTTCGAAACGAACACCGGGAGCGAACGGCGGCATTCGTTCGATTCGAGAAACGTGCTCGCCACTGGCTTGACCCATGGTGCGCATGGAGCAGGCACAACACCGGTGGTTCTCACGAGGAACACGCCTTTCGACAGTTCGTTCTCGACCGACAGTGGCGCTCATTAAAAAAGGAGGCGAAGCACAGAGGGATCAAGCTCTTCGGAGATCTTCCGATCTTCGTGCCACTGGAATCAGCGGACGTCGCGGAATCTCCGGAGCTCTTCAGAGTCCGTGCCGACGGCTCACCCGAGCTGGTCAGCGGGACACCACCGGATTTCTTTTCAAGCAACGGGCAATTGTGGGGGCACCCTCAGTACCGATGGGGCGCCCACAGAAAGACCGGTTTTTCCTGGTGGATTTCCAGGATCAGGCGGCAGCTCGAACTGTTCGACATCGTCAGGATCGATCACTTCATCGGACTGCATCGATCCTGGATGATTCCGGGCGGAGCACGTACCGCGAAGCAGGGACGTTGGAGACGAGTCCCCGGCAGAGAGATGCTCGAGGCCGTGAGAGACAAGCTGGGAGACGTGCCGATGGTGGCTGAAGATCTGGGAGGGATGACTCGAGCTGTGGACACGCTCCGGAATGACTTCGGATTGCCGGGCATGGCCCTGCTGCAGAATGCATTCGACCGGGACGGTTCCGTGAACCTACCACACCGCCTCTCAAAGCGGTGCGTGGTGTACACCGGGACCCATGACAACGACACGACCCTGGGGTGGTGGCGCGGACTTTCCAAGGCCTCCAGGAGACGGGCGATGACATACGCCGGATTCGACGGCAGCAAGCCCCATGAGATGCTGGTCAGGCTGGCGATGACTTCCCCTGCGAACACAGCGATCATTCCGATGCAGGACCTCCTTGGATTGGGCAGGAAAGCTCGAATGAATGTTCCGGGAATTGCCTCGGGGAACTGGCGCTGGAGACTCGAAACAGGGATGCTACGGAGTCATGAAGCGGCCGTTCTGCGCCGAATGGCGGAAGTCACCGGAAGGTCCCCCGATGAACCCTGAAGTCGAATTCAGAACAGATACGAAGGCAATGCACACACGATGACAGACTCTGAACGGATGCTCGAGTCACTGAATGAACTCGCACACGACTGCTGGTGGAGTTGGAACGAAATCGGCAGACGCCCTTTCGCGATGCTCGACCCGAGGCTGTGGGAAGCGACACGTCAGTCCCCCAAGAAGACGCTTCGGAGATGCGATCCTTCACGACTGCACCAGAGAATGAAATCCGTGGAGTTCCAACAGGTCCTGGACAAGGCGGTCATGGCACGCCGAAAGTACTACGACTCACGGACCTGGTTCTCACGCATCAACGAGAATGGCATCGAGCGATTCAAAGTCGCCTATTTCTGCAGTGAATTCGCCATTCATGAAAGCATGCAGCAATACTCAGGCGGCCTTGGCGTGCTTGCAGGTGACCATGTGAAGAGTGCATCCGATCTCGGACTTCCCTTCGTCGGAGTCAGCTTGCTGTACCGGCACGGGTACTACGTCCAGGAGATCGCACAGGACGGACAGACCAGAGTCATCTATCCGAATTACGAATTCGAGGAGATGCCTCTGGAGGATACCGGTGTGGACATTCACTGCCCGCTCTGGGATCGAAATGTGATCGCAAGAGTGTGGCGCATGAAGGTGGGACGCTCGGAGCTGCTGCTTCTTGACGCGGACCGGGATGGCAACAGCGATGAAGACCGACTGCTGACGGAAGGCCTCTACAAGGGTGACCCCGATCCGAGGATGAGGCAGCAGATCCTTCTCGGCGTAGGCGGAATGCAGGCCCTCGATGCTCTTGGATACGAACCCACGGTGTACCACCTCAATGAAGGACACGCCGCATTCGCTCCAATCTGCAGGATCGCGAAACTGATCGACGAGGGCTGCTCGAAGGAGGAGGCCATGGATCTGATCAGAAAAAGCACGGTCTTCACCACCCACACACCAGTTCCTGCAGGACACGATCGCTATGACGCCGGCCGGGCCGCCGATGCACTCCAGAGAACGCTTGAATCAGCCCGGATGTCTCGAGAGGAATTCGAATCCCTTGGACGTGAACATCCTGAAAATCATGGAGAAGAACTCTGCATGACGGTGCTCGCACTGCGCATGTCGGAAGCCGTGAACGGTGTCGCACAGCTCCACGGAGAGGTCTCGAGGGAGATGTGGCGGGAGGCGTACGGATGTGAGAACGAAGATGATGTTCCCATCAACGCCATCACCAATGGAATTCACATCAGAACATGGCTGGCACCGGCGGCGGATGCATTCTGGCGCCGTGAGATCGGACTTCGGCCTGGGATCGCGAGCCCGCATTCAACGCAGTGGTCCAGAGCACTGGATGCAAGTCCCAATGATTTCTGGGATCTGCGCACGGACCTCAGGACCCAACTGGTCGACTTTCTCCGAAGACGACTCGCACAACAATCCATGAAGAACGGTGCTGATCCGGACACACTCAGAGAGATCTCGGGGTGGTTCGATCCGGATGCATTGACGATCGGATTCGCACGTCGATTCGCCACGTACAAGAGGGCGCCATTGATCTTTCGAGACATCGAACGCCTCGAGAACATCGTCGACGACCTCGATCGCCCGGTTCAATTGATCTTCGCCGGAAAGGCACATCCAAGAGACCAGCATGGCCAGGCCTTCGCTCAGAAGATCCACCGCCTGTCGAAGCGCCCACGACTCAGGGGCCGCGTCGCGATTCTCGAGGAATACGACATGGAGATCGGAAGGATGCTGACCTCAGGGTGCGACATCTGGCTGAACAACCCCAGACGGCCTCATGAGGCAAGTGGCACGAGTGGCATGAAGCCCCCACTGCACGGCGGCCTCAACGTCTCCATTCTCGATGGCTGGTGGCCCGAAGGATTCGACGGCCGAAACGGGTGGGCGATCGGCGATGAAAGCGAGTTTGAATCGACAGAACACCAGGACGAGCATGATTCCAACCAGCTGTATGAACTGCTCGAAGAGGACATCGTTCCGCTCTTCCACACCCGAAATAATCGCGATGTGCCACGTGGATGGATCAAACGAGCGCTTCGCTCCGTTGCCACGATTCCGGACTTCTTCAACACCAACAGAATGGTCGGCCAATATGCGGATCAAGCCTACCTGCCAGCGCACCGGTCAACCCTTAGAATCACTTCTCAGAGTTGATAGACCGCTTTTTATCAGACATCAAGCGCTTTTAAACAGCGGTCTGCCTTCCACATCCTGACACCGCCTCGATGGCTTCCGTGCCATCGCAGGACGGTCGCAGGGGCTGGATCGTCGAATTCAACATGAAACGACCAGGCTGGACTGATCCGAATGGCTTATTTCATCGCTGTGGATATGGAATCGGATGCCACTTGAGCAGTTTCAGCTCGTATCATCTTCTGTTCAGAGCGCCCATATAGCCCCGCCAGCCTTGTTTGGAGACGATCATGCGATTCTCGAATCTGAAGTTCATCAGCACCCTCACCACACTGACCGTCGCGACTGCGGCAGGTCACGCCCTCGCCACCACGACGGACACCGGCGAAAAACTTCCGGTCGTCTACACCGTCGAGATGAACGGCCAGATGGGAACCGACATCCACGAGGACATGATGGAGAAGATCGTCGAGGACGCCAAGGAGGCTCAGCCCGACGTCATCGTCCTCAAGATGAACTCCGCCGACTACAACAAGAACTACCACCTCATGCAGCCCAACCCGAAGGAATTCGGAAAGTTCGAGCTGGAAGCCTATGTGAACATGATTCGCAACTTTCAGAACGAGCTGTCCGGCACCAGACAGGTGATCTGGGTCGAGGACAGCGTCGGAGTGGCATCATTGATCGCCATGTCATGGTGCGAGTTGTACATGTCACCCGGCGCCAGACTCTGGGGACTTCAGAAGCTGCACGATGTGGCACAGAACTGGAGCGACGAAGACGTTCGCGAAAAGATGGAAGCTGCCTGGGAAGGCATGGGCAAGGGCTTCTTCGAAATGGGCTGTCGCGGCGAGTTCGCGAAGGAGCTCGGCGACGCCATGATGGACCCTGAAAACCAGTTGAGTGCGAACTTCAAGGGACGCAAGGTCATCTGGATGTCGAATTTCGACGGCCTCTGGGGTATCGACAACAGTGACGAGCAGGTCGCGAACTTCGATGCACAGTCCGCCGAGGACACGATGCTGAGCAACGGAACGGTCGATTCGCTCGAAGATCTGATGTTCCTCCTTGGATACCGTGAATTCGAACACAACACCCAGGGCGACGAGATCGCGGCGAAATACAAGCAGCAGTGGCGCAGAGCCTATGAAAAATGCGTCTCGACCTTCGAAGACATGCAGGCCGGTAGAGGCATGGGCAACTCGACAGACCCCGTTCGACAGCTCATGGCACGCAAGCGAATGCTCGACGACATGCTCAGGCTCATGACTCGCTACAACGCGGTCGAACGAAGAATGAAGGACGAATACGGCATCACCGTGGATCGTCTGAAGGCGATGATCGAACAGATCGAGGATGAGATCCGACAGGCTCGAGAGAACGGCCGGGGCTCGCGCGGAGGCAGCAGCTTCGGTGGAGGCCGCGGCGGCGGTGGAAAGATCCGATGACCCGATCTGCGCAGTCGAACACTTCCACGAATCCCAGCAGCCACTAGAACCCGGCACAAACCCGAAGAATCACGAGAACGACTCATGACCAAGAGAAGAAGAAACCATGTGATCACCCTTTCACTGCTTGCCACAGGATGCCTGTTTGGAGGCATGACGCATGCCGTGGCACTCGCAGGCTCGGTGCCCATGATGGAGACGACGGTCGTAGAAGATGTTCGGATCAAGCTTGGCAGTCGTGGCGACAACAAGACTTGGAGAGGCCGGATCGGTGACCAAGTCACCATCGCCTTCTCCAAGGCTGGAAAAAACGAGTCCTTCACGGGAGAACTGATCAGCGTGCGAACAGCAGGCCGGAGTTCGATCATCGTCGTCGCCAACAGCGGCGGCCAGAAGGTCTTCCTCACGAACGACATCAATTCCATCACGTCGGATCAGAACGAAGCCTCGAATGATGGCACGAGCTCCACCGAGCAGAAGGCCGACGACTTGCGGACGACGGCGGCGGACGCTTCCTCGGAAACCACGAGAAAGGCACCTGCGCCCTCATCGGACCACGCCTGGGGTTTTCCGACCGAACCCAACACTGGAAACACCGACCTCCCCAAGGTGTTCTTCCTTCCCATCGAGGGTGGCGTGGGTGACGGCACAAGACACAACGAAATGAAGAGGATCGGTGAAATCGCCGACCAGTACGGCCCGGGCCAGATCATCGTCCTCAGGGTGAACAGCCCAGGAGGCCTTGTGCTTGAAGCTGACAGAATCAGTGCCACGCTCACGGACATCGGGACACGCCACCGCCTGGTCGCCTGGATCCAGTCCGCCATCTCCGCCGCGGCATATACCTCGCTGCACTGTCGGCAGATCTACTTCATGAAGACCGGAAATCTGGGCTCTGCGACGATGTTCGCAGGCCAGACCGCGATCGATGGACCAGAACTTGCCGCATGGGTCAAGAAGTTCGGTGACATCGCAGAGGAAAACGGTCATTCCAGAGATCTGGTTGAAGCCATGATCACGAACGGCGAGCTCTGCTCGTACGATCGAGGTGATGGAGAAAACCCTCCCCAGATCTACGGCACTCTCGAGGGTGAAATCAATCTCTCGAACGAGAACCAGAACCTCACCATCAATGCCACGGATGCTGTGGCATGCGGATTCGCCGCCGGCATCGCTGACAACGAGGAAGAACTTGCCTTGCTTCTAGGACTGCCTCACTGGTACGAGACGACCGATGATGGACGCAAGATTCACAAGAACTGGCAGAAGACCTTGAAAGCGGCTGCGCTGGAGATCCCGAGCCTGGGCCGCAAGGCTCAAGGCCAGCTTGGCATGACCAACGACCCCGTCCGCAACCTCAGCCGCCGACTGGATGCCGTCAACAAACTGATCCGATGGTCGAAGAAGCTCGGCGACTACACCAGCATGATGGTACAGCTCCCTCCGCTTGAAGCTCTCGAAGACGCCAAGAGAAATCTCGAGGAAGAGCTTCGCCGCGCACGATCACAACAGTGACTTCCGAAGGAACGACCCGCCAACAGGCCTGCGAAAGCACGTCCTTTTCGTGACGTTGAGAAAGTATCTGCGTCACGACCGGGGCTTTAACGAGCGTGACATGTCTGGTGACTTGCCCTCGCAAGCTCACCAAGGGACGACCAATCGACCTCATGAACCGGATGGTGGCGAGCGTCCATGTGGCGAGCCCGCCGGCTACCGATCAGAATGCCGATGCTCCGACAGGTCGGACCTGCACAGTCATGAAACAACAGAACGGCAACCAAGGGCTACCGCTCTGTTCTCGGGGTTGTCATTCATCAGGGAGCACACTCTCATGAAATGAGTGGAGTGTGCTTGGTCAATCAGTGTCTTCGGCGCCTTCCAAGTGCGACCAGGCCACCGGCAAGAGCCATAACTCCGGCTGGTCCCGGAACGAAACGGGACTGATCCTGAGCGGATCCTTCCGTCCATCCAACAAGATCTGCGAATTGGAGAGGACCGTCCGACAGCGATGCGGTCATCTGGGTGAGATAGTTACCGACTGCATCCTGGGAGGAGCCATCAAACTCGCGCTGGATGGCTCCAAGATCGAAGCTGATCTGATCGACCATGTCCTCGGCGAGCTCCGCTGAGAAATTCTCGTGAGTGATTTCCCAGACCATCAGTTGGAACGCGCTTGCAATGTCGTCACGATCGCTGACTGAGCCGTTGACACCACCGGAGGCGGGGTTCGCCCAATCGGCATAGAGGTCCCGCAGCAATCGAGCCCGCTCATCGCCCATGTTGCCAGGCCATCCACCGTTCGGGCGCTCGGGAACACTTTCAACGGCGACGACATCGAACATGTAGCTCGCACCGACCGTCACACCTTGGTAGATTTCGACGCAATGTGTGATGAAGGAACTTTCCTCATTCGCACCATCGGTGAACACCCACTCGTGCTCGAAAGCACGAAGGTTGTAGAAATTCTCAAGTCCCGTGGCGACGTCCCATGAGTTGGATTTCTTAACGGCGACCATCTGGAAGCTTCCTGCGCCCAGTTGAGCAAGGGTCACATCTTCCACATCAGCGTGTAGCACTGAGCTGCAGCACAGTGCTGACAGCGCGATAACGGCATTTCGCGTTTTCAATTTCCTATTCCCTAAAATGCGCAGTGCATCGAGCACCTGCGTCCCTACCTCTTTTTTGCATTTCACACTAGGCCCTAATCCAGTGCCAAAACCTTTTCCATCTCTAGATTACAAGTGAAGTCGGCCTCAGCAAGAACAAAAGATGATTTTTCATAAGTTGTTGAATCTTTAGCAGATAAAGGGGAGAGAGAGCCCTTAAACGGCGTTCTACTGCGGTGAGAGAGGTCCCAGGCTCTGCCGGGCGAGGCCCTTCAACCAACCCGCCGAAGGCTCATTCCAAACTGCCCGGATGGGTCCAACTGAACTTCCAGCCCGAGAAACCAATCTCGAACGATCAGGCATCCATCCCAACGTCTTTCACGCCGTCCACTTCCGAGTGCTGCGCGCACATCGGCTTCAGAGATTCCCTGTTCGTGGGCATCACCGATCAAACCGGTGGAATACGTGATCTGCCGTCTGCACAGCGCTACTGGCTCGGATTCTGAGAGAGAGGCACCGATCAGGTCGTTTTTGTATGCCTCGCGTGCTCGTACCACGACCGGATGCGCCTCGATTTCCCGGCGTTCCAGTGCCTGGGAGGTCAATTCGTGGGTGTTGTCAGTCAGTCTCATGCCATGCTCTCCTGAAAGATCTGTCGTTTACACGTACGAGACAGGATGATGTTCGGGTTCTGACAGGGTTGCTGCCTTTTTTTCCAGATAACATCTGGGCATGAGACTCGCGATCGTCGGCGCACAATCAACAGGAAAAAGCACGCTTGCCACGGATCTGGCCGAGAAGCTTCCCTACGCACGCGTGGAACCTGAACCCTTCAGGGTCCTCAGAGAGAGGCTGGAACTGATCTCAGGTGCGGAGACGATGACACCCGAACAGGAACTCGCCCTGATCAAACACAACCAGAAGCGACTCGCGGCCGTGAGAGGCCAGGAGCATGTGATCTACGACCGATGCGCTCTTGATGCGCTGGCACATGCGCATGTGGCGAGGGATCAGGGCAATACCGCTTTCACCGATCAATGGCTCCAACGGCTCGAACATGAAACACGCAAGGCGCTTGATGTCCTGGATGTGCTGGTATTGGTGCGGATAGGTGCCGACCTTCCCTTGATGGATGACGGAGTCAGATCGACCGACGAGTCCTATCGCAGGAAAGTCGATGAACGGATCAGCTCTCTCGCTTTTGAACATCCCCGTGTCATGGAAGCGAAGGGGACACGCACCGACCGAGTGGACGCACTTCTTGGCGGACTGACCGATGCCGGCTGGCTGTGATCGCAGTCCCATTCGACTCTGACCGACCATCCCAAGGGAGCCGTCGGCAACAGGTGCCTGGTGATTTTTCAGCGATTCGGACTCGATGCGCTTCGCCGTACGAGCGAAGGAAAGTCATCAGTCTCTGAGAGTCGAATCAGAACTGGCATCCATGTTGGTGCCAGGAGTCTCGGTGGTCTCGATCGATTCGGAGGATGCGTCCTCTTTTTCATCGACGAGCTGAACTTCGAAAATCTCCTCGTCAGGACCGGGCGTGGATTCGACCTTCACGTCCTCGGTCTGGATGTCCACCCCGCGAAAGAGAAGATATTGATTCACGAGCCTGATGGTGTTCGGATTGGAAAGACCCGCGATCTTCGCTTCAGCGAGAGCCTGTGCATACGGCACGCGATCATCAAGAACTCTAAAAGACAACCATACGGCTGCGGGCCGATCGGCAGTTTCACCGTGGATGAAGGTGGGAACACCTCGTCTGGCGATGAAGGTCTCGCGAGCGCGATCGAAGTAATCGATCGAATAGTCCATTTCATTGTTCAAAGGTTCGGCGCGGTAGTCCATCCCAAGACTCACGACGAATGCTCGCTCATCGAAACCACGGTCCTCGTGACGCATTCGGGTATCGATCACGACGCTAACCTGATTGTCGCGGATCCAGATGAGATCGTCTTTCGTCGGTTGCTCGGAGATCCAGACATTGCCGATTCGAGACAGGGTAGACATGTCGCCGGCCTTGACGGACCTGATCTGACTGACCGTCTTGCTCGCGGCCTGGCCCGACTCAGGGGCAGAGGAACATCCGAAGATCGAGGTGGCGAGCAGGAGAAAGAGCGCATGGATGTTGGTTTTGATCATCCTCAGAGTATAGATGCGATCGATCTGTCGTAGTGTCGGACGAGAACATCAAGCCAATCCTGGGTGCTTGAGCACCGGATGAAATCCTGTCGGACCGTCTCCGGATCGGAATGGTGCACCGAGAACTTGATGCCGAACTTCCGCATCATCCTGCTCGCAGCCCGCTCCCCGTGAATGACCACCGAAAGTTCATGGTGTTTCTTGAGCACCTCGGTCTGTTCGCGAAGAGTCGGCGGCGAGACTTCCTCCCCGGACATCATTCTTCGCGCCTGTCGAAAGATCCAGGGATTTCCGATGCAGCCACGAGCGACCGAGACCGCTTGGACCCCGCAGGTCTCGAGCATCAGGAAGATATCCTCGACGCACCAGATGTCTCCCGAGCCGAAGATGATCCTGTCAGGGTTCCTCCGGACGAGATCTCGCAGAAAGGCCCATCGACCGGGCCCGCGATATTTCTGTTCCACGGTCCGGCAGTGCACGGTGGCCCATGCATAGCCCATGTCATAGGCGGAATCGAAGACGCGTTCGAAATTCCGGGCGTGCTCCTCCGTGTCGTCAAAAGCCCTGCGCATCTTCAAAGAGCAGGGAACCGACTCGGGAACCGCATCCCTGACGGACTGAAGGACTGCCACGGCTTCATCCGGATGAGCCAGAAAATGACCACCACGATGCTGTTTGCGAATCTTTTTCACGGGGCAGGCGAGATTGACATCGATCATGTCGTACCCCATCTCGACGAGAATTCTCGCGCCCTCAGCCATGGTTTCAGGCCTGGTGCCCATGATCTGGCCCGCGATCGGGTGGTCATCGAGACCGAAGATGCTGTTCTCAGCCAGATCACCCATACCGCACTCGCTGGCGATGAGATCGGGGTCTTCCTTGCGTCTGCCCTTCCCACCGTTGATCAGAGTCAGATCCAGCAGTGCTTCGGTGATGCAATACGGGCAATCATGGTCGCGGGCCACCAATCTCATGGCCCCATCCGAATATCCCGCGAGTCCTGCCTGAAAGAACGGAGCATCAAATCCAGGAACAAGCTGAGCCAGGCGGGGATCGACCTCGTGGCTTGCCGCGATTTCAGACACGCTGCGCCCGGTTTCTGACGTCGGGCGGTCATATTCATCTTGAATCATGCGAACTGACATAGGTCCCAATCGTACAGATGTCGGGACATCTTCCACTCCCGAAACCCTCGCCCTTGACGGGAAAAACGTCTTGCCGTCCTTTTTTCGATGGAAAGACGAGCCTGAAGGCCGCTGAGGGGGGAGAAAGTGGGACGCTTCAGACGGTGGGTCTGAACGAACCACTTTGATGGGGCCTCTTGTAGAGAGCCTAAGCCGGTGACCGAACTCTTCCTCGGTCGCCGGTTTCCTCATTGAACACGCTTCGCAGGTATCCTGTTGTGATGACCCAGATTCGTCTCAAAGCAGGATACGCGGTCGCAATCTCCCTTCTGGCGTACATGGCCATGAGTGGCGGTTGCTTTCCGAAAAGGTACAACGCCGCGAAAGCGACGGAGCGCTATCCCTCCGAACTCCCCGTGGAGAAGATCGCAAACGTCCAGGTCACCAGAGATTCCAACCACATGGTGATCGTCAACGGCACCGTGATCGATTTCAAGGACATGAAACTCTGGCTCAATCGACGCTACATGCATCAAGTGGAACGAATCGCACCAGGCGAGACGGTGCGAATCAGCATGGGAGAGTTCTGGGATGTGTGGGGCGGCGGCCCGAACCCCGGCGGCCTGCTGAGATGGTACGACCCGACACCAGTCGTGCTTCTCGAGGCGCAGATCGACGAGACCAGTCCGCTCATCGGTTTTCTTTCAATACCAAATGAAAACGAACTGACGAAACGTTCGAACTGATCTTCCGAGGTTCGATCAGAGCCCGAGTCTCGCTCGCTTCTGCTCCCATTCCGTCTGTTCACGCTTGTTGTCGGAGGCAAGCGGTTTTCCGCTGCGCAGGGATTCGACTTCAAGACTCGTGAGAAAGACGCCATTCAGCCGGTACTGCTCGAATGCCTCGGCGGAGACTGGAACGATCGGCTTGATCAACTCGTACATCGCATCCGCATAGGCGCGAATCTCCTGCTGAGCATGTGAATCCATGCGCAGGGAGAGGAAGTGGAACAGGTTGTGAAGATCGCATTTCCAATACCACTCGGTGTACAGCGAAACCGGCAGTGCAGCTCGAGCCATCTCACGTGCCACACCCTTTTCAGTAAGTTCGAGATAACGAGAGTAGAGCTTTTCCGAATCCTCCAGAAGAGAAATGAAATCCTCGGCGGTCTTTACCTCGATGGATTCCTCGCCGCCCTGGCGATTCGTGCTTGACTGCTTGCGAATGTTGTCGACGCTCGGTCGGTAGAAGCGATC
>MDTG01199279.1_pt1 | contig 19761 bp, 14 predicted proteins | sample 811421 | NCBI WGS metagenome assembly MDTG01 (sample SAMN05326645, study PRJNA326480) | marine metagenome | isolation source: seawater | place: Pacific Ocean: South East | collected 2011
TGAAGTCGCCAAACTCCACCTCGATCATACACCTCGGTGACCACCCGGGATTACACCTTCGACGGCGCTGAAATTACACCACGTGCGTGGACGCTACCCTCGCGAGTGCTCCGGCGTCGCCGCCGCGTGCGCCGGCGAGAAGCGTCTTGGCCTGTCGCTTGAGATGCTCGATGTCGGGACGGGCGGGAAGGGGCTTCATCGTGACCTCCGTGCATTGCATGCCGACGACCCGCAGCTCGGCTGCACAAAGGCGTGAGAAAGCAAGGCTTCTCGGGCAAGTGGGTTAAACCCTTCCCGCGGGTCCGGAGGCGGCCTGCACCGCGCGATGGAACCGTAAGGACCGCTCCCGAGCTTGTCAAACGCGGCTGGCGGGGAAGGGCGATCTGCCCCTGAAAACGCGAAACCCGGCCCCCCGCGGGGAACGGGAGCCGGGGTTTCGTGTGGAGGGACGACGGGTCAGGATCGCCGTCCCTTGAACAACAATATGGGGACGATTTCGTTCCAGCGAAGTGACGAGTGTCACAAGGCGCCCGTCTTCGCGGGGGACGATTGTCTTCACACCTGCGTGTGAAGGCGGTTCCTCCGGTGCGATCTTGGTATAAGATGGGGGCCTTGCAAGACAGAAAGCAGCCGCGAACACGGTACGCGGGCCGGGGCAGGTCCGAAGCCGGGCTGGGAAGCTGTCTTGCGGGAGAGAACGACCCGCGCACGGCGCGGGCGGACGCGGCAGGGAATGAGGCTGAAACAGGGACGCCGGCGATCCGGCGTGCCGTTCGGCCGTCAAGGGTAGCGGGGCGCGGGGCGGATGCTCGAGCTGAGAGCCTTTCTCGAGAACAGCTTCTCCATGCAGGGGCTCGATTGCCAACTCGCCGGGGGGCTTGCCGCCCTGGCGCGGCCCATGTCGGTCAAGCCCGGTGCCATCCTCTTCGAAGCAGGGGACCCCGGCAATGGATGCTATGCCATTCTGGAAGGATCCCTGAAGGTGTCCATCGTCAGCTATGACGGTGACGAGCAGCTTCTGGCGGTGCTTGGCCCGGGCGCCATCGTCGGCGAACTGGCCCTTCTCGACGGGCGTGCGCGTTCGGCGACCGTGACCGCGCTCAAGCCCGCGCGTCTCGCCTTCATCGAGAAGCATGCGTTCGAGCGTTTCGCCGACGAGAACCCGGCGCTTTACCGTCACATGCTGTCGATCGTCGGCCAACGCCTGCGCCAGGCGAACGACGTTCTTGCGGCACGCTCCTTCCTGCCCCTGCCGGGGCGGGTTGCCCAGGCCCTGCTTCAGCTTGCCGATACCTTCGGCAAGCCCGTCGATCAGGGCCGTATCCTGATCCACTACAAGCTTTCCCAGGCGGATATCGCCAACATGGCGGGCGCAGCACGCGAAAACGTCAGCCGCGTGCTCAACGACTGGAAGCGGGCCGGCACGATCAGCCGCATTTCAGGCTACTACTGCCTGGAAAAGCCGGAGTGGTTGCGCGAGGCGTCCGCGCTCTGAGGAATGCGCGACCCCTTGCGCGCAGCCCTGTTCCGACAGGTTGGCACGCCTTTTCGCATGATCCGGCTCGCCCTGCCGTTGATTTAGGCCGGGTCATGCCGCGCGGTTGACGCTACGGCGATTTCCCGGTTTCGACAGTTCTGGCTGAGGCGTGAGACGAAGAAACACCGGGTCTTCGCCCGTTTGGAACGCCTTGCGTTGTCGATTGCATGTATTACGTATTTTTGCACTCGTAAAAAATTCTATGCTTGTTGTTTCGCAATTATCGAAGTGGACGCTGCGATAGTTTTCGATCCGGAAGATGTTTCTGTATTCATGAATTTTTTCTCTGATAAATTTTGTCTGTCTTCCTGAATTGTTTCAATGAATTGTCATATTTTTCGGATTCTGGAGCGATTAAGTCGATGGTAACGCAGTCATGCGACAGAATTCGAGGTCCGAATATCCTTGAAGTCTGCGTGTGAGGCCCTCGATGCGGTTTGCCGATTTTTCGATCCGGAACAAGCTTCTTGCAAGTGCGGGAATTCTGTTTCTCGTTTCCGTGGCAGGTGTGAGCCTGTCGGGATCCCTGGTGATGTCGTCCTCGGTCGAGGTCGCTGCCGAGCGTGAGGCCGAGGCTCTGCTCGAGGGGTATGCGAGTGACGTTGCCGGCGACATCGGCAATGCGATCACGACCGCCAAGACGTCGGCCATGGCGGTCGAGGGACTCCTGTCCGGCGGAATGCGCGACCGGGACCGTCTCGGCGACATGATGATCCGCACCGTGGAGGCGAACCCGGAACTGGTCGGCATGACGCTGGCGTTCGAGCCGAACGGGCTTGACGGCAAGGACGCGGCATTCACGGATCACAAGTATTCGGACGCGGCGGGTCGTTTCGTTCCCTACTTCTACCACGACAGCAAGGGGAATGTGGCCGTCGAAAAGCTGGTGATGACCAAGGAGGCGGGCACCGAGGGCTGGTACGACAAGCCGGTGCGCGAGAACCGCTCCCTCATCACGCCGCCCTACGCTTATCCCATCGATGGCAAGGACGTGCTCATGACGACCGTGAGCTGGGTCGTTCGCGAGAACGGCAAGGCCGTCGGCATCACCACGTCCGACCTGTTGCTGTCCGACATCGTGGCGCAGATGGCTTCCAAGCGCCCGTTCGGGGCGGGTGAGGTCAAGCTCGTGGGTGGCGACAACCTCTGGGTCGCCAACTCCGACGCCGGCAAGCTCGGCAAGGTGGTCGAGGATCCGGGCGTGCTCAAGCTGCTTGGCGAAAGCGCCTCCGGTGTTCGCGTCCTGAACGAGGGCGGACGTTACCTGGCTCTGCGCCCGGTCTCCTTTCCGGGGGTCGAGGAGCAGTGGTTCGTGGCGGTCGATGTGCCCTTCTCCGCGATGGTTGCCGGCGCCACCACGGCGCGTAACACGATGTTCGCCATTTCGGCTGGCTTCCTCGTCGTTCTGCTCGGGATCGTGTGGTTCGGCGCTGGCATGATCGCCCGCCCGGTGGTCGAACTCACCGGTATCATGAGCCGGTTGGCCGGTGGCGACACCTCGGTCGAGGTGACCCAGGACGAGCGTGGCGACGAGATCGGCGACATGGCGCGTGCGGTCGAGACCTTCCGCGAGAACGCGCTGGAGCGCCAGCGTCTCGAGGCGGCCCAGTCGGGCGAGGAAGAGGCGCGCGCCGCCCGCCAGGCTCGGGTGGAAGCGCTGATATCGGAGTTCCGCGAGGCGACCTCGCATCTGACGGGAACCGTCAGCCAGACGGCGGCGAGCCTGGACGCCACGGCACGCGAGCTGACCGGCATGGCGGGCGAAAGCGCCGAGAGCGCCGCCGAGACCACCGAGGCCAGCGCCCGGGCCACCGACAGCGTGCAGACCGTCGCCTCGGCGGCGGAGGAACTGTCCGCCTCCATCGGCGAGATCTCCCGCCAGATCGGCCAGACGACCCAGGTCGTCAGTCAGGCCACCCAGGGCACCCAGACCACCAACGAGAAGGTCGCGGGTCTGGCTCAGGCCGCCAACAAGATCGGCGAGGTCGTGACCCTCATCCAGGCGATCGCCGAGCAGACCAACCTTCTGGCCCTCAACGCCACCATCGAGGCGGCGCGCGCGGGCGAGGCCGGCAAGGGCTTCGCCGTCGTGGCGGCCGAGGTGAAGGAACTCGCCACGCAGACCTCCAAGGCGACCGAGGAGATCTCCGCCCAGATCGCGGCGATCCAGGGTTCGACCGGCGAGGCGGTGACGGCGATCGGCGAGATCGCCCAGATCATGCAGGAGGTGAACGGCTACACCACCTCCATCGCCTCGGCGGTGGAGCAGCAGGGCGCCGCGACGAGCGACATCTCGCGCTCGGTGCAGCAGGCGGCCGAGGGAACCGGCTCCGTGACGCGGACCATGGAGCGTCTCGCCTCGACGGTGGAGAACACCTCTTCCGCGGCCTCCAGCGTGCTCGGTGCCTCCGAGGCCATGGCCCGCGACACCCACGCGCTGAGCCAGGAAATCGACCGCTTCCTCACCCGCGTCGCGGCGGCCTGAGGCAACGGCAGCAGGAACATTTCGGACCGAAACGCGAAGGGCGCGGCCATCATGGCCGCGCCCTTTTCATGTTCGCAAAGGGTGGCTGGCGTTATTTGCCGACAAGAACGACGACGGCGGCGCCCGTGCCGTCGCGCAGCATGACGCGGCCCGGCATCCCGTCCACCTGCACGGCGGCGGGGAAGTAGCGCATGAAACGGCGTTCCAGGTCGCCGTTGAGGCCCTTGCAGTCCATGTGCGTCGACATGACGTCGCTGGACACGTCGAGCGCGCGCCCGTTCTGCTCCAGGGTGCCGCGCAGCCGGTTGCAGCCGGCGGAGGCCATCCACAGCCCGTGGCGGTCGACACGAACCTCGGTGCTGCTTGTCAGGCCGCCATCCAGATCGACCAGCGCGCCGGTGGCGGTGGCGATGGCGGCGATGCGCCATTCTCCGGTGAGTGACGGGTTCGCCTGCTCGGCCGCCGCCGGAACGATCAGGCTGGCAAGAAGGGCGAGAGAAAGCGTGGCGCGGAACATCTTGTCTTCAGCTCCCCTACCGGTGAATGCTGTCCGGTGCGGATCGGCCGAAACGCTCGCGCACATACGGGCCGCCCCATGCGGCGCGCCGTGCGGTTCGTTCCGGCTGGTGTCGGTTGAGACGGGACGGCGCGGTTCGCAAGGCCGACCGTCTCGCAGCAGGTGGTCCATCGAATCGCAGCTCGTGCGAAAGTGCAACCGCCCCTGCGGCATTTCCTGTGTCTTCCTCCAATGTGGCCTGAAAGCGGCACGGATTCCGTTGGGACCGGATTTCCGTTTGATCCCGCCGCTGCGGCCCCCTACATCTCGCTCTGACGAGCCGGCCTCGCGCCGTGCCGCAACACCCTCAACGCCCGGGACACATTGCCATGTCGAACCGTTCTCTCGATCGTTTCCTCGGAGGTTCGCCGGGCGCCGTCGTGCTGAAGCTGGTGTTCCTGTCCTTCGTCGTCGGTGTGCTCATGTCGGCGCTGAACCTGCATCCGCTCGACCTCTTCGACGGGGTGCTCTCCTTCATCGAGCGGCTGTGGAACATGGGCTTCGAGGCGCTGGGACGGCTCGGCGGCTATTTCGTGCTCGGCGCCATCGTCGTGATCCCCGTCTGGCTGGTGCTCCGCCTGATGAGCTACGGGCGCGGCTGAGCTCCCACCGCGAGCCGTTTCACGCAAATTCCGCCGCCACGGCGAAAAGGCCGGCGTGCCGGCGCGCCAAGCGATCGATGTCCTCCAGATAGCCACCGCCGATGACGCAGGCGAGCGGCAGCCCCGCTTCTCGCACGCGCGCCATCACCATGCGTTCGCGCGCCCGCAGGCCCGCATCGGACAGTGCGAGCCGCCCCAGCCGGTCTTCCAGATGCGGGTCGACGCCGGCGTTGAGGAACACGATGTCGGGCGCGCCCGCGGCCAGGGCCGTTTCGAGCGCCGGAGCAAGGGCCGCCAGGTAGTCGTCGTCCGCACAGGCGTCGGGAAGCGCCACGTCGAGGGAAGAGGGACGCTTGCGCACCGGGTAGTTCTTTTCGCCATGCAGCGACAGCGTGAAGACGCTGTCATCGCCCGCGAAGATCGCGGCCGTTCCGTCGCCCTGGTGCACGTCGAGATCGACCACCAGCGCGCGACCGATCGCGCCGTCCGCCTGCAGCACCCGGATCGCCACCGCGACGTCGTTGAAGACGCAGAAGCCCGCGCCCTGCTCGCGGCGCGAATGATGGCTGCCTCCCGCGGTGTTGAGCGCAAGGCCGTGCTCGAGCGCGAGCGTTGCGGCAAGCACGGTGCCGGCGGTGGCGCAACGGGCGCGCAGGGCAACGGACGCGGTCATGGGCAGTCCGATTTCGCGGGCGACCTTCTGCGGCACGCTCGACGAGAGGACCTGGTCGACATAGGCACGATCATGCGCGAGCGTCAGCCATTCGGCCGGTGCGGGAACGGGCTGGTGAAAGCCGCCGGGTCCCAGGAAGCCCTCTTCGGTCAGAACCTCCGCGAGCCGGCGGAACTTGTTCATGGGAAACCGGTGGGCGGCCGGAATGTCGGCGCAATAGGCGGGGTGATGAACGATCGGGAGCGACATCGGGCGAGCGGACCGGACGGTTTGCGGATGGCGGAACGATAGAGGGGCCGGAAGCGCGTGCCGCCGGCCCCTTGTCGTGTCTTACGCGTCCGTGCCGGACCGGATCAAGCCGCCGAAGTCTCGCGCGCCGGTGCGAAGCGACGGTAGAAGCGGTCGTCGGTCTTCGCCATGTCGATCAGCAGCGCGTTGGGGGCGAAGCGCTCGCCATGGGCCTGCGTGAAGCGTTCGCACAGCTCGACGAAGGCGCGGGTGCCCATGCCGTCGATGTAGGACAGCGTGCCGCCGGAATAGGGCGCGAAGCCGAAGCCGAGGATCGAGCCCACGTCCGCCTCGCGCACGTCGCTCAGGCAGCCTTCCTCGAAGATGCGCGCCGTCTCCAGGGCCTGCATGACGAGCAGTCGCTGCTTGAGTTCGGTGACGTCGAAGCTCTCGGCCGGCTTCGGTTCGCCGACGACCTCCGGAATGCCCGGCCACAGCGCCTTGTCACGGCCCTGGTAGTCGTAGAAGCCCTTGGCGTTCTTGCGCCCGAAGCGCTCGCGCTTGACGACCATCTCTTCCAGGATCGCGTCGAGCGGGCTTGGCTTGTAGGCCTCGCCCAGGTCCTTGCGGGTCGCGGAGACGATCTTCCAGGCGAGATCCAGTGCCACCTCGTCGCCGAGCGACAGCGGTCCGACCGGCATTCCGGCCATCTTGCCGCAGGTCTCGACCATGGCCGCCGGCACCCCGTCGGCCAGCATCAGAAGCCCCTCGCGGATGTAGGTCATGACCACGCGCGAGGTGTAGAAGCCACGGCTGTCGTTGACGACGATCGGTGTCTTCCTGATCGCGCGCACGAAGTCGAGCGCGGTGGCGAGCGCCTCGTCGCCGGTCTCTTCGCCCATGATGACCTCGACCAGCATCATCTTGTCGACGGGCGAGAAGAAGTGAATGCCGATGAAGTCCTTCGGACGCGACGAGGCCTGGGCCAGCGACGTGATCGGCAGCGTCGAGGTGTTCGACGCGTAGATCGCGCCGTCACCCATGGCGGCTTCCGCCTGCTCGGTGACCTTGCGCTTGATCTCCCGGTCCTCGAACACCGCCTCGATGACGAGATCGCAGCCGGCAAGCTGCGCATAGTCGGTCGTCGGCGTGATGAGCGACAGGAGCTTTTCCTTGTCCGCCTCGCTCGCCCGCCCGCGCTTGATGGCCTTTGACATCAACTCGTCGGAATGGGCCTTGCCCTTGTCGGCGGCGGCCTGGTCACGGTCGATCAGCACGACCTCGATGCCGGCCTTGGCGCTGACATAGGCGATGCCCGCGCCCATGAAGCCCGCGCCCAGAACGCCGAGCTTCTTCACCGAGCGGTCCGAAACGCCCTCCGGCCGGCGAGCCCCCTTGTTGAGCTCCTGCATCGAGACGAAGAGCGAGCGGATCATCGCCGCGGCTTCGGGCGTCTGCAGAACGTGGGCGAAGAAACGGCTTTCGACCGTCAGGGCCTGGTCCATGGAGAGCTGAAGCCCTTCGTAGACCGCGCTCAGCAGGCCGCGCGCGCCGGGGTAGTTGTCATGGGTCTCGCGGCGGTAGATCGCGTTGGCGGCAGGCCAGAACTGGAAGCCCGCCGGCGACTGGATCGGACCGCCCGGCAGCTTGAAGCCCTTCTTGTCCCAGGGTTTCACCGCGTCGACGCCGCCTTTCAGCAGTTCGCGCGCGGCATCCACCAGCGTGTCGGCGGGCGCCGTCGCGTCGATGAGGCCCATGGCCTTCGCCTTGCGCGCGTCCAGTGTCCTGCCCTGAAGCAGGAACTGCAGGCCCTGCTGGGGATCGCACATGCGCATCACGCGCTGGGTTCCGCCGGCACCCGGGAACAGGCCGACCTTGACCTCGGGAAGTGCCATCTTGAAGGCATCGCCCTCGGCCGCGATGCGGGCGTGACAGGCCAGCGCCAGTTCGGTGCCGCCACCCATGGTGGTGCCGTTCAGCGCCGCCACGAACGGCTTTCCGCAGGTCTCCAGCTTGCGGTAAATGAGCGACAGGCGGCGCGAGCCGTCGAACAGCATCCGCGCGGCGCCTTCCGGGTCGTCGGCCCTTGTGCGGTGGAATTCGCCGAGAAGGCCCTCCAGCATGGTGAGATCGGCACCGCCGGTGAAGGTGGACTTTCCGGAGGTGATGATCGCGCCCGTGACAGCCTCGTCGGCGACGATCCGGTCGATGATCGCGTCGAGTTCGTCCATGACGCTCATGTCGATGACGTTCATCGACTTGCCGGCCATGTCCCAGGTGACGAGTGCGATGCCGTCGTCGGTCGTCAGGGTGAAGTTCTTGTAGGTCATGATGGTGTCTCCGCCCTTGTCGCTCACACGCGCTCGATGATCGTCGCCGTGCCCATGCCGGCGCCGATGCAGAGCGTCACGAGTGCGGTGTTGAGGTCGCGCCGCTCCAGCTCATCGAGCGCGGTTCCAAGGATCATGGCGCCGGTCGCGCCCAGCGGGTGGCCCATGGCGATGGCGCCGCCGTTCACGTTGACGATGGCCGGATCCAGCTCGAAGGCCTGCAGGAAGCGCAGGACGACGGAGGAAAACGCCTCGTTGATCTCGATGAGGTCGATGTCGGAAAGCGACATGCCGGAGCGCTTCAGCAGCTTGTTCGTCACGTCCACCGGACCCGTCAGCATCAGCGCCGGGTCGGAGCCGATGTTGGCGAAGGCGCGAATGCGCGCGCGGGGCCGGAGCCCCGAGGCCGTTCCGGCCTCGGCCGATCCGATCAGCACGGCGGCCGCGCCGTCGACGATGCCGGACGAGTTGCCGGCGTGGTGGATGTGACGCACCGCCTCCACTTCCGGGTGGGCCTGGATGGCGACGGCGTCGAAGCCGCCCATCTGGCCCATCATCTCGAAGGACGGGGCGAGGCCGGCGAGCGATTGCATGTCCGTGTCCGGACGCACATGCTCGTCGCGGTCGAGCAGCGTGAGGCCGTTGATGTCGCGCACCGCGATCACGGAGCGCGAGAACCGGCCATTCTCCCAGGCCGCCGCGGCGCGCTTCTGGCTCTCAACCGCATAGGCGTCGGCGTCGTCCCGGGTGAACCCGTATTTGGTGGCGATGAGATCGGCCGACACACCCTGCGGCATGAAGTAGGAGGGCAGGGCGACCGCCGGGTCGACCGGCCATGCGCCGCCCGAGGAGCCGATGCCGAGGCGGCTCATGGATTCCGCGCCGCCGCCGATGACCATGTCGTGCTGGCCGCTCATGACCTGCGCGGCGGCGAAATTGACCGCGTCGAGCCCGGAGGCGCAGAAGCGGTTGATCTGCACGCCCGGCACGTCCGCCTCGTAGCCGGCGGCGAAAACGGCGGCGCGGGCGATGTCGCCTCCCGCCTCGCCGATCGGGTCGACGCAGCCCAGCACCACGTCCTCGACGAGCCGGGTGTCCAGCCCGTTTCGCGCCTTGAGCGCCTTGAGCGGCTCGGCGGCGAGCTTCACGGCGGTCACCTCATGCAGCGCGCCGTCCTTCTTGCCGCGCCCGCGTGGCGTGCGCACGTGGTCGTAGATGAATGCGTCGGCCATGAAAGTCTCTCCCTGAATGTCGTTGGCCGTGCCGGCGGCTCGAGCGCGCCGGCACGGCGTGAAACGTCGGCAGGACGCCTCAGAAGGCGGCCGCGTCGAGGCCCATCACCGTGTCGGAGCCGGCCGAAATGCGGGCGAGCCTGAGGCCCGTCTCCGGCATGTGGCGCTCCATGAAGTGGCGGGCAAGCGTGAGCTTGGTCTCGTAGAACTCCGTCTCGCCGGTGCCGGAGGCCAGCGCGGCGCGGGCGGCCCTGGCCATGCGCGCCCACATGAAGCCGAGCGCCACCGTGCCGAACAGGTGCATGTAGTCGCTGGAGCCCGCGCCGGCGTTGTCGGGTTTGGCGAGCGCGTTGTTCATGAACCACATGGTCGCCTTCTGCAGGTCGTCCGCGCCGGTCTTGAGCGGCCCGAGCAAGGGCGCCAGGTCAGCGTCTTCCGCGTTTTCCTGAAGGAAGGTGCCGACCTCGTTGAAGAAGGTCATGATCGCGCGGCCGCCGTCGCGCGGAAGCTTTCGGCCAACAAGATCAAGCGCCTGGATGCCGTTGGCGCCCTCGTAGATCATCGTGATGCGGGCATCGCGCACGAACTGCGACATGCCCCATTCCTCGATGTAGCCATGGCCGCCGAACATCTGCTGGGCGGCGACCGTGTTGTCGAAGCCGACGTCCGTGAAGACGCCCTTGATGACCGGAGTCATCAGGCCCATGTGGTCGTCCGCCGCCTGGGCCGCCTTCTTGTCCGGGCTGCGGTGCGAGATGTCGGAGCGCAGCGCGGTCCACAGGATCAGGGCCCGCGCGGCCTCGTTGAAGGCGCGGATCGACATCAGCGTGCGGCGCACGTCCGGATGCACGATGATGGGATCGGCCGGGCCGTCCGGATTCTTCGGGCCGGACAGGGCGCGCCCCTGCAGCCGGTCGCGCGCGTAGGCGACCGCGTTCTGGTAGGCGACCTCGGACTGGGAGAGCCCCTGGACGCCGACGGCGAGCCGGGCCTCGTTCATCATCACGAACATGGCGTTGAGGCCGCGGTTCTCTTCGCCGACGAGCCAGCCGGTCGCCCCGTCGTAGTTCATGACGCAGGTGGCGTTTCCGTGAATGCCCATCTTTTCTTCGAGCGCGCCGCAGGAGACCCCGTTGCGCGCGCCGGCCTCGCCGTTCTCGTCGGGCAGGAACTTCGGCACCACGAAGAGGGAGATGCCCTTGGTGCCTTCCGGCGCGCCCTCGATCCGCGCGAGGACCAGGTGCACGATGTTGTCGGTGAAATCGTGCTCGCCGGCCGAGATGAAGATCTTCTGGCCCGTGATCGCGTAGCTGCCGTCGCCGTTGGGAACGGCCTTCGACTTGATGAGACCGAGGTCGGTGCCGCAATGGGGCTCCGTCAGGTTCATGGTGCCGGACCAGACACCTTCGGCGAGCTTTGAAAGATAAAGCTTTTTCTGCTCTTCCGAGCCGTGGACGGCAAGTGCGGCGGCAGCGCCCTGTGACAGGCCCGGATACATGCCCCAGGCCAGATTGGCACCGGAAATGAACTCCTGGATGATCGTGTTCAGCGTCGTCGGCAGGCCCTGGCCGCCGTAGGCCTCGGGCATCGACAGGGCGATCCAGCCGTTGTCACGGTAGGTCGCGTAGGCCTCCCGGAAGCCCTTGGGCGTCGTGACGGACGCATCGTCGGAGCGCGTACAGCCCTCCCGGTCGCCGACCGCGTTGAGCGGCGTGAGCGCCTCCTCGCAGAACTTCGCCGCCTCGCCCAGGATCGCCTCGATGAGATCCGGCGTCGCCTCGCCGAAGCCAGGAAGCTCCGCGTGGGACTGGAAGTCGAGAACCTCGTCGAGAAGGAAAAGCACGTCGCGGACAGGCGCGGTGTAGCTCGGCATGAAGTCGTCCTCCCGGTTGCCTCTTGCCTCCAGGATCGTCGGCCCTCCCGTTCGATCCGAAGGCTTACGTTTGCGTAAACGTCACCTTGCCTCTCTATAGGGGCTTCGCGGCGGCTCGGCAAGAGCCCCGCGTCGCCGTGTGCCGGTTGCGCGGAAGGTCAGTGTGGCTCCAAATTCCGGCAATTCTCGACAAGAATTTTCGAAAAGTTGCGCGAAACATGCGCGAGATTGCCGCAGATCGGACCGCCGCGCGCCGCCCGCACGGGTTTGCAAAATGCAAGGTGGGGCGGAACGCGTCCGGGGACAACTCCGCGAAAGTGCCAAGAGGCTGTCGGGACGCAAGCGAGAGGGCGAGCGGAACCGGCCCGGGAGGGGTGTCCCCGGGTGGTCGAAAGCGCGCGTGGGATCACTTGTCCCCGCTTGTTGAAGCGGGAAGGCGCGGCATGGGCCTGGGAAATGCCGGTCGAAAAGCGGAAGGCGGACGTCGCCGGGTCTACTCGGCGGAATCGCCTTCCTTTTCCTTCAGCATGCCGGAGACGATCTCGACCGTCCGACCGAGTTCCTCGACCGCCTGGTCGATGTCGCGACGCTGCTGCTGCAGGATGTCGATCTGGCCCTGAAAACGCGACAGCGCGACACGAAGCTGCGTCACCTGGCCGTCGCGGAGGTCGTAGAGATCGAGCATGTCGCGAATTTCCGAAAGCGAAAAGCCGACCCGCTTGCCCATCAGGACCAGTTTGAGCCGTGCCCGATCCCGGCGCGTATAGACCCGATTCATGCCATCGCGGCGCGGGTTGATGAGGCCCTTGTCTTCGTAGAAGCGAAGTGTTCTCAACGTGACGCCAAATTCCTTGGCAAGATCTCCGATGGTGAAAAGCGTCTTCTTGGTTGAGTCATCCTTTGCCGCAACCGCATCGACGATGTCGTTGTTGACGGAAAGTGCTTCACTCATGGTCGGAAATCCCTGGTGACTTGCCGTGAGCGCGCCAATACGTGGTCGACCGCAGGGGCGGACGTTCGCTCAGGGTTCTCCGAATACATTCCGTCAAGGTAAGCGTCAAGCCGTGCCGAGGCGCAAGGCCAAGGCCGAGTCGGCCGCGCGGGGCGCCGCTCACCCTTGCTTAACCATACGAAACCGCCGCTTAACCGGGTGTTTACCATAAGTGGCGAAGGTTTCGCCTGAGATCGACCGGATCGTGCGTAGCCGTTTGCGGCCGGGAGAAGAATGCAAGAACGCAATGGCGCCGATGGCGCGCCCCTCTGGGAAAGAGGCAGATCATGTCCTGGAACCTGCGCAACCGCACTTCGCGTGGCGAAAGCCCGGATAGCTGGAATGGCGCGGCCGACGGCCGCGACGTCGGCGAGGCCGATGGCTGGTACGCTCCGCAGAACCGCGCGCCGGCCTGGCAGCGCGGCGGTGGCGGGCGCAACGCCCATCCCGACGATGGCTACCGTGCCCCGCGACCCGGCGCCGAACTGCGCGAGGCGCGCCAGGAGCGCGAGATCGCCCGCGCCCAGCTCGACGACGTGGCCGATGCGCTTGGCCGGCTGATGCAGAGCCCGGAGGCGGCGCCCGCCGCCGGTCCGAACCGCCATGCTCGGCGTGCGGCTGCCTCCCGCACCCGCAGCGAGGCCCGCGCTCCCGCCCGGTCGCAGCGCCCGACGGCGGCCCCCTCGGGCGGCGACGCCCGCACCAGCCGTATCGAGGCGGTTCTGGGCGCGCTTGACCGGCTCGACCGCCGGGTCGAGGACCTGGCCCACACGACCGAGGAGTCCGTCGCCGTCGCCGACGAGGCGCCGGCTGGCGCGAACGGGATCTGGCACCAGCCGGATCCGCGCGACTACGCTCCCTCCGATGCCGACTATGACGCCTGGCGGGACCAGGACGATTTCAGGTCGGGCGACAATCGCCGGGGCCGGGGCGACTACGGGTCCCGCGACACCTACCGGACCCGCGAGGCCCGCATGGCACCGCGCGAGCGCATGGCTCACGATGCGATGGCTCACGGTGCTGACGACGACCTGCGGCCGCTGATCCAGGATCTGGCGCGGCGCATCGACGGCGCGGCCGGACCGCGTGCGGCGGAGCTTTCGACCCTGCGTGGCGAGATCGGCGAGCTGCGCGCCATGCTGATGGAAAGCCTGCGCTCCGAGCGCGGCCGTCCCCAGCCGCGCGATACGGGCGAGATGCGCCGGCTGTCGGACGCGGTCGAGCGGCTGCGGGCCGACCGGGGCGACATGCGCCTGCTCAACGACCTGCGCGACGAGATCGCGGATCTGCGCGCGACCATCGGCCAGTCCAACGTGGACGGGATGCTGAAGACGCTCGAAAGCGGCTATGCGCATCTGGTCCAGCGTCTTGACGAACTGGGACGCGGCCGCGTCGAGCCGCGCGTCATGGACGAACTCGCCGACCGCCTTGCCGACATCGAGAGCGCGTTCCGCATCGTTCCGCGCGCCGACCAGCTTTCCGCCCTCGACGACCGGGTCGCCGACATCGGTCACCGGGTGGAGGAACTCGTGCGCCGCAATTCCGGCGAGGACGTGCAGGCGCTGCGTGGCGAGATCCGCGGCGTGCGCGAGCTCGTCGAGCGCATCGACGTGCGCGACGTGCTGGGCGACATCGACGAGAGCATGGCGGCCCTTGGCCAGCGGCTCGACGTCATCGACCGGCTGTGCGACGACCAGCGCGCCATGGCCGATCGTCTGGACGCGATCGAGCGGCGCGTGCCGCATGGCGGGGCCATCGACCGGCTGAACGACCGGCTGAACGAGATCACCGGGATGCTCGCGGAGGACCGCTCCGGGCGCTCTGTCGCCGACCTCGACGAGCGGCTGGGCGAGATCAGCGGACGGCTCAAGCGCATCGAGAACGCCCGGCAGATGCCGCCGAGCTACGATGCCGCCTTCACCCTGCTCGAGAAGCGTCTGGCCGCCATCGACGGCAAGATCGACACGCTCGACCGGCCCGAAAGCATGAGCTTCAACGTCGAGGGCGCGAGCGCCTCCGTCGAGGCCGACCTGATCGCGCGTCTGGAAAGCGGCATCGCCCGGCTCAACGAGCGTTTCGAGAATGGCGCTCCCGCAGGCGATGGCGACCTTGGCGGTCTGCGCCAGGAGATCGCGGCGCTTCGCGAGAGCGTGTCGCGCCCCGCTCTGGACGATGATCTGGAAGCGCGCCTGCGCGATCTGGCCGACACGGCCACCCGGGGTGCTGGCAGCACCGACACGGCGCTTCTCGGCCAGGTCGAGGAGAAGATCGCCTATCTCGCCGCCAAGCTCGATGCGGCGGAGAGCGGCTTCGCGCGTCTCGACAGCCTGTCGGCATCGGCTGGCGAGGGCGATGGCGCGATTGCCGCCGCGCTGCGCGACGACCTTCATCGCCTGATGGACGCGGCGACCAGCTCCGAGCAGCGCTCGCGCGAAACCATGGACAGCGTGCAGGACGTGCTGGCCTCCATCAACACGCGCCTTCAGGCCCTTGAGGCCGGCGGGGGCGCCGCCGAGGCGATCGAGATCGAGGACACGCGTCCGCTCGAGCCGGGGTCGGGCAAGCCGCCGCGCCGCCGCATGAGCCAGCCCGCGCCGCAGCCCGTCCGTCGCGAGACCGCGACGGCACGGCCCGCCGCCGAGGCCCGTCCCGATCCGGGTGCCGAGGCCCTGCGCAAGGCGGCGGCCGCCGCCTCCGCCGCCCAGGCGGCCGGGGACCAGGGTGGAACGTTGCGCGATCGCAAGGCCGACTTCATTGCCGCCGCCCGGCGTGCCGCGCAGGCGGCCTCCGAGGAAGCGGAGACCCGCAAGGGCGCCATGTCGTTCCTGACGGGCGGCAATGGCGCGGGCGAGGGCGAACAGCAGAAGACCGGCGGCTGGCTGCGTTCGCGCCTGCCGGGCCGCCGCAAGGCCGCGACCTCCGAGGACGGCAAGACCGGGGAGGCGGATACCGTCGCTCCCGAGGTTCAGGCCGAGCGCCGCGAGGGCAGCCGCCGCAACAAGGGCGACACCCGGGACGCGCAGAATGTTTCGGCCCCCGACGTGACGATCGAGCCGCCGGTTGCCGACGAGCAGCAGGGAGCCGGCGGTCGCCAGCTCTTCTCCAGGAGCGGCCGCCGGGCCGTGCTTCTGGCCGCCGCCGCCGTGGTGATCGCGCTCGGCGCACTGCAGATGGTCAAGCTGGTGACGCCCGGGCTCAACGACGTGGCGAGTGTGGAACAGCCGCCGGCGATCGAGGGCAGCGCGACACCGGAAGGCCGGGTCGAGCCCGCGTCCGTCGCAGCCGACGAGGCCGCGCGGGAAATGAATGTCGCAGGCAGGTCGCCTGAACCGGAAGCGGGATCACAGGCAGGACGGAACGCCGCAGCGGCGGACAAGTCCGTCTCCGGCGAAGCGTCGCGCGCGGCCGATATGGCCGGGCATGACAATGCGGCCGCCGCTGACGGTGGTGCGCCGGTGACCGGCACCGCCGCCCGCGAGAGCCGCGAAGACAGCGACGTGGCCTTCGCGCCGCCGGCTGGCGCGGCAACAGGCTTCTCCGCCACGCCGGGGGCCATTCCCGCCCCCAGCTTCCAGGCCCGGGGCGCGACGCCTGCCAGTGCCGCCAAAGCGGTCGAGCCGAAGGCTGAGGCGGATGCCGCCGACGTGTCGGGCGCCGGCGTGGATCCCGCAGCGCTTGCCGCGATCCCTGCCGATGCCGGCTCCCTGGCGCTGCGTCAGGCCGCCGCGAAGGGCAATCCGGCGGCGTTGTTCACCATCGCCGTGAACTACACCGAGGGCACCGGCGGAGCGGCCCCGGACCTGGCGGCCGCCGCGCGCTACTACGAGAAGGCGGCCGAGGCCGGCCTCGCTCCGGCGCAGTATCGCCTTGGAAGCCTGTACGAGAAGGGGCGCGGCGTCGAGCGCAGCCTGGAGACCGCGCGGGACTGGTACCTGCGCGCCGCCGAGCAGGGCAACGCCAAGGCCGCCCACAATCTGGCCGTGCTTTACGCCGAGGGCCTGTCGGGAACGCCCGAGTTCCGCGATGCCGCCTATTGGTTCAAGCGCGCGGCCGCCTACGGCCTGGCCGACAGCCAGTACAATCTGGGCATCCTCTACGCGCGCGGACTGGGACTGGAGAAGAATCTCGTCGAAAGCTACAAGTGGTTCGCGCTGGCCGCGCGCCAGGGTGACACGGAAGCCGGCAAGAAGCGCGACGAGGTCGCCAACATGCTGTCGACCAAGGACCTGGCCGAGGCGCGCCTGTCGGTCGAGAACTGGACCGACCAGCCGCGCACCCCGGCGGCCAACGAGGTGGAGACCAAGCCGTCCTGGACCGCGCCCGCAAGCTCGGTGTCCAAGGCGTCCTTCACCGCCGACCCGCGTGAGCTGGTGATGAACGTGCAAAGGCTTCTCGCCGCGCGCGGCTTCGATCCCGGCACGCCCGACGGGCAGATCGGTCCGCGTACCCGCGAGGCGGTGAGGGCCTATCAGGAAGCGGCGGGGATGCGCGTCACCGGCGCGATCTCGACCGAACTGCTTGCGTCGCTGACGGGGACCGCGATCTGATCGTCGCGGAGCCCGGTCCGCGCGGGGAAACATGTGATCCGGCAATGACAAACCGCCAGTTTGGCGGTTCCGGACATTGACACGTCCCGCGCCCCGGCGCTTTATCGAGGGTATGGCGCAGGGTCCCGACGGCCGGGGATTGAAGACAGGGGCCGTCGCCGGATGCCGAGGGGTGGCGCGCTGCCCGTAAACAACCACGCCGCCGCGCGAGCGGACGGCCCAGTCGCCGGTGTGCCGTGCAAATCTACCTGCCCATCGCCGAATTGCCCGTCAACATGTTCATGGTGTTCGGGATGGGCGGTGCCGTGGGCTTCCTGTCGGGCCTGTTCGGCATCGGCGGCGGCTTCCTCCTGACACCGCTCCTGATCTTTTCCGGCATTCCGCCGGCGGTCGCCGTGGCCACGGTGACCAGCCAGGTCGTGGCTTCCTCCACCTCCGGCGTTCTCGCCTACTGGCGGCGCAAGTCCATCGACTTCCGGCTGGCGATGATTCTGCTGGTGGGCGGCGTCGCGGGATCGGCCATCGGCGTCTGGCTGTTTGGCATGTTGCAGACACTCGGCCAGCTCGACCTCGTCATCTCGCTGTCCTATGTGACGTTTCTCAGCACCATCGGCGGGCTGATGCTGTTTGAATCGGTGCGCGCGCTGACGCGCCGGCGCTCCGGCGTGCCCGTTCCCGTGCGCCAGCCCGGCCGCCACAACTGGGTCCACGGCCTGCCGTTCAAGATGCGCTTCTACCAGTCGCGCCTCTATGTCAGCGTGATCCCGGTCATCGGCCTTGGGGCGTGCATCGGCTTTCTCGGCACGATCCTGGGTATCGGTGGTGGCTTCATGATGGTGCCGGCGCTTATCTATCTCCTGCGCGTCCCGACCAACGTGGTGATCGGAACGTCGCTCCTGCAGATCCTCGTCACCATGGCGGCGGCGACCTTCCTGCATGCCGTCTCCAACCAGTCGGTCGACATCGTGCTGGCCACGATCCTGATGGTCGGCGGTGTCATCGGCGCGCAGTTCGGCGCCCGCATGGGCCAGCGGCTGCGCGGCGACCAGCTCCGCCTGCTGCTCGCGCTGCTGGTGCTGAGCGTCGGGGTGCGCTTTTCGGTCAACCTGCTGATCCGGCCGGACGAGCTCTATTCGATCTCCGTCGTTGCGGGGGTGATGCCGTGACCCCCGCGCGTTCCGAAGCCCTGCGTGTCCGTGTGACGCCGGCCGTGGCGCGGGCGCTTCTCGCCCTTGTCGCGACCGGGCTCGCGCTGGTCCTGTCGGGGGTGCGCGAGGCGCGTTCCGAGCAGCTCATCGCGGCCATGTCGGCGGACGAGATCCGCATCCAGTCCAATTTCACCGGAACGACCATCGTCGTCTTCGGCGAGATCGCCCGTGACGCCGTCACCGTGTCGCGGCCCGAGCCATACGATCTCGCGGTGGTCGTGTCCGGTCCCGAGCAGGTGGTGCGCACCCGCCGGAAGGGCCGTTTTCTCGGCATCTGGGTGAACCGCGAGGCGGAGACCTTCGCCGAGGTGCCGAGCTTTCTCGCCGTGCACACGACCCGCGCCTCGCATGAACTGGCCGCGCGCTCGATCCTGGAGCGCTACCGCATCGGACTGCGCAACCTCAACCTGCCGATCGTGGCGGCGTCCGAGGCGCCCATGTCCGACCGCAACAATTTTCGCGAGGCCTTCCTGCGTCTTCGAGTGCAAGCGGGACTGTACGCCGAGCGCCCGGGGTCCATCGATTTCCTGAGCGGATCGCTGTTCCGCACCGCCGTGCAACTGCCGGCGAACATCCCGGTGGGCGAATATACCGTCTCCACCTACCTGCTGCGCGGCGGCGCGCTGCTGGCCTCCGCCGAGCAGAAGCTGACGATCGCCAAGACCGGCTTCGAGCAGTTCACTCATTCGCTCGCCTACGCGTATTCGGCGGTCTACGGCATCATCGCCATCGCGCTGGCGCTGTTCACCGGATGGCTGGCGGGAGTGATCTTCCGCAAGGACTGACGCGTAGACCCTGACCGGACACAGGATGCCGGAACGAAAAGGGGCCGAACGTCATGTCCGACGTCACCGCAAAAGACACGCCACCCCCGCGCGGCCAGCCTTCGGCGGCGGCATGGCTCGGGCTGGCCGGGCTCGTGCCCTTCGTCGCGGGCGCGGCCTATCTGACGGTTGCCGCCTTCGAGGTCGTGAGCCCGGCGGCAACGGGACATGCCGCGCTCGCGGTGATGCTCTACGGCGCGGTGATCCTGTCGTTCCTGGGGGGCGCACGCTGGGGAGCGGCCATGCAGGCCGGTGAGCGCGGAGCCGCCGGCTATGCGTTTTCCGTGCTTCCCTCGCTCGTTGCCTGGATCGCGACCATGCTGCCGCCCGTTCAGGGCCTGCTCATGCTCGCCGCCGGACTTTTGCTGCAGGGCATGGCCGACACGCGGGCCGCGAGCGCCGGCCTGTTGCCCGCATGGTATGGCGGCCTGCGTGCGAGGCTTACCATGGTGGCGGTGGTGTCGCTGTTGATCGCCACCGGCTCCCTGCTTCTCGTGCTGCGCGAAGGGCTGATCTAGGGTGTGGACCCATAAACGAGGCGGATCCGGTTTGTTCGCTAGGGTTGGATACGAGGCGCAAGTCTGCAGGAAACCGTCCGGTTTTCAAAGGCTGGCAACGCTGTTGCCCGGCCCTGGCCGGGCAAATCCCGAAGGGACGTGAAAACGGCTTCGATCA
>MDTG01439465.1_pt1 | contig 19758 bp, 24 predicted proteins | sample 811421 | NCBI WGS metagenome assembly MDTG01 (sample SAMN05326645, study PRJNA326480) | marine metagenome | isolation source: seawater | place: Pacific Ocean: South East | collected 2011
AACTGACTGTCTCTTAATCTACTTACAGCATCATATTCATACAAACCTTGTTGTGCTTTCGTCGTAGACTTTATATTCCATTCTATTAATGGTAAATCTAAACTTTCAGATATTTGCTTTGCTAATTCTGTTTTCCCAGTACCAGGTTCCCCCTTTATTAACAAAGGTCTTTCAAGAGTGATAGAGGCATTAACTGCTAGTGTTAAATCATCAGTAGATATATATTTTTTTGTTCCATTAAAGTACATTTCTTTTCCTTTCAAGATACTTTATAGATATTCATTAAAAAAAATTAATTCAAGAACTTAATCTTTTTAGTGACAAATGTTTAAAATCTGTTATCGATTTGTATAGATTCTTTAAACAAGGGGGTAGTTTATGAATTACAATAGTCGTAACATTGAAAAAATTGAACTTTATGAAGACGATCCATTCATGAGTGTTAGACAAATTGAGTATTTCAAATTAAAACTTCTTAATTGGAAAAATGCAATACTCGAAGAAAGTAAGTGTACTATCGAAGGAATGAAAGAAATGAGTAGAAGCATACCTGATGCTGCAGATAGAGCTTCAGAAGAAACCGACCGTGCAATTGAGTTAAGAACAAGAGATAGGCAAAGAAAACTAATAACAAAAATTGATGCAGCTTTGAAAAGAATAGAAGATGGATCATATGGTTATTGTGAAGATACAGGTGAACCAATTTCTTTGAGACGGTTAGATGCTAGACCAATAGCTACTTTAAGTATTGAAGCCCAAGAAAGACATGAAAGAAAAGAAAGAGTGCATCGTGAGGATTGATAATATTTAAAATGTTGTTCTAGTATCTCATGGATATAGGAGTAATAGGAGCAGGCGTTGCAGGTTTAGCTAGTACTATAGCTTTGCATAACATTGGACATAAAGTCACAATTTATGAAAAAAATTCTCATATTTCATCTTTTGGAGCAGGTGTCCAATTAAGTTCTAATGGATGCAAAGTACTTGATTATCTGGGTGTATTGTCTGAAGTCAAAGATTTGTCAGTTATACCTGAAAATATAATTTTTTTTGATGCTGAGAGAAATAAAAAAATTGGTTCTATTCCACTTGGAAACACAGCACTTAGAAGGTATGGATATAACTTTCTTTTAATTCATAGACGTGATTTGGTTAATGTTCTAAATTCTAAAGCCAATAAGCTTGGGATTTATCCTAAATTTAATTCGAATGTTTCTATTAGAAATATTCATAATGACTATGTGGATATTAATTATGATAATAGTGTTAAAAGATTTCCTTTGGTTATTGCTGCAGATGGCATAAAGTCAGTAACTAGAAAAAAATTTTTTAATAATGATGATCCTAAATTTTTAAAACAAATAGCATATAGAGCTGTTACATCATCTAAAAATGTACCTGAGTTATTAAGAAAAAAAAACATTAATGTTTTTTTAGGTTCAAAAAAACATTTAGTTTCTTATCCAATATGTTCAGGAGATTTAATTAATTTTGTATTTTGTAAAGATAAATCTGAATGGTTAGATAATGAATGGTCAATTAAAGCTAACGAAAGTGAAATACACAAAGACTTTTCAAGTTTTCCAATTGTCAATGAATTAAATAATATATTTGATGATGTTTACAAATGGGGTCTATTTGGTTATCAGCCTCTTAATAAATGGAACAAAAAAAAATTGATGATCATCGGTGATGCATGTCATCCTTTTCTACCATATTTAGCTCAAGGAACAAATCAAGCTTTAGAAGATGCTTTAGGTCTCAAAAATTTTCTTTTTGAAGATAAAAAAATAAAAAACGAATTTAATTTTGATAAATTTACACATTTTAGAAAAAAAAGGATATTACGAGTTTATAAAGCATCAAGTAATAATGCTACTTTTTTTCATTTAAAAAACGAACTTATCAAAATAATGAGAAATTATTTTTTTTCATTTTTCTCAAGATTTTTTCCAAACTTTTTATTATCAAAGTTTGACTGGCTTTATGACTTTGATTTTCATAAGTAGATTTGACTAATTTACCTCTACCCAGACAGGAACATGATCTGACGGTTTATCTGTTTCTCTTATGTGTGAGTCAATACCACAAGAAATTAAACTATCTGAGCTTTCAGGACATAATAAAATATGATCAATTCTAATACCATTATTTCTTTCCCATGATCTTTTTTGGTAATCCCAAAAAGTAAAAATTTCAGAGAAAGGATTTTGTGATCTAATTGAGTCTGTGTATCCGATATTTAAAATTTTAAAAAATTTTAATCTAATTTCTTGTCTATATAAAGCATCATTACTCCATTCAGAAATATTTTTTGCATCTATTTCATAAGGAATTACATTAAAATCTCCTAAAATAATAGATTTTTGTTCATAAATAATGAAATCTTTTGCTCTTTTGAAGAGTCTATCCATAAAGTTGATTTTATAATGATATTTTTCAGTATCCACTGGATTTCCGTTAGGTAAGTACAAACAACATATTCTGTAGCTTTCTATAGTAGCTTCTAACCATCTGGATTGATTGTCATTTTTATCCCCTGGTAATCCGAAGCTAATATCTTCAATGGGGTATTTTGATAGAATAGCAACCCCATTAAAACCTTTTTGACCGTGTGTTACAATGTTATATCCTAGCTCTTCAATTTCATCTCTTGGAAAATTCTGATCGACTGATTTTATCTCTTGTAGAGCAACTATTTCTGGGTTTGATGTATTTAGCCAGTTTATGAGGTTTGGTAGTCTTGCTTTAATACCATTAATGTTAAATGAAGCAACTTTCATAAATTTACTTTATATATTAAAGCTAATTCCACATCCACAAGATGAAGAAGCGTTAGGGTTATCTACAGTGAAACGTGCACCTATCAATTCTTCAGTATAATCGATTGTTGCCCCAGCAAGAAATTTTAATGAAACATCATCAATAATAACTTTTGATCCTTTTTGTTCATAAACTTTATCATTTTTTGACAATTTATCATCAAGTATAATTTCATATTTAAATCCAGAACATCCACCGCCTTGAACAGAAACTCTTAAAAATTGATCATTGCCGATTTCAGCTATTCTTTTAAAAGCTCTATTTGTTATTTTTGGTGGTATATCTAATGTCATATTGAGCTTCACAAAGTTTTAGTTTATATTTATATAATCCTTTTTACTATTTTTTTTCAAGGTTTTAATTAATGAAAAGTAATTTTTTTCTTTCAAAAACAAAAGGAAGACTTTTTGAAGAAGTTGGATGTAATTTTAGAACTGATTTTCAAAGAGATAGAGATAGAATTATTCATTCAGGAGCTTTTAGAAGATTAAAGGATAAAAGTCAGGTTTTTGTTGAAAATCAAGGAGATAATTTTAGAACAAGATTAACGCATTCTATTGAAGTAGCTCAAATAGCTAGATCAATATCAAATTCTTTAAATTTAAATATTGATTTAGCTGAAGCAATTGCATTGTCTCATGATCTTGGTCATCCACCTTTTGGACATACTGGTGAAGAGGCATTAGATAAATGTATGAAAGAATTTGGTGGTTTTGATCATAATATCCATGCTTTGAAAATAGTAACCAAAATTGAAAAAAAATATGCTTGTTTTGACGGCTTAAATCTAACTTGGGAAACACTAGAAGGGATTGTTAAACATAATGGTCCAATTGAAGGAAAACTACATCGATATCTCAAAAATTATAATAAGTCTCATGATTTGCATTTAAATCAATTTCCTTCTTTAGAAGCCCAAGTAGCTAATATTTCTGATGACATAGCTTATAACAATCATGATTTATTGGATGGGATTAATTTTGAAATTTTTGACTTGGAGGAGTTACTGACTTTGCCTTTAATAGGAGACTGTTTTTTAGAAATTAAAAAAAAATATCCAAAAATTGACAAGAGTAGAGTTAAGCATGAAGTATTTAGAAAAGTACTTAACATTATGATTTCTGATGTTGTATTTACAAGTAGTAGAAAAATCAATCTTATATCAAAAGATAAAAAATCTTTTTTGTTAACTGAAAAATTAGTATGTTTTTCTGAGTCTTTAGAAGACGATATTAAGGTAATTAAAAAATTTTTATTTGATAAAATGTACAGACACTGGACAGTGAGAAGGATGAGAACGAAAGTTTCAAAAATTATATATATTTTATTTGAAATTTTTATGAATGAACCTCAATTACTTCCACCTGATTGGTTTAAGCTAATTAGGAATTCTGATTATAAAAATGATGCAAGTGATGTTATATGTGATTATATAGCAGGAATGACAGATAGATTTGCGTTACATGAATTTAACAAATTAACCGTCTGAATACTTTTTAGAAATTACTTTTAAGAACTGTAGGTAAAATGAACATATTTCAAGAAACGAAACAGATAATTATTGATATTATAAAAGATATTATAAGAGACAAAGAAATTATATTTGATTTTAATTTTGATAAAATTACTGTAGAAGTCCCAAAGGATGAGAAATTTGGTGAAATGTCAACCAATGTAGCTTTAATTTTTTCAAAACCTTTAAAATGCTCACCAATAGAATTAGCAGAAAAAATAAAAAAGTCATTAGTTGAAAAAAAAATAATTAAAAGTGTAAATATTGCAAAACCAGGATTTTTGAATTTTACCTTATATCCTTTCGTTTGGAATGATGTTTTTAAGCTTTCAATTTTGTCTGACTTTAGTTTTGGAAAAGAAGATTTTGGAAAGGGAAAGAAGGTCAATCTAGAATATATTTCAGCCAACCCAACAGGACCTCTTCATGTTGGTCATACTAGAGGTGCAGTTTTTGGAGATGTTTTAGCAAATCTTCTTACATTTACTGGTTATAAAGTAATCAGGGAATATTATGTTAACGATGCAGGCCAACAAATTGATGCCTTAGCAAGATCCCTTTATTTAAGATATTTACAATTAAATGGACAAGAAGTTTCCTTTGATGATGGTTTGTATCCAGGTGATTATTTAATAGAATTAGCTTTAAAATTGAAAGAAAAGTTTGATTATAAATTAATTGAAAAAAATGAAATTGAATGTATTTCGATCATCAAATCATTTGCCGTAGAAGAAATAATGAACATAATAAAGAATGATCTTTTACTATTAAACATTTCAATGGATAATTTTTTTTCTGAGAAGTCACTTTATGGTACAGGAAAAATTGAAAAAGCGATCAAGTATCTTAAAGATCAGGACTTAATTTATGAAGGTTTTCTTGAAGAACCAAAAGGAAAAAAACTTGAAAGTTGGGAAAGTAGAAAACAAACACTTTTCAGATCAACTAGATTTGGTGATGATGTTGATAGACCTATAAAAAAATCTGATGGTGGTTGGACATATTTTGCTCCTGATATAGCTTACCATTTTGATAAATTAGAAAGAGATTTTGATATTTTAATTGATATTTTTGGGGCAGATCATAGTGGTTATGTAAAAAGGATGAATGCAGCTGTAGCTGCACTTTCGAAGCAAAAAGTTGAATTTCATATTAAATTATGTCAATTAGTAAATCTTTTTAAGAATGGAAAACCTTTTAAAATGTCTAAAAGACTTGGTAGTTATGTAACAATTAAAGACGTTATAAATGAAGTTGGATCTGAATGTGTTAGATTTATGATGCTTACAAGAAAAAATGATGTTGCTATAGATTTTGATTTTGATCAGGTACTAAAAATGTCAAAAGATAATCCTGTTTTTTACGTTCAATATGCTCATGCTCGTTGTTGTTCAATCGAAGAAAAATCTGCTTTAAATAATATTAAGGTAATATCTAATGAGGATATAAACAATTATTTAATTCTTCTTAAAACAAATTCAGAGAGAAATATTATAAGAAAAATTTCAGAGTGGCCAAGAGTTATTGAGGCATCTGTAAAAAACTTTGAACCTCATAGAATTGTATCGTATCTAATTGAACTTTCGTCAACTTTTCATTCTCTTCAAAATGAGGGTAAAATTAATTCTGAATTAAAATTTATCGTTCAAAATGAAAACTTAACAATTGCAAGATTATTGATTGTTAGAAGTACGAGAAACTTGATATTTCAAGGTTTGAAAATTTTGGGGATAGACGCCATTAAAAAAATGTAGATTATTACATATTTAGAGTATATTTATATAAAAGATACTATATAATGTATATTACAATAAATACTACAAAATAATTTTCAAGGAGAATATTATAGAATACTCAAATTTAGATAATAATGTAAACGATAAGAAAAGTTCTTTGAATAAAGCTGTAAATTATTTAGGTGGAATTTTTTCTCTATCTTTATCTTCACTGATTGTTTTGTGGGTTTTTAATGTATTTGATAGGGAAGTATCTCAGTTGCCAGTAATTGAAGCAGTAGAAAAAAATATAAAAAAACCTCCCCCTCATTCTGAAGTTGAAAATACAAAATACAAGGGCTACGAAGTCAATGAAGTTCTTGAAGATAATAATAAAAACAATTTTATTTCTAATCAAAGTAAAATTCAGTTAGATACTTCAGGTATAGAAAAATTAGACTCTTCATATGAAAGTCCTCCATTAAAACTTAATGATAATAATAATTTTAATTCAAATAATGAGTTAACAAAAGCTATTAAAAGTGCTTTAGAAAGCCTTTTAGGAGATGTAAATACAAAAGATCATAATTTTGATGATGTGAACATTATTCAACTTGGTTCATATGAAAACGAAGAAGATGCAAACATACATAAGTATATTTTGAATAAAAATTACTCAACAATTTTTCAAAATATTAACTTAAAAATAATTGAAATAGAAAATAATAACAAAAAATTTTTTAGATTAAGAGGTTATGGTTTTGAAAACTACTATAAATCGAAAGAAACGTGTGATTTTCTTAACAAACGCGGTGAAAAGTGTTTATTAGTGAAAGAGAATAATGAATAAAAATTTTTCATCAAAAAATCAAGAATTAGTTGACAGCTTTTTTGTTGACATTGATGGATTTGAAGGGCCACTTCATTTGCTATTAGAATTATCTAAAAAGCATAAGATTGATCTCAAAAAGATAGCTATTTTCGAGTTAGCCGAACAATATTTAAATTATATTAACCAAGAAAAAAAACTAGAAATTGAAATTGCTGCAGACTATCTATTAATGGCATCTTGGTTAGTATTTTTGAAATCAAAATTATTTTTACCAATTGAGTCAATTGAAGAAGAAAAAATAGATGAATTAACAGAATTACTTGCTCAGAAATTAAAAAATCTAGAAAAAATTAGGAATTTTTCAGGTAAAATTAATAAATTAGAATATCTAGGAAAAGATTTTTTTAGCAGAGGCGAACCTGAAATTTTTTCAAAAAGTGTCAAAGTAAAGTATTCTTCAAATCTTTTAGATTTGATTTCTGCTTATTATAAAATAAGTCAAGAGGAAACAAAAAAACCATTAAAGATATTTTTTGAAAGGTTTTTTACTGTTGAAGACGCTTTAAAAAGAATTAAAAAATTGATTAAAAATAAAAGAAACTGGACAAACTTCGATAATTTTCTACCCGAGTTTACAGATAATAATGAAGATAATTATAAATCAGCAGTAACATCATCTTTTGTTGCATCTTTAGAATTAGCCAAGTCTGGAAAAATCGATATTAATCAAGATAAAAATTTTTCTAATATATATTTGAAAGGAAAAATTCATGAATAGAATTGTTGATTTTAAAAAAATTGATGATGAAGAATTAAAAAGTTTTTCAGAAAAAGACCAAATTAGAATGGTTGAAGCAGTTTTATTTGCTTCAACAAATCCTCTTTCAATTAGTGATTTAAAAAATAGATTACCTTTAAAATTAAATTTAGAAGATATTTTAAATAAATTGAAAGTCATTTACGAAGATAGAGGAGTGAATTTATATAAAATTGGAAATTCTTTCGCTTTTAGAACTTCAATGGATTTAAAGTTTTTATTTAATCATGAAAAAGTTGAAGAAAAGAAATTATCTAAAGCGGCATTAGAAACTTTATCAATTATTGCATATCACAATTCAGTTACCAGAGCGGAAATAGAAGAGATAAGAGGAGTATCTGTGTCAAGTGGAACATTAGATATTTTGTTAGGTCTCAATTGGATAAAATTTGGCAGAAAAAGACGAACTCCAGGTCGTCCATCAACATTTGTGATAAGTCAGGAATTTTTAAACCATTTTGGATTAGAAAGAATAGAAGATTTACCAGGTATAAATGAATTAAGAGAAATGGGAATCAAGCAAAAAGAGATCAATTTTGAGGAAACAAATTAGCAAAACTTTTAAAATGTTTTGAAAGTTTAAGTTGCTGTCCTTGATAATTTGAATCAATATTTTCCCCATAAAGTAAATCTGGTTTCTCTTTCATTTTTTCAAAAACTAGTCTTCCTACGCTTTGTCCATGTTGAAGGTTAAATGGTGTTTCGTGGCATCTAACTTCTAATACGCCTTTTGAACCTTGGTTGTTAATGACTTTCCCAAATCCAGGATCAAAAAAGCCAGCATAATGTACCCTAAACTCTCCTACCATTGGTACATATGGCGCCATTTCAGCAGCATAATGTGGTGGAATATAGACTTCTTCTCTACTTACTAATATATAAAAAGCGCCTGGATCTAAAATAAGACTATTTTTGTGAGGGAAAAGTGGTTCCCAAAAATCTTGAACATTGTAAAAGTTTATTTTTTCTAAATCAATTATTTGTGTTTGTGATTTAGCTTTAAATCCAATCAATTTTTCTTTATTTTTTAAATTTACCGAAAAACTCAAACCATTGCTAATAATAGCTTCATCATCTACTAAAGAAATTTCTGATGTAAGTTTTTTTAATTCAAAATCGTTGAGGATGGTATTACCTTGTCTTAATCTTATTTGATTTAATTTTTGCCCAGATTTTACTAAAATAGGAAATGATTTAGGGCTAACTTCAATATATAAGTTGCCAGAATAACCATAAGCTATTCTATCAAATTCGGTACCATAATTAGTAATTAGTCTTGCTAATACGTCTAATCTTCCGATTGAGCTTTTTGCATTTGCAACTCCTTCTATATGGTGAGGTAAAAAAATATTTTCCTCTATTTCAGCTAAATATATACAGCCTTTTTCAAATATAACTCCATTTTTGAGGTCAAACTCATGCATTTTAAAGTCTTTTAATCTTTCTTTTACCAAAAAATCTTTTCCAGCAAGAAAAGAGGCTTGTACTCTCCAAGCCTTTGATCCTAATCTTAGATCAAGACTAGAAGGTTGTATTTGTAATTTTTCAATAGGTTTTTTGCTTGTGATATTTTTTTCAAAAATCATTTTTCTTAATTCTTGAGATGGCAATACTCCGTCTGATGTCACTATTTTTCTACCTATTTCTGGTCGGGCTAGCGAGATTTGAACTCACGACCTTTCGTCCCCCAGACGAACGCGCTACCAGGCTGCGCCATAGCCCGAAAATTTACTAAATAATTTTATGATCTGAGGAAACTCGCTTCTTAATGTTGCTTTTTATTTCTTCTAATTTTGAGAGAAGTTCTTTCAGATTATTTTTAACGTTTTTTTTAAGGTGAGCATTTTTATATTGACTAAAGAACTTGAATTCTGAAAAATTGTTTTTTTCTTTTATCTTATTATTAATTTTATTCTCAGCTCCTATATTGGTCACGAATTTTACACCTTCAACTTGAATAATTTTTAAAGTTCCTCTAATTGTTAAACCTCTATCATATAAGAGATGTTTTATACCAAAGAGTAAGCTGATGTCATTTGGTCTGTAATATCTTCTTCCCCCACCTCTCTTTAAAGGTTTTATGCATTTGAATTTACTCTCCCAGAAACGTAAAACATGACTTGGTAATTCAATAAGTTCGGAAACTTCACTTATAGTTCGAAAAGCATCTTTTGATTTTTCCAAAAGAAATCTCCTGAATCATTTATTCCCTAATTCAACTTTATTTTTCATTAGATTAGATGGCCTAAAAGTTATAACTTTTCTTGCATTAATTTCTGCCTCCACTCCAGTTTTAGGATTTCTTCCAATACGAGGTTTTTTATTCCTTGTAGTAAAAGTCCCAAAAGAAGAAATTTTAACAGTCTCACCTTTAATCAATGCTAGAGATATATGTTCTAAAATAGATTCAACTAATAATGCTGACTCATGCCTAGACAAACCAACTTCCCTAAACACCGCATCACCTAAATCCATTCTTGTTATAGTTGAAGACATATTAAATCCCTATTTTGATTGTATTATAATAAGTTAGCATACAATTATGAGTCAATCATTATGAAAGAAAAATTATAATTTTTTTTACCAACGCAGTACCATTGCACCCCAAGTAAGACCGCCTCCTATCGCTTCAAGCAAAACTATATCATTTTTTTTAAACTTTTTCTCAATTTTGGCTGTAGATAATGCTAATGGTATTGAAGCAGCAGATGTATTTCCGTGAATGCCTACTGTTAAAATAATTTTTTCTCTATCTACTTCTAATTTTTTGGCGGTACTATTTATAATTCTAATATTTGCTTGATGAGGAACTATCCATGAAATCTCATTTTTACTTATTTTAGCAGACTTCAAAGTTTCTAAGCTTGCATCAACCAGTTTAGAAACTGCATGTTTGAAAACTTCCCTTCCTTGCATTACAATATGACCACTTTCTTTCGATGAACTCACTCCTCCATTTACATACAGTAGGTTATTATATTTACCGTTTGAATATAATTTGCTTGCTAAAAGTCCTCTAGTATTATCTTTATCATCGTTTGCTTCAAGGATTACTGCACCTGCGCCATCGCCAAACAAAACGCAAGTAGATCTGTCTTTCCAATTTAGAATTCGAGAGAATGTTTCTGCTCCAACTACTAAAACTCTTTTAGCCTGTCCAGATTTAATTAATGCATTAGCATTATCTAGAGCAAATATAAAACCTGCACATACAGCTTGAATGTCAAAAGCGTAACCATTAGACATACCTATATTATGTTGTACCTTTGTTGCGGTAGATGGAAAAGTTTGATCAGGAGTACTTGTTGCAACAATTAAAACATCAATTTTATCAGCACCCATTTCAGCATCATCTAATGCATTTTGAGCTGCTTTTATAGCAAGATCAGATGTTAGCTCTTTTTCTGATGCAAAATGCCTTTGTTTTATGCCTGTTCTAGAAAAAATCCATTCATCAGTTGTATCTAATTTATTTTCAAAAAATTTGTTTTTAACAATTCTATCAGGTAAATAATGCCCACAACCTTTTATAACAGATTTTACTGAGTACATCATAGGTCACTTTTTTCTTTAAAAGTTTCTTTTATGTTATTAGAATAAAGTCCAACTTTTGATACTAGTTTTTTTGAAAATTTACCTTTTGACAATTCAAATGCTAGTTTTATCGCTGCTGCAACCCCTGTAGCATCTGCACTTCCATGTGATTTTATAACTGTTCCATTCAAACCTAAAAAAACTCCGCCATTTACCCTTCTAGGATCTATTCTTTTCTTTAATCTTCGAAGTGAAGATAATGCAAATATAGCTCCTATTCTTGACCATATTGAATTACTAAAAGCTTGTTTAATAAATCCATTTATTAAGGAAGCTGTCCCTTCTCCTGTTTTTAATGCAACATTTCCTGTAAAGCCATCAGTAACGATTACATCTGCTTTTGAGGAATGAAGGTCACATCCTTCAACATAACCTATATAATTGAACTCACCATCTTTTGAAGCTTTCTCTATCAAATTTGAAGCAACATGTAATTCTGTATGTCCTTTATGAGGTTCAGTCCCAATATTTAATAAACCCAATCTTGGATTTTTTACATTAAATCCAATTTTTGCATATGATGATCCCATTAGAGCATATTGCAACAAATCTGATGAATCTGCTCTTATATCCGCTCCAGCATCTAAAACCACACTAAAACCTCTTTTGTTGAGAGAAGGCCATAAAACTGCAATTGCTGGTCTGTTAATGCTTGGAGCCTTCTTTAACAATATCATTGCCATAGCCATTAATGCTCCAGTATTGCCACAAGAAACTGCTGTTTGAGCATAACCTTTTTTAACTGATGACAAAGCATTCCACATGCTTGTATTTTTACCATTCCTTAGAGCCGATGAAGGTTTTTCATGCATTTCAACTGTTCTTTCAGATCCTTTAACAGTGCAAGCATCATTTAATTTTGGAAATTTTTTTAATATTTTATTAATTTTTTCTTCATTGCCATGGACAATAAAATTTAAAGAATTATTTTTCGAAAAAGCTTTTGCCATTCCGCGAATCACTACTTCAACTCCAAGGTCACCACCCATACAGTCCATCGAAATCACTGTTTTAATATTATTTTTCAATTTTTTTATTTAAATTTGGTTATAATTTTTTTGCTATACAGCTTCATCTTCTAAATCAATTTCTTCGTTTATTGAAATGACTTCTTTTTTCTTGTAATGTCCGCACGAAGAACAAACATGGTGTGGCAGTTTAAATTCACCACAATTATCGCATTCATTTAGGTTAACTTGTTTAAGAGAGTCATGAGAGCGTCTCATTCCTCTTTTGGATTTTGTAATTTTACTTTTGGGTACAGCCATATCTTTTCCTAATCAAAATTATTTAATTATTTAAAAATGTATTACTTAACAATTTAATGGAACATATCAATTAAATGCTAATCTGCAAGCGTTTTGTGATAGATTAACAATATATTATTTTTTTTTTAATTTTTCTAAAATAAAAAAAGGATTAATTTTTGAGTTTTGATAATTTTCTATACCATCTTCAGTGATAGAAATATTTTTGAATTTTTTGCCCGGAATACGAGGATAATCAGGAATTTCAAGATTTAAAATTTCTATAATTATTTTTTCTAAATCAATATTACTTGTAAAGTAATCTACATCTTCATTAGAATCATCAAAATAAGTAGAAATACTTTTTTTGGAATTATTTTTTTTTTCAAAAATGAAAGTTCTTTTAGTTTCAGTAGATATTTTAATCTTCATCATTTCTAAACTAATTATACATTTTAATAATACATCACATGAAATAAAGCTTTTGAATTTGAAATTATCATCTTTAATTTGTTCAATTTCACCAAAACACTTAAAATTGGACAATTTTAAAACTTCAAGTTTTTTTGCTATTTTTTTTAAAATGTTTTTGTCTGGAACTATTGTGAATAAAAATGGTGATTTTTGATTTAAAAAGTTTTTAGTTAAAGTGATTTCCAAGTTAGAAAATTTTTTGTAGTTTTTTTTTGTGTTTTTTTTCATTTTTTTTAAAAATCTCATTTAAATTAAGTTCAAAATTATATATGTTTTATTGATAAGTCCATATTTCGAGTCAAAAATGTTTTTAAAAGTCTTTATTTTAATTTCTTTAAAGTTGTTAATTACCCTTTTTTTTGTTTCATGCTCCCCAATAAATGAAACTACTGGTTATTTGCCTCCAGATTTGAATATTAATTTTGCAAAAAACAAACAAACTTCTAAGGAAGAAATTTTAAAACTTTTTGGCGAGCCAGCAGTAAAAAACTATGACAATACAGAATGGATTTACTACAAAGAAAAAGTCGAAAAACTAGCATTTTTGACTCCTAATGTGAAAGAAAGAAATATTTTTGTAATGGAATTTAACAAAAATAACTATTTAAAAAATATTAGTAAATATAATTTAAAGGATCAAAATAATTTAAAAATTGACAAACTTTTCGTAAAAACTGAAGGTAAAAAAAACAATTTCTTCGAACAGTTATTAGGAAATTTAGGAAATTTTTCTGCAGAGGATTTTTTTGAATAAATTATACTGTTTCTTTAAAAACCAATGAAGCTCCGTTAATACAATATCTAAGTCCTGTGGGTTTTGGTCCATCTGGGAATACATGTCCTAAGTGTGCGTCGCAATTTGAACAAATTACTTCAATCCTTTCCATTCCGTAACTAAAATCTTTGACTTCAGTTATCACACTTTCAGATTTAGGAGCATAAAAACTTGGCCATCCAGATCCACTATCATATTTGTTTTCAGAAAGAAAAAGTTTTTCATCACAGCAAATACAATTAAAAAATCCATTTTTTTTTGGAAAATTGTCATTAGTGAATGCCCTTTCAGTTTCACCGTTTCGTGTCACCCTGTAAGACAAATCTGGTAATATTTTTTTCCATTCTTCTTTTGATTTGAATATTTTTTTCATTTTAATCTCCGAAAAAGATTTATATCATCTTTTAATATTTATATTATTATCGATAGACCAAGAAGTGGGGTTATCAAGAAATTTTTCAACCTCATTTAATGTCTTATTATCTGTATAATTATTTTTTTTACACTGAGTAATTATCTCTTCCCAGTCGGTAAGATAATGTAACATTATCTTATTTTTTTCTAATTTTCTTTTTGTTTCCTTAAATATGTTGTAAAAGAAAACTACTGCTGTGTGATTACATTCTGCTCCACTTTCTCTAATTGCTTTGACAAAATCTACTTTTGATCCTCCATCTGATGTTAAATCTTCAACTAACAAACAGTTGTCTAAAGGTTTGAAGGTTCCTTCAATTCTTTCTTTTTTCCCATAATTTTTTGGTTTTTTTCTAACATATGTCATAGGAATATGGAGTCTTTCTGAAATGAGAGCAGCGAAAGGAATTCCGGCAGTCTCTCCACCTACAATAACATCAATATTTTCATAACCTACATTCTCAATTATTATACTAGTTAGAAAGTTCATCAAAGTGTATCTAACTCTCGGAAAGCTTATAATTTTTCTGCAATCTATGTAACATGGTGATAAAATTCCAGAAGCTAATTTATAATTATTTTCAATATTAAAATTTACAGCATTTATTTCTAAAAGCATTTTAGCAGTCTGAATTGAAATCTCATCTTTATTAGTAAAATTGGAAGTAAACAATTTTTTTCCTTTTATTCTTCTTTTTCCCAAAAAACTTTAAGTTTTGGATCAAAAACTTTTATTGAAGTATCTTTAACACTAACCTCTTTTATAAAATTAATTGGTTTTTTTCTTTTAACAAATTTAATTTTTTCGTCATTAACTTTATGTCCATAGTGTTTAGCTCCATTCAGACTAACAAAACTTTCTAAATTTTCAAGACAATCATAATCATCAAAAAGCTGTATTAAAGTTTGAAGCGTTACTGGAGAAGAAAAGATCCCAGCGCAGCCACATTCTGATAACTTTTTTTCTTTCACATGAGGAGCACTGTCAGTTCCTAAGAAAAACTTATCGTTTCCTGACAATGCAACTTTTAACAATTCTTTTCTATGCTCTTCTCTTTTTGCTACTGGTAAACAAAAATAATGTGGTTGAAGACCGTTTAAAAACATTTCATTTCGATTAATCAAGAGATGGTGAAGGGTGATTGAAGCTTTTAAATTAGGTGATGATTCTAATATATAAGATACTGCTTCAGTGGTTGTGATATGTTCCAAAGTAATTTTTAATTCCGGAAGTTCTTTCATTATAAATTTTAGTTCATTTTCAATAAAATATTTTTCCCTATCATAAATGTCTATCTTTTGGTCGTTAGATTCACCATGAATACAAAGTGGAATATTATTAACACACATCTTTTCTAGAATATCCATAGTTTCTTTTACGTCATCGATCCCACTTTTTGAATTAGTGGTAGCGCCTTTTGGATAATATTTGAGTGCGAAAATGATTTTGTCTTCAAAGGCATTTTGGATATCTTGAAAATCTAAACTGCTATTTAGATAAAGAGTTAAAAGTGGCTTAAAGTTTGAGCTATAGGGTAAACACTCTTTAATTTTTTTTCTATATTCTAATGCCTGTTTTCTTGTAAATACAGGATCATCTAAATTAGGCATAATTAAAGCTCTGCTAAAATCATTATAAGTAAAAGGTAAAACTTTTTTCATAATTTCACCTTCTCGAATGTGAAGGTGCCAATCATCAGGTTTAATAATTTCAAATTTTTTTAACAATTTACAACTTTTTTCTAAACATTAAATAATAGTTCTTCAGACTTTTTTTTGTCAACTGTTTGATTTCTTAACTCTTTGTGTAGTGCAAAACCCTTTTTAACCATGGGTCTATCACAACATTTAAGAAACCACTTTTTTAAATTTTTATAATTATCGATATTTTGTCTTTGATCTCTCCACTGAGCTATCCATGGTAAAATTGAAATGTCTGCAATAGAAAATAGATTACCAGCAATATATTCATTTTTTTGCAAATTTTTTTCTAGGATTTTGTATAGAATTGTTACTTGTTTTTGATATCTTTTTTGCGCATATGGTAAAACAACTGGAACAGAAAAATTTGGTGCATACTTAATAAAATGGTTAGCTTGTCCTGCCATTGGACCTAAATTTGAAACTTGCCAGAAAATCCATTGATTTATTTTCATTTTGTCTATGTCTGTATGACCGTAAAGTTTTTGTGTTTTAGTTGCCAAATAAATTAGTATATTTCCACTTTCGCATATCGTAAATTTATTTCCTAGTTTATCAAAATCTACTATTACAGGTATTTTGAAGAATGGTAATTTATTTTCTTGTTTTTTTTGCTCTCCATGATTGATGTTTACTAATTTTACTTTATAGGGAAGGTTTAATTCTTCTAAAGCAATACTTATTTTCCATCCATTGGGAGTTGGCCAATAATATAATTCAATATCTTTTTGCAAAATATTAACTTCCTTAATAATTAAAAAAATTTTCTTTATAAAGATAGTAACCTATCATATCTAAAATATAAAAAAATAGAAAGTTAAGTTTTTTTGTGGCGTAATTACACCACTTTAATATACCGAGTTGACTATCATTAAAAAAAGGTTAATTATGCTTTATTCAATAATAAATGGTTGTAATGAATATTATAGAAAGAAAAGTTAAAAAAGATAAGTCATCGAAAGTTATTCCCTCTAGAGAAGATGCAGAAGAAGCTGTAAGAACTCTAATAAGATGGGCTGGCGACGACCCTAACAGAGAAGGTCTTTTAGAGACTCCTAAAAGAGTTGTTAAAGCTTATAAGGAGTGGTTCGTTGGTTACTCAGAAGATCCAGAACAGTTATTAAAAAAAACTTTTGGAGATGTAGAAAATTACTCTGATCCTGTTTTACTTAAAGACATTCGTTTTGAAAGTTACTGTGAGCATCATTTAGCACCTATAATAGGGAAAGCTCATATTGCATACATTCCTTCTTCTAAAGTTGTTGGCATATCAAAACTTGCTAGACTGGTTAATGCCTTTTCAAAGAGGTTGCAAGTTCAAGAAAAAATGACATATCAAATTGCAAAAACTTTACAAAATGTATTAAATCCATCTGGTATTGCTGTTTTGGTAGAAGGTGAACATCACTGCATGTGTACTAGAGGTGTTAATAAAACAGGTGCTTCAATGGTTACAAGCTGTTATCTTGGAATTTATAAAGACGATAAATTTATGAAAGACGATTTTTTGGGTTCTGTTAGAAATAATTAAATCCAATCTTTTTTATATCCAAGATGCTATATTTAAATATGTGATAACATTATGATTAAACCTGATTGTTTTCAAAACATTATAATTTTACTACAAAATTTCTGGTCTGAAGTTGGTTGTTGTCTTATGCAACCTTACGATATGGAAGTGGGTGCTGGAACTTTTCACCCTGCTACTACATTAAAATCTTTAGGAGAAAAGCCTTGGTCTGCTGCTTATTGCCAGCCCTCTAGGAGACCAAGTGATGGGAGATATGGAGAAAATCCAAATAGGTTACAACAGTTTTTTCAATTTCAAGTTATTATGAAGCCATCACCAAAAAGTTTTCAAAATTTATACTTGGAAAGTCTAAAGAAAATTGGAATAAATACCAATTTACATGATATTAGATTTGTTGAAGATGATTGGGAGAGTCCTACTCTTGGTGCGTGGGGTTTAGGTTGGGAAGTTTGGTGTGACGGTATGGAAATTAGTCAATTTACATATTTTCAACAAATGTGTGGATATGATTGTAAGCCAATTTCAGGAGAAATTACTTATGGGATTGAAAGACTATGTATGTTTATTCTTGGTGTTGAAAACGTTATGAATATTCCTTTCAATAAACCTGGAGAAAGAAATAGTAAGACTTATGGTGATATTTTTAAAGTACCAGAGGAAGAATATAGTAGATGGAATTTTGATTTTGCAGACACTAAAAAATTATTTGATGCTTTTGAAAGTGCTGAAATGCAATGTAACGAAATATTAAATGTGCCAAAATTTGATGTTAGAACAGACAAAAATATTATTATGGTTCAGCCAGCATACGATCAATGTATTAAAGCATCACACTTATTCAATTTGTTAGACTCCAGAGGAGTAATTTCTGTCACCGAAAGGCAATCTTACATTCTTCGTGTTAGATCTTTAGCCAAAAAATGTGCAGATGCTTTTTTGCAAAGTGAGAAAATTAGAGAAGATTATGTCAGGTAAAATATTAGTAATAACTTTATTAAGTTTTTCTTTAGTTTTTGGATTTATTTTATATTATTTTCAGGTATTTTCTTACTATTCTAAAGTAGAAGGATTAGACCATATTTTTGTAGATGGGAAAAAAATAAACGTTGAACAATATTATGGATTGGATTCATCTATTTCAGGTTTAAAATTAAGAGGATGTTTTAAAGTTAACGTAGAGGATTTTAAGTCTTTTAAGACATATAAAAAGGCTACACCTTTGCAAGCACCATTTTGGTTTAATTGTTTTGATAATGAAAAAATTCAAAAATCTCTTGAAAATAACAATGCATCAGCTTTTTTAGCAAAAGAGAATGAATTAGATGGAATTGATAGAATTGTAGCAATTTATTCTGACGGAAGGGGTTATCAATGGCGTCAATTAAATTCAAAATATATGGAATGATTTAAATGAACTTTTTATTAGAATTATATTCTGAAGAAATTCCATCAAGAATGCAAATTAAAGCCTCCAAAGATTTGCAAAAAATTATTTGTAATGGACTCAAAGAAAATAATTTTAATCATGAAAATAGTTTTAATTTCTCTAGTCCAAGAAGGTTGGGATTAGTTATTAAAAACTTAGAAAAAATCAAGAATGAAGAATTTAATTTAATTAGGGGACCTTCAATTGACGCTCCAAGTTTAGCTCTGGAGGGTTTCAAGAAAAAATATTTAATTAATGAAAATAAAATGTTGGTTAAAAAAGTAGGCAAAAAAGATTACTATTTTATTCAAGAAAAAAGTGATGAAAAAGACATTAAATTGATATTATCTGAGCTTTTAAAAAATTCCATTTTAAATTTTCCTTGGGAAAAATCTATGAGATGGGGAAGTTCTGATTTGAAATGGGTGAGACCTCTCCATTCCATATTAAGTATACTTTACGAAAAAGAATCCTTCGAAAATGTGAATGTTGACATACCTAACATTAATGTTGGAAATATAACTTTTGGACATCCTTTTTTAGATAATAGGAAAATTAAAATAAAAAGTTTTTCCGAATATCAGATTGAACTTAGAAAAGCAAAAGTAGTTATTGATCATAATGAAAGAAAAGAATTTATTATCAGTGGTTTAAATAAAATTTGCAAAACTAATGATTTAGATTTGATAGAAGATACTCAATTATTAGATGAAGTCGCAGGTTTAGTTGAATGGCCAATTTTACTCAAAGGTCATATTGAAAAGCGTTTTCAAATTCTACCACAAGAGGTTTTACAATTATCAATGAAAGAAAATCAAAAATTTTTTTCTTTGTTTTCAAAAAAGGAAAATAGGATATCTTGTTTTGTTACTGTAGCTGATAATGAAACAATTGAT
>MDTG01233235.1_pt1 | contig 19756 bp, 18 predicted proteins | sample 811421 | NCBI WGS metagenome assembly MDTG01 (sample SAMN05326645, study PRJNA326480) | marine metagenome | isolation source: seawater | place: Pacific Ocean: South East | collected 2011
ATTCATCAAAAAATAATCAATTCTCAAATTTTAAATATGAATTAGCTTGGAATAGAAGAGCATATAATCTATCTGCTTATTACAATCAAGATCAAAAAACAGGTGGCATAAATTTTAAAATCTACAGTTTTAATTTCAATGGTTTGGGATCAAGATTTTAGTATCTTAATTTTTTAAACTTCAAATTTTATTTTTAAATATAAATTTATAAAAATGGAAAGAAATACTAAATCAAAAAATGATCTTTAATATTGTAAATCAATCCATTTATCAAAATCTTTACCAGCATTTTCCTTAAACCAAAACATATTTTCAAGATACCATTTTGTTGTGGTAGAAATTCCATCTTTAAAGGAAGTTTTTGCATGCCAAGATAATTTTTTCTTAATTTTACTTGAATCAATGGCATATCTAAAATCATGGCCAGGTCTATCCTTGATGAATTTTATAAAATCTAAATAAGATTTCTTCCCATTAAGAGGAACAAATGAATCTAATAAAGTGCATATTGTCTTAGCGATATCTATATTTGTTATTTCATTTGAACAGCCAATATTATATACTTCTCCAGGATCTCCATTCAAGATTATTTTTTTTATTGCATCACAGTGATCATTTACATATAACCAATCTCTCACATTCATGCCATCACCATATATTGGAATTTCTTTTTTCATTAAAGCATTATGAATTACTAATGGAATAAATTTTTCCAATGATTGATAAGGACCATAATTATTTGAACAATTTGAAATCAATATCGGTAAATTATATGTTTTATAAAATGATCTTACAATATGATCAGAGCTTGCTTTACTTGCACTGTATGGACTATTTGGGAAATATTTGTTAGTTTCTTTAAAAGGATCTTGATCAATTGATAAAGATCCATATACTTCATCCGTAGAGATATGTAAAAATCGAAATTTTGCTTTTTCCCGATTATTCATTTTTGAATAATATTTATTTAAAGAGGATAAAAGTCTAAATGTTCCCAAAATATTTGTATTAATAAATTCCTCTGGATAAATAATAGATCTATCAACATGTGTTTCTGCAGCAAAATTAACTACAAAGGATGGATGATATTTTTTTAAGATAATTTCTAGTAAGTCATTATCCAAAATATCTCCCTGAATAAATTGGTAATTTTTATATTCTTCAATATCTAATAAATTATTTTTATTTCCAGCATATGTTAATTTATCTAAATTTACTATAAAACTATCTGGAAAAGTTGAAAGCCAATATCTTATAAAATTAGACCCTATAAAACCACAACCACCGGTGACAAAAATATTCATTTTTATATCCTATTAAAAACAACAAGTATAAAGAACATAATATGTCCTGAAATATTTTGTCTATAAACTCCAGATTTAAGATAAAAAAATATTCTTAAAAATAAATTTGATCTTCTAGCTCTACAAAAGTAGTTGAAGACTATCAAATTTTCCTCTGTTAATAAGTCTAAATTTTCATTTAGAGACTCTAAATTACTTCTAATATAATTTTTAAAAGTATTATCGAATAATTTAATTAACCTTATTAATTTCCCTATAAAAGTCTTATTACTTCCCATTAAATTATTATTATGTTGCCTATATAACAACGAAGGTTTTTTATCATATAAAATATTTCCTCCATTACCTGCTACCATTATATAAACCCACCAATCATGGGAAACTGGTTTTATATTTCTCATAGAAGATATTATTAATTCCTTAGCTGCGAAGTTAAATAACATTGTATTCCCACCAGCAAAATTCTGAAGCAATGCATTTTGAAAGCTAAGTTCTTTTTTAATATTTATTGACTTTCCAATAATATTTTTACCAGCTTCATTAATATGTAAAGTCTTTGTACCATACAAAGCAGGTTTATCTATTGGTAAACTTTTAAGTGCTGCAATTCCACGTTTAAGTTTATCTATATCCCAAATATCATCTTGATCGCAAAATGAATAAAAACTGAATTTAGAATCTATCATTGATAGACCGTTCAAAAAATTATTTGAAAACCCTAAATTTTTCTTCCTATTATGAATTTTTATTTTTGATTTTTCATATTTAGTTAGTTGAAGTTTATCTTTTGTAAGTGGAACTGGAGAGTTATCATCGAAAATAAAGATCTTAAAATCGTCGTAAGTTTGATTAAATATTGATTCTAAAAGCAAATCTAAATATTTTGCCCCATCATAATAAGCTAATATAATTGCAATTTTTCCCATATTTCTCTAATTATTAGAAAATTTATTTACCATTTCAGTAACATAATAATAATCTTCTTCAGGCATGTTTGGATATAGAGGGAGGCTAAGTATTTCCGAACAAATTCTCTCAGTAAGTTTGAAATTTTTCAAACTTAAATATTCATAACATTTCTGAAGATGTGGAGGAATTGGGTAGTGAATTATAGTCTGAATTCCTACTTCTAAAAGTCTTTGCATAAGTTTATCTCTATTTCTTGATCTAATAACATATAAATGCCATACATGATCAACAAAATTAATTTTTTTGGGTTTAACCAAATTTCTATTTAATAAGTTTGTATTATAAAAGTCTGCAATCTTTGATCTTTTACTATTCATTTCCTTCAGATGTTTTAACTTTACATTTAAAATTGATGCTTGAAGCTCATCCAATCTTGAATTTAATCCTAATACTAAATGTTCATATTTCTTTTCAGACCCATAATTCCTTATTCTTCTAGCCTCAGAGGCCAATGAATTATTATTTGTTAAGATTGCTCCCCCATCACCCATACAACCTAAATTCTTTCCTGGATAAAAGCTAGTTGCAACTGCATCAGAAATTGAACTAGTAGGAATTCCTTTATATTTTGCACCATGGGACTGCGCTCCATCTTCTACTAAAAATAAATTATGAATATCACATATTTTCCTTATAGGTTCTAAATCAACTACTTGACCGTATAAGTTGACCACAATTATTGCTTTAGTTTTTGAAGTTACAGCTGATTCAATTAAATTGACATCAATGTTAAAAGTATTTTCATCAGGCTCAATTGGAACTGGGATTGCTCCAATATTAGATACTGCTAGCCAAGTAGCAATAAAAGTATGGGCAGGGACAATAATCTCATCGCCCTTGTTAATTTTTAATGATAACAATATAATTTTCAGAGCATCCAAACCTGAACCAACCCCAATAACTTCATTGACATTTTCATAATCAGCATATGAATCCTCAAACTTAAAAAGTTCTTTATTTAATAAATAATTTCCTGAATTAACTACATCATTTACAGATTTGTTTATATCCTCTTGAAAATCAGAGTGAATTTTCTTTATATCCAAAAATGGGACTTTATTCATAGATTTCGTTCTCATCAAATTCTTTTGCATTTTTATCTTTATCTGAAAGTATTATATTAAATTTATTAGGCCAAGGTATATCTAAATTACGACTATTCCAGTTAATTACCCTACTATGTTCAAGGCTATAGTATTCGGTAAGTTTATAAGAAACTATTGATTTCTCAGAAATAGTCAAAAAACCATGGGCAAAACCTGGTGGGATCCATAATGACTTTTGATTATCGGATGAAAGAGTAAAGCAATAACTGCTAGAAAAGCTTCTTGAATTTGATCTAATATCAACAATTACATCGAATATTTCTCCCATAATTACAGATACAAATTTTCCCTGCATTTTAGGGGAACTTTGATAATGTAATCCTCTGAGTGAATTTTGCCTTGATATGACTAAGTTTTCTTGAACAAAACTAAAATTAGAGCCTACTACATTTTTAAATTCTGAATCTTTATATATTTCTGATAATTCACCTCGCTCATCAGAAAAACCAATCCTTCTAAAAACTTTGTATGAATCATTATTCATTGATATTTCTAAAATCTTTCTAAAATTCTTTTAAGATACTCTCCATATTCATTATTATATTCATTAATTTTTTGAAGTAATTTTTCTTTTTTTATCCATTTTTTATAAAGACTTATCTCTTCTAAGCAAGCTATCTTGTATCCTTGTTTATGCTGTAACACATTTATAAAAGATTGTGCCTCAAAGAGGGTCTGAAATGTTCCCATATCTAACCAAGTGAAGCCTCTTCCAAGAATATCATATTTAAGATTACCCATATCAAGATAAATTTTATTAAGATCGGTAATTTCTAATTCTCCCCTCTTAGATTTTTCTAATTCTTTAGCATATTTTGGAGCATTTTTATCATAGTAATATAAGCCTATAACAGCTAAATCAGAAATTTTTTGATTTGGTTTTTCTATTAAATCAATAATCTTGTTATTCTCATCAAAAATAGCGACACAAAATCTTTCTGGATCTCTAACTTTCTGTAAGAAAATACATGCTCCTTCCTCTCCTATATTAATATTTAATAAATTTTTTTCTAATGTATTTCCATACAATAAATTGTCTCCAAGAATAACTACCGATGGAGATTCTTCTAAAAAATCCTCAGCAATTATTAAACCTTGAGCTATACCAATATTATCTTCTTGTATAGCATATTCTATATGTATTCCTAATGAACTCCCATTTCCGAAAAGAGCTTTATATTGATCTATTTGATTTGAGTTGGTTATAAATAAATATTCTTTTATATCCGAAATCATTAAAACTGAAAGTGGATAATAAATCATTGGTTTATCATAAACTTGAAGCAAATGTTTTGAAATTATAGTGGTTAATGGCTTCAACCTAGTGCCATTTCCTGCACACATTATTATTCCCTTTCTTTTCATAATAAAAACTTTTTATAAATAATAAATCTTGCGCAATTACTTTTTCAGTTTTTTTATTATTTCTTATTTTTACTTATTTTAATCCCTTTCTCTCTAATAAATTCTAAGATTATTTTATTTGAGAAGTTATCAAACATTTTCTCCCAAATTTCATGCTTTAAATTTAATGAATTATATAATTTTGAACTATCTAAGATACAATTTTTAGGTCTTTTAACAATACTTTTATATTCACTCAATAGAATTGGACTTATTAAGTTTTGGTCAAAATATTCGCATTTAATCACTTTATTAAAATTCTTGAATAATTTGATTGATAATTTATATGGAGAAATTCCACCGAAAGGAGACAAGTGATAGATTTCATTTAGGGGAAAATTATTATAAATCTCAATATCTAAAATCCTATCAATATTTTCAGCAATAAATTCAGTTGTTGTAGGAGTAAATAACTGGTCCTCTACCATCTTCAATGATTTTTTTTGTTCTGCAATTTCTAATATTTTATAAACAATATTGTTTTTATAACCTCCCAAGAGAGTTGAAATTCTAAAAATCAAGAATTTACAATTAGATTTTTTGATGTTTTTCTCACCACATAACTTGGAAAAACCGTAGTAATTAAGAGGAGTTGCGATATCTCTCTCAAGATATGGTGATTTTTTGTTGCCATCAAATACATAATCTGTCGAGAAATGAATAAGTGTACAATTTAATTCAGATGCAAATTCGGAAAGATTTCTCAATGAATCGGAATTAACCTCTAATGCATATTTTTTATTTTCTTCAGCACCAACAACATTAGTATAAGCTGCAGTGTTTATAATTATCTCAGGTTTATATTGTTTTAGTGTTTGATATTTTGCATATGAATTAGATAAATTAAATTGACTCTTATCAAAACCAATCACCTTATGTTTTTTTGAAAGGATTCTAAATAAAGATGATCCAAGCTTTCCATTGCTACCAAGTAATAATATTTTCATATTAGTTAGATTAGATATTTAAATAAAATTCTATTTATTGATTGCTATCTATATATTTCTTAAAATCATTATAAGTTCTCAAATAATCTGCTTCAGAAAAATATTCGTTTACTAAACAAAGACAAACAGAATTATCTTCCAAAAATTTAATATCTTTCCAAACAACAGGTTCAATCAAAAGTCCTTTTGATGGATCATCAAGTGTAAAATTCCTTTTTTGAAATCCATCATCAATATTAATTTCTAAGACGCCTGAAATACATATCAAGAATTGTCTCAATTCTTTGTGAGCATGCGATCCTCGAACTTGATCTTTTGGAACATCATAAATATAGTAAATTCTTTTTATCTCGAATGGAATATGCTTATTAGAATCAATAAAAGAAATATCTCCTCTTCTTTCTTTTATTAAAGGTATATCTAATAATTTACAATTCAGTAATGACAAGAAAATTAACTAAATAAAATTTATTATATATATAAGATTAATATTTTTTTTAATAAAGATAAATTTATCAACAAAAATTATCTTAAACTTTTAAGTATCTATTTAGCACAGTGATATCTCCAATATCTTTGATTCCCCCTTTATCAAGCCATAAAAAGCGATTACATAATTTTCTTAGGTTTTCATGCTGATGTGAAACTAGAATTAATGCTTTGGATGATTGAATAAACTGATTAATTTTTTCTTCACCTTTTTGTATGAAATTATTATCTCCACCAGAAAACAATTCATCAATTACTAAAATGTTTGGTTTTAAAGCAGTTGCCAATGAAAATGCTAATCGGTTGTACATACCAGTAGAGTAATATTTAATTGGCATATCAATAAATCTTCGAACCTCAGCAAAATCTACAATTTGATCAAAAATAAGCTCTATATCCTTTCTGGAAAATCGATTTATTGATCCAAACAAATAAATATTTTCTCTACCAGTACATTCAGGATGAAAGCCTGCGCCTGCTTCAATAAGAGGGGTTATTTTTTCATGGGTTATGATCCTTCCTTTAGTAGGAGAATAAATTTGACAAATTATTTTTAATAATGTGCTCTTGCCAGCTCCATTATTTCCAATAATTGCTAATCTATCGCCTTCATAAAGTTCGAAATTAACCCTCTTTAACGCAGAAAAATAATTAATATCTTTTAATCTATTTCTCGAAAAATTATTTATAATTAGATCCTTTAAATGTTGACCTTTATAATTTCCGATTCTAAAATCTAGACTAATATTTTCACAAATTAAAATAGGCTTATTCATAAAATCAAAGGAATATTTTTATTGAATTTACTAAAAAAAATTAAACCAATATTAAATGAAAAAAAAGCTAGAATTGTGCAAATAAAGAAAGAATTAGATTCAGGTAAAGAGTTTTCGTATATAGGAGATCTAAATAGATCGATGAAATAAGTTAGCGGATTATATTTAAATAAAATATTTATCTTAGAAGAAAAAACTGTTGGCTTTATAAAAACGGGACTTAAAAATAATAGACCTTGAAAAAAAACTCCAATCAAATAAGGTAAATCTCTAAGGTAAACGCTTACTATCGAGACAACTAAACCTATACCTGTAGAAAATAATAATAATAAAGCAGAGGAAATAGGTAAAATTAAAATGCTGACTCCAATTTTGCCACCTAATAACAAAACTAAAGATAAAAGAGAAAATGCCATTAGAACATTATCAAAGGCTGTAAATAAAATGTAAGAAAGAGGAAAAAGGAATTTAGGAATATATATTTTTGATAATATAGCCTCATTTTGGATAAATGAGTTAGAACATTCCATAACAGAGTCTTTAAAAAAGTTAAATACAATGACACCAGAAAAGAAGTAAATTGCAAATTCTTTTAAATCTAAATTATATATATTCGAAAATACTAAAGATATTATTGCCATTGAAAGTAAAGGATTTAACAAAGCCCAAAAGTATCCTAAGATTGTTCTTCTGTATCTTAATGTAATTAGTCTTTTTACAAATTCTATTAAAAAAAACCTGTACTCAAAAAATTCTCTTATTGTTCTTTTACTCATAAACACAAAGTAAGAAAGATAATAAATCCCTGCTTATATATTAGAATATTTACTTACTTATTATATCTAACTGGATTTAAATAATGAGATTATTTAAAATTTATTTAACGAAAATATTTATTAAATTCGATTTTTTAAAGATAGAGATACAAATTTTGTCATTAATATTATTAGCCCAACTTTATAACACCTATTCTATTTCGAACCTGAAAAGAATAAGAAAATTAGAAAGGTTTTTAGATCAAAGCTGTAAAAACATTTCTTCATCATTAGTTAAACATATAAAATTTAATAAAATCAATCACAACCATTGCAAACATTTGATATTGATTACAAGAATTCAAAAAGGGGGTGGGCTTATCAATATTTACAACAAAATTTTGAAAAATAATAGTAGTTTTAGCTTAATCACAAATATATTTAAATACAAAATAAATACTAATAGTATTTCTAAATTTGATTCTAAAAAACATCTTTCCTTATATGAAATAGGTTGTATAAATAGAATTCAGACAATAATTAACTATATATTGAACAATAATGTTTCAACAATCAGCATAATAAATGATGATTTTGACCCTTTACCTTATATATCATTTCTTTTAACACGATCAAAAAGTAGAAAATATAACTTTTACCATCATGCAACTCACTCCTTTACATTTGGAATGTTTGAAAAAGATTGGCATCATATAGATCTTTTTCAGAATCAGCATCATTTATGCAAGAAAGATGTAAATTCTAATTTCATCTCAATGGTGAATTTTTTATGAAATTCCAAACACTTACAATTGGCAGTTGTAATAAATTCTTTTTTCTTAATAAGTTTGGACTTGAAATTCTTATTTTAAAATGTTTAAAAAATAAAAGAATTTATAAACATACTCATATAGGCTATATACCTATTATAAGAATTTTAATTATAAGATCGATATTATTTTTAAATAAAATTCCTTTAAAAAAATTTAACTATAAAGCCCAATTAGATAACTTAAAAAGTTTATCCGAATATAAAAAAACGATTGCTATTAGTTCATCACCAATTGTTGGAGCGATGACAATTTTAGAATGTTGGAAATATAAAATACCTGTTTTAATATTTAACCCTAAAAGATTTTATATAAATTATGCAACCTTTCTTGAAGATAAAGATCTTCTATGGGAAACAAAAAATGAATTTGCTTTGAAATTAGAATTATTACTAAATAATTATAAAAAATATTCACATAAATCTTATTCACATTTCAAATTCCTAATCAATAATAAAAAATCAAATGATTTCCTTTTGAAAAATACTAGAGACTATAATAAATATTTCAAAGATAATGAGAAATTATCAAAATTAAGATTAGTCAGTTTTATATTTAAAATAATATATTTCCTATCAAAGGTAATCCTAACTCTTTATTCACTATATCTCTTACCTATTTTATCTAAAAATATAAATCAAATAATAAAAAATTTTTCTATAATGTTTTTCTATCTATTTAGGCAATATTTTCGTAATTTCTCCTTTAAGCTTTTAGGTCAGGAAAGAATAAATATATTCCAAAAAAATTTATTCAATCTTTCAAATTTTTTATTTAAAATTTTATTTTTTAAAAAAATTAAAGCCATTTATATTAAAAGTAAAAAACAAATTAAATTTGGTAAAGAACTATTATATCAGGGACAAGTAAGCACCATAGCTACACCATATTATGTCGGGGAGAAACTAATAACTAAACAAAAGAGATTTGATAACATATATAGTTATCATATTAAGAAAAAAGTAATATTTTCAGGGAATAGCTCATGTTTTCTGGTAGACAATACTCTTTTTATTGATGATATTGTCTATGAAAAACCTGAAGAATTTGGAGTATCTACATCTGGTTTACTATTTCGCGACTACCCATTTATAGATGATATATCAAAGAACAAAGAATTAAAGATCGAAACTTTAAAGAAAAATCTAATGCCAGAAATAGAACTTGATAAAGGTATTTTTATAGGAGGTTGCGGCACAACAAATTGGTATCATTGGGTATTGGAATGTTTACCAAAACTTTTTTTATCAGATAATTTATCTTGTAAATTTAATGATTATCCACTTTTAGTTCCAGAAATTTGTAAAGAAAAAAACTTTCAATCAACTTTAGAAATTTTTAATGAAAAAAAAAGAGAGGTCATATATCTAGAAAATTATAAGAAAATTTCAGCAAATAAATTTATATATATAGATGGTTTAATAAAACAACCATTTCAAAAATTTAAAAAGAGTAGATATTCCATAACTGACTATGATCATCATGATGAATTACTTTTAAAATTCTCAAAAAAATTCTCTGATTCATTACAAGTTAATTCTCGTAAAACTAAAGGGAAATCACCAAAAAAGATATTTTTATCTAGAAAAAAATCAGTTAGAAATTATAATCAAAATGAACTTTTACAAATTGCATATAAATATGGATTTGAATCTGTTTTCCTGGAAGAATTATCATTAAAAGAACAGATTGAACTTATTTCAGAAACTAGTCATATTGTAGGACCATCTGGCGCCGCATGGACTTGTCTAGTATTTAATTCTAATAAAACTTTGAAATGTCTTAGCTGGCTGCCAAATGAACTTAAAGATGCATGTGCTTTTTCAGCATTTGCATATTCTTTAGGTCATGATTTGAGATATATTTTAATGGATGAGAAGTATAATGAAGCAAATTATGATTTTCATTTAGATAGTTATTATTTGGATCCTGTTATTTTTGAAAAAACACTTATCCAGTTATTATATTAAGACCTTTAGATAATAATTTTTTGATAAATTATAAATCTATAAGCTTAAATTTTATTTATAAAATTACTATATTTAAAGATTAATTTTATATTGATTAAACATAACTGCCGAAGCACCAAAACCTTCCTTTTGGAAAACAAGTCCTTCATTTAAGGCTGTAGTATTTTTATCTTGTGGTGATCTTCCTAAACTTATAAATTTAATATTTGAAGGTTCTTTTTCAATTATTTTAGAAATTATAAGGTCTAAAGCACCCACTTCTTTACCTTCTTTTGAAGAAGTTAAATACTGAGTATGAGAAGTACTCCCAAAAGTAAATATTAAGCTTCCTGCTAAAACATTTTCTTCTTTTTTCGCAAGATACAAAGAAATATATTTAGGGTGATTTTCCATCAAATATCTTATTTCATTTTCAGTATGAACAGGTTTTAAATTTTTATTTTGTAAAGTTTGAGAAAGAATAAAATAAAATTTGCTCAAAAGCGATTTTGATAATTTCTCCTCATTATATTTCATATAAGAAACACCTTTTTTTAAGGCATTTTTTATTTTTCTTTTTCTAAGATTTGAAAATACCCTTGAATTATTTCTTTCAATAACATGAGATATATCGTATCTAAATAATTCTGCTCCCATTTCATTTATTGCAAATATATCCTCTTCTGAAGGCACTTTATGATAAATATAAGGTGTAGGTTTATATATGATTGATTTAAAATTAAGTTTTTTATAATAGGAACAAATTAATTCTAAACCAGTAATAACATCTCTACTTTTTGTAGAAAAAGGCATTATTATTCCTCCAAAAGTTAACCCTCCATGGCTTCTAATCTGATCTCCATGTTGGGTAGCGGGAAATAAAAATAATAGTTTTCCCCTTTTAAAAATTAAGCAAGAATGATCTTCAAAAGAATTTGCATGATAATTAATGAATGATCTTAAATGTAATAAGCATGAGTTTTTAGATAAAAAAACTAAATTATTCCATTCTTCAAAATCTTCGTTGGAATATCTTTTTATAGAAAAATCTTCTAATCTCATAATCAAAATATGTTATTTACAAGAGATTTAAATTTTTTTATTATTCCCAAATAAAAAATGAACCATGACCTGAAAATTGTTTTGACCTCTGAACTTTTACTTTATTAGTTCCAAGAAGTTCTCTTAATGCTATGGTTTCTCCTGGACAAACAAAACTATTAAGTTGATCAAAACCTATTACCGAACCTTTCGTTAAAAATGGAATTAATTGCTTTAAACATTCTATTGTTGGCTTATAAAGATCAAAATCAAAATAAATAAAGGAAAATATAGATTCAGGATGATCCTCAAGATAATTTTTCAAACCTTCTGTTGCATCTCCTTTAACGATAAAAGTTCTTTCAATATTTGGCAAAGGATCAAGTTTTTGCCTTTCTATTAATACTTTTTTTAAATGCTCAATATAATTTTTAGTAGTTGAAAGATGACCTTCTTTTAAAAGATTCTCATTAAATTTTTGATCTTTTTGGTCAACGGAAGGAAAACCCTCGAAAGTATCAAAGGCTATTATTTTTCTGGATGAATTAAATGGTTCGTAAATAGTTCTTAAAGATTCCATTAATGAAATTTCTCTACCCCATCTAACTCCAAACAACGCAATATTTCCATTAATCTCGAGGGATAATTGATAAAGAAAGTTAAAAAATAATTGTCTCTTTAAAGTCCTTGGAGACAAGTAAAGGTTTGTGTTTTCAGCAAGTTCATTATTTGGGATAGGACTATTTCTTAATAATTGTCCTAATAATTCTTCAGACTTAATAAATTCGTCATTTAAATAAGGTGAGTCAAATATATCTTTTTTATCTTTAATGCCCATTTTGATAATTTAATTATTACCTATTATAAGACCTTTAATTATCTGATCATTAAAGGTATCAGAAAAATTTCCTTCTAAACTTGGAAAGTTTATATCAGGGAATAATAAGGAGGCCATTTTTTGTTGTTCTTTTACAGTGGCTAAGTTTTTAGGATTTGGAAAAGCTATGCAATCCTTTAATTTAAAATCTTTAATTAATTTTAAATTATAACCTTCCTTTAAAATTGAATGTTTCACCAAATCTTTATAAATATGATTGATAATTACTTCATTATCTTCAAAACCCCTATCTTCTAGAAAATCTGGATTCATCTCAAATATTAATTTTGCATTTGTATTATCTTCATTTGATAAACAAGGTTGGAGTCTTACTCTATAAGGTAAAGTTGATTCTTCCGGAAAATAAATACAGCTAAAATTCTCTGAAATAGCATTTTTATCTATTTTTGCAAAAAACAATAGCACCGACCATGCGTCAAATCTTTTACATTGCTTGATATGAATCTGATTATTCCCATCAATTAACTTATTAAAAGGATTAACATAAAATATTTTGTTACTCGTGATTTTTTTATTACCAATTTTTAAAATTCTTTTTTTTAAAAGTTCTTCATAAACGAATGATTCTTTAAAATGAATAAGGCCATATTCTAAAGCCTCATCATAGAGACTTTTTGCTAATTCTCCAATAAAACCTTTCTTAGGATAATGAAAATAGGTTGGTGGAATATCAACTTTTCTATTACTAAGCAAATCTAAAATTGTTTCTGGATAATAAAGTGGTAACCATGCTACTCTACTAAATAGAGCAAGCATTGATTGAGAACCTCTATTAGTCATTTTTGAGAAAAAAGGTTCGAAAATTTCATAATGCAAGGTTTTACCATGATTAGCAATTGAAGCATCTTTATAAGATATTGATTTATATATTTTATTTTTAAACTTATTTTTTGGGTGGAATTTTTTATCTGAATAATGAACTATAAAGTTAATTTCTTTTTTTATTTCTTCATGTATAGGTAAGTTTTTAAAAGTATCATAAGAATTAGAGAAAATAATATCATCATACAAAATACCTTTGTATAACATCTTTGGAGTTGAGACCTTTTCAACACATATTTGATTTCTTACAAACTTCTCTACTAGTGAATAATAATTTCCAGCAGAATTCCTGATGTCAGGGTTATAATTATCGAACGTTTTATTATTATTTTCTCCAAAAGAGGTGAATTCATGCATTACAGTTCCAGGATCAAAGGTTATACCATCAATTTCCCTTGAACTAAAGTGCCCACCAATACCTTTCTCAGGAGCAATTAAAGCAACTTTCTTTCTAGGATTATTTTTTAGAACTTGATTTAAAGCAACTATATTAGTTAACTTAGATCCAATGAATATATAATCAAAAGAATCCATAAAAGACAGTCAAATTATCAGTTTTGTTTAATTGTAAAATTGAAATTCTACAATTAGACAAATAATTAAATTTTTTTAAAATGTTTTATTCGAAATAAGAGTTTTAATTTATTTTATTAATTCCATAATAGATTGTTATTTAGCTCAAAAAAAATAGAAGATTTACAAATAACTATTTTAATTTCATTATTTCCATAGTTATCTTTCTTCTACCGGAGACTAATTAATTGATATCAAGTTTTACTTTATATGCAGCTATATTTTAGAAAAGTCAATTAATTAATATTGATCCAGGAGGACATTAGATAAGTCATAAATATAATTTTCGAGAAAGTTCCAATCAAATGGAATCCTAAAATATTATTAGATAAATAATTTTAATAATTATACTCATCAAATCTAACATCTTTGCAATAAATTAACTTCATTGTAAACCTAAAAATAATTGCATAGATATTTGCAGAGATACTTGGAATTAGTTTTAGAGAAATAAGGATGAGATAAATTTCATGTTGGCTAATTATTCGTATAATCAACAATCTCTTCGCTTGGCATATAGTCAGGTACAAGAGTCTTTAATTTCTCAATAATATTAGTTAAATCATTTTCTTCTATAAGTTTTTTTAAGTTATTCATTTCTTTTATTAATTTATCAATTTCAATAAAAGGTTCCTTAGATTTAAATATTTTTGGATGTTTTGTTTTTATAGGCGAATCAGAGAGAAGAAGCTCTTCATATAATTTTTCTCCAGGTCTTAGGCCAATTATTTTAATTTCAATATCTCCTTTTGGGTTTTTTTTATTTTTAATTGATTTACCTGACAATTCAATCATTCTTTTAGCTAGTTGATAAATCTTTATTGGTTCTCCCATATCTAATAAAAAAACATCTCCACCTTTAGCCATTGATCCTGCTTGAATAACTAATTGTGCTGCTTCTGTAATAGTCATAAAATATCTTGTTATTTTTGGGTGTGTCAAAGTTATGGGACCCCCATTTTTTATTTGCTCCCTAAATTTAGGAATTACTGATCCAGAAGAATCAAGAACATTTCCGAACCTTACAATAGAAAAATTTGTTTTGGAGGAATTATTATGATTTAAGGCCTGAAGACTAATTTCTGAAATTCTTTTTGAAGCACCCATAAAATTTGTTGGTCTTACTGCCTTATCTGTTGATATAAATACAAAATTTTGCACTTCATACATCAATGCTATTTTTGCGATATTAAAAGTTCCAAAAAGATTATTTTTGAGCCCCTCAACAAGATTATGCTCAACTAAAGGTACATGTTTATATGCCGCAGCATGATAAATTGTGACAGGCTTCCATATTGAAATTATTTCTTCAATCCTTTTTTGATCTTGTACTGAAGCAATTAATGGGACAAGATTTATTTTATTAATATTGATTTTTTCAAGATCACTGTGAACTTTATATAAAGCATATTCACTTATTTCCAAAAGCAAAATTTGCTTTGGTTTACATTCAATAATTTGCTTGCATAATTCACTTCCTATAGAACCTCCAGCACCAGTTACCATAATGGTTTTAGATAAAATATTTTTGCTCATTAATTCTTTATTAGGCTCAACTTCTATTCTTCCTAATAAATCATCAATATTTAAATCCAAGACATCAGTAATTAAACTTTTGCCTTTAGCTAAATCTGAAATACTAGGTATAGTTCTTATTGCTATTTTATAATTTGATAAATTTAGAATTATTTTGCTTCTTTCATTCTTTGAGATGGATGGTAAAGCAAGTAAAATTAAATTAATATTCTTACTCTTGATTAGAGACCCTAAATCATTTGGGGAAAAAATCTTTTTTCCATCAATAAGGCAACCCTGCTGATTTAAATCATCATCTAAAAAACCTTTTATGACAATATCTGTGCTTTCCTGAATCGCTCTTACTAATTGTCTACCAGCTATCCCAGCGCCATAAACTAAAGCCCTAGAAACATTATTATTTAAATTATTAAAACTGATAAATTTTATAAAAATATTTTTAAATATTATTCTCCAAGAAATAATAAGAATCCATAAAAGCAAAGGTTGTATTAGTCCTAGAGTTCTTGGTACTCCCTCTATACCTATAAACGAAATTATGCTAAAAAATAGTATTCCATATATTAATATTGCTTTTGAAACTACAAAAATTGTATATAAGCCTGAATATCTAAATATTGCCTTATAAAGGCCAAAAGATATAAAAATTGGAACTGATAAAATTACAGCAAAAAATAATGCATTAAGTCCTCTTTCTGATAAAGAAACTAAATCTCCAAGGCGCAAATAAAAAGAAATCCATACTGAAAATATACAAAGAAATAAATCTATTAAAAAAGCAATAAAAGTTTTTATAAATCGTGGCTGATTTAATAGCACTTTCATGATTTTCTGAATTTCTAGAGACTTTATACTATTCATTCATTTACTAATGGGAAACTGTTAAAATTCCAACTACTATATTAGTTGAGAAAAGGCATCTATTAAAAAAATTTTTTTTATTCAGGACACTATTTATTTCAATATCTGCCCTTATCTGATTTTTTCTTATTGCACCAAAAAAAACTCCCAATAACTTTTTGCTTACTAGATAATGTGTCAAAGATTCTTTAAATTTAAATTTTGATAGAGCTAAAGACATATCTATGTAACCTATTCCAATAAGCATTATGAAATGATTAAATAAATTAAAAATATAATATTTATCCAAATTATTTAACTTATCATTAATTTATATTTTATAGTAATCTAAATACCAACTTATAAATTCTTTTATACCTTTATCAATTGATGTATTAGGTTTAAAATTTATATAATTTTCAAGTAAATCTGTATTGGCATATGTAGATTTAACATCTCCAAGAGGTATTTCTTCTAATATCATTTCAGCTTTTTTGTCCAAGTTATGCTCAATTGCTTTTATATAGTCAATTAATTTTATAGGTTTAGAATTACCTATATTAAAAACCTTATAATTATCTGAATTATTTATTTTTATAGATTCATTATTTATATAATATTTTTTATCTTGATTTTGTCTTTTTATTAAATAAAAAACGGAATCTATCACATCATCAATATAAGTAAAATCTCTAAGCATATTTCCATAATTAAAAACTCTAATTGGTTTATTCTTTATAATTGCATCAGTAAATTTATAATAGGCCATATCTGGTCTTCCCCATGGTCCATATACGGTAAAAAATCTTAATCCTGTTGTTGGAAGAGAAAAGAGATGACTATAGGTATGAGCAATTAGTTCATTAGATTTTTTAGTAGCTGCATATAAACTTATTGGTTTATCAACAAAATCTTTCTCTTCAAAAGGTATTTTTTTATTACCTCCATAGACAGAACTACTACTTGCATAATAAAAATGATCAACATTATTACTTTTACTTTGCTCAATAATATTAAAAAATCCAACTAAGTTAGATTGAATATAAGCATTTGGATTCTCTAAAGAATATCTAACACCAGCTTGCGCAGCTAAATGAATTACCTTAGATATGCCAATATCTTTACTTTTCTCTCTTTGAAAAATTTTGATAATTTGATTTAAATTTACTAAATCACCCTTATAAAAATTAAAGCTAAACTTTTTTTCAGCTGCCAATTTTTCTAATTCCTTGATCCTATTTTTTTTTAGAATTGGATCATAATAATCATTTAAATTATCAAAACCAATAACATTTATACCATTTCTAATTAGTTTTTTACATAAATGAAAGCCTATAAATCCAGCTGCTCCTGTAACTAATATTTTCATTCAACCAAAAAAACTGTTTTTATGATAATAGAAAATTGCTCTGTATAAAAATTTCGTATTTAAATTTTTTTTCAAAATATAAAAATTTCCTTAGCATATATCTTTTAACTTAGTTTATCTTTTAATAATAAATTTAATTAAGTAATCTTTGTCATATAAGATAATTCAATTTATGGTTAATTAATAAGAATCCAATTCACAAAAAATAGAAGGTTCTCCATTTTGAATTTTGTTTCTTATTTCTTCATGAAAAAGCTTGATTAAATATTATTAAATATTATTTAATTTATTTAAATTCTTAGGTTTTCTAATAAATTTCCTTCAAAATATTGGATTAACTTTCAAAAAAATATATGTATTTAATTTATTAATGAAATATTTTCTCTTTGAAGATGACCAATTTTTCCATTATTATCATATAGAGTTTAGAGCAAAATATAAATTAGTTTATTTACTTTCTAGTTTAAAATTTTGAAAATATTAATATAAACAATATTTCTTTCTTAGATAATTTATCAATATAAATTCTATTATTAAAATTTTCTCCATACTGCTAATAATTTTCCTTGTATTGAGACCTCATCCATTCCAAGCTTGATTGGTTCATAATTATCATTAGCAGGTTCAAGCAAAATATGATTATCTTTTTTAAAAAAATATTTTAATGTAGTTCCTGCACCAGGTACCATCGCACTCACAATAGTACCATTTTTTATAGATTGTTGATCTTGTATAGGCTCTAATAAAACCATATCTCCATCAGCTATATAAGCATCTTTCATTGAATCCCCATTAACAATTAATGCAAAAACACCTTTTTTTTGAATTGTATCCGTTAGATCTAACTTTTCATTTACATCTGCATAAGATTCAATCAAACCTCCTGCCGCAACTGAACCCAGAATTGGAACACTATTTTGAGTAAAATCCTCAACCAACTGGAGAGTTCTTGCCTTCCCTTCTTGCCAAGAAATATATCCTTTCTCTTGCAAATGTTTTAAACGACTTTGAATAGGAGCTGGCGATTTAAGTCCCATCCCATTCATCATTTGCCTTATAGAGGGACTATGTTGAAAATCTCTTATATAATCTTTTATCCACTCAAATAATTCATTTTGGGCTTGAGTGAGACCCTCATTAATCAATTCACCCATCATCAAAGGAATTCTAATACATTTGTACCTATAAAAAAGGTTAATTGCAAGCAAATATTTTAAAGTTGTTTAAATAAAAACTAATTTTTAATTTGATAGCGCATTTGATAATTATTCAAAATATAAAAAAATATTAAGATGATATGATTTCTTAACCTAATAAACTGGAGAACTTTTCAGGAAAGGATTAAGGAAAGCAATGCTTGTTGAGCATAAAGACGATTTTCCGCTTGATGAAATATTCTGCTTGAATTAGATTCTATTACATTACTTGAAATTTCTTTACCTCGATACGCGGGTAAGCAGTGCAGAACAATAACATCTTCACGAGCAGAATTTAAAATTTTAGAGTTTAATGTGAAGCCCTTGAATTGACTATTTTTTAACTCAGCATCTTTTTCCTCTCCCATAGAAGACCAAACATCTGTATAAAGAACGTTTGCTCCTTGTACAGCCTCATATATATTATTAGTTATTAAAAGTTTATTTGGATTATCATAGATTTCCCTAGCTTTCCTAACAATCTCCTCCTTAGGTTCAAAACCTTTAGGAGATGCAACTCTAATATTTACTCCTAAAATAGCACCACCAAGGATCAAAGAATTGGCAACATTGTTTCCGTCACCTAGATAAGTTAGGGTTACATTATTAAAATCCTCAAACTCCTCAAGGATAGTCAAATAATCTGCAAGAGCTTGACATGGATGTTCTAAATCAGTAAGAGCGTTAATAACAGGAATTGATGACCACTTAGCATATTCATATAGATTTTCTTGCTTGAATGTTCTAATTGCAAGAACACTACAATACTTACTCAATACTCTTGCAGTATCTTTTATTAGCTCACCTCTTCCTATTTGAGATGTATTTGGATTTAGATCAACAGTTGTGCCTCCTAAATTATGCATTGCTACTTGGAAGCTCACTCTCGTTCTTGTTGAGGCTTTATCAAATATCAATCCCAATACTTTTCCTTGGCATTTATTTTCATAAG
>MDTG01206266.1_pt1 | contig 19755 bp, 17 predicted proteins | sample 811421 | NCBI WGS metagenome assembly MDTG01 (sample SAMN05326645, study PRJNA326480) | marine metagenome | isolation source: seawater | place: Pacific Ocean: South East | collected 2011
ACATTTTTTCTTTAAGTTCTTTTTTTCCAAAAATCTTAAGACAAATATTTTTAATTTTCAAATTTGTTTTAACTTCACCGCTACCTAAATTATAAACTCCTCTTTTAATTTTATTAATCGCAATATGATCAATAGTTTTTATTAAAAACTTTATATTTATATAATCATTTGCCTGATCACAATTATCAAGCTCAATGTTTTTTTTATTTTTAATTTTTTTAATACAATATGGTATTAATGATTTTGCTCTTTGGTGTAACCCATAAATATAAAATATTCTAATCCAATACCAATCTATTTTTTGATTATAATTTGCTTTTACTTTTAGATATTCTAAAATTTTTTTTTTTGTTTTTGCAAAGTCAGAATGGGGATTAATCTTCATACCTTCCTTTCCATATCCATAGATACCTTCATATTCTTTACAAGTTCCAGAAATTATTATTTTTTTACAACTTTTACTTTGAAAAGCTGCATCAATTAAATTTTTTGACATTTTAAAGTTTTTTTTACAGTTAGACTTATTAAAATTTGGTATACCTTGCCATGAAAAGTGAATGATAAAAAATGGATTAATATCATTTATGACTGATATTAATTTTTTTTTATTATTTAAATCACAAGATATGTAATTTACATTTTTGATATTATTACTTTTTTTTCTTTGTATAGAGAAAATCTGATATCTTTTATTATTATAATTTTTTGAAATAAAATTTTTTCCTAAAAAACCAGTTCCCCCAGTTAAAAGAATTTTCATTTTATATAAGGAAGTTTTGTATCTTTTTTAGAAATTATCTTAATTTTGTATGGCCATTTCACTTTTATATTGGGATCCTGATAGTTAATACCACTACCACTTCCAGGTGTAAATTTCTTAGACATATAATAAAGAATTTTGGTATCATCTTTAAGAGTTAAAAATGCACTTGCAAAACCAATAGGCACATACATTGCTAAACTATTTTTTATTTCAAGTGTTTTTGTAAAAATTTTTAAATATGTTTTACTTTTTTTTCTAACATCTAACAAACACAAGAAGATCTTACCCGACAAACAAGTTATTACCTTAGCCTCTCCATGAGGATTTTTTTGAAAATGAAAACCCCTAAAAGTACCGGCTTTTAAATTTTGTGATAAATTTATTTGATTGAGATTATTAAATATCTTATTTTTCAAAAAAATTTCTTTACAAAATATTCTAGTAAATGAACCTCTATTATCTTTATTTTTATTGAATTTAATTAATTTTAATCCATTACTAGATTTAAAATTTAAAATTTTCATATCTTTGTTTCAATTATTTTAGGGAAAGGTTTTAAAACTAATCCTTCATATTTTTTATTTTTAAGATACTCAACAATTTCTTTATAAAAATTCCAAGATAATATAATTACGTAGTTTTCTTTTTTCCATTCCACCCTGGAAGGGTTAATTATCTTAATTTTTGATCCAGGAGTATACTTATTATTTTTTAATAAATTTTTATCACAAATATTTTTTATTAAATTGTTATTAATCCTGCAATAATTTAAGAATGTAGAACTTCTTGCAGAAGCACCATATGCCATTATATTTTTTTTATTTTTTAAAAGATTTTTAATTTTTAATTTATGATTTGCTGCGTGTATTGCGAAATTCTGCCAAGTTCTTAATGAATTTATTTTTTCTTTACTCTCTTTTACCAACAAATCTTTTAATTTTTTTGAAGATAGATATTTTTTTTTAGAAAAAAATACTATTAATGATCCGCCACTTATAGGACTATTTTCTACGTGATAAAGATTAAATTTGAATTCTTCCAATAAATTTTTTAAATTTTTTAATGAATAATAAAAATAATGTTCATGATAAATAGAGTCGTATTGTGTTTCTTTTAAAATTTCTTTCGCATAATGAAATTCAATTACACCTAAAGATTTATCATGCATACACTCATTCATGCCACTCAAAATTTCCTTTGGATTAGGGACATGTGGAAAAACATTTCTTGCAAAAATTAAGTCAAACATTCCATGTTTTCTTTTCATTTCATTACCAAACTTTTTGTTAAAAAAATTTGGATATGTTTTAATACCATCTTTGTTAGCTTTTTTTGCAATATTTTTTGCTGGATCAACTCCTACACATAAATTTTTTTTATTTTGAAATTTTTTTAAAAAAGTTCCATCATTTGAAGCAATTTCTAAGATTTTTTTAATTTTTATTTTTGAAAATTTATCAATATGATCTTTGAATTTTTTTGCATGTTGTTGCGCTACTTTTGAGGTTCCCGTCACCCAAAAGTATTTTTCAAACATTATTTTTGGATTTACGTTATGAGAGAGTTGGCTAAGTTTACATTTTTTACAAAAAACAAGCTCTAATGGGACTAAATATTCTTTTTTAGTTTTATTTGAGATTAAATTATTTGCTAATGGTTGTTTACCTAGGTTAATAATCTTTATTAAACCTTTATTATTACATATTCTACAACTCTTAATTTTTTTATGACTCATGCTTAAGCCATTCAAGTTTTTTATCTAGATAACCATTTTCCATTAAATATTTTAATTTATTTAATCTATTGGTTTTAATCCCAAATAAATCATCTTTCGTAAAATTTGTTTCTTTAAAAAAATTATGCATCTCTATTGCTCCATAATCTAAATCACAAATCGGTTTATAAATATTATAATCATTATGAATTTTTTCAAAAGAAACCTTATATGTTCTTGAGTCTTTTCCATGCTCGCCAGAGTAAAATATATTAGCTGTTGGATATTTTTTTTGCACAGAGTCTGCAATTTCTTTTACAGTATAATTTCCACCACGTTTACCTACGTTGTAGCAATGGTTATTTCGTTCCATCGAAAAATCTGTTAAAACAGCTTTTGTTGCCAAGCACATATCATTGACATGAACTATTGGTCTTATGGGTGATCCGTCACTTTTAATTTCTATGGATCCAGTTGTAAAGGCATTAGCCATAAAATTATTGAAAACTATATCTGATCTTAATCTAGGGCTTGAACCAAAAACTGTAGCTGGCCTTAAAACACTTACATGAAATTTATCATCTCCCAAACTTGTTATATGTTGTTCCGCATCCCATTTACTTATTGCATATGCGGTAATAGGGTCTTTTGTACTATCGTATTCATCAAGCTCTTCTGATACCTTTGAAATTCCATAAATACTTTGAGTGGAATAATATATAAATTTTTTTACACCACCCTTTTTACATAAATCTGCCAACTTAATTGTTGCATCTCTATTAACACTATAAGTAATATCTTTTTCAAGTTCGCCTAAAGGATCATTAGACATTCCTGCTAAATGAATTACAGCATCATACGACGTTAAATCATTTAACTCTAAATTTCTAATATCTTTTTTTATACTTTTATAATTTTCTCTAATCTCTCCTGAAATACAATTTTCAAAATATCCAATATCAATACCTTCTATTTCATAATTTAATTTAATAAGATAATCTGTAAGTAATGTTCCAATATAACCTTTATCACCTGTCACTAAAATCTTTTTAATCATTGTAATTTCTTTCTTGTAAAATTTTGTTATTTATATTTTTTTGATCATCTTTTATACCAAATATAAACAATTTAAAGATAATTACTGTCAAAAAATTTTGACTATATATTAATTAATTATCTAAATATTAATTAATTATCTAAAATTTATATTACTCATATCTTTTTAAAATTTTAGTTATTAAAAATATATTTACTTATATTTTATGATCTTTCATCATAATAAGTTATTCGTGAGCCAGTCAGATCAAACTGAAAATCAAAAAAAGGGAAATTTTTAAAAATTTTTTTAATTTTATTCTGATTCTTTTTATCAACATATAACAGTAAGAAACCACCACCTCCTGCACCACAAATTTTTCCACCAGTGGCACCATTTTTTTTTGCTAAACTATACATCTTATCAATTCTTGAATTTGAAATATTTTTTGTAGAAAGGTTTTTCTTTAATTTCCAACCTTCGTCCAATAGTTTGCCAATGTTTTGAATTTTACTTTTTCCCTCAAATATTTTTCTAAATCCATCAACTTGTCCAACCATATTTAAGAGTGTTTCATTTTTTTTATTGAAGTTTATATTTCTAATTATTTTAGAGGCATTTCTCTGAATTTTTGTATAAATTAATATAAAATTTTTTTCTAGAGTGTTCACAATCTGCTTTTTGTAAAATACTGGCTCTACCTTGACTGTATCATTAGAATTGAAAGTTATTTCATTTATACCACCATATGAAGCAGCATAATGATCTTGTTTTCCAATTTTTCTTTTAAGTTTATTTATTTCTAATTCAGCAGCAAGATCTGCTATGTATCCTTTGGTTTGCTGAATATTTTTGTATGCCAACATTGCATTTATTAATCCAACTGTAAAAGTGCTAGAAGACCCAAGTCCCGAGGACTCTGGGGCATCTGAAAAAGTTGATATCTCAATAGCTTCATTAATTTTAAAAAATTTTAATGTTTCTCTTATAATTGGGTGCTTTATTTCATTTACACTATTGCACTGTTCGTACTCACTCCAACGTATCTTATATTTAAAATCAGTAATATTTATTTGTTTTTTTACTATTACGTAAAGATATCTATTAATTCCAATGCTTATAACTTTGCCAAATTTATTTTTTTTATAATACTCGGGAATATCACTGCCTCCTCCAGCTAAGCTTATCCTAAGAGGAGTCCTTGAAATAATCATACTATTTATTTAAATTTAATTATATAATCAACAATCATTAACAGCCAAACATGATGAGTCATTTCAACTTTATTATAAGATTTTGAGTTACACCAAAAATTTATTTTTCCTAGTTTTCTTAAATTATTATTTTTATTAAAACCTGTAAAAGTAATTAAATTAATTTTTTGTTTTTTACAGAAATTTGCGGCATTAATCATATTTTTTGATTTCCCACTACTACTTACTAAGATTACTAAATCATCTTTTTTTGCATAACTTTTCAATGCTTGGAAAAGCCAATTTTCATAACCATAATCATTCGCATAACAAGTTATTAAATCTGCTTCATTAAAATTAATGGCTCTTATTTTTGCTGCTTTAGTAAAATCTACAGCTACGTGACTTGATAAAGCTGCACTACCCCCATTACCCGCAAGTATAACCTTTGCATCTTTTTTTTTTACTCTTTTTATAAATTTAATTGAATTATTTAAATCTTCAATATCTATATCATTTAATAAATCATTTAAATCTTGATTATAATTATTAACAAATTTTTTATTCATAAAGTCCTTTTAATATTTTTTTTAATTTATTATTGCAACCAAAAAAATTCATTGGTTCATAATTGTACATTTTTAAAGCACCTGTTCTTATCTTTATTTTAGATTTTAATTTTTTTTTCCAACTATTCACTAATTTAATTAATTTTACTCCTTTGCCTGAGCATAGATTAACAATTCCAAATTCTGAATTTTGTATTGTTAGTTTAAAAATGAATTGAGCTAACTTTTCAACAGGAAGATAATCCTTTATTTGGGTACCTTTTGACATTTCAAAAGTTTTTTTGTTTTTATTTACACTGTCTAAGAATTGACTATAAATTGTTTTTTTACGTTTGTTAACTCCATATATGTAGAATATTCTCATCCAAGTGAAATTAAAATTAGAGTTTTTCTTTAACATTTCAGTTTTTTTTCTTAACTTATCTTTTCCAATTGCATAATTTGTTACTGGTTTAGATTTATAACTCTCTTTAAGTCGGCCCGATCTACTTCCATATTCCAAACAGGTTCCGACAGTATAAATTGAAATGTATGGATTTACTTTCACTAAAGATTTGTAAAAATTTAAATGTTCAGAAACTTGAATTTGATTGTGAGTTTTTGAATTAAAGTCATCTAGATCATACCATGCCAAATCTAACAATATGTCAAATTTTATACTCTTAAATTTATAAGAAGAAAGTTTTTTTGTTTTTATCCAAGTAATTTTATTAGTCTTATTATTATATTTATCCACATAAGTGCAATAAATTTTGTATTTATTTTTGATGAACAGATCTAATACATGTTGACCTAAAAATCCTGTAGAACCTGTAATAAGAATATTTTTCAAAATATTTTTACTTTAGGATGATAAATGATAAATTTACCACCCCATTTCCTTATATAGCTTAATGATAAAGATATTTCTTTAGCAATATTCCAGGGGAATATGACTATGAAGTCAGGCTTATTTTTTTTTATAAATTTTTCTGATACTATTGGAATTCTACTGCCTGGAAGATATTTATTTTGTTTAAATTCATTTTTGTCAATAACGTAGTTGATCATATCACTCTTTATTCCACAAAAATTTAACATCGTATTACCTTTGGCTGCTGCCCCATAACCAAATATAGTTTTGTTTTGTTTTTTAATTTTTATAATTGTAGATAAAAATTCATTCTTTTTTGAAATAGTTTGTTTTGAAAATTTTGAATAAAAATTCAAATCATTTACACCAAGTTTTTTTTCATTTTTTATTATTGATTTTAAAGATGAGGTTTGCTTATAAAGATGATTTGAATTATGAGTTATATATACTCTCAAACTACCCCCTTGCGTATCTACTTTTTCAATATCAAATGATTTTAGCTTATGTCTTTTTAAAACTTTAGAAAAAGCTAAAAATGAATGATAAAAATAATGCTCATGATAAATATTATCAAAAACATTTTTTTTTATTAAGTCAACCACGTACTGGAACTCTATAGTGGCTATACCTTTGTTATGCAGTATTGTTTTAATTCCTTTAACAAAGCTATTTATGTTTGGTATATGAGCCATAACATTGTTTGCAATTATTAAATCAAATTTTTGATATTTTGATTTAATTTTTTTTGCTTGTTGACTATCAAAAAAAACTTCCATAGTTTCAATTTTTTTTTTTCTTGATATTTCTGCAGCTTTTGATGTTGGTTCAATACCCAAAATTTTTGAAATATTTTTTTTGGGCTTAAAAAATTGTAACAAATATCCATCATTAGAAGCAATTTCTAATACTCTATTTTCTTTTTTATGTTTTAAAAATTTTTCATAGACTTCATCTACATATTTTTTTGAGTAATTTAAAAGACTTTTCGAAACACTACTAAAATATGGGTAATCTTTGTTAAAAATTAATTTTGAATGAATATTATGACCTGCTTGAACTAGCCAGCAGCTTTTACAAATCAAAACTTTTAATGGATACCATTTTTCTGACTCACTTGAATCATTTATATAATTATTTGCAATTGGTGAACTGCCCAAATCTACTAAGTTATAATTAATTTTTTTTTTACAAGATTTGCAAATCATTCTAAGTTAAGCTTATTTTTTTATTTTCAATCTTATAGATCTTTTCACAAATTTTTAAAGTTCTTCTCTTATGACTTATAATCAAAAGTGTAATTTTACCCTTGAACTTTACCAATTCATCTAATATTTGATCTTCACTTTCGTTATCTAGCGAACTAGTGGACTCATCTAAGATAAGTAATTTAGGAGAGTAATACAATCCTCTTGCAATACCGATCCTTTGGACTTGGCCACCAGAAATAAGTGTTCCTTTTTCTCCAGTCAGAGATTTTACTCCTTTTTTTAAAGATTGTACAAAATCATTTAAATTTGATTGAATTAGAACTTCTGAAAGTTTTTTTTGTTTGTCTTCTAAATTTCTCTCACCAAATATAATGTTACTTTCAATATCATTATCTTTTAAAAAAATATTTTGTGGAACATATCCCAAATTTTTTTGCCAGCCTTTTAAATTATTGTTTATATCAATTCCATCTACTAAAACTTTTCCTTTATCAATATTTTTTAATCCACATATAATATTTATTAAGGTACTTTTTCCTGTGCCACTTTTTCCTTCTATGCCTACTATTTCACCAAATTTTATTTCTAAATTTGCATTATCAAACAAAACTTGATTTTGATCATACTGAAAAGAAATATTTTCTATTTTTAAATCCTTTTTAAAGTCAAATATTTTTTCTTTTGGGTTTTCAATATTTTTTTCATTTTCTTTTTGAGTTGAATTAAAAAAAAGGTTGTACGTTGTATTAATAATTGGGCTAGCAAATCTAAAATTTACTAAGCACATTTGCAAAACACCCAGTGCAGGAAGAATTCTAAAAGATGCTGCTGCTAATAATGCCATTGTAGGTAAAATTACCACATCAAGATTATTTGAAACATACATGAGAAAAATTATAAATGAAAAAACTATAATTGCTGAAAATTCAGCAAACAATCTTGGGATTGAAGTAATAAAAAATTGTTTTTTAGTGACCATTGTAGATTCCTTGCAATAAATATTATACAAATCCTGGTATTGTTTTTCGAATGATCCTAATTTAATATTTTTAAATAATCCTATAATTTCTTGAAGTTGTTTAATTCTCTTTGTTTCATTTTCAATCTTTGTTTCTGACCATGTCTGAGCTCTTTTTTTTGTAACCAGATTTACCAAGTAAAAAGATACTCCAATAAAAATGAAACTAATAATTGATATTTCTGGCTCTAATACTAATAATAAAATTAAAATTCCTAATATCAAAAAAAAATCTGAGATAAAATTTATTAAAGATTTAATTCCATAATCTACAAGGAGATTGCATTGTGTAATCACAAGATTAAGCACATCAGATGAATTATTTTTAAGAAAATAATCAAGATCTTTATTAATCATAAAATCTAAAAGATTCTTTGATATCTCATATTCTGTTATATAAATAATTTCACCCTTAAACCATGCCAACCAAGACAAATAGACAAATTTTAGAAAAAAAATTAAAAATAACAAGATAACTAATAGTAAAATTATCTGCCCTGAACTATAACCCATTTCCAGCATTTTTAGTGTAAAACTATAATCGTTAAGTTGGCTAGGGTCAGATATAAACAAAACAATTGGTAAAACAATTCCAATACTCATTGACTCTAAAAAAATTGCAATAAATAAACAAAAAAATAAAAAATATAGTTTTTTTTTTTGAAAACTTAATAACTTAAGTACTTGTTTTACATTTTTATACATCGTGAAAGTTATCTCTTATCAAATATTACTTAGTCCAAACTTGCCAATTTGCTTTTCCAGAGCTCCATAAATCTTCGAGATATCTTTTATCTCTTAAGGTGTCCATTGGATGCCAAAATCCTCGGTGTTTATAAGATGAAAGTTGTTTTATTTTTGCCAAATGCTCCATTGGTTCTCGTTCCCAACTTATATGATCACCCAAAATAAATTTTAACACTTTAGGTGATAATACAAAAAAACCACCATTAATATACTTATCAAGACCTTGTTGTTTTTCAAAAAAACCTTCAACGATATTATTTTTATTGATCTTTAATATACCAAACTTCTCAGGTGGCTTAATTGCAGTAACAGTTGCTAATTTTTTATTTTTTTTATGAAATTTAATTAGATCTTTTATATTTACGTCGCTCACACCATCGCCATAAGTGAAACAAAAATCTTTGTTACCCAAATATTTTGAAACCCTTTTTAATCTTCCACCTGTAACAGTATCTTTGCCAGTATCCACTAGGGTTACAGTCCAGGGCTCTGATTTTTGATTTAAAATTTTTAGTTTATTATTTTTAACATCAATAGTTACGTCAGAATTATGAAGAAAGTAATTATAAAAATACTCTTTTATTAAGTAGCCCTTATAGCCAAGACAAATAATAAAATCATTCAATCCATAGCTAGAATAAATTTTCATTATATGCCACAAAATAGGTTTACCTCCAATTTCAACAAGAGGTTTTGGTTTTATCTCAGTTTCTTCTGACAGTCTTGTTCCATAACCACCAGCTAAAATTACTGTTTTCATTAAATTATATTTTTTGACTAAATTTAGAGTAATTATAAATTAAAAAACCTAAAGGTAAATACATTATCATGTTAATCCAATTGTTAAAAAAATTACCTGAAGTAGCTAATGGCCAAAAATTTGAGGAAAAACTAACCAAACAAAGAATAAAAGAGTCTTTATATTTTTGATTATATTCATTAAACGTTTTAATAAAATAAAATCTAAAAGATGACAAATAAACATAACTAAAGATTAAAAAGCTTAATATTCCACATTCAGCTAATAGCTGAATATAAAAATTATGTGGATGAGTTGAACATGAAAATCTTCTATCTAACTTATATTCTTTTTTGGAGCAGAGTTTTCTAAAATTTTTTGGACCAACACCTAAAACCTTATTTTTTAAAAACATTTCTTTAGAGGTTTCAAAAATTTCAACATGTTCAGTCGTAAACGGTCTAAAATCCTTATTTATAAAATCTATCTTAGTATATTTTTTTGTATCTTCAATTATTCTTAATTTTATTGACGTATTAAAATTTATAAATAAAAAAATAAGAACTACAAAGATAAAAAAATTACAAAAAATTATATTTCTCAACTTAGGAACAAAAAATAACATTAATATTTTTTGAAAAATCAGTAAAAAAAAAGATGTTCTTTCACCAGTAATCAAGACTAAAAAATCAATTAATACAAATAGAAATAGAATAGAAAAATTTAATTTAATTGATAAATTTTCATAATAAATAAAGATAATTAAGTAAATTAATATTGGAAATAACCTAACTAAATAACTTCCAAGTATTAATTCATCTCCAAAAAAACTTGAGACACGATTAGAGTTAATTTCAATTCCAATAATATTTTCTCTGAAAAAAAATTGAAAATTTGCATCAAAAGCTAATAAAAAAAAAATAATTAAAAGAATATATAAAATTACAATTAAAATTTTATCTGATTTCATTAAAAAAAAACTAATAGCTAAAGAAAAAAGAATAAATCTTGGATAAAATAAGGAGCTTTTAAGTGAAAAAAATTTATATTCAGAAATTAATGAACTAATTATTAATAAAGAATAAAAAATTAAGATTAAATAAAAATATTTTAAATTTTTTTTCTTAAAAAAACTAAATTTATCTAAATATAGATAGGATAAAATTAAAAAAATCATTCCAATTTCAGCTAGGAATGGTCCCGAAATTAAAAGTAAAGGGAAAATTGAAATAATAATAAAATTCAATTTTAGAAAACTATTATTATTCCTTTTAAAAAATACCATTAGTTATTTTTTTTAAAAAAATAGAAATAGTAAATAATATTAAAAATTATCAACATAAAACTAATCAATAAAAAATATCTTAGAACTTCAACTACTTTATATTTTATTAAATATTTTGAATTAATTATTTCAAAATCAATATAGTTAAACTCTTTCACATATCTCATTTGTTCGTGTAATAAAGAAATTACTCGATCCATACTATGATTAGATAATTTTATATTATTAGCCAAAGCCATGTCGGTCCTTTTTTTTAAAGATTCAATATCCATAAAATAAATATTTTGTGTAATTTCATCGTAAAAATCAGACATTTCATTACTATAAAAATCATTTAATCCATTCATAAATCTTTCCCTTGTTCCTACTTCTGTGGTTAAAAATTCCTCTGTTGTTAAATGACCTGAATCATGATCTAACATGTTTACGAGGCTGTTAAATTTTCTTAGAATTTCTTCATTAGGGGTAAAATCAGTTATATCAGACTCAATTAAGCACAAGTAAAATAAATACAAGAGTCTAAGGTCATTAGGGTCATCCTTTATGTCTTGACCATAACATGCGATACCCAACTCAGTAGGGCTAGAAACATAAATGTAGCTTTTACTTTTTCCAAAAATCTGTTTTGTAAAATCAATTTTTAATTGATATTCATAAAGAACTTTTTCAAATAAATATCTCCTATCCACTTGTGTTAGATAGTTTTTTAACTGACCAACAAGTTTTTCAAATTCTTTTAATTGGGATATAAAATATGTTGAGGCTTCATGGTTATATTTAATTTGATAATCTTTTATATCAAAATTATTGTTTGATTTTAAAATTTCTATTTTATCCGTATATAAATCAAATTTACTTTTTTTAACATAAAAAATATTTTTTATTTCAGAATATCCTAAATCCAAAAAATCTGATGGGTCTTTATATTCATATAATTTTCCAAAATCATAACTATCAAAATAATCATAATGGATATATGTATCTATCTCACCCATCTTTCTAAGTAGTTTGCCGTATTCATGACGTAAATAATTTATTTTATTATTAAGTTTTTGCCACTTTAAATCAGCATTATAGATTAATTTATAATAAACACTTTCTTTAAAATTTGGTATTGCTAAAGAAAAAGTTAAGGTAATTAAAATTATGAATTGAATAAGAAAAAAAATTTTCTTTTTTAAAAAAAAATTAAATAGTAATTTTAGATTGATCATTATGCTAACAAGTTTTTTAAATATTGAACAAGAATTTCTCTATTTATAAATTTTTCATGACCTAAATGTTGTATCTTTATTGCGGCAGCAAGATTTCCAATAAAGCTTGCTTCTTCAATTTTTTTACTTACTAATTTAAACATTGATGAATAAGCAAAAAAAGCATCTCCAGCCCCCAGGGTATCCACAACATTTTTTGTTAGTGCTGGAATATGGGTCACTTTACCATTCTCATAAGAATGAACACCCTTGCTTCCAAAAGTAATACATCCAGTATCAAATTTCATTTTTTTTCTTATTTGTTTAAAAAGTTCCGTTGTATTAGCAAATCTATTTTTAGTAGCAAGTCTTGCTTCTGGTTCGTCAACTGTGAAATAGCTACAACTTTTATAATTTGTAATTAAATTATATCCCAGATTGGCACTGTTAGTTTGAACATTAACAAATACATTTTTAAAATTTTTAATTACAAAATTCTTGATGCGGTCAGTAATCATCCCGTGTCCAAAATCATTTATCATTATACAATCAAATCTCTTTTTGTTATTTTCAAGAAAACTTACAAATTTATCTTCTGAGCTTTTTTTGATTTCATGAATATCTAATTTATTATTTTGAAACAACTTTTGCTTTTTATTAAATTCTAAATATCTAGTTTTAATTATAGTTTCTCTACTAGAGTCATATATTGCATTTAGTTTAATTTTTTTATTCAATTTTTTTTTAATAATATTATTTAAGTTTTTATTCCTACCAAGAAGGGTTAAGATTTCTATATTTTTGGGAAACTCACATATTTGAGAGGCGCTTGCCAATATGCCTCCTAAATATATTTTACGATTTAATTCTTGGACTGAAATAATTTCTTCTTTAGGGGATTTGGCCATTGTTTTTGTGAAAACATATTCATCTAAAATAGGCTCGCCCATTAATAAAATTTTTTTTGAGGAAATTTTTTCTAACTGACTTTTTGTTTTATCAAAATCATTATTTTTTTTATAATTTGATAAAAATTTTTTTGTTTCTGTATCAAAATTATCTCTAAATAAATTTATTTTATTCGATGAACTAAAACTTTTTTCATTTGTAATAGAAAAAATTCCATTATTTTTTTTAAGTATCTTAATTTCTTCTTTAATTTTTCCAGTATGATCTTTTTCAAGGTTTTTGTAATCGTTACCTTTCACATAGATATTCGGTTTTAATTCTTTAATAACCTCAACAGCAGAGGGGAAATTGACAACACATAAATGATCTACAAAATTCATTTCTTTTAAATAATTTATTCTAGTTTTTTGATTGTAAAATGGTCTTCCAGGGCCTTTTCTAATAAATTTATCAGCAGTTAATGTCACTATTAAAATTTGACCTAATTTTTTTGCTTTTCTTAAATGTAGAAAATGACCATAATGAAAAAAATCAAAAGTACCATGAGCCAAAACAATTTTTTTTTTATTATAAAGGCTTCTAATTTTAGCAAGTTTATTAAAATTAATAACTTTGGTTAAATTTTTCATGTTATAGATTTATAAATTATATACATTAGACTTATTAACTTTACAAATTATCTAAAAATTATAATTACCAGTAGTTTAATGATTAAAATAGCATTTATACCGACATCCAGATTTTCAAAAAATTTAGGATATGATTTAAGAAATTTAATTTTGTATTCAAAATTAAAAAAAATTAAAATACATAGATTCAGAGAAAATCAAAAATACGATTATTTAGTTTTACCACCAACATATGATATTTCTAATTTAAATTGGCTTAGAAGTAGGAAGGAAAAAATAATTTATCAACTTGTAGACGACTACTTCTCGGAAAGAAAATTAAGTTTCAAAAATTTATTTAGAGGATTATATAAATTTATAAAGAGAGAACATAAGAATATAATATTTGATTATAAAAAAAATTTAGAAGAAATTTGCAAAATATCAGATGCCGTAATTTGCTCAAGTAAAGAACAAAAAAAAAAAATACTAAAGTTCAATAAAAATGTAAAAATTTTCTTTGAGGGTAATTTTAAAAATATAAAAAAAGTAAAAAGAAATTTTAAAACAGAAAAAGTTTTTAAGATTATCTGGGAGGGAAGATGTGAAAATATTTCTTCATTAAGTATTTTTTATCCTGCCTTTAAAAAATTAATTCAAAAGAATAATATTGAGTTACATATTATTTCAGATTTTGAAATAAAAAAAATTTTTTCATTAACAAGCTATAAATCATTATTAGAAATCAAAAAAATATTTAAAAGTGAATTTTCCACAAACACCACATTTAAAAAATCTAGAGTTTATTTTCATCAATGGAGTTTAAGTTTTGTAAATCTAATGATACATAATTCTGATATGGCTATAATACCTATTAAGCAAAATAAAAATTTTGAAAAAGGAAGAAGTAATAACAAACTAATGATGTTTATGAGAAATAGAATTCCAGTTTTAACATCAAAAATTAATTCTTATGAAATTCTTTTTAAAAACGTTAATATAGATGCCTGCTGTTCTTCAACTAAACAATGGGTGAATAAAATACAAAATTTGATAAATTCAGAAAACTTGAGAAAAAAATATGCTATTAGTAGTTTCAAATATATTAAGAATAACTTTGGTAAAAAACAATTTATAAAACAGTGGGAAGATTTATTTAAAATATGAAAAAAACAATCTTAATAACTGGAAGTGAAAGTTTTGTTGCTTCATTTCTAATTAAAAACTTAAAAAAGAGATATAATATAATCGGTATTGATTTTTTAAAAAAATCAAAAAAAACAAAAAAAACAAACTTTAATATAGATATTAGAAAACCTTTTTTAGAAAAATTAAAAAAAATAAAAGTTGATTACATAATTCACTTGGCTGCTGTGAGTAATGATAATGATGCAAAAAAAAATCCCATAAATTGTTTTGAAACTAATGTTATTGGCACCCTAAATATGCTTGATTTTGCAAATAAAAAAAATGTTAAAAATTTCATATTTGCTTCAACGCAATGGGTATATGACTTTGGTTCAAAGAAAAATTACCAAGTTAATAACAAAACTATTATAGATCCATTTAATGTTGAGTCTGAATATGGATTGTCAAAATTAATTTCTGAGGTTAACATCAAACAAAACCATATAAAACATTCATTAAACTCTACAATTTTAAGATTTGGAATTATTTATGGTCCAAGATTGAAGAATTTATCCGCCTTTGAAGGAATTTTTTTTAAATTAATGGATGAGAATAAAATAACAGTTGGCTCAGCTAAAACAGGAAGAAATTTTATACATATTGAAGATATTTGTGTGGCTATAGAAAAATCTATCAAAATGAAAGGTCTAAATACTCTAAATTTAGAAGGTGATGAATACATCACTTTAAAGAAACTAATTTTATCTTCATCTAAAATTCTTAAAAAAAAAATAGAGATAAATGAAAATAGCCCCAAAAATGTTAGTAAAAGAAAAATTTCCAATAAAGCTACTAAAAATAAATTGAATTGGAAACTGAAGTTTAATTTAGAAAAAGGTTTAAATAATTTATTAACTTATAAAAATCAAATTAATAATAAATAATTTAAATTTCTTTTTTTTTAAAAACTATTGTGTAACAGCTACCTTTAAGTTTTTTATTTTCGAAAGGGTATATTAAAATAGTTGCAATTTTACCTATAAGTTTCCAAAAATAGTATCTAATATTTTTTTTCTGAAAATTAAAGGTTTCATTTTTATTAAAAAAATTAAATAAAAATAACTGCCACGAAAATAAATTATAATATTTTGAACTTAAATCATTAGTTGTTTTAATTATATCCTTAAGTTTTTTTTTTTTCATATAGGTTTTTAAGGTATTAATTGAAAATAAGTTTATATGCCTTGGTGCATCTAAATGTGGCCAATTTTTACCTGTAATTTTAAAACCAATTGAGTCTGGGTTTGGACATGCAATGATTATGAGCCCATTAGGCTCAAGCTTTTCTATGCAAGCATCCAGAACATCTCTAGGATTTTCAATATGCTCTAAAGAATGCCAAAGAAAAAAGGCTTTTTGTTTTTCTATTTTTCTTATTTCAATTTCAGGGGTGTTTGTATTAATTGCATTAATCTTTAGAGTTTCACTCATAAATTTACAACAATCTTTTGACATTTCAATTCCTGTGCAATCTAAACCATATGATTTTGCATTATATAAAAAAACACCAACAGAAGGACCTATTTCACATATTTTGTCTCCTTCATTAAAATATTCTCTTACAATATCAAATTTAAACTTTTCATTTAATGCAGTTTTTTTTAAACTTTCAATTGAGGGTAAATCATAATATTCATCACCATAATATTCTCCCAAATTACTTGGAATATCTCTCAAAAATATATGGTCACATTTACTACAATTAAAATAATTAAATGTTTCTTTTGAAATCTTTCTATAAATATCTTTTACAGAAAATAATTTTTCAAGATTTTCACTTGATCTACACTGGAAACAATCTTGGGTTTTATTCATTTAAAATTTTTTGATCTTGTAAAAGAATAGATATCTATGTCCTCTTTTAAGATAATCATATTACTGATGTCACCAGAAAAAAACCTCAGTAAACCTCTATACATCATATTGAATTTTAATAAGAGCGTCATAAGTCTTAGTTTATCTCTAAATTCTAAATTATAAAAAAACTTTAATACTAAATCAAATTTAATATTTTTTTTAAAATATTGTGATAGGATATAATAAAATTGTCTTTGAACATAAGCTGCTCTGGGAATCTTCACTGAATTTAAATAATCAGCATAATCTGTTTTAATCTTCATTAACCACATCATCATGCAAGTATTTAAAATAGATCCAGATACTGAATTGGGAAAATCCATCTTATGACCAAGATATTTTATCCCATCACTAGTTTTTTCATTAAAGTAAAAATGACCAAAGGAATTGCTTGTTATTCCTAATGCTACTACTTTTTTATAAGAAACAACCCAAGACTCAGCTGTCAGTAGCAAAGAGTTTAAAGCATAATGATCTGGAAATGGTGGCTGATATAAATTTTTGTTTAATCTTTTTAATGCTTTTCTTGAAACAATATGAGGCTGCATATTAAGTGGTAGTCTATTATCAAAATTAAACATTTTTTTTACAATATCTAATCTAACTTTTCTTGACAGAACACCTTCGACAACACCATTTTTTTTGTAATCAAAATATAATCTAGAATAAGCATTTGAATTTATCTTTAACAAAGAGCCCTTATTGTAAAATGCAATACCATTAAGACTTAAACACTCTGGATAATTATTTTCTTTTATTAAAGAAAAAATGTCTTTTAAAGAGTTAGGCAATAAACAGTCATCATCTCCCAACATAATTATATAATCTCCAGTAGAAGCATCCAGGCAAGATTGCCAACTGTCAGTCACTGGGACATCTTTTTTATGAGTAATAATTTTTATATTTTTATGGTTAGTATATTTTGAAATTATGTCCTTAAATTCTTCATTATTATTGTTATCACCAATTATAAGTTCAAAACTATCAAATTTTTGATCTAAAACTGAATTGATACAGCCATCTATGTCTTTTTCACCATTTTTTGATGGAAGTAAAACACTAAAAATCATCTTTTATTGATGAATTTTTGATAAGGGTTGCTGTTTAGGTGTGGTGCTTATGTGTTTATTGTAATCTTTGTGTGTAAAATTGTGATAAGAATACATCATTTCATTCCATCCAGCTTTAAATTTTCTCTCATATAAACATCTAAGTTTTGAAATCTTTTTATTTTCATGAGATGAGTTAAAATCATTTATAGCAGCAAGTTCGCCTGAAAATTCATTGTATAATTCATCCTCAGAGCCCAAAGTATCATCAAAATAACATAACAATCTTGGAAGAAAAAAATCATCTGGTCCATCAAAAGTTTTTAATGCATCCACAGTCGATGAATAGTAATCTAGGTCTACAAACACGCATCCAATTGGAGCAGGTTTATATTTTGCAATAAATTCAGGACATGTTTTTTTAACATCTCCTAAAACTAACTTTGAGAATTTTAATTTTTTTTCTAATTCATTTTTTTCCATTTTAAAGAAGCCCTCTTGCCAATGATAACTTAGATCTTTTTTGTCTTTTGGTGGAGGAAGTCCTGTTTCCAAATCAAATCCATAAACTTCAAATTCTATATCTATAATTTTTTTTATCTCCTCAATATGTCTTTCAATATTCACAAGACCATTACCGCCAGCAACCCCAAATTCTAATATACTAACAGACTTATAATTTAATGCCTTAGCTATTTTTGCTGCATGAAAAATACTATATCCATACCAAGGTCTAGTCACTAAATCATAATTTAATCTAATCTCATAAGGGATAACTTTATGCAATCCAGTATAATCAAAGCCCTTTGCAATAAATTTTCGCATAGGTAGTGTTAAAGATTTTGGGTAAAAAGCTATTTTTTTTAAAATTTCAGAAATCACCGGGACTGTATATTATCTCTTAGTATTTTTGTAAACTGTTAGTTAATATTGATATCGCAAATAAATTTAACAGATAATAATTTAATATTTATAAAATTATTTTTGCCATTTTTCTCAAACCAAATCTTATATTAGATTTGGGTGACCATTTTAGATTTTTTTTAATTTTTTTACAGTTCATATAACTTTTTAATTGTTTTTGCTCTTTTTTATCTGGAATTGCACCAAATTTTAAAAATTTTTTATTAAACCTTATTAACTTACAAAATATTATTATAAAATTTCTTATAGTAATACATTTTCCAGAACCAAGATTATATATACCTGTTTCTATTTTTTTTTCTTCTAAAGCAATTTTTACAATTCCTTTTGCAACATCCTCTACATAGATATAGTCTCTGAAGCTGCTACATTTAGACATTTTTAAAGTAGTTTTTTTTCGAAAAGCTTTAATTAATAAATCAATTAAAGTGCCTTCTCTTTGATTAGAGCCATAAACATATGAAGGCCTTACACAAAAAAATTCTGTTATACTTTTTTTAAAAAATTTTAAACCAAAATTTGTTAATTTATATTTGCCCTTGGCATATAAAGTCTCTAATTTGCCAGATTTCATTCCCTCTTTTAACTGACCATATTTGTTACCGTATTCATTCATTGATCCACAAAAAACAACTTTTTTAAAGTTATTTTTTTTTGCAATTTTAAATAATTTAATTGAATTTTCGTAATTATTTTTTAAATGAAAATTAGACCAAGGGTCTTCCATTTTGCCCCATCCAAGATGAATTAAAATATTATCATTTCTATTCTTAGTTTTATTTAAAAGATTTAAATCTTTTTTTAATATTTTGTGTCTTATTTTTAATTTTTTATAAATAATTCCTTTCAAATTTAATTCTTCGACAACTGCTTTTCCAATAAATCCTGATGAGCCTGTAATA